>JAEEGL014462506.1_pt1 | contig 65112 bp, 52 predicted proteins | sample 9134231 | NCBI WGS metagenome assembly JAEEGL01 (sample SAMN16246548, study PRJNA631951) | gut metagenome | biome: gut microbiome; feature: rumen; material: fiber-attached | host: Bos | place: Iran: Karaj | collected 2018-10
CGAAAAAGACTTATTCCGAAAAAGATTTTGACGCAATGTTTGGTGATGCACCGTCAGATAAAAAAACGCTTTCTCCTACAAAAAAAATCGAGGCCAGTTCTGAAAGTTCTCTCTCTGGAGTTGCAGGCAAGGCTGGAGAGACCGGAGAATCTGTGGATTCCGGCAGCCTTAAAAGTGAAAGCGTATCTTCATCATCTGTGCCTTCAAAAAAAATCGGAACTGCTTCTGAATCAACAAGCAGCGCCTTAGGAAAAATTGCCTCAGCTGATTTTTCATCGGCTGGTAACGGAATTAAATCAAATGTAAAAGTGTCAGGATCTCTTTCTTCTGACGGGAAATTCGTTTTTCAGATGTCAGACGGCACTTCCCGCGCGCTGCTGAATCCTAAGGAACCAAAGCTCATTCTTTCAAGGGAGGCTGCAAGCCAGATTGATGCGAGCAGGACGGTCACGATAACTTTTTCTGTGGCATCTGACGGCTCAGTTTTTGCGGGAGAAATCAGAATTCCTGCAACTATTCCGTCTCTTGTAAGGAGTGAAGTCGTCGCTCAGATAGCACAATGGCGCTTTACGTCCGGAAGCGGAAAGGCAACTGCTGTCTTTGAGTATACGATTCAAAAATAAACCGTGATTTTTCCATAATCTCCAAAAAGTAAAAAACACTGCTTTTTTCTGCTGAATATTTTCTTTCTGAAGCTCGTGCAGGCGATATTTTCATAGACCGATTTATATTCTTCATATATAATAACGTGTTATGATGCAGAATATAAAAGCAGTTGCTTTTGATATCGACGGAACTCTATATCCTTCTTTCAGTCTCTACTGGCGTCTTATTCCATATGTGATTAAGAATATGCGCTTCTATCTGCATTTTAATCGCGTGCGAAAAATCCTGCACAGAACGGCTCCTCTTCCAGATTTTTATGAGTATCAGGCTCGTCTTCTTGCGGAAGAACTTGGCTGCGGAGTTGCCGAGGCAAAACTTCAAATAAAGCAAATTGTTTACGACGGACTGAAGCCTTTCTTCAACCGGATAAAATCTTTCAGGTACGTGCGCGAAACTTTCGAGGAACTTAAAAAAGCCGGTTATAAAATTGCCATTCTTTCTGATTTTCCGCCGGAACAAAAAGGCAACATATGGGGTGTAATACCTTATTGTGATGCAATTCTTGGTTCTGAGGAAATCGGTGCTTTAAAACCTTCAAAATATCCTTTCGGCATAATGGCAATTGCACTGGACGTAAAGCCGGAAGAAATACTTTATGTTGGAAACAGCGTTCATTTTGATGTGCGCGGTGCAAAACTTGCGGGAATGAAAACTGCAATCATTGCATCTTCCTTAAAAAAAATCTTTAAAAAAGGCGTGAGAGAAGCTGATATCGTGTTTTCGGATTATCGAAAATTAACGGACATAATGATAAAATAAAAAAAGTCTTGGGTGGGGAAAAAAGTGCTTGCTGTCTCAATTTTATTATCAATAATAGTTTCTTCGGCGGTTGTTATTGTAGTTAGAAAAATTGACCACGACAACAATTCGATGGAAAAAGTAAAGCGTTTTACTGACAAACGCATCGAAGAGTTCAACGCATATTTTAAGGGGCAGGAACAAAAACTTGATTCTCTGTCCGCAAGTCTTGAGACTCAGCAGGCTCAGGCTGTTGCGGCTGTAAAACGTCTTGAAAAACAGATTCAGGAATTCGACAGTGCCAGCACGGAATTTGACAGGCAGTTTGAGACTGTGGATTCCATTGCTCAAAAAATCGACGCATACGGAAAAGTCCTCAACGAACTTATGGAAATGACTGAAAAAGTTGAGCAGAACCTCTTCCAGCTCAAAAAAGAATCTGCAGTCATCGACAAACTCAATTCCCGCATCGACTCTCAGGAAAAGGCCGTCACAAAAATCGAAAATCATATTCCTCAAATCAACGCGGAATTTGCAAAGCGCAATAACGAAAGCTTAAAACTGATTGGAACGGAGCTTTTAAATCAGTACAAGGAGCGCGCCCAGAGTCTTGAGGACATTTCTTCATCTGCGGCTCAGAAAACAGAAGATGCGATGCAGAAAATCCAAAAGGACATCGAGGAAGCCTATGCTCTTGCAACTCAGAGGGCAAAAAATCTTGAGGATGAATCGTTCAGGCTTCTCAATGAGCAGGCAGAAAACCGCAAGAACAGCGTCCTGAAAGTAATTGATGAGCAGACAAAGCAGCTTGCAGACCAGCTCGACAGCCGGCTTGATCAGAGTCAAAAACTTAGTGCGGTAAAGATTTCAGAAATTGAGAAGATGCTTTCCCAGAGCGTTAATGAAATTTCTTCTTCTGCACAGGACAATTTTTCTTCACTGCAGCAGGATGTAACGAGAACTGTATCAGAAATCCGCGAAGGACTGACTTCAAACATAAACGAATTCCAGCAGTCAGTTACAGGTGACATCTCTCAGATTCGCGGCGAGGTTGACGGACAGATTTCTACAATAAGGCAGACAATCAGCGACAATACTCAGGAAATGACAGGCTCTGTAAATTCTCAGATTGATTCTCTTGTAAAGTCCGTAAAAGAAAAAGCTGCAGCCCTTCATCAGGAATTCAATTCTGGAAATGCGGAGCTTAAGAAAATGCTTTCCGAGGCGCTCAACAGTGCAAAGGGAACTGCAAAAGAGCTTGCATCTGAGGTCAACGGAAACGGAAAGACCCTTGAGTCACTTCGGGAATCTCTGGGCAAGCAGATTCAGGGAATTCAGGAGCGGTATGCAAAAATCTACGAAAAGACAATCAAAGACGTGGATTCAAAAGAAGGTGCCGCATATTCCAAATTCCAGGAAATTTCCGACAATCATCTTAATTCATTCAAGACAGCCGTTGAGTCAAAAATCAATGGAATGCAGGGCGAGGTAAACGCCAAAATCAATTCTTTTGCAGACAAGATTTCTGCGTTTACGACAGACTCAGACGAAAAAGTTGCTTCTGTGTCAAATAAAATTGAAAATCAGCTTACAACCCTCACCGGCGCAATGGAAGAAAAATTCAATGCGCTTCAGAGCGGTGTAATTCAGAAATTCTCAGGACTGTCAAATGGCGTTGAGGAAAAAGTCAGCGACATTCAGCAGGATGTCGTCACAAAAATTACGAGCCTTCAGAATGAAGTAGACAAAAAAGTCACTGACCTGAACCTTTCCGTTGAGTCGACGGTTACTGAACTTCAGCGCGATATAAATGGACGGGTAAGTTCAATTCAGGGAGAGATGAGCCAGAAAGTTGACGGATTGCAGCAGATGGTTGAAAACAAGGTTACTGGATTGCAGAGCCTTGTTGATTCAAAGGTTACCGGAATTGATGAAGTCGTAGAAAATAAAGTAAACGAGATTCGAGATGTCGTCGTTCAAAAAGTAAACAATCTTGACGTTGATGTTGATTCAAAAGTTCAGGAGATTGTTTCAGGCCTTGATGAAAAAGTTCAGTCGCTCAAAGATATGGTTGATGAAAAGGTCGAGGGATTTGAGAGCGGCGTAAACGAAAAAGTATATCTTCTTGAAAGCACTGTTGACTCAAAAGTCTCTGAGCTTGAGAAAAATGTAAGCGACCGCGTGGAGAATTTGAGCGACATGGTTGAGTCTCGTGTCGGCGGAATCGAAGAAAATGTCGCTTCAAAGGTTAACGGAATTGCAGAATCAGTTGATGAAAAAGTTTCTTCCCTTGAGGGTGGCGTAAACGACAAGGTAAGCTCATTGCAGCAGTCTGTCAGTGCAAAAGTTACGGGGCTTGAAAACACCGTGAACGACAAGGTTTTGAATCTGCAGCAGTCAGTTGGAGAAAAAGTTTCTTCTCTTGAGAGTGGCGTAAATGATAAAGTTGCAAGTTTGCAGCATGCTGTTGAAGCTCAGGTTTCTGGTCTTGAAAATGGTGTAAGCGAAAAGGTTTCCACGTTGCAGCAGGCCGTTGAAGCTCAGGTTTCTGGTCTTGAAAATGGTGTAAGCGAAAAGGTTTCCACACTGCAGCAGGCTGTAGCCTCAAAGGTTACAGGCCTTGAAAGTGCTGTAGCGGATAAGATTTCATCCCTGCAGAATATGGTCAGTGCAAAAGTATCGGATCTTGAGGGTGGCGTAAACGAAAAAGTTTCAGACCTTCAAAATCTTGTTGATTCTAAAGTTGACGGACTGCAGAACGTTGTAGAAACAAAAGTCGGAGGATTACAGAATCTCGTTGAGTCAAAAGTTACTGTGATTGTCGATGGTGTTGCTCAAAAAGTAACGGATTTGCAGGAAGCCGTAACTTCAAACATGTCATCTCTTGAAAGCGGCGTAAACGACCGCATGGAAAAATTGCAGGGTGCCGTAGACGGCAAGGTCGTAAAAGTTGAGAGTGATGTCTCAGAAAAAGTGATTAACCTTCAGAAAGATGTTGACTCAAAGGTAACTGCCCTTCAGAACAATGTGCAGCAGACGGTTTCGACATTGCAGCAGGATGTTGATTCCAAGGTTTCCGCCCTTCAGCATGGCGTTTCAGACAAGGTTTCAAGCTTGCAGGATGATGTCGTTTCAACTGTAGAGGGATTGGAAAATTCTGTTTCTGAAAAATGCTCCCTCCTCCAGAAAAATGTTACTGATACTGTAGTAAAACTCCATGAGGAAGTAAGCACAAAAGTCACTTCACTTGAGACAGAAGTTAAGACGCGAATCACAAATCTTGAGGACAGCGTTGAAAGCCGTGTAACAAATGCAAATCAGAAAGTCGATACGGCACTTGCAGAGGTCAAAAAGAATCTGGAAGAGTCAACGGTCGGCGCCCTTGACGCGGCTCAAAAAATCACCAATACGGTTGTTGCCGCCAATGAAGAGCTTGAGCACTTTAAGGCGCAGTCCGATGAGAAAATCAGTTCAATCAACGTCATGCTCAAGGACATGCTTAAAAATATTGCGGCTACATACGATTCCAAACAGACTGAGTTGCTTGGCGTTGTTGACAAGCAGCTTGAAAGCTACAGAAAGAACATGGAATACCGCTTCGAAAAGCTTGAGCAGACAGGAGCCGATGTTGATGCACTTGAGGAATCAATGCACGTTGCCCTTGAGAAGACTCAGGAGCGTGTCCTTCAGGAATTCAATAAATTTACGCAGGAGCAGGCCGTTCGTCACAGTCAGTTCCAGACAAAACTTGCGGAAGATGCACAGACTGTAGAAAACCGTCTTGTTGAGCTTGAGCATTCCCTCAACGTAATAAAGGAAACTGCAAGTACAAATGTCAGCGCAACCCTCAAGGATTTTGAGGAAAACTTTGGTCAGGATTTGAAGCGTCGAAGCAATGCAATTGACGAGAATCTCTCTACATGGAAGCAGACTTTCGAGTCACGGCTTGCAATCCTTGCTTCTGACAGTGAGGAAGAGCGCCGCCAGATTGAGGCGAAGTACGCCGAGGACTTAAAGAACAAGCTCCTTTCACTTCAGGAAAAAAATCATGAGACATCTGAACGTTTCAGCTCGGTAATTCAAAAGACTCAGGAAGAGTTGCAGAAGCAGATTGCAGATGTTGAGCAGAACATGAGGGATTTCTCTGAGAAAAACCGAAACGACCTTGCAATCGCCACTACAAATTCAGATTCTTTCATCCGCGGAACTTTAAAGTCTTACGGCGAGCGTCTCAATGAGCTTTTGAACAAAAGCTTAAAGGATGCTGAGATAAACATTTCCAAGGTTGAGGAAAACGTAAAGAACCGCTCCGAGACAAACACTGCTACAATTGATGCCATGGTTGGTGATTTTAACGCATGGCGTACTCAGCTTAAGCAGCAGTTTGAGCAGACAAAAGCACTCTACGGAACTCAGCTTGAAAATGTCCGTGAAAGTACGGAGCAAAAACTTGAGGAGCTTCAGGCTGGATTCCTGCAGAATTTCGACGAGTTTAAGAAGTCATCTCTTGTCCGCCAGCAGGAAATCTCTGACAACATTGATTCCTTGCGACAGCAAGTTCAGGATTCTGTTGCTGGTTATAAGGCTGAGTCAGAGAGAATTATAAGTGAGCAACAGCAGGTTTATGATAAAATGATTGAGCAGACAAAGAATCGCGTTCAGGAGCAGAACGTAGATTCTGAAAAGACACTGCGCGAAATAAAAAATCAGATTCAGGCGATGAAAGACCAGCTCATGACACAGCAGAGCGAGAGTCTTACTAAAATGCAGAATGATGCGACCGCCTTGCAGTCACGTTTCAGTGAAATTGACAGTCAGGTAAAGGCTTTTGCAACTCAGATGCAGGTTTATCAGCGGGCGGAAGAATTGAAAGCTCAGCTTGAGAAACAGATTTCAGGCCTTAAAGATGACCTTTCCCGTGTTGATGAGTATCAGACAATCGTTACGGAACTTGAGAATCACTTCATGAACATCAAGAAAATCAATGACGATGTGGACGTAAAGCTTCAGTCATTCAGCACGGAAAAAAATCGCATTGATTCAATGGAGCGAAATTTCGAGCGACTCATCGCGTTGAGCGGAAGCATGGACGATAAAATCAGTGAGCTTCAGACTACAAATGATGACTTGCAGTCAATGCAGCTGACAGTCCGAAGTTTCCAGGAGACTCTTGGTGAGATTTCAGGCCGATATGACCGTCTTGAAAAAAAGCAGGAAATTATCGATCAGGTCAGCAGTGAAGTTGACAAAACTTTCGATAATCTGAAAGATATTGAGAGAAGGTTGACCGATGTAACCCGTCAGGCAAATAATCTTCCGGATACGATTTCTGACATTCAGGGAAAGATAGATTTTATCACTAACAACACAGGAAAAATCAACGATGCGGTTGATAAAATCTCATCACTGCAAAATCTTCTTGAGGAAACGGAAAAACGTGCCGAAACTGTTAGAAATTCACGGGAGGGAATCGGCAACAGCGAAACCCGCCTTATGAATCTCTCAAAGGAAATCGATGATAAAATCGATATGCTCGAGCGCATTTCAGCTTCAGAGCTTGAAAAATCTCCGTCTGGAAGCAGTTCATCCAAGAATGACAGGCTTTCACCAAAAGACAAGGAGACAATCATTGCGCTTAAGCGTCGCGGATGGAGCGTTGAGGAAATTGCCCGCAACATGAAACGAAGCGAGGGTGAGATTGAACTTGTCCTTGAGATGGGCGGCTGATTTCTGATATAATAAAAATATAGATTTAAAAAGAATCTAAAAATACAAATTAAAAATTGAATATGTAGAAAAGTGGGGAAAGACAACCGATAAAACTAAAGTGTTCAACTCGTGGGGGAACATTTTGTTGATTTCGGTTGTCTTTTTTTATGCTTGATTTTAGTTACTGTTTTTCGAGGAGGCAGGTGCACCACACTTCTACACATTTTCCCAAGCCGACATCGCCTGTCTTTTCACCGGTCTTTGCCTTTACAAAAACTTGGTCTGTTTTGACATTAAGGATGCTTGCGATTGATTCAATGACTTGCGTTCTGAACGGAATGAATTTTGGTTTTTCAAGGGCTATCACACAGTCAAGATTGGAAAGAGTCCAGCCTTGAGAGCGAACGTCATCCCAGCATTTTTTGAGGAGGAGTTTTGAGTCGGCATCTTTCCATTTTGCTTCTTCCGGTGGAAAGTACGAGCCGATATCACCCAGGGCACTTGCTCCAAGAAGGGCATCTGTTATGGCGTGCAGAAGGACATCTCCGTCAGAGTGGCCGTCTTCTCCTTTGTCAAACGGAATGACAACTCCGCCTAAAATCAGCTTTCGGCCTTCCTTTAAGATATGTTTGTCGTATCCCAATCCAACGCGAATCATTTTAGAAAATCCAAATCGCCTTGATAAGTGATTTTTTTGTTGTCAGGATCTCCGATGATGACCTTGACCTTTGAGAAAGAAGAACCTTCCTGATTTTTTAGTTTTGTAGCGTATTTGTCCCAAATCTCAGTGTCGTCTGTAAACTCCTGAGAAAGAGACTCCGCCTGTCTGTGAGCCTCAAGGATGCCCTCAAATCGGAAAGCCTGTGGGGTTTGAATTGCGATAAGGTTTGTCCGCTCAAGATGCCTTTTTATGAAACCATTTGCATCGATTTCTTTTTGAGTATCGATTGGCCTTAAGCCTGGAGCAGCAGCTCCGAATTCTTTTGCAGCGGTATATGTGAGTGAGATTGTCTCCTGAGAAACAAAAGGGCGTGCTCCATCGTGGATGAAGCAGATTGGATCTGCATTGTCATCAAGCTCATCGCTGATTTTTTCCAGAGCCTCGTAGACGGATGCCTGACGTGTCTTGCCACCAGGAACAAAAAGAAATTTGCATCCGGAGTTTTTTACTGAAGAATCTGAAAAAAGTGCTTCCCGGCATTTTTCTTCGTTTTGCTTGAGTTCCTCTAGATTCTCGCTGAACGGATATGTTACCGCAACAATCTTGAATTGCAGTGTAGAAACAAATGCCCTTGCTGCGGTTGAAAGAACGGTTCCATCCCGCAACGGGAGATATTCTTTTTTGATTTTTTTTCCGTCTTTATCAAAACCGATGCGGCTGGAAGAACCGGCCGCAACAAGAATAAGGACAGGAAAATCTTGAGCATTACTCGTCGTCGTCATCTCCGTCATCATCAGCATCATCTCCATCTGCTTCGTCTGACTCGTCGTCGTCATCATCGTCATCTGAATCGTTGCTGTCAGCACCGTCCAGATCGTCAGCAAATTCATCATCATCGTCCTCGTCGTCAGGATTGATGATGGCTTTTTTTACCGTGATTGCGCCCAGAGGTTCGAGTTTTGCATGCAACATTGACTCAACTTCTTTTGAAGAGAGCCCCATTGCAAATGCTATTTCGTCCTCAAGCAGTTTTTTTGCATTGTCGTATAATTTTCGCTCAAGAATAGGCAGTTCCTTTACCTTTGAGCGGTGATACAGGCAGCGAACGATGCTTGCGATATCGTAGATTGAACCTTTTTTGAGTAAATCGAGGTTCATCTGGTAGCGGAGTTTCCAGTCGGAAGTAACAGGTTCGATTTCATCACCTAAAGAATCGAGAGCTTTTTTTGCATCTTCTGCGGAAACGATTGCTCGGATTCCAAGCATAGGTGCGTTTGCGACAGGAACCATAACGATCATATCTGATACTTCGAGATAAATCCTGTAGTAAGGGATTGTCTCGTCGTTTACTTTTCTCTCAAAGATTTCTTTAATCTGACCTACGCCCTGACTTGGGTACACAACGTGCTGGTCAATTTCAAACTGTGGATTTTCTGTACTCATATTCAATAATTATAACAAAAAATGCCGGCAATTGCAAAATATACTGAAACTCTTTATAAAGAATTTTTGCAAAAAAATACAATGTTTTCTAAAATCTGCTTGAGTATTCTATTTTCTTGTGATAAAGTTCTCCCATTATTCATTTTAGAGAAAGCAGAGGGCTTTCTTTTTTCTGCGTGTTTAGATTTTTGTAGGCCGGTTGTAAACAGGTATCAAAAATCGGCTTTTGATTTCGCACTGATTATCGGGCTTCTCCGGTAACGACAATCCTTTAAATAAAGATTTTGCGATTCCCAAAGGCAAATCACGCCATAGGGGACACATTATGAAAAAAAATGACTTTGACGAAGTTGTCGTCAATGATGAGACTATTGTCTCTGAATCAGCTTCTAGTGAGCACGAATCAGCTCTTGAGGCGTTTGCAGCAGATTTGGAGAAGGATTACACTGATTCTTCCGACTCTGATTTTTCAGACATAGCTGATGACGATGAGGATGACGGAGAAATTTCTTTTGCAGATCTCGGTCTTGATGAGACTATCCTTGAGGCAATCGAAAAAAAAGGATTTAAGCATCCGTCGCCAATTCAGGCACTCGCAATCCCGAGACTTTTAAACGGTGACACAAACATTATCGCAAAGGCTAGGACGGGAACTGGTAAAACTGCTGCATTCGGACTTCCAATCGTACAGCGCGTTCACGAAGAAAGTGATCATGTTCGTGCTTTGATTCTTGAGCCAACCCGTGAACTTGCAATTCAGACTTGTAATGAGCTTCAGTCATTCAGCACTGGAAAATATCCGCGCGTGACTGTTTTGTATGGCGGTGCAAGTTACCGTGATCAGATTCGTGATTTGAAACGCGGATGTGAAATTGTCGTTGGAACTCCAGGACGCATCCAGGATCACCTTGAAAGGGGCACTCTAAAACTCGATCAGATTGATTATTTCATTCTTGATGAAGGCGATGAGATGCTTGATATGGGCTTTATCGATGACATCGAGCACATTTTTGAGCAGGCCAAGCCGGAAGCGAGAATCCTTTTGTTCAGCGCAACAATGCCTAAGCCAATTTTAAAAATTGCCGAGCAGTTCATGGGTGAGTATGAAGTTTGTGAGGAGGAAGGTTTTGTAGAAGAGCCGCTCCTCATTGAGCAAAAATACTGGTTTGTCCGTGAAAGCGACAAAATTGAGGCTTTGGTTCGTCTTATAGACATGAGTCCGAACTTTTACGGACTCGTCTTTACGCAGACAAAAAACGATGCCGACAATGTTACGCGTCTTCTCGATGAAAAAGGCTATGACACGGCTGCATTGCACGGTGACGTTCCTCAGGCTCAGCGTGAAAAAATCCTTGCCCGCTTCCGCAGCCGAAAGACACGCGTGCTTGTTGCAACGGATGTCGCTGCACGAGGAATCGACATCAATGGCTTGAGCCATGTCGTAAACTATTCTCTTCCTTACGACGGAGCAACTTATATTCACCGAATTGGCCGAACCGGTCGCGCAGGAACAAGCGGAACCGCCGTAACTTTTGTCAGGCCTGAAGAAAGGCGTAAGCTCGACTTTTTGCGAAATACAGTGCGCAAGGCTGCAAAAGGTGAGATGCAGGAAGAAGAAGTCCCGGATGTAAGAAAAGTCCTCGACGTTAAGCGTGAGAGAATGCTCGATACGTTAAAAGTTCAGCTTGGTCTTGCAAAGGATCCTGCTGACGTTAAGGACGGTGTCATTTACATTGGTGGCGGAAAAAGCGAAGTTACTTTGTCTGATGAAGAAAAAGCAAAATCACAAGAATTTGTTCCTCAGCTTAAAGATGTTGAGGCAATTTATACAAAAATGGCCGCTGAGCTTTGTGACGGTCAGGATGCCGAGGCTGTTCTTGCAAATGTTTTGAGTGTAACTTACGGAAAATCTCTTGATGAAAGCCATTATGGAAAGATTACTCCTGTAAGGCCAAGAAACGAGCAGGGCGGAAGACGTGGCGAGCGAGGCATGGGAGGACGTCGTTTTGATGTTCCTGTACGAAGTGACCAGAAGCGTCTGTTCATTCAGCTTGGACGCCGTGACGGTTACAATGCAAAATCAATCGCTCAGTATTTTAGTGATTTGCTCCACATTCCAGGAAGAATGGTTGACCGAATCGATGTTGCGGACAACTTCTCACTTGTAAGCCTTCCTATTGCAAATGCTGATAAAGTTCTTGAATTGTCTCGAATGGACGGAAGATTCCCTCACGTTCACGTAGACACAAAATCTGGAGACGGCTCAAGAAGAGGCGGACGTGATTTTGGAGGCCGTGACCGTTTTGACAGGGACGGAGGTGACAGAGGCCGCAGATTTGGCGGACGAGGCTTTGGACGCGACAGAGACAGACGTGACGGTGGCAAGGAGCGAAGTTTTGGAAGACGTGCACACGCTCAGACTCAACGAAACGGTGCATCATCTTACAAAAAAAGCAATGCCCCTTCAAACGAGTTCTAAAAAATAAAAAAAAGCTGTCCGTTGTGATGAAGATTTTCAACACGATTGGACAGCTCTTTTTTTAAAGCCTTACGCTTACACCTGCATCCGCAAGTTCTTTTTTGATACCGCCTACAGTGTAGCCCATTGAGTGAACCATGCTTGCAATCAGCGCGGCATCAGCTTTTCCTTCTGTTAGGACATCTGCAAGGTGAGACGGCTTTCCGCCTCCTCCGCTTGCAATTACTGGAACGGCCACATTTTCCGCAATCATTCTTGTGAGGTTTATTTCGTAGCCGTTTTTCATGCCGTCAGCGTCTATTGAATTAAGCACGATTTCGCCAGCACCCAGTGAAACAGCTTTTTTTGCCCATTCAAGAGCGTCCAAATCTGTTTGTGTTCTTCCGCCGTTTATGAAAACCCTGTAGCCGCTTTTTGTTGACGGATCTTTTTTTGCATCCATTCCGAGTACGATACATTGATTTCCAAAAATTCTTGCTCCCTCGGTAATCAGAGACGGATTTTTTACGGCCTGAGAATTAAGGCTGATTTTTTCTGCGCCGGCAAGAATTGTTGAGCGGATGTCTTCTATAGAGCCGATTCCTCCTCCTACACAAAACGGAATGAAAACCTGTTCAGCAACTCGTGAAATCAAATCAAGAATCGGGCCTCTTCCACGTGCGCTGGCCATGATGTCATAAAAGACAAGCTCATCTACACCCTGCGAGTAGTATTTTGCAGCCATGTCAACGGGATCACCGATATCTATGTTGTTCTGAAATTTTACGCCTTTAGTCGTCCTGCCGTCCTTAACATCGAGACAGACAATTATTCTCTTTTTTAGCATTTTACGTAGTTCTCCAAAATTTTTAATCCAGCCTTGCCTGATTTTTCAGGATGAAACTGAAATGCGCTTATGCTTCCCTGTGAAACGCACGAAGGAACTTTGCAGCCGTAATCACTTGTTGCCTTAATGATTTCTTTGTCTGCCGGCTGAATTACATATGAGTGAACGAAATAGAAATCTGATTTTTGGTCAACTCCGTCAAAAAGAGGGCTTGAACCGTTTATGTATTCAAGATTGTTCCATCCCATGTGAGGAATTTTGAGTGAGCCATGAAAATTGTCGTCCTTCCAGACGCTTGAAAAATGCCTGATGCTTCCTTTTAAAAGTCCAAGACATTCAACATCACCTTCCTCTGAATTTTCGAAGATAATCTGACTTCCAAGACAAATTCCAAGCAGCGGCTTTTGCGCTTTTGCCCAATCTTTCAGGAAATTGTCAAAACCTGTCAGCTTAAGCTGTTCCATCGCATATTTAGCTTCTCCAACTCCTGGAAAAATCAGCTTGTCACAGTTTTCCAAATCTTTCGGACTTTTTGAGAGAATGTAGGGAGCCTGTAAAAAACTGAGGGCGCGCTCAACACTCTTGATGTTACCAGCGTTGTAGTCAACAATTCCAATCATGATATATCCTTTTATTTTTTTTCAACGGGCGAATTTTATAGGGATAAGAAGTTAAGGTCAAGGGAAATGAAGTTCTACATAAGTTTACTTCTTTTTTCGTTAAGAAATCCGCCTCATGCAGGCTGTCTGAATTTTTAACTTTGCATTACGATAATGTGTTTTTTTTCCGATAATGTTTTTATGAAAGAAATCATTCCTGTTGTAATTGCAGTCCTGACAAATAAGAAAGTCATAATCACGGCTGTAATCATTTTTTTATATCTTGATTTTTGCTCATATATAGTCCGATACCGAAAAAAGATAAAGCCGACAAAAACTAAAAAAATCGTTCCAGCCTCTCCGCCTCCTGCCGAAAAAGCTTCCTCAGAAAGTGAAGGCGGTGAAGAGTCTTCCTCGGAATAAATCTCAGGATTGTGCGGGGATTCCTTGGTGTTATGTCCAGACGGTTATCCCACAATCCTCCGCAGATTTTTATCCGCCTCTCGCTCATAAGCTGGCTTAATATTTCCGCGACATCTTTTGATTCCCAGACGTTAATTTTATAGAGCGGCCTTGTCTTTTCGTTAAGCTGATTCAATATTTCCTTTATTGCCTCGTCTTTTCGAAAAAGCCTTCTGTTTTTCTTTATTACGGAAAACACTGTCTGTGCGTCTTCTGCTTCTTGGGAAAATGTTTTTTTGTTTTTTATTGCGTCACAAATGTCACATCCTGAGCAGACAGCCTTTTCACCACCAAGATAATCGAGCATCACCTGCCGGCGGCATGTTTTCGCTGTTGCAAAGTCTCCGATTGCTTTTTTTCTGGGACCTTTTTTCGCCTGTCTGTAACGCACCTCGTCCGCATGATTCCATATCAAAACCGAATGAGAAAGGTCTCCTTTTCTTCCGGCTCTTCCAGCTTCCTGCGCAAAATTCTCAAGATGTTCAGGTGCGTCCAGATGCACCACTGAATAAATGTTTCCTTTGTCCATTCCCATTCCGTAAGCGCAGGTCGCAGTCAAGATTCCGCATGAACTTTCGAAAAACCATTTTTCAGTCAGTTCTTTTTCTTCTTTTGTCATTCCGGCATGATAAAAACGCACGTCTTGTTTTCCAAAATAAGATGCAAGGATGCGTGCCATTTCTTCCGTGCGCCGTCTTGTAGCGCAAAAGATAATCATTGGTTTTTTCATCGTTATGGCGCATTGAAGGGCGGCCTTTTGTTTTGCGTATGCTTTCATGACGGAGTAGTGGATGTTCATTCTGTCACTGGAGCCTTGTACAAGATGGTATGCTCCGTCAAATAAAACATCTGCTATTCTGGACAGAACCGGAGGACTTGCTGTAGCAGTAAAAGCCGTTACGAGTTGTATGCCGAGTCTTTTGATTATTTTTCCAAGTGTAAGATATGCCGGCCTGAAACTGTCTCCCCACTCACTGACACAGTGAGCTTCATCAATTGCGATATGCGAGATATTGCAGGATGAAAGGTCATTTAAAAGAGATTCGTCTTGAAGCACTTCCGGATTGGCGATGATGACCTTTGCGCGTCTTGAAACGTCTTTTTCGTGAAGTCTCTTAAAGTTTTCCTTGCGTTCTTGCGGCGTTTGTCCTCCCTTAAAGACTACACAGTTTATTTTGGATTCTTCCATCCTGCGTTTTTGATCTGCCATTAAAGCAAGCAGAGGATAAATTATCAAAGTCGTGCCTTTCAGCAAAAGGGCTGGAATCAAAAAGCACAGGGATTTTCCGCTTCCTGTCGGCAGCAGTACGATTTGTCGTCCACGGCAAAAATCATCATGCCCGTCATCCATCATGAGGGGAGAATTTTTCTCAATGGCATTTTGAGAGTCAAGTATGTTTGAGATTACGAGACTCTGCCACGGAAAAAGATACGCCACATTGAAATTTTTTTGAGCGATTTTTGCAATCTCGTCAATGTTCTTTGAGTAAGGTATGTTGTTTTCGCCGATTATTTCCGCATCGATTTTCACGTCTTTTTATAGACAAAAAAAATCATTTTCCGGCAGCTTTTTGCTTTAGAATTTGATTTTTTATTTATCGAGAATCGTAATTTCTACGCGGCGGTTTTTCGCCCTTCCTGCTTCAATGGCATTTGAGGCGATTGGAATCTTTGCGCCAAAGCCTTGCGTGTAGATGTGGTATTTGTCGCGCACTTTCATCTCAATCAGGTAGCTTGCAACTGAGTCAGCCCTTTCCTCACTTAAAATCTGACATGATTCTTCCGTACCGGCTTTTGCAGTGTGGCCTGTAATCAGGAGGTCGTTTGGATAACTTTCCAGGATTTTTGAGATTTTTCGGATTTTTTCTTTTTCACTTTCCAAAAGTTCAGCTGAGTCCGGCTTAAACTGAATGTTTTCAACGCTGATTGTAAGTCCCATTTCACCCTTTACGACGGAAACGTTCTCCAAAGCCATGTCCTTGATTTTTTCCTCGACTTCCCTGACGTTTTTTTCCGTTGCAGTGCGGGAAAATTCCGTTACTTCTGCGTGTGCCGTTCCATAAAAATCAAACTGATTTCCTAAATATGTTTCAAGGAGAATCCTGAAATCTTCTTTGTAATGGTCAATCTGTCCTTTTTCGTTGTCCCACCAGATTGTTTGGTTTGAATATCCCATCGTCGTGTAGATAAAATCTCCCTTTGGCTGCCCTTGAATCGGACTTTCAAAAAACAGGGAGTATTTTACTGAGATGACCTGAAAAACTTTCTTTTCGTGTTTGTCGTCAGATGAGATGCCTTCTTCATCGCGCTCGTATTTGTAGGTTGCGGTAAACGGAACTCTGAACGGCTTTTCAATGTTGAACGTTTTCCTCAAGTCGTGAGCCTCGTGGCCGTTTGCAGTCCACGTGTCTCCGATTTTTACGGCCTTTTCTGGAAAGACAGGGACATCGCGCACTACAGGCATAAAATACTTGTCCTCGATGTCGTAAATTCCCCTTTCGTTGCGCCAGAATTTGCTTTCGTAATTTTCGCCGAACGTAAGGGTTGAGCGGGTGGAATTTTGTGTTGAATTTTCTGTGGTCATGAATGTCGCTTCGTTAAATCCGCGTCCGCTCGTGTCCGTATCTGTGATTTTTACGGTGACGCGGTTTACAATTTCTGCGTGATGGTTTGGAACTCCGTTGACTTTTACGTCTTCTGTTACGGTTGAGAGAATCCTGTATGAATCATCTTTTTTGTATTTGAATTTGAGGAATTTTTCTGATGAAGAATCAGCACTTGCAGCGGAAATCGATACTAAAAAAAAGGTTACGAAACCGAAAATTAATTTGTTTGCTTTCATGCCTCTAGTATCGGCGAAATCACAATAAAAATCTTGATGAATATTGCAGTCTTTGTGAAGTTTTTTTATTATTATTCCGAAAATGAATGAATTTGTCGAATATCTCCAAAAAAATTTGCGGGAAATGAGCGCATACGGTTTAGTTGTTTTTTTGATTTTGGCCCTGATTTTCTTTTTTGCGGGATTTTTCGTCTGCAGAATTCAAAACGCATCCCTCTTAAAAAAAATCCGAAAGGACTCCATAAAACGTTCCAGGGCTGTAATAGGCGGTCAGATGGTTGAGCAGATTGCTCCTTTTTTACCGGATTTTCCGTGCAATCCAGCGGACTGCCGTTTTCTTGGAAAGCCTGTAGACATCGTTGCTTTTTGCGGAGCAAGCGAGAAAGACAAAATAGAAGAAATCATTTTTATTGAGGTAAAGACAGGCGAAAGCCAGCTGTCCAATCGTGAGAAAGAGATAAGGGAATGCATAAAAAAAGGCAAAGTCCGCTACGAAGTTTACAGATGGTCTGCCAAATCGTAATTACCTGTCAAAATCTTTTCGCAGTTGGATTTTGGCATCGGCTTTCCTTTTAAAAATCCCTGAATGTTCTTGCAGTTGATGTTTTTGAGTATGTTCAGCTGCTCAATTTTTTCAACGCCTTCCGCGATAGTGTCCAGTCCCATTTTCGTTACCATGGAAATTATTGAGTCAGTGATGTTTGCCTCAACTCCGTCTTCCTCGGTTATATTTGCTATGAAGGACTTGTCGATTTTAAGGGTTGTAATCGGCAGAAGCTGAAGGTAGCTCAATGAAGAATAGCCTGTTCCAAAATCGTCAAGAGAAATTCCAATGTTCATCTCGCGGATTTTCTTGAGAAGCTTTATGGTTTCCTCTTTATTTTCGATGAGGACTCCTTCCGTAATTTCGATTTCAAGTGATTCGTGAGAGATTTCGTATTTTTCAAGGAGATTTTTTAGGTCGCTGATAAAAGAAGTTTTTTTCAGCTGGACAGGCGACACGTTTACGCTCATGATTCCGTCAAACTGAAATTTATCCTGCCATAGTTTGAGAGTTCTGATTGCGGTTTCTAAAATCCAGTCTCCGAGAGGAATTACAAGTTTTGTTTCTTCCGCAATTGGGATGAACTGTTCTGGATTTATCCATCCAAGCTCCTGATCCTGCCAGCGCAGCAATGCCTCAAATCCGCGGAGCTTGTTCGTAGTCGCATCAAATTGCGGCTGATAATAAAGCTGAAAGGAATCGTTTCCGACTGCAGAAGAAAGCCTTGTCTGAATCTGAACTCTTTTCATAAAACGGTCGCGCATCACCGACTTAAAGAAATCTATGTCGTTTTTTCCGTGACGCTTTACGTCATACATTGCCATGTCAGCGTATTTTAGAAGTTCCTCGCGGGCTTTTGAGTCGTCAGGATAAACGGAAAATCCAAGTGAAAGCTTTATGTCGTTGTAGTTCAGTTCTTTAAGGAGCTTTTTTCCAAAAGTGAAGATTTCTTCGTGGCTTGAGATGTTTTTAATCAAAACGATGAATTCATCACCCTCAAATCTGTAGGCTTTTACGTTTTCGTTTTCAAAAGACTTTAATATGTCCGCAGTCTTGCAGATGATTCCGTCGCCCTTTGAGTGTCCCTGAGAGTCGTTTATGAGTTTAAGGTCATCAATGTCTGCAATGATGATTCCGAATTTGTTTGAGGCTTTGTCAGAAAAATAGCTCAGATATTCAAAGTCCTCGTTGAATTTTACCCTTCCAAAAAGGCCGGTAAGGCTGTCGTGGTAAGCGTTGAATTCAAGCTGCTTGTTCAGGAGATTTATGTTTTCGAGTTTTGTCTTGAGGTTTTTGCGTGATTCTGACAGCTCGTCCGTTAGGGTTGCAAGCCTCAAATTCTGCCTCAAAAGCCTCTGCTCAGTTTCTTTTTCATTGTTTACGTTTGCAAATGAAATGATCAGGATTTTGCTGGCTGTCGAATTCATGCTGACTTTGAACCAGGATGCAAAGTTTGGAGAGTAATAAGTTACTGACTGAGTTTCTCCCGAATTTATTGCTTCATTCGCAAGTTTTGTCCAGGCAATTTCTTTTGGGAGATGTTTCAGATAAAGATTAGCCGAATCACCGTCAGAAATAAACGCTGAGAACAATTTCTTAAAGCTGTCGTTCATGAAAGAGATTTTGAAATTGTCGGCAAAATCCTCCTGATTGTATTCGGGCACGGCGACTAAAATCGGTGCCGAAATCTTCTCCAAGATAAGTTTGTAGTCTTTGTCATCCATGCTCTCGACTTCCTTAAAAAAGTTCTTAAAGGCAGATAAAACCAAAAAAACTTTTCAAAAAAGTGCTCTCTCTTTTTTATTATCGGTTCTATTTTTAAATAAGTGTTCTAAAAATCAAGTGGAATCTTAAAAATAAGGGACGGGCGCGTAAAGTGAGGTGACTCATCCCTTATTTTGCTTGAGAAAAACTCATCAAACTATTGAATTCTGAGCTTTTCCCACTGCTGATAGTATTTTCCGAGATACTCGCCCAAATCATCCTTAAGCTCGCATTTTTCCATTGCTGAGGCCGGATACATCGGTGTGGAAGTCATGAATTTCTCTGCCTCAAGATTTACGTAGCAAGGAAACCTGAAGAAATCGAGGAACTGCGCGTAATTTTCAGGCCTGTGAATGAAATTGATGAATTCTGTTGCAAGGTCAGCGTTCGGTGAGTCCTTGAGTATGCACATGCTGTCGACATAAGAAGGGCCGCCGTTTTCTGGAATAAAGAAATCGATTGTCTCATCCCATTTTTCCTCAGGAACTTCGCCAAAGAAAAGTTCTGCGTATCCCTGACACAGCCAGAGGTTTCCGCTGGCAAAATCCTTTCCTTCGCCGTCAGCATCAAACTTTATGATGTTTGGAAGCCAGTCATTCTTGATGATTGATACGGCTTCGTCTAATTCGCTGTCATTTGTTGTGCAGACGCTGTAACCTTTGTATTTTAGGGCATCTCCGATAACTTCGCGATAGTCGTCGAGCATTGAGGCGTGAGATTCAAATCTCTTGTCGGCAAAAATGTTCCATGTGCGCTCGTAGTCGGCTGGAGCCTTAGTCTTGTTTACTGCGATTCCTGCGGCTCCAAAATAATAAGGAACTGCGTACTTCATTTGTGGGTCGTAATTGATTTTTGCAAGTACGTCCGGATTGATTTTGCTTCGGTTCGTAAATTTTTCCTGCACGATTGGCTGAAGCATGTTCTTTTTAATTAAAATTGAAACATAATCCTGAGACGGAACGACGATATCAAAACTTTTTGCTCCGCCGTTGATCAATTTATTGAACATTGTTTCGTTTGATTCGTATTCTGTGAGCTTTACCTTGCAGTCGAATTCCTGTTCAAAAGCAGCGATTACATTTTTTGGCGTGTAGTATGTCCAGTTGTATACTCGCAATGTCCTTTTCTGTTCGCAAGAAGAAAGACCCAGTCCAGCTGCGATTGTGGCAGCAGATAAAATAATTTTAGAGAGGATTTTCATTAGAATTCTCCAAAAATAAAAGGAACTTAAAGCCTCAGTTAAATGAGGCTTTACATCTCTCAAGACGAGATGTCTTAGGTAACTTTATTATAGAAAAAAAAGCAAAAAAGAGAAGTAATAATCTGAAAATCCTTGAAAAATTTTAGTGAGCCTGTGCAAAGCCCTTTAAATTCTGTCTCAAAAGGACTGCCAGAACTGCGATGAACAGAATCAAAATAAAGGAAAGCGAATTGATTACAGGACTTACGCCGTGGCGTATCATGTTGTAGACGTAAATCGGCAGTGTCTCGACGCTTCCGTTTACCAGCGATGTGATTACGAAATCTTCGATTGACATTGTAACGCTCATCATGAATCCTGAAACAATTCCCGGGAAAATGGCCGGAAGGATGACCTTGAACAGAGTCTGTTTTTCGTTTGCTCCCAAATCATAGCTTGCTTCGATTATGGAATAGTCAAATTCATCGACGCGAGCGCTGACCATCAGGTAAACAAAAGGCAGACAGAAAGTGGTGTGGGCAATTATGATTGTTCCAAGCCCAAGATTCATGTGGATTCCGCTTAAAAAGATAAGGAGAGAAACGCCCATTATGACTTCCGGAAGAACCATAGGCAGGAAACTGATGGACTGAATGTAATTTTTTCCGAAAAATTTGTACCAGTTGATTCCCATTGCGGCAAGGCTTCCCAAAACCGTTGAGATTAAGGCGGAAGAGAATGCGACCAGGGCGCTGTAAAGCAGGCTGAGCCACAAATCTCCTGAGTTTAAGAAAAGTTCTTCGTACCAGACGATGGAAAATCCTGTAAATTCGCTGCCTTTTGAAGCGTTGAACGAATAGAAAATAATCACTAAAAGGGGGAGAAAGAGAAAAACGAGTGCTATGACTAAAACAGTGCCTGAAAAACTGAGTCTTGGAGCCCTTTTTTTCCAGTCGCGCTTTGCGTGTCGGCTCGATTCAATTTTTGCATGAGGATTGCGCCTTAAAAGAGCCATTATTACAGAAATTAAAAAATCCATTTTTATCTCCTTACTTTTTTAAGGTCGGCTTCTTTTTTGTCAGAAGAAATCATCAGAAGGATTGCACCCATGCTCACCACGGTAAGCACTACACTGAAACTTGATGCCAGCGGAAGATTTTTGGCTTTTGTAATCTGATCCATGATTATGTTTCCGAGCATGTAGCTTTTCGTGCTTCCGACGAGCATAGGAACCGTGTAGTTTCCAAAAATCGGAATGAAAGTAAAAATCAGTGCGCTCATGATTCCGCTTTTTATTCCCGGAATGAGGACTTTTGTCATGGACTGAGGTTTTGTCGCCCCTAGGTCTCTGGATGCCTCAAGCAGTGAAAAATCGAAGCGGTCTATGGCCGTAAAAATAGGAAGGATTGCATACGGAAGATACATGTATATGCTTACGAGGATAACCGCGAATTTCGTATACATGAATTTGTGTGGTTCAAAAACTCCGTCTTTGTTGCGCGTCACGAAAAAGCATATTTTTGTGAAGAAGTTGCAGACTGAATTCAAGAGGCCGTTTTCTCCGAGGATTGACTGCCACGCAAAAATACGGATGAGTGAATTTGTCAGGAACGGAATGATTATGAGGATTAAAAGAAGTGTCTGATGTCTGCTTCGAGCCATTGCGTATCCGCATGGGAGTGCAATCAGGAGAGAAATGAACGTTGCGATGAGTGTCATCCACAGTGTTCTGAGGAAAATCATTGCGTAAGCCTTTGAGAACATCTGCTTGTATGCGGAAAGCGTGAATTCGTGGATTACTCCGCCGTACATGTCCTGCTTCATGAAAGAGTAGGCTATGATTATGAGGATTGGAACTATAAAGAAAATGGAAAACCAAATTCCCATCGGATAGCTGTAAAATGGACCTGGATTATGCTTTTTCATAAAACTCCTGAAATTAAAAAAATGCCGCGCGGGATAGGAAGCCCGAAGTACCGCGAAGCTGTATGAGCGCCCAGCGAAGGCTGGATAGCCCGTCAGTTAGAAAATGCCGCGCATTATTTTTCGATATCTTCTACGATATAGCCGTCTTCTGCTGACCACGAGATGTAAACCGTGTCCTTCCATTGGATTTCCGGACCGTCATCCAGGTAATTCTGGTGCTGCTTGAAGACTTTTACGATTGTACCGGTTTTTTCCAGCTTGACATAAAACTTTGACTGAAAGCCTGTGTACACCGGCTCTTCGACGATGCCTTTGAATACGTTGATGTCTTTTCGGCCGCGAACGTCAGGTTCTTCCAGCGTGATTCGGATTTTTTCAGGGCGTACCGTAAAGGCGACTTTCTGGCCTTCATCGGTGTGCTCATAATCTGTTACGAGTATGTTTTTGTCTTCTTCTTTTGTTGCCTGAGTGTCACCTTTGAGCTGTGCCTGAAGGCCTAGGGACGGAACGTTGAGCGTAACCATGTGCTCGATGTCTGACTTGCCCTCAACCTTGTAGCTTTCGCAGTTTACGACCGTAGCTTCAAAAAGGTTTGTTTCACCGATGAACTGTGCGACGAATTGAGTTGCAGGGCTTTCATAGATTTCGTAAGGTGTTCCAATCTGAAGGACGTGTCCCTTATTCATTACGGCGATTCTGTCCGAGACTGCAAGAGCCTCGCTCTGGTCGTGGGTGACGAAAATGAATGTGATTCCGATTTCGTCGTGGAGCCTGTCAAGCTCGACAAGGAGGTTTGAGCGGAGTTTTGCGTCCAGTGCGGAAAGAGGCTCGTCGAGAAGAAGAACTTTTGGCTCATTGATGAGTGCCCTGGCGATTGCAACTCGCTGCCGCTGACCGCCTGAAAGCTGATTCGGCTTTTTGTACATGTGGGCTTCGAGGTCAACAAGGCGCAGGTATTTTAGGACTTTTTCCTCGACTGTTTTTTTGTCTTCTTTTTTGAGTCGGAGTGAAAAAGCTACGTTCTCAAAAACTGACAGGTGCGGAAAAAGAGCATAGTTCTGGAAAACGGTGTTTGAATGACGCTTGTTTGGAGGAAGATTTGTTACGTTTGTGTCGTCGAACAGAATCGTTCCTGAGTCAGGAAAATCAAATCCCGCTAGAATTCGAAGAAGAGTTGTTTTTCCACAGCCTGAAGGTCCGAGCAGTGTGAAAAATTCTCCCGGCTTAATCGTAAAGTTGATTTCGTTAAGCGCCTTAAAATCTCCGAACTGTTTGTTTACATGGTCAATGGTAATCTGACTTCCTTTCAAAACTGCTACCTCTTCTTATGTTTTGTTTACAATAATTTGTATGTCAGAAATTGTCTATAAGATTGTGCGAAAATCCTCATTTATGAAAAACGATGCTGCCATAAATCAAAAAAGATAATTCAGTGCCATGAAGACAATCGTTCCTGAAAAAATACTCAGCATGGCATTTTCTTTCCATATATGAAGCACGGCTGTGACAAGAACTCCTGCACCGGCTGATATGATGGCTGCGTAGTCGAGTGGCTGTGCGGTGGATTTGAAAATCAAGTCCGTGGTTTTTTCTTTGAGGCAGACTATGAAAAGGACTGCGATTGATATGGGCGGGATGTATTTTTCGAGGAATGAGAATGCCTTTGGTGTCGTCTTGCCCTTAAAGATTAAGAATGGCAGGAATCGCAGGAGAAACATGAGGACTGCGATTATAAAAATTGTGATGAGTGTTTCTGAAAGTGAAAGTCTCATTTTTATTCCTCCTTTGATGATTTTTCTGATTTTTCGGCAGAAGTCCTGCTGCTTTTTGAAACTTCTGTCTTAAAGCCGCGAAGAAGAATCATGACCGCAATTCCAAGTGACAGTCCGACTAAAATTACGTGCTGAGGTGGAAGCAAAGTCCTTTCTCCGATTTTGAGATAAGAAAGCACGATTGCAAAAACCGTAGTAAGGATTCCTGCAACTGACGGAAGAAAATCTTTTGTTGCCTTGAGCTGGCTTATCATTATTACTGCAAAGAGTGCCGTAAGCGCAAAGTCTACGCCGTCGAGATAACCGGAAGGAATGAAATTTCCGATTAAGGCTCCCGCGACAGTTCCTCCAATCCAGTACAAGTAGTCAAGGATGGAAATCGTTCCGAAAAATGCGCCTTTTCCTGCCGTTTCAGGAACATTACATGACTCAAGGACAGCATATGTCTCGTCAGTTATGGTAAAAATCAACGGAAACTTCCATTTTCCGCAGCCCTTGAATTTGTTGAGGAGTGAAAAACTGTAAAAGCTGTGCCTGATGCCAATGACGAGTTCTATTCCGATTATCGTAAGCAGCGACTGCCAGAAGACTTCTCCCTTTGAGATTCCTGATGCAAAAAGAGCTACACCAATGTACTGAGCGGTTCCTGAGTAGATGAAAATACTCATCAGCGGTGCAATCCACCACGGATATCCGGCATTTGTTACTACCAGTCCAAATGGAATTCCTATTGATATATACCCAAAAAATATTGGTGAGGAATACTGCAAGGCGAGCTTAAAGTCATTCTTGTTCAACATGGCGGAATGATATCATTTTCAATCATTCTCTTCAATTCAATTGCATTTTCATAAAGAATATGCGATTATTTGAGAATGTTTACTATTTTTGTAGGATTATTATTCATCGCATTTTCAGTATACGCATGTCTTCCAAATGGATTGGGCTGGGGAGAAGAGGTGATTTATTTTCTAAAAGGAGCTTCTCCTGTAGTTGCCGCCTTAATTGCAATAGTGGCAATCCTTGTTGGAATCGCAGACATAAAGGACAGGCGTGAGGCTCGTCTTGAGGAAGAAGAAGCCCTTCGCAGTGAGTCAGAAAATTAAAGATATTTCAGTTTTTTAGAACTTCCGTCATGTGAATTTATTGACTATAACGTCAAAAAATTTTATATTGATTGTCCCCGTATATTCATTGCAGATGACTGCTCATCATCTGCTGTTGCGCTTTTCTGAAGATGCAAATCAGAAACGTGCAGAAACTCTTTAATACAAAGGTATATACATGAAAACTATTTTCGTAAACGAAAAAGATCAGAAACGCGACTGGTACATCATTGATGCAGCCGGAAAACCACTCGGACGCGTTGCAGCTAAAACTGCAATGATTCTTCGCGGTAAAAACAAACCTACTTACACTCCAAATCAGGAAATGGGTGACTACGTAGTTATCATCAACGCAGAGAAAGTTGCTGTTTCTGGAAACAAGGCATCTCAGAAACTTTATCGTCACTACACAGGTTTCGTTGGTGGTCTCCGCAGCTACACATTCGAAAAATTGTTGGAAAAACACCCTACTGATCCACTTTCTAGAACAATCGCTGGTATGTTGCCAAATGGTCGTCTCGGACGCAAACTCATGGCAAACGTTAAAATTTATGCAGGTTCTGAGCACCCACACACATCTCAGAATCCAAAACCAATTGAGTTGTAATAGGAGTCGGTCATGGCAGTAAAAAACATTGCAATCGGAACAGGTAGAAGAAAGACATCAGTTGCTCGTGTTTTCGTTCGCGAAGGCTCTGGCAAAATTGTTGTAAACGGAAAAGATGTTGCAGAATACTTCCCAACAGAAGCTCAGGTTCGCACAGTTCACCAGCCACTTCTCGTAACAAGCTATGAGAACAAATATGATATCCTGATTAACGTTCAGGGTGGCGGTCTTAAAGGACAGGCTGCAGCTTGCTTGCACGGAATTTCTAGAGCACTCCTCCAGATTGATCCAGATGCAAGAACATCTCTCAAAGCTAACGGATTCCTTACTCGCGATTCTCGTATGGTTGAGCGAAAGAAGTATGGTCAGCGTGGTGCACGCCGCCGCTTCCAGTTCAGCAAACGTTAATTTTTGCCTGTATATCTATTTTCAGCGCCGGCATTTTTGCTGGCGTTATTTATTTTAAAGCCATTTGTTTTAAGTTTATGAATGAGTTTGATGACGAAGAAAACACGCAGGATTGCATTGATGAAAAGGCGGAACTCAAAGCCGTGCTGCAAAAGGCAGGTCGATATCTTGCCAGGTGTGAGCAATACAGGGCATCATTGGAAAGAAAACTCATTCAGAAAAATTTTTCTAGAAAAACCGTAAAAACTGCGTTAGATTTTTTGGAAGAGAAAAAGTATCTTGATGATGAGAGGTACGCATCTTTTTGGGTGAGGAATCATTGCGCTTTTAAATTCCATGGAAAAATCAGGCTTTCAAAAGAGCTTATTTCAAAAGGAATTGAAAAATCTGTTGCAGAAAACGCAATAAACGAATATTTTAGTACTCACAGTGAAGAAGAGATGTGTATCAAGGCCTATAAAAAAGCCGTTTCACAAGGGAAGCACGGAGAGAAATTACTTAAGTTTTTGATGGATAGCGGATTTCCCTACAGGCTTATTCAGCGAATTCTAAAGGATAATGAGGACGAAGAACAGTATGCAGCAGAATGAAGATAAACCGGTAGTATATTCAGCCCTTGAGGTTGCCAGAATTTGCGGTGTCGTAAACCAAACGGCAATCAACTGGATTCGAAGCGGATTTTTAAAAGCCTTTAAGACACCGGGCGGTCAATTTCGTGTTTACCCTGATGATTTGGCTGATTTCATGCTCAGCCGCAAAATGAAGATTCCTCAGGAGCTGTTTGCCTTGTGCAAGTCTCCTAAAATTACTGAAAAAACACTTTTAATCGTAGATGATGACCGCGGTTTAAATGCCGTCATCGCAAAGTACATGCAAAAGAAATTTCAGGAGCTGGATGTCTTTCAGGCTTATGACGGTTTTGAGGCCGGTTCCCTTATGGCTGAACGAAAGCCTGCCTGCCTGATTCTTGACCTTGACTTGCCTGGCATAAACGGATTTGAGCTTTGCAAAAAAATCAATGAGAGCGGAAAATACGGAAATCCTGCGATTATCGTTGTTACCGCATTGGAAAATCTTGAGGTAGAAAATAAGGTAAAGTCTCTCGGAGTGAAATCTTTCCTTAAAAAGCCTCTTGACCTTACGGAGCTTGCAGGATTTGTTGATGAATGTTTTGCCTGACATGCTGACGCAGCCCTTGTGTTAATGATGATTTGCATGGCAGGCTGACATAACTTTTTTGGAGTCTATGAAGCGTTATATATTTTCACTGGTTTTCTTTTTTTCACTTTTGGCCGTTTGTGCTCAGTCTGAAAAAACTCAAAATTTGTCGGCAAAATATGTCATAACTCAATCTGCACAAAAACCTTCCGTTGAAGAATCAATCTCATATCTGAAAAACTCAATCGAGAAAATCTCAGCACCTTCCGAAAAACGAATCGTATATACTTTTTTGGCTGAAGTGCAGGAGCAGTACGGATTATATTCGGATGCTCAAAAGTCTTATGCTCTTGCAGCAGGCTTTCAGGGAAGCGGCGGAAATGATTCTTCTCTTCCTTATAAAAGTTCAGAGCAGCTTGTTGTTGATGCGGTGAGATGTGCTCTTTGTGCAGGTGATTACGCATCTGCTGACAGCTATCTTGCTTCTGCCGTCAGAAATTCAAAAGATGAAAAAATCATAGCCTGTGTAAAACTTTACGAGCAGTGGAGTGCGCTTTGCAAGGCAAAAAATGAGGCCGAGACAAAAGAATCCGTCACTATCTTAAAGGCTTATTCCGACCTGGATTCCATGAAGAGCGTAAAAGCCTCAGTGCTTCTGACCCTCTGGCATCTTACTGGAGACAAAACTTATTCTGACAGGTTGAAAAAAGCTTTCCCGAACAGCATGGAAGCTTCTATCGTTAGGGGCGAGGTTCAGATTCTTCCGACTCCGTTCTGGTATTTTGTTCCAAGGAGTGGCGTTGACTTGCCTGAGATAAAGGCTGAAAGCAGCATCGGGGCGGCTGAAGTTCCTGAGGTGGCAAATCCAAAAAACTCTGACTCAAAAAATCAGCCTTCAAAAAACAATGCTGCTTCAGAAAAAATCGTTAAGCAGCAGCTGGGACTTTTCAAGGATAAGGCGAATGCAAATTCACTTGTGGAAAAGGTAACTTCAAAAGGGTTCAAGGCAAAAATTGAGGAAGAAGTTCGTCCGAGCGGAACTACGTATTATCTGGTGGTTGTGGACGAAAATAAAGAAGGCTCAATCGGAAAAGAACTTAGAACCGCAGGCTTTGAGTGTTATCCTCTGTTTTCCGAGTAGTTTAAAATCATATTGCATAAAACAAAATCATTATATAAAATAGAAATCCAAAATGACATTCTTTTAAAAAATGTCAAAATAAATTAGAAATCCATTTTTTCAGGAGAACTAAAATGTCTAAGAAATATGCTTTTTTATTTCCAGGTCAGGGTGCTCAGGCACCAGGTATGTTAAAAGACATTGCAGAAAATTCTGCTTCTGCAAGAAAAGTAATTGACGAAGTTTCTTCAATCATAAATCTCGACATGTCAAAATTGCTTTGGGAAAGCGAGGCCAGTGAGCTTAGCCGTTCTGACAACTCTCAGATTGCCATCACTACAGCTTCAATCGCAACAATGGCTGCCCTCAAGGACAAGGGAATTGAGCCGTCTGCTGCAATGGGATTTTCTTTGGGAGAATTCCCTGCTTTGTATGCTGCCGGAGTTCTTGGCTTTGAGGATGTCATCAAGGTTGTTCGTCAGCGCGGTCTCATCATGCAGAAAGTTTGTGAGGAAATCGCAGCTGAGAATGAAGGTCACGCTCCTGGCATGAGCGCAATTCTCGGTCTTGAGCCTTCAAAGGTTTGCGAGATTGCAAAGGGAATCAAAGACGCTTACGCCGCTAACATGAACAGCGTAAAGCAGACTGTAATCTCTGGAACTTTTGACGCCCTCACTGCCGCTGAGGAAGCTGCAAAAGCTGCCGGTGCACGCCGCGCCGTTCGCCTTGCTGTAGCAGGTCCGTTCCATTCACCACTCATGCAGAAAGCTGCCGACGAGTTTGAAAAAGTTCTCGCTGACGTTACATTCAACGATCCGAAAATCCACCTCTTCTCAAACGTAACAGGAAAAGAAGTTACAAAGGGTGCTGATGCAAAATCAAGCGCAGTTCTCCACCTGACACATCCTGTTTTGTGGACTGATGAGGAAGCCGTTCTTGCAAACGTAATTTCTGTTGAAGGCGGAATTGAAGGCTGGAACGTCCTTGAGGTTGGTCCTGGAAAAGTTTTGAGCGGATTGTGGGGACAGACAGAGTTTGGCGCTTCCATTGCAGCTTCTCCTGTAAACACCTGGGAAGGACTTGCTGCACTATAATAAATTCCTCACAGAGTTTAGGAGTACACAGAGAGATGTTTGAACATGAATTTTCGTGGTATGAAAATCTCTCTGTGAAAGATAAAAGGAGAAAATTATGTTGTTACAGAATAAAAAGGCACTTGTCACAGGTTCAAGCCGTGGTATCGGTCGCGGAATCGTCGAGACGTTCTTGAAGAACGGAGCTGAGGTTTGGGGATTGTGCTCTAAGCCAAGTGCTGCAAAATCTGATTTGGAAAAACTCGCTGCTGATAATGGAGTGGCTTTTCACGAGATTTATGCTGATGTCGGCAATGCCGAGCAGGTTAGTGAGGTCGTAAAGGCTGCTCTTGCTGAGGCTGGCGGATTTGATGTTCTTGTAAACAATGCCGGAATCACTCGCGACGGACTTTCATTCCGCATGAAAAAAGATGACTGGGATGATGTACTCAGAATCAACCTTACTTCTGCATTCCTCATCTGTCAGATCGTATCAAACGACATGATCAGGAAGCGAAGCGGCTCAATCATCAACATGTCTTCTATCGTCGGAATTCATGGAAACGGCGGTCAGGTAAACTATGCCGCTTCTAAGGGCGGTCTCATCGCATATTCAAAATCCCTTGCAGCTGAAGTTGGCGGACGTGGCGTTCGCGTAAACGCAATCGCACCGGGATTCATCGCAACTGACATGACTGCTGTCTTAAAAGAAGACTTGCAGAAAGCTATGATCGACAAGATTCCGCTCAAGCGTGCCGGAACTCCGGAAGATATCGCTAATGCAGCTTTGTTCCTTGCCAGCGATTTGAGCACTTACGTTACTGCACAGGTCATTGGTGTTGACGGAGGAATGGGCGCGTAAGTTTTTCTTACAAAGCCTGCAATGTGAACGGGACTTCTTTTTGTAAGTCCCGTTTTTTATTTGCTGATGAAAACTCGACATTTTTGCCAAATTTGAATTACAATATTATAGAAGCAAACTTAAATAAAAAAGTTTTCGGAGCGCACAATGAAAAAAAGTTCTGTCTTGATAAAGGCTATACTCTCGTATAGGGGGGGGCGACAGCCGGATTCCGGCTTCCCTAAAGTAAGAAAACCTTTCAGATTTTTTGTTTCTGCCGCCCTTTTTACGCTCTCACTTCTTGCGCTTCCTTCCTGCTCAAACCTTTTTGATTCCTCATCCACTTCCGAAAAAAGCAAGCTTCTCTTCCTGCAAAACCTCACCTCAAATTTCACAGCACAAGCATCCGCTGCGCAAAATAGCTACTGTGCCACTGTAACAGGCACTCTCTCACTTCAGCAGGGAGCATACCCGGCAAGCGTGATTGCTGCAATAAACGCGGCGCAAAAATCCCTTGCCCATTCCGCCGAAACGCTTTCCACGGCTTCATCAGTAGGAGACGGTGCGCTAAAGGAGCTTGCCCCGACAAAAATCCTGAAATCTGCCACGGCTAGTGTTCCGTCGGACATAACGGATCTTGAAACCTACACATACCACGCGACTGCGACGAACAAAGATACAGGAGAGAAAATCGAAGCGAATCCGACGGACTTTTTATTAACTGACGGCAGCGTCTTTTTTTCGATGAGCGTTCCTTATGGAACATGGATTTTTGAGACCACAATAAAAAATTCGGCAGACACTGTAATCTATAAGTCACAGGAAGTTGAGCGCACGCTTTCCGCGGAGAACTCCATTTTCCGGGCGGATTTTACGCTCAATCCACTTCAAACTGCAGACGGAAGCGGGAAAGTCCTGCTCGACATAAAAGTTCCGTCATCCGTAAATGCCGTCACGATGCAGCTTGTCAGCGGGGAAGCATCAAACTGGCCATCGGGCTATTTTACTACGGACGGCGAAAAAAGCCTCGCGCTGTACGGATCGCAAAAGCATGTTACGATAGGAAATGTGACTGTCAGCGGAACGTGGGGATCTGCATCTGCCATGAGCGTAAAATCAGGAATCTACCGGGTGCAGCTGAAATTTTATGACTCTTCTGCCGCAGAAAACCGAAATCTCCTCTACACTGCTTTTCAGACCATCAACGTATACGACGGACTCATCACGAACAGATGGACTGCCCCATCCTCAACAAGCTCCATATCCGCAATCAAAAGCGACGGAACTTTCGAGGTTACTCAGGAATTGATTGAGCTGAGCGCACTCACGAACTTCTACGTTGACGGAGAAAACGGAGATGACGCAAACTCAGGCTCATTCTACGCACCTGCAAGGACGCTTTCAAAAGCGATAGGCACAATCTCTGCCGTCGGTCTGGGCGACAAGGACTACACGATAAACATTGTGGGAACCGTAACTCCAAAAACAGGCAAGACAACGACGGAGCTTCCGTCCGGACTCGACTCAAAATTGAAGTCGCTCACGATTCAGGGCACGACGGGAAGCGGGACGGACATCCTTGACGGTCAGAAGAAAGGCTCCGTGCTCACTATCGCAACCACAAAGCCTGTCACGATAAAAAATCTTAAGATTACGAACGGTAAGGCCTCGTCCGGCGGCGGAATCTATATCGGAAGCGGCGCGGACGTAACGCTTTCAAATTCTGTTGTCGAAAAGAACGAGTCATCTGGGTACGGTGGCGGAATTGCCGTTTACTGTGCGAAACTTGCGATAGAAGGCAGCTCCATAACGGAAAACAAGACAACTTCACAGAATGAGGGAGTTGGCGGTGGCATTGGTATAAAAGGAAACGACACTGTTACGGCAGAAGTTTCCATGGATGAAGATTCCGTCATCAGCGGAAACACGGCCTTTTCAAATAAAAATGGCGGAGGAGTTTCCCTTTACATTGGAAAAACCAAGTTCACGATGACAGGCGGCGAGATAAGCGGAAACAGCGCATACTGTGGCGGAGGAATTGACCTTTGCGAAAATGCTGAGTTCATCATGGAAGATGGAAAAATCTCCGGAAACAATGCGACTCACTCAAGCGGAACTGTCTATGGTGGTGGCGTGTACATACGGGGAAAAGGTTCATTTACCATGAGCGGAGGAGAGATTTCAGGAAACACCGCAAAAGATGACGGAGGAGCCGTCGCGTTTGAAAGAGAATGTACTGAAGCAAAATTCACGATGACAGGCGGCAAGATAAGCGGAAATGAAGCCCCTTGCGCCGGCGGAATCTACTCAAGAAACGGAACCGTAAGCATCACGGGCGGAGAGATTTCGGGAAACTCTGCTACCGTAACGAGCGGCGGCGGCATTTACTGCGGAGGTCCTTCAGATACAGACCCGGACAAGAACGGAACTGTCACTGTGGGCGGAAGTGCCGTAATAAAGGGAAACCGTGCGAACAAATTCGGTGGCGGTGTCTTTATTGAATATGGAAAAACATTCTCACTTGCTGGAGGAACAATCGGCGGAAGCTCAGCGGAAGAAGCAAACTCGGCTGAACAGGGCGGCGGAATCTATGTTGCCGGAAGCCTCACAATGGATGGCGGACTTGTAAAAGGCAACACCGTGAGCGAAGACGGTGGCGGAGTTTATGTCTCAGGAAATGCAGGGCTTTCGGGCGGAACCATTGAATCAAATTCCGCAGCTTCAAGAGGCGGCGGCGTATTCATGAACAACGGAAGCCTAGTCCTCGGAGGCTCAATCTCGATTCCTGTGGGAAGCGATAAGAAGAACGACCTGTATCTTGTAAAAGGAAAGACGGTTGCTCTTTCAAGTCCTCTGCCTGCTGGCACTACTGCTGCGACAATCACACCAGAAGAATATGCAGACGGCACTCAGCTTCTCTCACTTGCAGAATCGTCTTCCACAATGATTGAAAACGAATATGCAAAATTCAGCATAAAGCAGCAGTCAGAACAGCTGGACATCTTTGACATCTCGAGCGCAGGATACCTTACAAATGTCATTTTCAATTTTGACAGCACATTCCCGAACGGAACTGTTTACGGCACTGAAACACACGAGGATAAACCGTATATCGTAATCAAATACAGCTATCTTAACTATGATAATCTGAGAATAGAAGTTATAAATCCGTATAGCAGCATGGGCTGGTATATGGAATTCGAGCTTGACGGCACTAATGTCGGCGTTCCTTATGGCATAGGCCTTTCTGACGGCTACCACACATTGAGCGCAACGCTCACAAAGGGAAGTGAGAGCGTGACGGCAACGACAAGGGTACACGCAATGATTAAGCCGGTGAAGGTGACAGTACCAAAAGTAAAAGGATTTATTACAAGAGGTGATGGCTACAGAATTAGTCTTAGTGTATATCTGTACATACAAGGGCTGAATGGAGAAGACTACACAGAACAGCAGACAATTGCTTACTGGTCTGGAGTGTTTGAAAACGACTTAAACGGTGAATATCCAACGAATAGTACAAATTTTGTTGTTCTTACATCTCCAGACAGTACATTCTACTTTTTTACTTCTGATTCATACGACGCATGGCTTCCTGCTTCGATTGGAAAAATAAACAGAGGCTTTGCAAATACAACCCGCACTTTAAGGGAGTTAAAAAATAACAGCAGCTCCTTTGACTCTGGATGCGTAAACTCTGACGGCAATTCATGTGCTGACAGCGGCCGACGCTCCCACTACTGGTTTACCGTAACTTTGAACGACGACGACTAGTAATTGCAACAGACCCATAATCATAAGCTATACGTGAGCTGTGGTAAGTTCTTCTTTAATGGCAAGCACCTGCTCTAGAGGGAGGGAGCAGCATAGAGCGATTTTTTCTGCCGACAAATCTGTTTCTTTCAGAAGATTCCGCGCGTTTTCTATGGCATTTGCCTGTGCACCGGCAATTTCACCTTCTTCAAAGGCTTCCTGTCGCTGGACTCTGATGTCGTCTTCGTATGAATATTCTCCAAAAATCATGCCTCTGTCCTCCCTTTTCAGTTTCTTAAAATAATCGGAAAGCTTCATCTCAGTTTTTTTCGGGAACTTTGGCTTGCCATTGTAGAACACATAGAATTCTGGGCGTGGAAGTTCAATTTTTCGGCGAAAAAGCGGAAAAAAATCATTTTTTTTGCTAGACTTAGCGGATGATAAAAAGCGAATTTCATAGAATACTCGCCTGTACCTGCGTTTTGTTCGGCTTTGCTGTGTTTTTTGTAATGGCTGATGATTTTAATGATGAGTCAAAAATCAGTTTTTCGAAGAGGGAGTACATGGAAGCACATTTTTTTATTAAAGAGATTGATGATGAAATTTTTGCGCGCATGAAAGGAAAATCTTACAAGGAAGGCTGTACGATTCCTCTTTCGCAGCTGTGTTATATTCGAGTTCTTCATTGGAATCTGAACGATGAGGAATGCGAGGGAGAGATTGTCTGCAATAAAAAAATAGCTGATGTTCTTCTTTCTGTTTTTAAGGATTTGTACATGGCGCACTACAAAATAGAAAAAATCCGGCTTGTGGATGATTACGATGCTGATGATGAGAAGTCTATGGCGGACAACAATTCTTCCTGCTTTAATTTCAGGTTTATTTCCCATACTAAAATTGTTTCGAAGCACGGAGCCGGACTTGCAATCGATATTAATCCTTTGTACAACCCTTACGTAAAAAAAGTTTCTGGAAAGCAGAGTGTTGAGCCGGCGAATGGAATTCCTTATATAGACCGGACTAAAGATTTCCCATGCAAGATAGACCACGATGACTTTGCTTACAAAGTCTTTACGTCCCGCGGATTTGAGTGGGGCGGAGACTGGAGCACCAGCAAAGACTGGCAGCATTTTGAATGGAATGAATAACAGTCGATTTTCTTTTCTCCTACTTGTATAAAATGACAAAAAATGATATTTTGTCATAATAAAGTCGTATAAAATCACATCCTTGTGTTTTTGTACTCAATTCATTTGCATCACATTGACGCGGTGTTCTTGCCGCTGTCTTAAACAGGAGAATAGATTATGAGAAGAGTCGTTGTAACAGGACTTGGTTGTGTTTCACCGGTTGGAAACTCAGTAGATGAAACATGGGCAGCTATCAAAGCAGGAAAAAGCGGAATCGCAAACATCACTCACTATGATTCAACAAATTTCAAAGTAAAGTATGCCGCAGAAGTAAAAGATTTTGATCCGTCAAAATATATGGACAGCGCAGCAGCTCGCAAGATGGCTCTTTTCTGCCGTTATGCAGTTGCAGCTTCTAAAATGGCACTTGAGGATTCTGGTCTTTTGGGCAACGAAAAAGTCCTTGAGGATACAGCCGTTTACCTCGGTGTCGGAATTGGTGGCCTGGAAGTTACTGAAAACACAATGAAGGCATATTTTGATTCTGATCAGAAAAAAATGTCTCCTATGACAATTCCTATGCTTATTCCTAACGAAGGTGCAGGAAACATTGCCATGGCTTTTGGATTGCACGGTGCTACACACACAGTTGCTACAGCTTGCGCTTCAGGAACAGACGCTATCGGTGATGCTTTGGACATCATCAGAACTGGCCGCTACGACGTTGTTCTCGCTGGTGGTGCTGAGTCAACTCAGTGTGGATACGGAAACCTGGGATTCACAATGCTTCACGCTCTTTCATCAAAGTGGACGGATGATCCTTCAAAATCATGCCGACCGTTCGACAAAGACCGCGACGGATTTATTATGGGTGAAGGTTCAACAATCCTCATCCTTGAGGAATATGAGCACGCAAAAGCACGCGGAGCAAAAATCTACGCTGAGGTTGCCGGATACGGTTCTTCATCAGACGGATATCACCTGACTGCACCAAACCCGGACGGAATCTGCGGTGCAAAGTGTATGACTATTGCAATGAAAGACGCTGGAGTAAAACCTGAGGAAGTTACATATTACAACGCTCACGGAACATCAACTAAATTGAACGATTCTGGTGAAACTCAGATGCTCAAGATTGCTTTCGGTGATGCTGCAAAAAAACTCCACATTTCTTCTACAAAATCAATGACAGGCCACTGTCTCGGAAATGCAGGTTCTCTTGAGGCTATGATTTGCGTAAAGGCAATTCAGGACGGATACATTCCGGCAACAATCAACCTCGACAATCCTGACGTAGAGGGAGGATGTGATCTCGACTACACTCCTAACAAGGGACTTAACATGCCGGTTGATGTTGCGATGAGCGCTAACTTCGGTTTCGGCGGCCACAACGGCTGTCTCGTATTCAAAAAGGTAAACTAATATAAAACCACAGATTACACTGATGGCACAGATTTTAGATTTCCTATACGAAAAGCTTTCAAATAAAAACGAACGATTTTCGTAATACAAATTTTATAATCTGTGTTAATTTGTGAAATCTGTGGTTTATTTTTTATAGAGGAGAAAATTATGGAAAAATTTACAGATATTGAATCACTTTTGCCACACCGCAAGCCGTTTTTGTTTGTGGATTCTATTGACAGCTACGATGACAAGGGTTGCGTTTGCACTCGAAAATTTACTGATGAGGATTTTTTCTTTAAGGGACATTTTCCTGAGTATCCTGTAGTTCCTGGTGTAATCCTCATTGAGACGATGGCTCAGGGCGGCGGAGCTGCTCTTTCTTTGCAGAAAAAATTTGATGAGGGAAGCCTTTTCTTCCTCGCAACTGTAAACAACGTAAAATTCAAGCATCAGGTTCGCCCTGGTGATACCGTTCGCATGGAAGTAGAGAACAAGCGCTGCACCAAAAACATGGTAGTCCAGGCCGGAAAAGCCTACGTCGGCGACACATTATGTGCTCAAGCCGAATGGATGTGTCTCGTCGGCAAAGGTAGCGAGCGTTAAAAAATCGCATGAGATGCGATTTTAGCGAGTCTCGGAAAAATCTGTGATTTTTCCGCGGAAGCGAGCGTTAAAAAATCGCGTGAGCGATGGTAGGGGTGAGCGAGAATCGCTCAGTACGAAGTACCGCGCGCAGCAAGCCCCGGACGTAGCGACCCGAAGCGAAGCGGAGGGACACGCCCAAAAGATTCCTCAAAAAAAATCCCTCTCTTGAAACATAAATTTCCTTTCGATATACTCGCTTTTAATATGAAAAAAAGTGTTGTTTTAATCAGTTTTATTTGTTCAGTTTTTGCCCTGATGGTTTCAGGCTGTGCGAAGAAAAGTTCTGGCCATGACAAGGTCGTAGTCTACACTTATGACAGCTTTATGAGTGAGTGGGGACCTGGCCCTGAGTTACAGAAACTTTTTAAGGAAAAGACCGGCCTTGATGTTGAGTTTGTTGATTGCGGAGACGGCGTTCAGATTTTAAGCCGTGCAATCCTTGAGAAAAATTCCCCGCAGGCGGACGTTCTGGTCGGAATTGACAACAATCTGGTAAAAAAAGCCCTGGCAGAAAATATTCTTGCAAAATATAAGCCACAAAATGCAGATGACATCATAATTCCTTCATTAAAATCTGTCTTGGGTGATGAATGGTTTTTGACTCCGTTTGACTGGAGTCATTTTGCGATGATTTATGACACTCATTCAAATGTTGCTCCTCCAAAAAGCCTGAAAGATCTTACTGATCCGGTTTATGCAAAAAAAATCATTTTGATGGATCCTCGGACGAGTACGCCAGGCCTCGGATTTTTTGCATGGACGGTCGCTGTTTTTGGTGAAAAATATCTTGATTTCTGGAAAAACTTAAAGCCGAACATCCTGACTGTAGCTCCAGGCTGGAGTGCCGGTTACTCTCTTTTTACGAGTGGAGAAGCTCCTCTTGTTGTAAGTTATACTACAAGTCCTGCCTACCATGTTGAGTACGACAAGACTGACAGATTTAAGGCTCTGACTTTTGATGAAGGCCATTGCATTCAGGTTGAGGGTGCCGGCATCGTAAAAAATGCTCCGAATCTAAAAGGCGCAAAACTTTTCATGGACTTCTTGATTTCGGATGAAGCTCAGAATGTCTTGCCGCTGACTCAGTGGATGTATCCTTCAAATAAAAATCTTACGCTCCCGGAGTGCTACCAGAGTGGAGCTGTCATTCCGTCAAAAACTATATCAGCAGATTCTTCTGATGTAGAAACTGCCGTTGAAAAAGTGATGGCGCTTCTTTCTCAATAGGCTTTTGTGGAAATGCAGCTTTCTTTTGCAAAAAAGGCAAGGATTGTTGTTTCACTTCTTGCCGTTGCATTGTTTGCCCTTGTCGTTTGCGTAACGGCTGCGACTCTTCTTGCCTCGTTTTCTCCGCTTTTTTTTGAAGATTCTTCTCACGCAAAAAAAATCAGCTGGATTTACACGGGAAGAGTTTTAGTTTTTACGCTGATGCAGGCTTTCTGCTCACTTGCGATTGCTTTGGTCGTGGGAATTACCGCGGCTTTTTTTGTCGCAAAAAGAAGTTTTTGGGGAAGAAGGTTTTTAATCTCACTCTCATCGATTCCCCTTTGCCTTCCGCCTCTCATACTTGCCTTAGGCTATGTTACTTTTTTTGGAATTTCAGGGCTTGCAAACAGAGTCTTGTCTTTTGTGATTTCTGGAAATGAAGCTCCGCTTACTTTCTTGTATTCATTTTGGGGAATAATAATCGCCCAGGGCTTTTATAATTTTCCGCTGATAATGGCAAGTGTTTCTGAAGTGTGGAGGTGCTTGAACTCAAATCAGGCGGACAGCGCGCGTCTTTTGGGAGCAGACGAAAGAAAAATTTTTATGACGGTGACGATTTTTCAGCTTGTGCCTTCAATTGTTTCCGGTGCGATACCTGTTTTTCTTTACTGTTTTTTTAGTTTTATGATTGTCCTGCTTTTTGGAAGTGTTGGCGGAACGACACTGGAAGTTCAGATTTACCACGCCGTGCGCTCATCCTTGGATTTTAAGGGGGCGGCTCTTTTAGCGTTGACCGAGACTTTTGTTGCTGCTCTAATCTTGACGCTTTACTCATATATGGAAAAAAAGTCAAAAAGCATGAGGGACTCTCTTTTGGCAGAACCTCATCAACTCAAAAAGCTTGGAGAAGGCGGAACTAAGGAAAAAATCGTCTTTGCCTTGTTTGCGCTCACGGTTCTTGTTTTTTTTATCGCGCCTCTCTCAGGAATTTTTTACAACGCCTGCTCTTTTGTTTCAAGGGGAGAAGCAAGACTTTCTTTCAGTCTTTTGAACTTCGTAAAGATTTTTTCTTCTTCTCAGTTTTTTTCATCGCTAAAGGGAACTCTTGCAACAGGCTTCCTTACTGCGATTTTTTCCTCGGTCATGGGATTTATATATGCTGTTTTCCTTCGCATTCGTGAGCGAAAATCAGATTCTCTTATCCTGCGCGTGATTCCGATTCTTCCGATGGCGATTTCTTCGGTTGTCATGGGATTTGGAATCATGATTATATTCAGGCAGGGAAATTTTTTCCATCTTGTGATTGCCCAGACTGCGTTGATATGGCCTTTTGCTTTCAGGCAGATATACGCGCAGCTTTCGAAAGTCAGTTTTGACGTGATGGATGCCGCCCGGATTTTATCGAAGTCCCGCCTTGACAGCCTTTTTATGATTTATCTTCCTTATGGCATGAGGGGCATCTTAAGTTCCCTGGCTTTTTGTTTTGCAGCCAGTGCCGGAGACGCGACTCTTCCGCTTGTGCTTTCACTCAAAAATTTTTCCACGCTTTCTCTTTTTACTTACCGGCTTGCTGGACGCTATAAATTTCATGAGGCGTGTGCGGCGGGAATCATGCTCGCATTTCTTTGCGCGGTGTTTTTCTTGATTTCCCATGCGCTCAGAAACGAAAAATTTCACTTTAAGGAAAAATTCATGCGGACGGGAAGAAAAAATCACGAAGAAAATACTGGTGGAGATGAGAAATGAGTTACTTTTCAGCAGAGAACATAAAAAGTGAGTGGGATGACTTTCATCTTGATGTGAGCATTTGCTGTGAGAAAGGCTCGATGACGGCAATTCTTGGGCCAAGCGGTTCTGGAAAATCAAGTCTGTTGAGAATCCTTTCCGGCCTTGAAGAATGCAAATCTGGAAAAATTATCCTTGACGGTCAAGACATTACAAAACTGAATCCCGGAAAACGGAATATCGGAATGGTTTTTCAAAATCATGCGCTTTTTTCTCATCTTAACGTTGTTGATAACGTTGCTTACGGATTGCGGTGCAAGGGAATGCGCAAAAAAGACTCCCGGAAAGCAGCAGCGGAGTTTTTAAAGGTTTTTAATCTTGATGGATTTGAGTTTCGCAATGTGGAGACTCTTTCTGGAGGGGAATCCCAGCGTGTTTCTCTGGCCAGGACATTAATTGTTGAGCCGCGCCTCGTTCTTTTTGATGAGCCTCTTTCTGCATTGGATGCGCCATTGCGGAAAAAACTCGCCGGAGAAATCCTGCGCCTTCAAAAAGAAATCGGCTTTACCGGAATTATGGTCACTCACGACATTGAGGAGGCAAAGACTATTTCTGAGAAAATTCTTTTGATGTCGGATGGAAAAATTGTCTGGAGGGGAAAATCCCAGGACTTTACGGAAAATCTGATGGAAAAAATGTCTGAAAATACTTTTGCAAAGTAAGTACTTTTATGATAAGGTTGCATTATGTTTGATTTTATCCTTTCTCATTTTTATTGGTTTTGGATCGGCGTACTGCTTCTTTCGCTTTTAATCGAAGCTGCTACTTTTGCACTTACTACAGTTTGGGCTGCCGTCAGTGCGCTTTTGATGGTTTTCCTGAGCTTTACGAAGGTGAGCATAAACTTACAGATGATTCTCTTTTTGGTTTTGACGATCTGCCTGATTGTCTTTACGCGGCCTTTCGCAATAAAAAAACTCAAGGTTGGAAAGACTTCAACAAACGTGGATTCAATGGTTGGGCAGGAAGTCTTAATTGAAAAAAAAGTCTCGCCGTTTTCCAAGGGAGAGGGAAAGACAAAAAACGGAGTGATTTGGACTTGCGTCAGCGAAAGTGGCGAGGAAATTGAGTGCGGTGAAGTCTGCGTGATTAGCGGCGTTGACGGAAACACTCTTAAAGTAAAACGGAAATAGCTGAAAAATAAATTACAAAAACGGAGGAAAAAAAAGTGATTTATGCATTTATCGTAGTTTTGTTTGTGATTTTGCTTTTGATTCTTACAAACGTCAGAATCGTTCCGCAGTCACGAGCATACGTAATCGAGCGTCTTGGAGCATATTGCTCGACATGGAACGTCGGTATTCACGTAAAGCTTCCTTTCGTGGACAGAATCGCGAACCTGATGTCTTTAAAGGAACGTGTTCTTGATTTTGACCCACAGTCTGTAATCACAAAGGATAACGTAACGATGGAGATTGATACCGTCGTTTACTGCCAGATTACCGATCCGAAGCTCTACACTTACGGTGTCGAAAATCCTATGAGCGCGCTTGAGAACCTTACTGCAACGACTCTCCGAAACATAATCGGTGAGCTTGAGCTTGATGAAACACTCACAAGCCGTGACGTAATCAACTCAAAGATGCGTTCCATTCTGGATGAGGCAACTGATCCGTGGGGAATCAAAGTTACCAGAGTTGAAGTAAAGAACATTGACCCTCCAAAGGCAATTCAGGAAGCAATGGAAAAGCAGATGAGGGCTGAACGCGAAAGGCGAGAGCAGATTCTTATTGCCGAGGGACACAAGCAGAGCGCAATTCTTGAGGCCGAAGGCAAAAAGCAGTCAATGATTCTTGAGGCTGAGGCAGAAAAAGAAGCTGCCGTTCAGAAGGCTCAGGGTGAGGCTCAGGCAATTCTTGAAGTACAGCAGGCAAAGGCTCAGGGCTTGAAGATGCTCAGGGAAGCTAGCGTTGATGAAGCTGTCCTTCGACTCAGAGGTCTTGAGGCATTTGAAAAGGCAAGCGACGGAAAAGCGACAAAAATCATAATCCCGACTGAGCTTCAAAGCCTTGCAGGTCTTGTAACCGGTCTGACGGAAATCGCCAAAAAGTAAGTGCAAGACATCTAAAAAATCAGAGACAAAAAAAGGATATCCTTTCCGTTATTTTTGGCAGGAAGGATATCCTTTTTTATTGAAATCTAAAGTCTTTTTATTTTGTCGTGCTCTTGTAGATTCGGTTGATTGCTACCGGGTGGAATGCGATTCCCTTGATGCTAGGCTTGATTAAGTCCGCATTGCACTGCTGGAAGACTGGCCAGATGATTGCGTCCTGCATGATGATTGCCTCCGCTTTTTTGAGTGCTTCCCAGCGTTCCTCCGGTTTTGTACAGAGGGCACCTTCCTGACAGTCAGCAATAAGCGCATCGTACTGAGGATCTGAATACAAGCCGAAGTTGTTGTCGTTTCCTGTCGTCCACATACTCATGTATGTCATAGGATCAGCATAGTCCGGTCCCCAGTTTGTCAAGCCGATGTCAAAATCGCCGCTCATCAAAACTTTTCGTCTTTGCTTTTTAGGAACTGCTGTAAGCGAAAATGATACTCCCGGAAGGATTGATTCGATGTCGCTCAACATATGCTTGACGACTGCAACATGAGCTGCGTTGTCAGCTACCAAAAAATTGAAATGGAACGTTGATTTGTGAAGTTCTGCCTTTGCTTTCTCAAAGTACTGCTTTGCAAGTTTAGGACTGTATTTACAAACGTCTTCAAATTCTGTATCGCCACGGTTGAAATCTTGTCCGCGTGAGTTGAAAGAGAATCCCGACGGGATGCACTGATAAGCTCCTTTTGAACCGTCGCCCAAAATACTCTCGGCAGCTTTTCTGTCGATTGCCATTGTGAGGGCCATGCGGAGATTTTTGTTCTGCAATTCTTTTCTGCGGAGATTCGGCACAATGTAATAGAGGAATCCTGAGTCGATGGATGCGAAGTCCGAAGAATGCAGGAATTCCGGAATCTGTGAGCTTTCGAGTACGTATAGGTCGAGCTTTCCGTTTTTGTACATATTGAGGCCTTCTGCTGTCTTTGACACAAGCTCGTAGTGAAGCCCCGCAAGCTTGACCCTGTTAGCATCGTAATATGCGGTGTTTTTAATCATGTCGATTGTCTTTGAGTTCGGGTCGTACTGCGTGAGCATGAATGCTCCGTTTGAAAGATATGTTTCCGGGCTGGTTGCATAAGATTCGCCGCATTTTTCGATGAATTTCTGATTTGCAGGGTAGAAAGTGCAGAAATAAAGCAGCTGCTCGAAATATGATACTGGAACTTGCAGCTGAACTTCAAAAGTGTAGTCATCGATTGCGCGAACTCCGAGCTGGTTAGGTTCCATTTGACCAGCCTGAATTGCGATTGCGTTTTTGATTTGGGCGATGTCACTCATCATGAAAGCATAATCAGACTGTGTTGCAGGATCGATTGCTCGCTGCCAGCCGTAAACGAAGTCGTGTGCGGTTACAGGATCGCCGTTTGACCAATATACGTCTTTTCGAAGCTTGAAAGTGTATGTCTTGCCGTCAGGGCTTATAGTTTCTTCCTCGCATATTGCATTCTGAACTGAACCGTCATCTCCCATCTGCATGAGGCCGTCCATTGTGTCTCCGATCAGCTCGAAGGAGCTTGCATTAACTGCTTTCTGTGGATCAAGAGTATCAATTGCACTGTCGATGGAAACGTTCAGAACTGATCCTGAAACTGATTTTTCAGGAAGCGGACCTTTCTTTACTGCGGTCTGCTTTTCTCCACAGGATGTAAAAAACAAAGATGATGCAGCTAAAAGTGCACCAATGTAGATTTTTTCTTTCATATAATTTCTCCAAAACCTCCAATTACAGGAGTAAAACTCTATTGAATTTTTATTGTAATGTGATATCTTGATTAACGCAATTTGTAAAGGCACTTTTAATGAATAAAAAAGCTTCAGTTTTTTTTGCAGGGGGAGTTTATTTATGGAAAATTCTGCTGTCATTCAGAAAAAAAAGTATGGCCAGATGGCATTGCAGTTCGCATTTAGAATTTTAATAATTCTCATTGTTTTTTTCATTCTGCTGACGATACTCACGGTAAACCGCGTAAAAAAATCATCTCAATCTGATTATGAGACGTCAACTCAGAAAATCATTGAGGAAGATGCCGGACGAATCGGTTATTGGAACGAGGTTCTTGTAAATGACCTTCGAATCTATACGGACAATGATGTTACTAAGGCCGGAAATCACAAGGCTATAATTTCATGGCTTGAATCTCACAGGGACATTCAGAATAAATATTTCAATTATGTTTTGTTCTGTACTCCTGACGGGGTAGGTCATTCAAGCGATGGCTCAACAAAAACTGTAATCTCAAAGAATTTCTATCGCGAGATAATGCAGAACAAAAGGCCGACATATGTGTCAAACATTGACTTTCAGCTTGATGGAACGGTCTGCTATTATATTGCTCGTCCTGCTTACGATTCCAACAGAAACTTAATCGGAGTTTTTGCCGGTGCCGTAAAACTTGATGAAATTGACAAGATGGTAAGCGAACTTTCACTTGGAAAAGACGGAAAGGCAATTCTTGCAGGAAGTGACGGAGTTTTGATTTCGCACATCCGCGGACAGGAAAAATACATGGACTTGCTCTACAGCGACAAGGCAGGCTACAAAGGGCTTGAGCAAATCGCAAAGAGCGCGACTAGCGGAATGGGAGGACACGCCGTTTACACAGATAATCTTGGTGTAAAGACTTTCGCATCTTACACGCCGGTTCCTGGGACTCCGTGGACTGCCATGCTGATTCTTCCTGTAAGCCAGATTGAGGCAAACGGAAACAGCCTTGGGCTTCTTATTTCAATCATTTCCATTGTAATCGGTGTATTGACCGCACTTCTTACTACACTCATGATGATTGCCGCTGTAAGGCCACTAAAACTTGTCTGCAAAAATATAAATCAAATCGCAGAGGGAAACGCTGACTTAACGCAAAATCTTACCGTTACGAGCAAGAACGAAATCGGTGAGCTTGGCGATGGATTCAACCGCTTCATGGAAAAACTCCACACGATTGTAAGCGGAGTAAAAGATTCCAAGGAAACTCTTGAAGGCGTTCGCACGGCCCTTCAGTCCAGAATCGAAGAAAACGATGGCTCAATAAAGGAAATCATCGGTGACTTAAACCAGATTGATTCACAGATGCAAAATCAGGTCAGTTCTGTCTCTCAAACAGCTTCGGCAGTAGAGGAAGTCTCAAAAAACATAGAATCTCTTGAGCACATGATTGAAACTCAGTCTTCGGGAGTAACTGAAGCCTCAGCCGCTGTAGAAGAAATGATTGGAAACATCAGGAGTGTAAACGGCTCTGTCGGATTCATGGCAGATTCTTTTGACGGACTTACCCATAAGGCGACGGAAGGAATCACTCTGCAGCAGGATGTAAACCTTCGCATCGAAAAAATCAACGAGCAGTCAAAGGCACTGCAGGATGCAAACAAAACGATTTCCGCAATTGCGAGCGAGACAAACCTTCTTGCGATGAATGCGGCAATCGAAGCCGCGCACGCAGGAGAGGCAGGTCGCGGATTCAGTGTAGTTGCGGATGAAATCAGAAAGCTGTCAGAAACGTCTTCCGCTCAGTCCCGAAAAATCGGTGAGGAGCTTAAAGGAATACAAGGCTCAATCAATGACGTTGTAAGCGCTTCACAGAGGTCAAGTCAGGCTTTTTCTGCCGTCTCAGACAGCATTACAAAAACACAGGAACTTGTAATGCAGATTAAGGCCGCTATGGAAGAGCAGCAGGAAGGATCTAAGCAGATTGGTGAGGCCTTAAAGCTCATGAACGACAACACTTCTGAAGTTCGTGCGGCATCTCAGGAAATGGCCGAAGGAAACAAGGCTATTTTGTCAGAAGTAAACAATCTGCGCGATGCCACGGACGTAATCAAGAGCAGCATGAAGCAGATTTTCAACAGTGCTGAAAAAATTAATAACTCAAGTGAGGCACTCAACGAAATTTCAGGTTCAGTTCACGCAACTGTAGATCAAATCGGAAGCCAAATCGATTTGTTTACTGTATAAATGATTCAAAAAAAAGGGCGGAAAGCATGTGCTTTCCGCCCTTTTTTTATGCTCCAGAGGAACTTGAAGGAATTTCAGTATTTTTCGTGAAAATCCTTGTCCCGGACTCATTGTAATCTGCGCGTAAAGAACTTGTTCCGTGGTAAGTCCAGGCGACGCTTTCTGTCATGGTGTTGCTTTCGGTTGCTACGGTATAGACGAAGGAGCCGCTTAGAGTGATTAATTCATCATTTGAAGTCTTCTTGAGTTTTATGGTGATGGTTCCGGTTTTATTTGTCTGATTTGAGCTTTCGTCTTCTATATAACTGCCGGGATATTCGAATGAGTAAGAGAGACCTGATGCAGAGCCGTCTGTTTTAAGTATGCACTTGTCGTTTTCGTAAATGGTGAGAGTGTATGTTTCTGTTTCACTTGATGTTGAATCCGTGAAACTTTTTATTACAGTGCTTTCCTTAATCTGCTGCAATTCTGATATGGTGTCCTTTGAGATTCCTGAAAGAGTGATTTTTGTAAGCGTTGCGACATCATCATCGTCGTCATCATCGTAAATGAAATTGCATGTCGTAAAAAGAATGACACTCAGTGCAATGCAAAGAAATGCTTTTAATATGTTCCTTAGGTTCATAAATCCCCCTGAAAAATCAAATAAGGCTTATATATTTTCGGCATGTATTGAAAATCTTTTTACTATAATATAATGATGTGATAATTTTAGTTTGTAAAAATGTTTTCCACTGAATTTGCAAAGTACTAAATCCTTGAGAAAAAGCCAGCCCGCCGTGGAGCACCTGCGCAGCAGTACCGCTTGCGGTATGGAGCGAAAGCGTAAGTGCGCAAGGGCGGTCAGTAAGAAAATGCTGCTCCTGGAAAAATACTGCGAGTCTATTCATTCTTTTTTGTGCAAAAAAAATAATTTTTTATAAAGAAGAGTGTTTTTATGTCGAAATTTCAAGTATGGATTTGAATCATATTTGTCGTATTATTTTTGATGCAGTTTGTGAAGTCTCTAAAACTTTTGAAGCGCCTGTCGCATATATAAATGTTACTGTCGGAAAGAATTTTAACTACAGCGACGAGGAATTCATCAAGTGTTTTGGAACAATCAAATGGGATACTTCGCTTTCAACGGCGGATATCGCAATCAAGCATGATGACTCTATGGAAGACGCGTTTGTCAGAATTGACGGAATCGCCGAATTCATGGATGAATCTGGTCAGTCAAAAATTCATCCACTGCCTCAGGAAAAAGCTATAATCAAGAGATGATTTTTTCTTTTAGCCCGATAAAAAAACTTTCCTCATTGATAAGCCGGAACTTTTTGGTTCTGGCTATGCTTGTTTTTGCGCTTGTCTCTAAATCCTGGGGAGAAACTTATTATTGGGTCGGCGGACTGTCAGGAGAATGGGATGCTGCTGCAAACTGGAATACAGCCCTTGACGGAAGCGGAACTTCCAGCGTTCCTGGAAATGCAGACACCGCTGTGTTTACGAATACGAGCGATACTGTAAGCGTTGCAAATACAAGCGGAAATCCAATATCAGTCGGAAGCATTACTCTTTTAAACGGATACGGTGGCAGTGACGCTTCTCTTGTATCAATAGACTTGAATGGCGCATCCCTTAGTGTGGGAACACTGAACGTTGGAGACGATACTGACGGTCAGATGTCAGCCGGAAACCTCAAGCTTTCAAATGCAAGCGTAACTGTTGAAACCTTGGACGGATATACGATGGCTGACTGCAAGCTCACGCTTGAGAACACGAGCCTTTCTGTTACAGGAACTTTTTGGGCTGACATAACGGATCCGAGCATCAGGTTTCGAATTGATGGAGATTCTTCGAGTACTCTAGTAGTGTCCGGTACTGTTCGCGTTGCGGCGAATGGACTTTCCGGTGTGCGGGCAGATTCTTTCAGCGGAGATTTGACCGTTACTGTTTCCGACGCTAATTATGATACGGTTTTTGGATTTACGTGGACGGGGGGAGCTTCTTCTTCAGACTGGAATGATTCTGGAAACTGGAATTCCGGAGCTGTGCCAGATTCCCAGGCAATCGTAAGGATTCCGCCTCTGCTTGCATATTATCCTGAACTGACATCAGCATCATCCATGACAGTCCCTGTGGAAAGCATTTCCATAACGGGTGGAACCTTAACTGTAGACGGCGGTGCGCTTTTAGGGAAAAAAATCATTGTCTCACAGGGATCTCTTTCCGTAACAAGCGGAAGCGTGTCTTGTGAGAATCTGACTCTTTCTGGCAGCGGAAGTTTGACTCAGCAGAACGGAAGCATAAATCTCTCGGCGGATCTGGCCGTTTCAGGAAGCGGAGACTTTACTCAAAACGGCGGCACTGTAAATATAGACGGAAACATAAGCCTTTCTTCAAGCGGAAGCTACACTCAGACTTCCGGAAATGTAAATCTCGACGGAAATTTGAGCTTTTCAGGAAGCGGAAAATACAATCAGAGTGGCGGAAGCGTGACTCTTTTGGGAAACGTTTTGTCTTCATCTGCGGGAGGAGTGGACTCAAGCGGCGGAAAATTCGTCTTTGCCGGAAGTAGCGTTTCTGTTTCTGGCAGAAATACTTTTTACGAAGTTGACTTTGCTTCTGACTGTGTCCTTTCCCTGACAGATTCAAATGAAATCTCGCGTTTAACAGTAAACCACGATGTAAGTGTTATCCTTGCTTCTTCCCTTTCTTCTCCTGTAATTTCAGGAAGCGGTTCCCTTGCATTTTCTGGAAGCGGCCCTTTGACTATTGGGGCTGTTGGCTCATCAGCTTCAAGATTTGGAAATTTCACTTCAAATATTACCGGAACAACTACCTGCACTGGAAATCTTTATGCCTCGTCTTTGATTTTTTCTGGGAATGTCAGTTTTGGAAATGCCGTTACGGTTGTTGACTCATCATCATCAATAAATTTTGGGGGAACCGTAAGCGGAAGAAGTCTTTCTTTTAAGGCTGCTTCAGGAATCACTTTGGGAGGAAACGTCACTTCAACAGGCAATCTCGTTTTTGACAGCGGTTCATCTCCTGTTGCAGCAAATTGCGCTGAAATCCGTTCTACGGGCGGGAACGTTACTTTTAAAAATGAGCTTTCATGCACTTCTGCTTTTACTGTTAAGGCTGTAAATACTATTGAGTTTAATGGTTTGTCTTCAACTGCGGGAACTTTTACGGCCGGCGCAAATAGAATTTCATTAAATGCCGGTGACTATATATCGTCTGGAAACCAGACTTTTAATGGTGATGTGACTCTTTTGGCTGGAAGCGCAGCCGGAAACTTTTCTTGGAGAGGCGGAACAGGAACATTGATTTCTGTCAGCGGAAACCTGAATCTCTCTCATTCAAATGTCGCTTACTCACTTGGCTCAAATTTAACGGTGGGGGGAAATTTTTATTTTACTGCCGGGGATCTTTCAGTAAGCGGAGTGAGGATAACTTGTGAAAAAACTTTTGCAGTCTGGGGAAGCTCTTATAATGCAACGGATCCGCGATACTCAAACAGCAACACCCGCTTTGCACTTGCAGGCTCAGATTCTGTGAGTGTGACATCTCCTTCCGCAAATTTTACGACTCTCTCTTCCGCACAGTTTAACTGCGGCGGAAAATTCTACGTTAACGGTGCTGATTTGAATGCCGAATCTTTAACTGTTACCTTGCCGGCGAATGCGGACTCTGCCATTTTGTTCAATCCTTCTGATTCTCCTTCTTCCGGCGCAATCGGAGGAAGCGGCGTTTACACTCAGTGGGGAAGCGACGCGGACTATGCGGCGGTTTTTAACTGTTCTGTTTCAAACGTGACGGTTGCATGTTCTTCTTCTTCAGGCGGATCTGCCTACATAGCGGCGGCAAGCGGAAGCCAAAATCAAAACGTTACGGACGGTGGAGGAAATACGAGCGTTACATTTGACGCTTCGGGAAATCCATCTTCAGCAACGGGCTTTCAGTTTGCGATTCCTGAGATAGTCGAAGCCTATTCCGTTTTTGATGATGTCATCTACGTAAAATTCAACATGATGATTGAAAATTCAAACGGAGAAATCTCACGTACATTGCAGAACAATGCCTCACTTTTAAGCGGCGGATTCTGGTATGGCTCAAAATCTCATTCCTTTGGCGGTGCGTGGGCAAATGCAGACTGCACTCTTCCACTGTCAGCTTCGGGAGTGAGTGAAATTTACGTTAAGATTCATGATTCTGATTATTCCTGGAACACGGATGCCACGGCAGTTGATGAAGGCTCTGCTGATTCTTCTGACCGAAGAGGCAACCACAGAAGCATAAAGACTGACCTTTCAATGATGGTCGGAGTTTTTTCCGCTGAGTATGGCCACACAATGGGAAAAAATTACGGTACTTTAAGCGAAGGTGTCTTTGATTCAACTTATGATAAATGCCCTCCTGTCCTTGCTCAGATTTTTGTCGGACAGGAACTTCATTCACAAAACACAGGGACTGCTTCAAGTCAGAAATACTACGACGCGCACAATTTCATAGAGTTCAAGTATTCTGAGCCTGTAAACATCGCTTCGTTTTTATATGACAGCGACGCGCAGAACGTTCAGGCGACTTCTTCTTTGGGAGAAATCACGAATCTTTCAAGCGGATTTAGGGTTGCGGGGCTTGCAACCTTTGCAAATGGAAGCGTGAATGCGTCTTCCCGCTCAACAGGTTCTCCCCACGCACTTTACAGGAAATTTTCATTAAGCTCATCCGCTTCAGAAAGCACGCACCCTTGCAGGATAAGGCTTTCTGTTGCCGGATTTGTTGACGGAACTGTAAGTTATGGATCTTCATCATTTTACAACTGGGTCGGCTATATAAACTCATCTTCCGTTCCGGCAGGAAGGTTTAGCGGAGTTGCAAATGATTTGATTACTGACCTCGCAGTTGATTTGGGCGGAAATCCTCTCAACAACAAGCTTGATGCCGCAAATTCAGGAAATCACGCCCTTTCACGCACGGTCGACACGACGGCATCTGACATTTACGGACGCTGGGATACATCAAATCCTGTCTTTGCCGTTTACGTAACGGATTTGTCATCAAGTGATACTGGCTGGGATTGGAAGTCCTTTGTTTCTTCGGATGAAAGACAGTACGAAGTGATAGGTTCTGCAACCTCAAACACCGGAACTTATATCGACAACATAGAAGTTCATCTTTTTGACAACACGCCGTCTTATTCTTCGACAGACTCCTACAAATGGGTTTCGATGAACGGCTGGACTTATTCAAGCTCCCTCCTGGCAGGATTTGAGACACCTGAGTCAAGCGGAGGGGGCCGCGCGTTTTCAAGCGGAGGCGACAGGACTTCTGGAGGAATCCGCCGCTCAAGTCTAGTTGATGCAAACTCAGCCTTTTCTTACTCATATTCTCTTGATTCAAGCGCATCATCATTCCGCTCATTCAGCGCCACGGAGATTTCTCAGGATGTAAAGAGCGCTCTTTTTCAGCGTTCCACGGTTACTCACGTAAACACACAAAACGACGGACTTTACTTGAGCCTGGCATTGAACGCTTCGGATGCCGGAACACTGCCTTTAAGGACGACATTCACAGTCATATATGAGCCGTCAAAAGCATTTATCACAGATTTGGCCGGAAACAGAATTGTAGAGGTTGATTCATCATCATCCGTAAAAAAAATCTGCTCGATTGATATGACGCCGCCTTCTTTTTCGATGAGCCTTGCTCCAGTCGGAGATAATAAGCTTTACATGATTTTTACAAAGCCGCTCGGTCACGGTGGAAGCCTTTTGAACAGCTTGAGTGATTCCGCCCTTTCTTCTGCCCTCAATTCAATAAAAGAAAACCTTGAGTTCGTGCTTTCTGATTCTGATGACCGCGATACAAGTGATGTCTGCACTGACCTGTCGGTTGAATCCGTAAGCCTTGCAACTCACAACACTGATAAATATACGGCGCTTTTGCTGAATTTAAACAGAACCCTCACCCTTGAAGACATAGAAAAAACATGGATTCGGGTCAGCAACACCAACGGACTTGAAAACGTGACGACAATTTTTGGAACTGATTCTGCTTCCCCGATACAGGACAGATTTAGAAACAGCATTTCCCTTCACTCATGCCATGCGATAAGTGATTTTGCATTAAATACCGTGAACGTGCTTTACGCTTACGCAAAATCTACTGGTGACGATGACTGGAATGAGCAGTTTATTTACGGAGCAAAATCTCTTTCAGACACAGACGGATATGCCGTGCGAAATTTTCATGCTGATGCGGGAAAGTCCGGGCACTTAAAGACTGGAAACGACATTGTGTTTCAGGTTCAGTTTGTCGGCGGTGTAAATTCAGATGGATATTTTGCACCTCAAAACGGCGAGAAATTTGTCGTGCTTCCGGACTGCAAGGACAACCTTCAATCGAGCTGGATAAGTGACAAATTCAACAAATATACAGGCTGCAGCTGGAGAATCTGGCTTACGAGTTATCTGGAATCCCTCGCATCTTCTTACAATACAAATTCCCTTAACGTAATAAGTGATATAGAAGATGTGAAAGATTCTGTGCTGCTCAAAAACTTTACGTTGGAGAACTCCGTCTTTAATTTTGGAAACAAAAAGGAATACCAGTTTATTTTTGGATTAAAAGCCTCATCAACTTCTACAGGGCTCGTTACGGACTCAAGCGGCTCAATTACAATAAACCACGATGCAGACTCATCAACACCAAGAGTACCTCTGTATGCACTGTGGATGCCTTCATCAAACATGGCGAAAGGAGATTATTCATTCATTGACCTTTGGTCATTTGTTACCCGCGACATTGTCCAGCAGCGGGGTGGCGTTACAATCCTCAATAATGTGATTGACTCAAAACAAAAGGAACAGTGCGTTGTTGAAGTCGTCATGCCGAAAGACTCAAACCTCAATGTTTACGTCATGACACTGGATGGAAACATCGTTAAAAAACTTTCCAAGGGAAGGGTGAGCAAGGGAACTCATTATTATCAGTGGAACGGCACGAACAGCAAGGGAAAATCAGTCGCCAGAGGAATGTACTTTGTAAGGGTAGTTGGACCAGACATAGATGAAACCCGCAAGGTTATGGTCGTAAAAAATTAGACGGGCTGCAGAATCCATGCGGAAAAAAGTGTAGGGAGAAGTCTCTCCCTCGCTTCCAAGCAAGTCGCTCCACGAATTGTATCTGCAAGACAGATTCAATTCTCTCCGCTTTGTTGCTTGTCCGCTACCCTCTCGAACGGGGGCACAGAGTTTTTCTGCTGTGCGTGTTGTCTTAGTTTCGTCACTTTGTTTTACGCAGCCCCCGTAACGCCCCCAAACATTTATTCTCCAGTCTATTTTATGCTTTCAAGAATTTTTTCTTTATTCCCATATGTATTCAAAATATTTAACTGTCCGTATGAAGCAGAACTTCCAAGCAAGTGTTTATAATCTGTTTTCAAATCATTTGAATAACTAAAAATTATCGAACGTTTTTTTCACAAGAAAGCGCAGCCTCAATCTCTTTTTTGAGTGCAAGCACCTGCTCAAGGGAGAGGGTGCAGCATTGGGCGATTTGCTCTGGTGTACCGATATTCATGCGAAGAAAGTTTCTCGCATTTTCGATGGCATTTGCATGAGCGCCTTCTTGTCGGCCTTTTTCCTGCCCTTCCTCGAAAGCTCCTTCACGGATTTCGTCTGTAATCTCAAGCCAATTATTGTAATAGAGTTGTTCTCGCGGTGTCACTTTCAGCTCCTCGACAAGTCTCTCAAGCCGCGAAGTGTAGTCACTGGTCGTCATTTTCGTCGCGACATATTTAAGGAATGCTTTTGTCTCTTCATCTCTTATTTTATCACATGCCGTGCAGTTGTAAAACACTTTCACCATCTTGTCATCGTATCTGGTGGCAGGATTTTCCAGGCAGGCATTCTTTATGGTGTAAACCGGCTCGCCCAAAGCAAACGGATCTTCTAGACATATAAAAATTACGACATTCTGCTTGAGATTCTTGTACTTCGTTCCCCTTTGTGTTGACTCGATGTCCATTAAGCTCTGGTAATATCTCGCCCTCAGTGGAAGTGAAGTCTCATTAGTTGTCTGCATTTCGATGTCGTACTCATGCTCTGGGTCGCTTGTCCGCACGTCAAGGCGGATCGATTTTGTCTCGTAGCTTGCGGCAAGGCTCGACTCCGTTTCAGGAATGCTTATTTCCGTTATTTTGATTTTAAGCAGGATTTCAAGAAGGTGCTTGCACTCATCGAGGTTCCTCATCACTCTCGTAAACATATAGTTGTCCGCAAATGTCAGCTCGTCCCAGCTCTTTGTTTTCCGTGTTGTTCCCATGTTTTCCTCCATGCTACTATATAGGCGGAGAAAATCAGTTTTCGGCAAAAAATCTGCGGGTTTTTGTCAGGCAAAAACTTGTCACGACATGGATACCGAAATTGTCAGCATCGCGTACTCACTTCTCTCGTTTGCAGGAGTAGAAGTTATTTAAGTCGTCGCTTTTACGACTTGCGCATACAACTTGAACAAATCTGCGAGAGAAGAATCCGGGTATTTTGCACGGGCGTCGAGGATTGCCTGGGCGGTCTGCTCGATTTTTGACTTTTGCTCTATGGATAATCTTCGGGATTTTCCAGACTATCCAATTCTATATCTGCATCAAGCTCTTCCCAATGCAGATTTCCAGAAAAATCAGTTGTAACGGCAGCAATTTGTTTGATACTGGCATTTTCAAAAACCGGATAGTCTTTATAGCTGATAAAGTATTCTTTATCATTTGCTAATATCCAGATTTTAAGAGACAGGGCTACGGACTTAAACTCCTGAAGTATGCGCTCGAAAAAGCAAAGGCCATGGGACTCGGATTTATCTGCATGGAAGGCAATATCAATTTTTACCGTCATGCAGGTTTTGATCTGGCAAGTAAGTTACATATTCATTACCACTGCGAGCCAAAGAATTCAGAAGTGCCATACTTTTTAGCACAGGAACTGATTAAGGGCTACCTCAATGGAATTGAAGCAACTTACACTCCCCCAAAAGGATACTTCGTTGCCGAAGAAAATCCAGAGGACTTTGCTAAATACGAAGCAGAATTTCCCTACAAGGAAAAACTGGTTCTACCTGGTCGGTTAGGTTAATTTAAACGCCCGCAGCAAGCATTTGTCTGTTGCGGGCACTTTTATGTGACATTCCCATATTAAATAGAAGCGATGTCGCACCAGGGATAGAACCAGTCTCGGTGCTGTTTCCAAAGAGGAAGAAAAATCTTATAAAGCTCGTAGAATTCAAAGAGACCAGGAAGATGGTAATGAGCGAGTGAGTTTTGTGTGTTCGGTTGCATCATTTACAGTATAGCATTGGTTTTCAATTTTTTTGTAGACAGGGTTCAGCGCATATGTAAGAACGCTATCATAAACTTACTCACCCCAATTACAAAATCTGCCGCAAATATTCCAGCAAAGGATTTTTTTCTGACTTCATTGAAAGCCAGAAATGAAGCTTTTCCTTGTTCGCTTCGTTCGTAAGCCGTATATGCTGCTGAAGTTTTGACAGATGAATGATGACTTTATTCTCACGTGCAAACCGGCGAATTCTAGTCATAATCTGAAGGGAATAAGTCAAATCCACACACAGAACGCCGTAGAAGAATCCGACAACGAAACTGAATTCAATGTGATTTGTGAACCAGAAAAGCCACTCAAGAATTTTCGGATGTATTAAAAAATAGTAAATCGCGCTCAAAAGCCACCAGTAAAAAGTAAACTGAGGACAGATGATACCCCTGATGTTGCCCCAGTTTTTGGAATAATCCCACAGCCTGATTTTCATACCGACTATAAAAATCATTCCTGCAATATATTCAAAAAAAGTGATGCTCAAAGCCATCAGCGCGAATAAAACAACTTTCTGCAGATGCGGATTCAAAATAAAACTTACATCGATATATGAAAGCAAAAAGAGAATAACCAGGCTGAATCCGTACAGCGGAAGATAAGGCCCTGTCAAAAAGCCCGGATTTATCCATTTACGGTCCGGATTATTTTTAGAAAAAAAGCGGCGGAAAATCAGCTCAATTCCCCACCCGATCAAACTGCCTGCAAAAAACAAAAAAGTGATTACGAGAAAAAACCTCATATAAATAAATATATGGTTAAATGTCGAGCTTTGCAAATTCTCTGATAATCACAAAAACAAGCTTTCAGCGAGAACAAGGACAAAAGAAATTCCTCTGAATTTGAAATTTCCCTGCCCATGTGTCGCTTATCATTTACGGATCTGTGAAATTATGCTATAATATCCATATAGGACGGCTTAAAAGGCCGTCCGTTTCTGTTTTTGACGGGCAGACAACCATCTACTCGAACTACATACTCAAACTAACCTAACTAGATTTTCCAAACACTCTATCTACATTGACTGCACACTCTAGCTAGAGTATACTCCCTCACGTTGACGTATAACACACCGGAACATTCTAATGTTTCGAACAGTTATACCAGTGCATGACAGTCCTTCACCTTACTATATAACACCTTCATACAGTAATACATAACAGGAGAAGATATGCCAAGAAAGAAACCAAGCATACTTACAATCGAGGAGCCAAAAACTTCTGTAGACGTTGTTGTTCGAGACAGCAACCTGCCTTCATCTGACGGCAAGGCTCATCAATACGGCTCAATTGTGCATCGCAAAGCAACAGTGCGCTCAATTCTTGCCGAAATGGAAGAATATCACCAGACCTTTGTAAGCAAGGAAACATTGTTTTACATTGCAGAAGAACTGAGCAGGCGCATGATGGACAAATTCAAACACGGATATTCCATAGAGCTTCTGGATTTTGGCACGCTGTACCCTACTATAAAAGGGACAGTTTCTCAAACCGACACTCCAGGCAAAATCAAAAAACAGTTTGATGTAGGTTTTTCACCGTCAGACGAAGCCCGCGCCGCACTTCAAAATCTTACTGTCCGCAATGTACGCCGTCCTTCCGTGCAGCACTGCATTTTTTGCGTAGTCAACATGTTTAAGCCAGAAGAAAAGAATCAGCTTCAGGCCGGATGCATGGCAAAAATCACCGGCAGGGCAATAAAACTCGGCGGGGAAAAAAGCGGTCTTTATGCTGTTGCTGTCGGTGAAAACTGGAGCGGAAAACTTCCTGAGCGCGAAAAGCGGATTGAAATGAAACATGTAACGCAGAACAAGCCGTCTGCATTGGATTTTTATGTAGAAGGCCTTGAATCAGGTTTTTACGTGTTCATTGTGGAAACATCACTGAGCGCTGGCGGCAAGGAACTGAAAAACAGTGTTGTCATACACAGCGGAATGGTGCAGATTGCCTGATGAATGAGGAAGTTTCAGACACTGTCAGACTTTTGAAACTCCCTCAAATATTTCAGATGAATTTTTCCCTTATTTTACAATACGTTTTTTCAGAGTGTGGAAGTTTTTGCTTTTTTCGGATATAATCTGTCTTTATGGGTGGAATTACTAAAAGTGAAAAGGCGAAGGAAGCAGCTTCGTCTTCCTCAAAGACATCGGCAAAAGCATCAAAATCAGCTGCCGTAAAAAAAGCCGCGCAGCCAGCGGCGACAAAAACTGCATCAAAGACGGCAGTTGCAAAGGCTTCATCAGCGGCAAAGACGACTAAAACGGCTGCAAAGGCTGCATCATCATCAAAAACAGCTGCCAGTGCAAAGACAGCTTCTAAATCAAAGAAACCGGTTGCAGGCATAGACGAAAACGGAACTTTCCGAGCATGGGACAACGCAAAGACAAAGGCAAAGGCTCCTGCGGAAAAAAAGACTGATTTTGTACCTGGAACGACCGCAGCCCAGGCTGCGAAAAATCTTGAGGCAGCAAAAGCCCTCGATCCTACGGCAAAGGCAGCAAAAAAAGCCGTCGCGGACTATTCGGACGATCAGATTCAGCACCTTGATGCGCTGGAGCATATCCGGCTCCGCTCCGGAATGTATATCGGACGGCTCGGAGACGGTTCAAACCAGAACGACGGTATCTACATCCTCACAAAAGAAGTAATCGACAACTCAATAGATGAATTCATCATGGGCTTTGGAACGGAAATCGACGTTCAGATAAAGGACAACCGGGTAAAGGTGCGTGATTTTGGGCGCGGCATTCCGCTCGGAAAAGTCGTAGACTGCGTAAGCCAGATAAACACGGGCGCAAAATACAACGACGACGTGTTCCAGTTCTCTGTCGGCATGAACGGCGTCGGAACGAAAGCGGTGAACGCACTTTCCTCATATTTCCGCGTAATCTCAATCCGTGACGGAAACTGCGTAGAGGCAGTCTTTGAGCAGGGAAAGCTCAAATCAAACAAGGCCGGAACTGTAAAGCCTGGCACAAAGAACGGAACTTATTTTGAATTTGTTCCTGACGAGGCTATTTTTGGCAAATATTCCTTCAACATGGAGTTTGTCGAAAAGAGGATGTGGAACTACGCCTACCTCAACTCCGGGTTAACCATAAAATTCAACGGTCAGGATTTTTCAAGCAAGAACGGACTACTCGACCTTCTGCAAAAGGAACTTGAATCTGAAAGCCTGTACGACATCGGCTCATACCGTGGAGAGCACCTTCAGTTCGCTTTTACGCACACCAACGCGTACGGCGAAAACTATTTTTCTTTCGTAAACGGCCAGTACACTTCTGACGGTGGCACCCACCTTGCCGCATTTAAAGAAGGTTTCCTTAAGGGCGTAAACGACTTCTTCCATGCGAACTATAAGTCTGAGGACGTGCGCGACGGGATAACGGCTGCGATTCTCGCAAAAGTAAAGGATCCAGTCTTTGAGAGCCAGACAAAAAACAAGCTCGGAAACACTGACATCAGGCAATGGATTGTAAGCGAAACTCAGTCAGGACTTGACGACTGGCTTCATAAAAATCCCAAGGCGGCTGAACGCCTCAAGGAAAAAATCGAGCACAACGAAAAGCTCCGCGTGGAACTTGCAAGCGTAAAGAAACAGGCAAAAGAGGCTGCAAAAAAGCTCAGCATCCGAATTCCGAAACTGGATGACTGCCGCTATCATCTCGAAGACGGCGCAAAGGGCGAGAACTCTATGATTTTCATCACCGAGGGACAGTCTGCATCCGGAGTAATGACTCATGCGCGCGACGCAAACTATCAGGCAATCTTTTCGCTCCGCGGAAAGCCTGAGAATATGTACGGCAAAAAGCAGAGCGACATCTACAAGAACGATGAGCTTCACCAGCTGATGATGGCACTTGGCATCGAGAACTCGGTCGAGAACCTCAAATACTCAAAAATCGTCATCGCAACCGATGCCGATAACGACGGTTTCCACATCAGAAACCTGGTGCTCACGTTCTTCCTCGGCTACTTCGAGGAACTGGTTACAAGTGGCCGCGTATACATTCTGGAGACACCGCTTTTCCGAGTACGCAACAAGAAAGAAAACATCTACTGCTACAGCGAGATGGAGCGCGACAAGGCTCAGGAAAAGCTTGGAAAAAGTTCTGAGACCAGCCGATTCAAAGGTCTCGGAGAAATCAACCCGAGCGAATTCAAGCAGTTCATCGCGCCGGAGACGATTCATCTGACCCCGGTCGAAATCAGCCAGCTCAAGATAATTCCTCAGCTTCTGGCTTTCTACATGGGAAAAAACACCCCGGAGCGCCGAAAGTTCATCGAGAATAATCTGCTGGGAAATGCGGAGATTGATGCTTAAAAAAAACTTCCGCAAGGCTGCGGAATCCAGATAAAGGCAACTTGATTGCTTAGTTAGGAAAAACTATGGCTTTTGTAAAAAACTTATTTGATAAAAATTTCATTGAATACGCCTCATACGTAATCCGTGACAGGGCGATTCCAGACCTTGAGGACGGTCTTAAGCCGGTTCAGCGGCGCATCATGCACACGCTTTTTGAGGTAAACGACGGGCTTTTTAAGAAGGTTCAGTACGTTGTCGGACGAACGATGGAATACCATCCGCACGGAGACGCTTCAATTTATGGCGCTCTCGTAAATCTTGCAAACAAGGAAATTTTCATCGAAAAACAGGGTAACTTCGGAAACAAGTTCACAGGCGACCCGGCTTCGGCAGGACGATACATCGAGTGTCGCGTTCACTCACTTGCAAAAGAATTCCTCGTTACGAACAAGGCGATTACTCACTATGTTCCAAACTATGACGGTCGGAGCGAGGAGCCTGAAGTCTACCGCTCAAAACTTCCGATTGTGCTTTTAATCGGTGCGGAAGGCATCGCTGTCGGAATGAGCACAAAAATTCTTCCGTATAACTTAAAGGAAGTTATCGATGCAGAAATAAAATGTCTCAAAGGTGAGGATTTTGAAATCTATCCTGACGTGAGTACGGGCGGATTAATCGACGTTTCAAATTATAACGACGGAAACGGAAAAATCATTACGAGGGCAAAATTTGATACGTCCGATGAGAAAAAAATCATAATTACGGAACTTCCTGTCGACTCGAACGCAAAGGCTCTGCTCGAATCCATCGACAGTGCCTACAAGGCAGGAAAGATAAAAATCAGTTCGGTGGACAACTTTACCACGGACAGATGTAATATCGAAATAAGGCTTCCTAGAGGCGTGTACTCAAAAGATGTCATCGATCAGCTCTACGCTTACACCGACTGCGAGAAATCAATCGCATGTCAGATGCTCGTAATCAAGGACAACATGCCGGTTGCAATGAGCGCAAAGGAAATCATAAAGTACTACGCGCAGAAATTAACGGCAATAATCAAAGATGAGCTTGAATTTGAGCGCGCAAAGCTGACGGATGAACTGCACCTTCGAACGCTTGAGAGAATCTTCGTCGAGGAAAGAATCTACAAAGAAATCGAGAACAAAAAGACGGCGGAAACGGTTGCAAAAGCTGTCCTGGATGGATTCATTCCGTTCAAGGCGGAGCTTGTCAGAGAAATTTCAGATGATGACATCGAGCACTTGCTTCAGATTCCAATCAGGCGAATCTCCCTCTTCGACATAAACAAGAACCGTGATCAGGTAAAGGCTATCAATGCGCGTCTCAAGGAAATAGCCCGCAGGCTCAAGCACCTGACCGATTGCGCGGTCGAGTATCTGGACGGAGCGCTCGCACAGTTCGCAAAGACAAATCCAGACCTTCTCGTGCGCCACACAAAGCTCACCAATTTCAGCGCGGTGGATGTAAAGGAAGTCGCAAAGCGGGATCAGAGCCTGCGCTACGACGAAAAGGGATACCTCGGACTTGGTGTTTCAGGTGGAAGCGAGATTATGAAAGTTTCACCTTACGACAGAATACTCTACATCCGAAAAAACGGTATGTACACGGTTACAGACGTGCCGTCAAAAATCTTCATAGACAAAGGAATGTGGTTCTGTAATTTTGCGGAAAAAGAAATCATCAACAACGTGCTTTTCACGGTGATTTTCATGGATCCTAAAACAAAAATCGCATCAATCAAGCGGTGCCGCATTCCAAGCTGGATTATGAACCGCGATTATTTCCTGGCTCCTGATGGAATGGAAATCCTTCATATCGACACGAGGGAAAAATTCACTTTCACCCTCAAATATGAGAAAAAACCGCGTATAAAAATCACTGAGGAAAAATTTAAGGCTCAGGATTTTGAAGAAAAAGGCCTCAAGACTCTCGGCGTCCGTCTTTCCACACGCGAGGTTGAATCAATAAAAGTTGACGGCGCGCAGCTGGAGCTTGGGCTGTAAAAATTATAAAGGGCAAAAATTATGACAATCAAAGAGCTGATGGTTCAACTGAATCAAATTACCAGGAAAAACTTCGGAAAAGTTATCTATTCTCTATTCATAATGATTATAACGGAAGCGCTTTTTACAGGCTTTTTAACAGCTCCGTCAATATCGATTCTTTCCGGTGAAAGCATATCTTTGCAGCAGCGATTCCTTGCATTTTTTCTGCTCTACATAACTGTAATCGTCTGGCTGATTTTTCAGTTCGGATTTGCAATCATGCTCTTGAGGATGGTGCGGAATGAGCACGTCACGCTCGGATACATATTCCTCGGCTTTAAGAAAATAAAAGTCTGCTTCAAGTACATATTCGTTTTTTCATTAATTATTACATTTGCGGCAATTGTAACGCGTTTTTCCGTAAACTATCTTTTTTATAGATTCATCGAGAGTCAGTTTGAGGAAGTTTCTGCGGCCGTAATCCAAATTCTCATGTTCTTGGTCATGTTCTTCATCGTCGCTTTTGTAACGGCTTCTCATTTTGCCTTTGTCTTTCACCTGCACTTTGACAATCCGTCAAAGCCAGTTTCAACGATTTTCTCAAAAAGCTTTAAGATGATGAGGGGCAATGTTTTAAGGCTTCTGGCTTTCGCATTGAGAGCTGGAGGCAAAAACCTTCTCATTGTGATAGTTCTTGCGCTCGCAATCAACTTCATTCCGTCAGAAACACGAAAATCACTTTCTTTCCTTGTATTCTTCTTTGACCTGATTTATTTCGTCAACATGTATACGGCGATGGTCAGAATATATTTTACGGTTCCGATTCTTTACGTCTGTGAGTGCAACAAAGATAAAGCCGTTGATATCGTATGCTGATTCTAAAAAAGTGTGGTAAAGCCGAGCAGATTATAAAAGGTTCTCGTTTTTTGTCTGAAGCCTTTCAGATTTCTTCACAGGCAGAAGTCCGCGAAAAAATAAAGGAGCAGAAACAAAAATACTCAGACTCAACTCACGTATGCCACGCCTTTATATGCGGCAAGAACGCTGAAGTGATGGGAATGAGCGATGACGGGGAGCCGGGCGGAACTGCAGGAAGGCCCATGCTCGATGTCTTAAAAGGTCGGAACGTCACGAACATACTTGTTACCGTTACAAGGTGGTTCGGGGGTACGCTTCTCGGAACTGGCGGACTTGTCCACGCTTATTCTGACGGCGTTAAGCAGGTTCTTGAGTCTTGTGAGTTTGAAGAATTAATCGAAAAAAAATCCTTTTCAATAAAGGCGGATTATCAGTCATACAATCTGATAAAAAAGATTTTTGAAGCTTACACGATTTATGAGCTGAAGGAATCTTTTGGAGAAGAAATCCTCATTACGGGAAGCGTCGCAGAAACTGTCTTTGACGATTTTTCAGGACGGATTTTTGACTCAACGAACGGAAAAATCAAGCCGGTTTAAAAACGCAAGGCAACGAATGCATATTTTCGAATTATAATTTTGTAGAAATACTCACTCTTACAGTATATACTTTTTAATAAGGATTTTTTATGCAAATTGTAACTGATGGTGAACTGCCGAACATTCCAGAATCAATCTCATCAACTTTATCTCCGGCGGAACTTGGAATTGCAATTGATGTCGGCACGACGACCATTGCCTTAAGCGTCTGGTCTCTGTCACAGAGGAAGCATCTTGCAACTGTTGCAGAAAAAAACAATCAGGTAAAATTCGGTTACGATATCATAAAGCGGATATCTTTTGCATCGCGGCCACCGCTTACAGGCTCTGTCTCAACCGTGGAAAGCGCGCCGTCTGCCCTTCACTACTGCATAATAGCTCAGCTTGAGAAAATGGTCTCAAAGGCTGTTTCCACGGCAAGCGCAAAACTTCCGCGCGGATTTCAGCCGGTCGTAAAGAACATAGTCATAACAGGAAACACAACGATGCTTTCCTTTGTGTGTGCGGCATCCGTAGACAAAATGGCAGCGGCACCATTCCTTCCTGCATCTCATTTTGATTTTACTGCATCGTGGCAGGCCATTCGAGATGGAAATGTCGTTGCTCAAAGTTCTCCCCTGGACAAGCCGACAGCTGAACTGCTGCAGATTTTTCAGACGAGCGTAATTCCACCTGATACACAGGTTTATTTTCCTCCATGCATCGGTGCATTTATCGGAGCTGACACTGTCTGCGCAATGGTTACGGCAGGATTTGCAGTTCCAGGAGAGCATAATCCAGAAGACAGCGCATTGCGTCCGTGGGAGTCAAAACTAAAAGCTCCGCTGGTGCTTGCCGATATCGGAACAAACAGTGAGCTTTGCATCTCAATTCCAGATACACACACCCAAAAAGGAAAAATTCTGTGTACGTCGGCGGCGGCAGGACCTGCTTTTGAAGCTGCAAACATAAGCTGCGGGATGAGCTCAACGGAAGGCGCAATTGATTCAGTCTCGTACCACAACGGAGAAATAATCTGTCACGTAATAGGAGAAGGAAAGGCAAAGGGAATCTGCGGCTCAGGCTTAATAAGCGTTGCTTCCGTCCTGTATGAGAATAAATTCATCGATAAGAGCGGTGTCATCCTCAAGTCAAATGAAAAACTCGGCGACGGAACATCATGCATTGAGCTTACACCGGCGGTGTATGTCTCTCAGCAGGACATCAGAAATTTGCAGCTGGCAAAATCAGCCGTAAAGACTGGCCTTGAATACCTTCTCGAAAAAACAAGCGAGTCTCCGGTATTCTGCATTGCAGGCGGATTTGGAACAAAACTGAACCTCACTGATGCAAAAAAAATAGGTCTTTTGCCGGCCGAACTCGAAAAACGGACGATTCAGCTTGGAAACGCAGCGTTGTCTGGAGCCTCAGCAATGCTTTTTTCGAGGAGCCTCAGGGAAAAAGGAAGAAAAATCGCAAAGGCAGCAATTCAAATAAACCTTGCGGCAGTTCCAGACTTCCAGACGAAATTCTTAAAATCAATAGACTTTTAGTGATAAAAAAAGAGCCTGCAGAAATTGAGTTTCCTAAAAACCTCTGCAGGCTCTTTTTATGAAAATAATCAATCAGAGTTTTTGTCAGTCTTTCTTGCTTTTATTCTGATCGTTCTCGCGGATTTCTACACGGCGGATTTTTCCACTGATTGTCTTAGGAAGCTCCTTTACGAATTCAATGATTCTAGGATGCTTGTAAGACGCAGTTTTCTGCTTCATGAAGTCAAGGATGTCCAGCTGAAGCTGTTTTGAAGCTTCGAATGCCTTGTTCAAGACGATTGTAGCCTTGACTGCCTGACCGCGTTTTTCATCAGGAACACCGGTAACCGCACACTCAAGAACGGCCGGATGAAGCTGAAGGACGCTTTCTACTTCGAAAGGACTTACCCTGTAGCCTGAAGATTTGATTACGTCGTCATTTCGTCCGATGAACCAGTAATATCCGTCATCATCATAATAGGCAACGTCGCCGGGAGTGTAGACGCCGTTTTCGAATGCTTTTTGTGTAAGCTCTTGATTTTTATAGTAGCCGGA
>JAEEGL012342221.1_pt1 | contig 65085 bp, 56 predicted proteins | sample 9134231 | NCBI WGS metagenome assembly JAEEGL01 (sample SAMN16246548, study PRJNA631951) | gut metagenome | biome: gut microbiome; feature: rumen; material: fiber-attached | host: Bos | place: Iran: Karaj | collected 2018-10
CCCTTCCAGTATTCCCTGCACTATATCGAGCGCGAGGGAGGGGAGCTCAATCACCGCGAATTCCTTGCGGAGGCGGGCAAAGACCCCCGCCGCGCCATTGCCGAAGCCCTCTGCCGCGATATCCCGAAGGACGTATGCGTCACCGCATATAACAAATCCTTCGAATGCGGAAGGCTCAAGTACCTCGCGGAGGCGTACCCCGACCTTGCGGAGCATCTCTTGAACATCCGCGAAAACGTCGTCGACCTGCTCGTTCCGTTCCAATCGGGGTGGTATTATAACCCCGCGATGGGCGGCAGCTTCTCGATAAAGAGCGTGCTGCCCGCGCTGTTCCCCGCGGATCCCGAGCTCGATTATCATAACCTTGACGAGATCCACAACGGCAGCGAGGCCATGAACGCATTCCCCGCGATGGAGCATATGGCGCCCGAGGAGCTTGAGCGCACAAGGCGGAACCTCCTCAAATACTGCGAGCTCGATACCCTCGCAATGGTCAAGATATGGGAAAGGCTTAAAGAGGTATCGGAAGAATAACGAATTCTAAACGCACATGTCCGGAGCAGACGCTTCGGGCTTTTCATTGCGATCTGTCCCAAAAAGCTCCGTCCCCCACGGGGCGCGGAGCTTTTTGGGATATGCCTCCCGATGCGGCCGGGAAGAGCCGCGCGGGTCCGTTTTATTCGGTTGGTCGATCTAACTGTTTTCCGGCCTTTCAAGCACCCTTTGCGCCGCATGGCCTTCCGCGGGCTCGCGGCGGGCGTCCGCATGCCTCTGCTCCGACAGGCACTTGTTCAGCAGCTCGTTCCCCTTTGTCAGCTCCATGCCGGCGAATTTCTCCGCCCATCCGCCGAACAGACGGTCGTACTCCTCCTTCATAACGGGCGTCTGCTCCCTGGCGTTTTTAAGGCCCAGCATGAACCCCTTTATCTCCGTCGCCGCAGACTTGAACAGCTCGGCCACGGGGCGTCCGCTGCGCTGCGCCTCGGCGAGAGCGCGTATTTTCAGTTCTATGTTAACGAGCTTCACGTTCATCGAATGGACCGTCTTGAAGTGGCGCTCGGCGCAGTTGTCGGGCGGCGTCCTGCGCGGCCCCGGGACTGCGGCGCTCCGTCTCAGCTTTTCAAAGTACGAGCCGTCCTCCAAACAGCTCTGCGCCAGATGCGCCGTCAGGCGGTATGCGCGGTTCCATTCGGCCTCGCCCGCGTGCTGCGCGGGCATTGCGCCGCTTTGCGGGGCGGCCTTCTTTTTGGGAGCGCTTGCAGGCAGCTCCGGCTTGTCGGCCTCGGCTTCCGCGTCCTCCTCTTCTTCGCACTTTGCCGCCGATACCGCCGCAGCGCCTGCGGTTACCGCCGCAGCGCCTGCGGTTATCGCTGCAGCCACCGCAAACGCCGAAGCCGCGTCCTCTTCGCGCCGGGCCTTCCTGCGCATCATCTCGCCCTCCTGCACGCGGCGCTTGCGGGCGGTGTATTCGCGCAGCTTTTCAAGCTTCTCCCGCGCAAGCGCGATAAGCTCCTCCACACGCGCTCCGGCCATGCCGGAGTCCGCGTATTCGTCCTTCAGCTCCCTGACCCGTTCAAGGGCCTTTTCCACCTCGGCGTCCGATTCCGTCCCGGAAAGCTCGGCCAATATGCGGCTCAGCTCCCGGGCGAGATCGGCCTCGCGCGCGGATACGGCTTTTTCGTTATCGTTCGGCATAGCTCCCCCCGCCCGCCAAAGCGCGGGCTTTTGCGTCAGTTGGTGAATACCCTGTATGCACAGCAGAATACCCTTCTCCAGTACGCGGTGTTGTACGAGCGGCATACCACCCGGCCCGTGTTGCTGGAGGCGTCTATCATCCTGCCGCCGCCAATGGCTATCGCAACGTGTCCGTTGTACGGCCCCATTTCAAAAACGAGTATGTCGCCCTCCCTCACGTCGGAGAACGAGTCTACCCTCGGGAACAGATTGGTCGTCCTCCACTTATAGGAGGTCATGTATCCCACGAGCACGCCCGACCTGTTAAGGCACCAGTAGACGAAGCCCGAACAATCAAAGCTGTCCGGCCCCTTCGCTCCGCGGATATAGGGACAGCCGAGCTTTGAATAGGCCGTTTCGATAAGGTTCCTGATCCTTACGGAGGCAAGGCTCCCGGGCCTTAAAGTGGCGGATGGACGGGGGGTGTTCGTGGGCACGGCGGTGGGCCTCAGCGTTTGACCGGGGCCGGGCAGTACGGGATGGTTCGCGTCGGCGGGCTTTGCGCGGTTTGAAAACAGCAGATCGCGCGTCTGCTTCGATACCGTGCCGTCCTCATCAAGGCCGTTGTTGTGCTGAAACGAGCGCACGGCGGTCTCCGTCGCCATGCCGAAATAGCCGTTCGCCTCCTGCTCCTTCAAATAGTTCAGCGCCGCCAGCCGCGTCTGCAGGCGCAGCACGTCGTCGCCGCTCATGGTGTATTCAAGCGTATTGAAGCGCGCGTCCTCACCCATAAGGCAGGCAGCCGCCGTCGGCCCCAGATACCCGTCGGCTATCAGCCCGTTGCGGCCTTGAAAGCGCTTTACAGCGCTCAGCGTTTCGCTGCCGTAAAAGCCGTCGGGCTCGGCCAGAAGGTAGCCGAGCTCGTAAAGCCTTTGCTGGTACTTCAGCACCTGTTCGCTCTGCGAGCCGGGATCCGGCGCGTTGGGCACCGTGCTTTCGTAATACAGGTACTCGGCGGTAACGGCGTTCAGCATGCCGTCCTCTTCAAGGCCGTTCTTCTGCTGAAAGAGCAGTACCGCGTCCCCGGTGCTGCCATCGAATACTCCGGTGATCTCTTCAAGATACCCAAGCTCGTGCAGGCGCTCCTGAAAAGCGGTAATGTCCTCGCCCTCGTCGCCGGGGCCGGGGGTATAGACGGCGGCGCGCGAGCTCATCAGCACGGAATAATCCCCGTCCTCTACTCTGCCCGTCACCTCAAGCCCGTTCCTGCGCTGAAAGCGCTTCACGGCCTCTGTCGTGCTGCCCGAAAAAAGCTCCGTCGGCTCGTCGCTGTCCATGTAGTTCAGGTCCATCAGACGCTTCTGCAGGTTTGCGACCACGGGGCTTTCGTCGCCCTCCTTCAGGTGCAGAGGGAGTATCGGCGCCGATCCGCTCTGCGTGGTTTCGGTGGGCTCTGCGGAGACGGGCGGCTCGGAATAAGCCTCCTGCGTGGGGGCGGGGGTGGCTAAGGGCGCCTGCGGCCTCTCCACGCAGGCGAGAGTCGCCGCAAGCATTATGAAGATCAAAATAAAAGCGGTCGCTTTTTTCATTATTTTCTCCGCCGGCGGGGCGCGTTTTCAACGGTTTTCATCACAGCGTCCTTTCGCCTTTTGACAGGGCTATTATAACAGAATCGAAGCAAGATTACACCCCTCGCTGGGCGGTTTTGCGGCCTGCAGAGGGGGTTTTCGAAAATATATTATACTCAAAAACCCCTGAAATAGTGCATTATACCACAACATCTGGTATAATAGACTATCCATATTATACAAGAGGGGGGCGTTATATGCCAAAACTTAATAATCCCATTAATCCGCGCGGATGGAGCAGGGCGGATATGGGGATCGACCACCTTGATTCCACGCAGCTTGCCGGGCTTAACAAATCGTTCGAGAAGGATCTGCTCAATCAGATCGGTCTTCCGCTTAACGATGAAGGCGCTGCACCTAAAACCAATGGGATCCCCCGCCTCTTTGCCGTTACCACCAACGCCAAGGGCGAGGAGGAGATAAACGATCTTTCCAAGTCTCCGCTGCCCAAGTCGCCGGAGTTCTGGCGTCAGGTCCAGCTTGGCAACGTGTTCGCATATCCGGCAGGGGCGTCAAAGCCGGTGCAGCTCCAGGTGCAGAAAAACGGCATGGCCAGCATGCTGGCCTTCAGCAAGCCCGTAGATTCGAAGGAGCTGCCGTCGCCTCCCGCCAAGCCCCTCGGCTTCTGGAAGAGGGCTGCGTGGCTGTTTTCGTTCGGCAACGCGTTCGACAAACAGAGGCGCGAGTATAACGCGCGCATTGCCAACGCGGAGGCGACGGGCAAAAAGTTTTCCGAGTTTGAAGAAAGGCGGAAAACCGGAGTCGAGACGGAGCATCAGGACGCGGAGCGCCGCAAGGCCGAACGCAGGGAGATCGAGCGGAAGCAGGAGCTTAAGAGCAGCTTCCAGAGCGCAGAGAAGCATATGGAGGAGAACAGTATCGGCATAAAGCAGGTCACGGATATCTATGGGCCCGTGCCCCGCTATGACGCAAGGTTCGACAGAGATGACAAGAGCACCGGCAGCTATGGTCTGTACGATCAAAAGGAGTTCAACAGTCTTGTAGGGTACAAGGATCTCGACCCCAAGAGTATCCCTGCGGGGGACGGCTCCAAGTTCTTTACGGATGAGGAATTCGCCGCCGTCGCCATGTTCGCTTCCTGCGACGTCAAGTATGCGAAGACCGCCGTTATGATGCAGCGCGGCGACAGGTTTACCGAGCAGGGCCTTAGGGATCTCGGGTTCCCGGAGAAGGATATTCCCGTTATCGAAACCTCGCAGGCGTGCAACTTCTACGCGCAGGATCTGTTCATACAGCCTCCGCGCTCCGGGAGCGGCAAGTTCTTCAAGGACGTCTGCAACATGGGCAAAAAGGATGCTTATGAAGCGTTCAAGGATTATAAGAACGGCAGCAAGGCGAAGCTCGCCGCACTTATCGCAAAGGGCGTGAATTTTGCCGCGCGGGACATTGCCTGTATGGATGAGGCCAAAATGTCCACGCAGACCAGGGCCAACTGCGTAATGAGCGGCAAACTTCTGGATCTTATGGAGAAGGACCCCGAGCTCAAGACGCTTGCGCTGCAGCAGGGCATGGATCCCTCAAAGCTCAAGACCGTTGAGGGCGCCAAGGTGCTTATAGGCTTCGGTGAAGAAGCAAGGAACTCCGAAAAGGTACTTGCCGAATACGCGGCCGAGGAGCAGGAGCCCGCGAAGCCCGTAAAGCGTTTGATGCTTAAGAATATTTTGAGGGAGAGGATCGCCAATACCAAACTCGTTGCGGAAAACACCATGACGAACCCTCAGACGGATGAAAAGCGCGCGCTGATCTCGATGAACCTGAAGCAGGCCAACTCCGTAACCATGAAAGGCTATCAGCAGAATCCGGATACCAGGCCCGACCCCGGCAAGGGCAAGATCTGGGCGGACTCTCAGGTCGCACTCCTGACCGGCGTAGCTATGGCATACAACCATCAGCCCTCTTCCGTGCAGGAGCTGACTGACGCCAAAAACGTCAACAAGATCGATCAGATCGCCGAAGAGATCATCGACAAGTACAAGCTTGATGAGCTCCCGGTAAACGATCTGGCGAAAAAGTTCAGCTACCGCGAAAACAAAGACCTTAAGCTCTCCAAGGAGATCGCCGAGGCAGAGCAGAAGCTCTTTGCTCCCAAAATCGTGAACGGGCCTCAGCCCGCGCCCGTAAAGGCTCCCGGCCTGCAGAACGGGCCGGTCCAGGGTCAGATTCAGAACGGTTTTGACGGTATTCATAATTAACGGCCGCCGAAACCTCGCCTGCGGCTGCAAAGTCCGCAGGCGGCTTACCCCGTTTTAATGCCGGACGCATTCGTCCCGCTTAAATAATCAGAAAACTGTTTTAGGAGGAAACCTATATGTTCGATTCCGTTGTCGCCCCTGTTGTTGAGCTGCTGGAGAATATCCTTTGGCCGCTTATCGCCGTTGTCGGCGCTGCCGGCGCGATCTACTGCGTCGTGCTGGGCGTGAAGTACGCCAAGGCAGAGGAGCCGCAGGACCGTGAAAAGGCCAAGGGCGCGCTCAAGAACGCGATCATCGGCTTTGGCCTGATCTTCGTGCTGCTCGTTGTGCTCAGGCTGCTCACCCCCATCATGAAGAACTGGGTACAGAACTACATCAATCAGACCTCCATGATGCTTTCAGACCTCTTCAGGCTGTAAGGCTTCATGCCCGCGGGCGAAGGCCCGTGAGGTTGGGAGCACGGCTCCCGACCAAGCTGCACGCGCGGCGCGCCGCTCGGTCAGGAGCCAAAAAACAGAACGGGAAAGGCCCCTTTGGGCCGAGGGGATAATAATATGAAAAAGCTTTTGAAACTGATCAAATACGCAGCCGGGGCCGCGCTTGCCGCGATCGTCGCTTTTTCGGCGGTATCCGCCGGGATCGTGGGCGCATCGGGCTTCGTCATCGACGACAGCGTCTTCTCAAACTATGATATCGACCATATGACGGTCTGGTACTGGCGCGAGGGACTGCCGCCCACGGAGAAGAACGGCACCCGGTACCCCGTGCTCATCACTTGGGACGACAGCAAGTACTTTTTCTCGATAGATTCGAGTTTCTTTACCAGAGAAGCAAACTACTCATCTCTCAGGCAATATAACATAGACCTTCCGGTGTATGGCGCCGATAACCCATATCTGGACATCCATTGGGATAATGGCTTTTATCCGTACAGTTGGTTTGGTTCCGGCGGATGGATCGGCGATAAAATTAATTATATTAAAGGCTATAAATCCGGCTTTTATCGCTATGTGTGTTCGTATCCGGCTACCGAGCAGGGCCTGACCGCAAAGCTTCCCTTCAACATAACCGAGCTTCAAAAGCAGGGCAGCATGATTTCGCTTGAAGAGCTCAGCAACGTTCCTTATCTTGTCGGCCGCGGCACCAGGCAGGAAGAAAAGCGCGTTCAGAACGTCTATGCAATGGGGCTCGAGGTGCCGGAGTCGCTGCGCCCGGGCAACCGCTATTACAGCGATGAGCATAGATACGCGTGGTTAGCGTCGCTCAACAGTTGGGATATGCAGAATACCTTAGATGAAATCATTTACGGCGACACCGTTGATTCTTTCAATATGCGCTTTATTCCGGCCTTTACCGATTCCCTGACCGATTTCAGCAAGGTTTATACCCCGACGCAGCCGGACGAACTTTCAGGGGAAGGTTATTTGTGGTATTTTTACGACAAAACCAAAAACGGCACGCCGCTGCCGGAGCATTACTACGGCTTCAGCACCGAGGCGTACCCCGCGCTGTACTTTGATGATGACGCAGTACCCGGCGATCCCTATGAGTTCACGGACGTGGTTGTGTCGTATTCGTCCTTTGGGTATATCAGGGCGGAATGGAGCGGAAGCTCCTTCCTCACGCAGGGCAACATGACCATCCTGCCCACCAACGAGCTTACCAACTCCAGGGCCACGTTCAGGGTCTACTACGCCACACCCGTTATAATGGACGTGCTGAATACCAGCATCACCGTTGAAAACGGTCAGGTCGCCAACTTCGACGGCCCCATACTCATAAACAACAACTGCACCGTCACCGTTAAGGAGGGCGGCACGCTTACCATCACCGCCAAGACCGAAGCCAACGGCGTTGATCTCGGCTGGGTCATGAACAACGGCAAGATCGTCATAGAGGAGGGCGGCACGCTCTATCTCCAGAAGGGCTCCTGCCTCAATAAATACAACAACAGAAAGGCTGAGGGCGGCGGCGTCGTATGCCGAGGGCTCTGCATAGTCGACGAGGATGCAAAGCTCTGCGGCGGCGGTCTCGACGGCCTCCAGTTCCTTAACGGTTCCCACGTCGTAAACTACGGCGCGATCATCTCCGAAAACTTCAAGGTGGAGCAGGATCATACCATTGAGAACCGCGGCGATAAGGCGATCGTGCTTCACGGCAAGGGCAACGGCGTGACCGGCAGCGGTTTCGGCCTGTTCATGGGCACGGTCACGACGAGCGGCTTTCCCGAGAGCGGAAACGTGCTCGAGACCGTTTCCGATAACGTTGATTCTGTGGGGGATGCGATCTATACATGGTAAAGGCTCGTTCAAAACGCAATACGCTCCGCGCGCTCTGCGCAGCGCTCGCCGTACTGGCGCTTCTGCTTTCCGCCCCGTCCGCGCTTGCCGATTTCGCTTTCTCCGGCAACGAGCCCGTGGCGGTGACCGACGGCGTAACGTACGACCCGCAGCAGCATGTTTTCGTGTTTGAGGCCGACGGCGGCAGGTCGCTCGTCCGCTCCACCGCGCTCGACGGCATGGTGGTCTCCTCGCCCGTCTCCGTTAGCGGCGGGGGAGTCTTCCTTTATAAAAACGGCGCCGAGTACGACGGCAGCCTCGACCCCGTATCCGAGCCCGGCGAGTACGTCGTAATGGTCAACTCCGCCGAGCGCAGCGTGCGCGTGCTTGCGTTCACCATCGTCGGCAAGACCACGGGCATCATTTCCGTTTACAAGCTTCCCGCCGGCATGATAGTCGATTCCGTCACCTATAACGGCGAGGAGATAGGCGCCGACTACCGCTCCGTTTCGATGGAGCGCGAGGGTGAATACAAGATCGTTTCCGAGTGCATCGCATCGGGCACGGTCTACACGCTGGAGACCACGGTCGACCGTACCCCGCCCGAGCTCACTTTTGAGGGCTCTCGGGACAGCCGCGGCAGGTTCAACAGCGCGGTCACGGTAAACGGCGTCGGCAAGGGCGATAAGCTCGTCGTCACGCGCGACGGTCAGCCCTACACCGTAAATACCCAAAGCGACGGCACGGTAAGGCTGACCGAAAGCGGTCTGTACGTCATAAACGCCTTTGACGAGGCGGGCAACAGCTCCGAGTACCCGGTGCTGATAATGGCTTATCTCAACGCAAGCGGCGCGGCGTTCGTTGCGCTCGTTGTGCTCGTTGCCGCGGCGGTGATCATCTACGTCGTCGTCCGCCGCAGAAAGATGCGCATCGGTTAAGGAGGTGAAAGGGTTTGCTTGACGATATTTGGAATTCGATAAGCGGCTGGATGGGCGAAAACCTGAGCTCACTGCTCGAGAGTATTCTGAACGCCACCATTTTCAAGCTCTTTTACCATATCGAGCGCGGCCTCTGCTACATAATCGAAATACTGTATAAAATGTTCGAGGTGTTCGCGGGGCTCGTTCGCGTAACGTACAACAACACCCCCGATTACCTTATAAACATATTTTTCTCCAATAAGGCGGTAAACAACATCTACTGGGGCATGGCGCTTATCGGCATCGTGCTGTCGATAGGCTTCGCGGCGTTTGCCGTCGTGCGAAAGACGTTCGATTCGTCCGGCAAGATGCAGCAGTCCCACGGGCAGATAATCTGGGCCGCCGTCCGAAGCATTCTCATAATCGTGGGCATGACGGCCATCATGACGGTCGTGCTCAACACGACGGGCGTACTTATGCAGCGCATAGACGACCTGTTCAAGGATCCGTACCACATGACCGACCCCGTCGAGCGCGAGTTCACGGGCGAGGAATATGCCGCAATGGGCAGGGTGCTTAGCACCATCGGCAACTATTCCGTGGTCGATTCCGAGGACAACCGCTACAACCTCAACCTCTGCTTCAACGATATCCGCACCGATATGCTGTATCTCCAGAAGCAGGGCGTGTTCAACTACAACTACGTCAAGAGGGACGACGGCGGCGCCATTCAGGAATCCTGGCAGTCGGTTCTGGCCGAGATCGCCACCTCGTGCGACCTGAAGCAGGACGTCAAGGCCGACATCTACAACCCCGGAGTTGCGCGCAGCATCAAGAACGCCATGAGCTATATACGCAACAACGTCAGCCCCCGCGCGCTTGAAAGGATAACCCGCACCACGTTCAAGGACGCCGAAGGCCATCTTGACCGCATGGTGTTCCTGATGGGCACCATGAAGGCCGCCAAGAACAGCGCCTTCAATGATTCGCCCTCGTTCGACGACGCGCTGCGCGGCCCGTATTACTACAATCAGGACAAGAGCATTTACGATTTCGACCAGGTCGAAAAGGACTTCAACATCGGCTTCCCCACCGACTATCTCGTCGTGTGGCTCGCCGCCATCGGCATAATTTTCAACCTTGTCGTCATCATCCTCAACTGCGTGGCGCGCATATTCAATATGCTCTTCCTGTACCTTATAGCGCCTCCCGTCATCGCGGCGTCGCCCCTTGACAACGGCGGCAAGACCAAGCAGTGGATGACGGCGTTCATTGTGCAGTCGCTCAGCGTGTTCGGCACGGTCATCGCAATGAGGCTGCTCCTGCTCTTCATACCCATTATCATCGATCCGCAGCTCGTGCTGTTCGAGAAGCAGCCCGTGCTCAACGCGATCGCAAAATACCTGTTGGTCTTCGGCGGGTTCGAGGCCGCCAAAAAGTCCTCCAGCATACTCACGGGCATCCTCGCCGACAGCGCAGGCTGGCAGGCGATACAGGCCGGCGATATGAGCTCCTCCGCAGCCCGCGCCATCGGCGCCGCCGCCGGAGTCGGCGCCGCTGGTCTCAGGGTCGGCAAGACGGCCGCAGGCGTTGGCTTGTCCGTCGCCGGCGTTGCGGCAAGGCCCCTGACAAACCTTGCCAAGCGTCCGTTCAACTTCGTCGCAAAGCATTGGAACGCTCTTGGCACCGGCAAGGCCAGCACTGAAAAGGGCAAGCTTGCCGAGCAGATGCAACAGGAGAAAAAGGTCGAGGCAGCCCGCAAGGCCTACGGTATCGGCCCGTATGCCGGCAACAGGAACGCGGATCGCCGCAATGCCAATCCCAACAACGCAAACAGGCTCAACAACCCCGCCAACCAGCAGAACAACCCCGCCAACCTGCAAAACAACAATAACGGGCAGGGCCATCAGCAGCCCGGCAACCATCCCGACCCGGCCAACCTGCACAACAACAATAACGGGCAGGATCATCAGCAACCCGTCAATCAGCAGCATAACGGTCCGCAGCCGGGCAATCTTCAGCAGCAGAACAGGCCGCAGCCGGGTAATCTTCAGCAGCATAACGGTCCGCAGCCGGGCAATCTTCAGCAGCAGAACAGGCCGCAGCCGGGCAATCTTCAGCAGCAGAACAGGCCGCAGCCCGGCGTCAGGCAGCCCGTGCCGCCCCACCTGCAGAACCTGTTCGGGCCCGATCCCGTTCAGCAGGGCAATCAGCCGCCTGTCAACCCGCCTCAGGGCAATCAGCCGCCCGTCAATCCGCCTCAGGGCAATCAGCCCGTGAACCACGCGCAGAGGCCGCCGGTGTTCCCGCGCAACAACAACCACTGACCAATATCGACCGCCCGCTGAACGCGGGCAGAGGGCAAAACCATGCAAAGACTCATACCCGGTAAAACCAAGGTAAGAATAGAGCTGTTCCGAGGGGTGACGCTCGCCGACATAGTGATAGGCGTCGTCGCAATGGCCATGCTCGTGTTCGTCATGCTTTCGACCATACCGGGCAAGCTTTGGATCTGTCTCGGCATTCTGGCGGTCACGGTACTGCTGCTCGTCCGTCTTGACGAACAGCCCAACTACGTATTCCTTCTTCACATACTGACCTATTTCGGGTACGACCGCAAGTTCGGGCGCAAGCGCACCGACCGCGATATCCTGGGCACCGCGGAGCAAAGGGCGGAGGACGGCGCGGAGCCCGCTGCGCCCATGACCAAGGCCGAGCGCAAAAGGGAGGATAAGCTGCTTAAAAGCGCCTCCACTCCCGAGGAGGTCAAGGAGAGCATCCGCGCGCGCAGGGCGGAGGAGAGCCGCATCGCCGCAATACGCATGGCGGAGGCGAAGGAGCGCGCCAAAAAGCGCCGCGACATGGGCGGCATTATAGCCTTTACCGGCATTCGCGAGGGGTTTATCGAGTACCTTGACAAGTCCTATTACGGCGCCGTACTCGAGATCCCCCCGGTAGAATTCCGCTTCTTCAGCGATCACAGGAGGCAGAACTCGATCGAGTCGTGCCTCGGCCGCGTGCTGCGCTCGCTCCCCGCGGGGTACAGCGCAAACATCGTCAAGCTCGAACGCCCCATAATTTACGACAGCTACCTCGAGGCCGAGTACGGCAAGGTCGACGCTCTGCGCCGCACATACGAAAACGGCTTCCTCAGCGAGGAAGAGCTCAAGCCCCGCATCGACATAGAGTACGACCGCATAAAGGAGCTTCAATCCCTCTGCGGCGACAGCCGCGTTACCGCGCCGTTCTACTATCTGGTGCTTTTCGACAGCGACAAGAGGCATCTCGACATCCAGATAAGGGACGCCGAGCAGGCGCTGCTTTCGGGCGAGATGCAGCCGCGCCGCTTAAACGACAAGGAGCTTGCTGTTTTTTTGAAGTACAGCAACTGCATAGACTTCGACGAGCATGAGATAGACAGCATCTCTCCCGAGGATTACGTGGATTGGGCGCGCCCCGAGACGGTGGATATCCGCGTCCGCTGTGCGGAGATAAACCACGTCAAGACCCATATCATGCGCGTTGTCGCATACCCCTCCGTAGTTGACGACGCATGGCTTGCAAGCGTTATGAGCTATCCCGGCACCAAGGTCGTGGTAAAATGCCGCCCCATGGACCGCGCAAAGGCCATTCGCGCCATAGATCACTCCCTTATCGAGCTTCGCGGTCAGTGGTCGAATACGGGCGTTGACTCCCGCCGCATGGAGATAGAGACCCATATCTCCACACTGCAGGAGCTGCTTGCGACCCTCCAGAGCGACAGCGAAAGCCTGCTCGAGTGCGGCATTTACATTTCCGCGTACGACATAGTCGCCACGCGAAACGACCGCAGCATGTTCCAGCCCCCCGTAAGCGAGCTGCCCACCATAAACAATATGAAGAAGAACGTTCGCCGCACCTGGCAGGAGAACGGCTTCAGGCTCAACCAGATGGATTTCGACCAGGTGCTCGGCTTTATCGGCTCGCAGGTCAACGCTTACGACCCGCTGCCCAAGGAGTCCCGCGGCATATCCAGCAACACGGTTGCGGCCTGCTTCCCGTGGGTGTTCGCCCATATCTCCGACGAGGGCGGCGTGCGCCTGGGCGAAAGCGACGGAGTGCCCGTATTCATCAACTTCTTCCGCCGCGACAGCGAGCGCGTCAACAGCAATATGGTCATCGTCGGCAAGTCCGGCTCCGGTAAATCCTACGCCGCAAAGAGCCTGCTTGCCAACCTTTCCGCCGAGGATTCCAAGATATTCATTCTTGACCCAGAAAACGAGTACACCGAGCTTGCCCGCAACCTTCGCGGTCAGGTCATAAACGTGGGCAACGCCAAGTACGGCAGGCTTAACCCCTTCCACATCATCACCTCGCTCGAGGACGATGAGAAGGGCGCGGGCGGCTCCGGCAGCAGCTATTCCACGCATCTGCAGTTCCTTGAGGAGTTCTTCAAGCAGATAATGCCCGATTGCGGCAAGGACGCGATGGAGTACCTCAACACGCTCATAGACCGCGTGTATCTTACGCACAACATCACTCCGAACACCGACCTTTCGTCCCTGCGTCCGGAGGATTATCCCATATTCGACGACCTTTACGACGAGGTCCTGCGTGAGTTCCAGTCCAGCGACAACCCCTTTACGAGGGATCTTCTGCGCACGCTGATGAACTACATCGCAAAGTTCTCCACCGGCGGAAGGAACGCCAATATATGGAACGGTCCCAGCACCGTCACCACGGACGAGAATTTCACCGTGTTCAACTTCCAGTCCATGCTGGCAAACCGCAACTCCACCATAGCCAACGCGCAGATGCTGCTGGTCCTGAAGTATCTCGACAACGAGATAATAAAGAACAGGGACTATAACCTGCGCTACCGCGCCGCGCGCAAGATAATCATCGTCATAGACGAGGCGCATGTGTTCATCGACTCCAAGTTCCCCATCGCGCTCGACTTTATGTTCCAGCTTGCAAAGCGCATCCGCAAATACAACGGTATGCAGATAGTCATTACGCAGAACATAAAGGACTTCGTCGGTTCCGAGGAGCTTGCCCGCAAGTCCACCGCTATCATCAACGCGTGCCAGTACAGCTTCATATTCGCGCTTGCTCCCAACGACATGCAGGATCTCGTCACCCTTTACGAAAAGGCTGGCGGCATCAACGAAAACGAGCAGGAGCAGATCATTCAGGCTCCGCGCGGGCAGGCGTTCGCCATAATGAGCCCGTCCTCAAGGAGCACCTTCCGCATCGAGACCGACGGCAGCATATCCGACCTGTTCGAGAACCGCGACCACGTCAGCCCCTATTTCGAGGGCGTCGGCGGCGACGACAACTGGGAGGACTTCATTTCGGAGAGCCGCGCCGCGCATGACGAAAGCGCACGGTCCCGCGGCTCGGACGGAAGCGGAGACGAAGGCTCGTCCGGCGGAGGCATAGTGTTCCGCGAATTCGAAGAGGACGAGTACGAAACGGGCGAGGACGAGCCCCGCGAGGGCGCCGTCACGTTTGACGAGCAGGACGACGAGCGCATCGACGAGGTCGCGCGCGCCCGCCGCGAGGCCATGACCGAGAGCATCTCCGGCGGCATTGCGGGCAGCGGCGGCATGACCGAAATGATAGGTCTTTTCGCCACCGCGGTCAACAAGATGACCGAGGCCATAGACAGCATGGGCGGGGCGGAGCAGCCCGCTCAGACGCGCCCCGCTGCGCCCGCTCCCGCGGCTCCCGCAGTTCCCGTGCTCCCGGCCGACGACGGCAGGATGGATGAGCTTCTGGCAAAGCTTGCCGAGCAGCGTGAGGAGATAGAGCGTCTGCGCCTCGAGAACGAGCGCATAAGGCAGGAGGCCGTGCCGGCCGCGCCTGCCGAGCCCGAGCATTCCGTGCTGGAGCCTATCGGCGGCGCATATGCCGAGCCCGCCGGGGAGACGGAGGCCGACCTCTTTGCAAGTCTGTTCGATGCGCCCGAGGAGCAGGAATCGCCCGAGGACGAAATGGAGCAGCCGCAGGAAGTATCCGACGCGGACGACGACGACGATATCATGTCCTCGTTCTTCAGCTTTGCAAACGAAGTGCGCAGCATGACGCTTTACGAACGTATGCGTCTTGACGGCGTGGTCGTTGAGGATATCACGTTTGACGAGCTTGACGAGCTTGTCCATGCCCTTGCGGAGAAAAAACGCAGGGCCACCATCGAGGCCGACGATCCGTTCAGCGGCTTCGAGCTTTAAGGGGGAACACGATAGGTGAGGTTTGATTTCAAAAAACTGACGCGCCGCATCCCGTGCCTTATGGGGCGCGCGGGCAGGCGTTTATGCGCCGTTATAATGGCGGCGCTGATTGCCGCGTCGCTGCTGCCTGCGGGCGCGTTCGCGTCTGAGGGCTCGGGTGGCGTCACGGTGACCACCGGCTCCGAGTCCGCCGTTTCTTCGGGCAGGGACGTGACCAATACCTACATATTAGAGACCTCCACCGGTACGGTCAAGGGCGGGAATTCCGCCTCTAACGTGCTCTATTTTGCCATTTACTACACCACTCAAACCGCCCAGCGCGTCGCCGTAGTGTTCCCCTCAAACGACGACCTTGCGCACGGCTATCAAAAGGCAAACTCCGTCGCCAACAGGTCTTCAAGGCTCGGCGCGGTCAGGTCCGCGTTCGGCTACGACGTAGACCTTATGGATGCGAAGGGCCTTAGGTCCGTTACCACCGACCAGTTTCTGTTCGAGACCCCGGAGCCTATCGTCGACATACAGCGAATACAGGTCTTCGGTCAAAAGTCAAGCGCCGGCAGCGATTGGGCCTGCCAGGGCATGCGCGTGTACCGCGTGGATAAGCTCTACGGCTTCGATATGTACGGCTGGTATTCCTCAAGGGGCTATATCGACTTCAAGGGTCAGCTCATCGCCGAGGCCATGATGCTCAACGGCGCGGGCGTGTTCTATTGGGACAGCTCCGGCGGCGTGTTCAACATAGTCCCCTACGGCACGGCGGGCGGCACGGCGGGCATTTCGCTCGTCACCGTCTCCAACGCGCAGGCTTACCAAACCGCCACCGGCAGGCAGAGCAGCGTGGGCATGGCCCATGACACCCAGGCCGCCAGCCGCATAATATTCCGCGTGGATACCGCCGACGTTGGCGGCGCGGGCTTCGAGTCGCTCGCGGGCTCCTATGAGGCGGGCTCAAACACCACCGTCGCGTCGCTCTCGTTCTGCGAGACCGCCCTGCTGACTCTGCGCTACGCCGACGTTTTCGGCGACACGCGTGAGGTCAAATTCCCGCTCGTCATCAATTCGCTCGGCTGGACTATGGACCATTTCACTCAGCCCAAGATAGCGGGCTTCGCTCAGCCGGGTGATGAGTTCGCGCTCTCGCTCATGCTCCCGGATTACTCCGAGGTTTTGAACGCGCATCTGACTATCGGCGAATCAAAGGCCGCTTCCGGCGCGGGGCTCAAAACCACGTCCTCCGCCGCCTCGAACGAGGTCCGCAAGGCCAGGGTGGCCGCCTCCGAAAAGGACAGCCTCAGCTACCTCTGCGTCGCCGTTTACAATGACGTCAGCGTTACCATACGGCAGGAGGGCGCCGTGCTTCGCTATGACTTCGAGTCCACAGGAGAAGAGCCCGTCAAGTTCAATTCCTCAACTCAGCTTCAGGGCAGCCGCGTTGACGCGGGCATGAACGCCGACCTCAATCTCAGGAATTACAGCTCCACCGCGGTGCTCCGTCCCGCCGACAACGGCGAAAAATACCTCGTTACCATCACTACCGACAACGTGCTTACCGCCGGGACCGTGGACGATATTTTCATGCAGCTCACCTATCTCAATATCCGCGGCAACGAGATAAAGACAGAGGGCTACCGTGTGCGCGACCTTGTAAAGCAATACTACGGCGAATGGCCCGGCAGCGTGCCCGATTTCGCGTATTCCTACGGCTTCCGCATGGGCGGCACGGTCAGGCTCATGCTCAGGCTTAACGGCGTCAATCAGTTCAAAAAGGCTTCGTTCAAGCTGTCGGGCGCAGACGATTGGCAGATAAAGGGCATTTCCATCGCGCCCGTCGTATCATACGCGCGGCGCGACGTCGATTGGCAGGAGATAGACTCGCTCGGGTTCAAATCCCACGTTCTGGTCTCACGCAACGTCACGGTGGGCGAAGAATGCTTCATCTACGGCGAGGTCTTTGACGAGGACGAGGATCAGCCCAGTCCCGGCGACGACGATTGGAACCCCGGCGCGCTCATTCAGGACGACGGCAGCTACGTCGACTTCGGCGGCAACGGCGGCCCGATCGGTTCGCATGACGACCTTAATTGGGACGAGCTGTTCTACTATATGACCTATGAGGATACTCAGCTCGACCTCGGCTTTGACAAGACCCGCTGCGTTTACAACGTGGACGTGCTCGTCGCAAAGAACAAGGTCAGCGAGATAGACGACGACTGCGGCTCCGAGAACCTGTTCTACTTCCAGCTCCTGTTCGAGCACGGCAACAGCGGATGCGTGCTTGCAAACCAGCAGCTCTACGCCGACGCGTTCCGCACGGGCGCTCACGCAAGGTTCTCCATACCCACCACGCAGGATTACGGCGAGCTTTCCTCTATAAGGATAATCCCCGACGATCAGGACAGCAACGGCAATATCTACGACAAGCTCAAGATACAGAGCATCACCGTTGAAAAGAAGACCGACAAGGCGCTGAGCCCCATGTGGATCGCCGACAGCGATTCCGAAGACGGCCTCGGCTGGGTCGGCATCGATTACCGCGATCCCGGCGAGATGGGCTCCATCCACGGCTCGGACGGCCGTTCCATCGACGAGATATCGCGCACCTACCAGATCAACAAGTCGAGCTACTCCGCAAAGCTGCTCGTCAGCATAACCACAGGCAGCTACCGCAACAGCGAGGGCGATATCGCCATGGGCGCTCCCGAGGAGAACCCGCACCTTACCGCCGGCATGAGCATGAGCTACCATTATCTCACCGGCGACGGCGGCACCGAGAACGTCGCTCCCGTCGACATAATCGAGCTTATGAACGAGTACTCCGGAAGGGAGGGCTCCAAGGTCCGCGTCATCGACGGCTATGAGGAGGAGATGGACTTCTACGTCAGCAACCCGGAATACCAGTTCAGGCCGGGCAAGGCGGATAAGTTCATCATATCGGTCTCCAACATATCCCAGCTTCTTGACATGACGCTCCAGATCAAGAGCAGCGTCATCACCGACTGGACCATACAGAACATCACCGTTTATCTGGTAAACGGCGACGGCATACGCTATATAAACGCCAACGGCGAGTATGACTATAAGTACCCGGCCGGCAAGGAGCTTACCCGTATCGCCTCGTGGGACCGCGAGGACGCGGGCCTGACAAAGGACGTTCAGATCTACCGCCGCAATGAAGAGAACTCAATTGCCACGGTCAACGTGTTCTTCAAGCAGAACCAGATCTCCTATGAGAGCAGCTGGACTTCCGTCATCGGCACCGAGCCCTCCTCAAAGAACGATTCGTTCAACCTGTTCCTGTATCCGTCCATGGAGAGCACGGCCGCTTCGCCGTCCTCCTACACGCTCAACACCAGGGTACATTACCACGATGCGCTCCACCAGAACCCCATGACCATCGAGTCGCATAACCTCACCGCCACCGTCGACGGCTACGGCAGGAACGTGTTCAGCGTCATGGGCCTCTCCGCCAATTATATGGAGTCCTTCGACGGCGTTGACGTCTGGATCGACAGCATTCGCCCGCTGTTCGTGCCGTTCAGCTTCGGCATAATCCAGTGGGTGCGCAGCGGCGTGCTTATCGATACCTATTATCTGTACGGCCCCGGCAACGCCGACAACGGCATTACCATGACCGCCCTGTCTTACCCCGGCGGCGCGCCTTCACAGCACCTGCTGCTGCAGGTGGACGAGAATACGCCCGCTCAACCCGTCTCCCGTGAAGAGAGCGACCTTGCAGTTGCCCTCTACTTCAGGGGCGACAACGTCTACGGGCAGGAGCTTCGCACCAAGTACGTCTTCCTTTCCGACCTCGGGTACGGCTATATCTATCCGGGCGACGTGATAGACGTAAACTACTCGATACTCAACGTTGGCGAAATAGTCGGCGTCAACCTCGTTTCCGTGGGCAGGATGACAGTCGGGTTTGAAAACGGTCTGCTCATAAACCGCGATCCCGACGGCACGATACGCGGGCAGTGGAGCATAGAGGGCAAAATGCCCGTTTCGCGGACGCCCTCGCGCTACAATACCACGGGCGACGTTACGCTGCTCGATCTTACGCTCGTCACCGCTCCCGACAGCGGTACCGTTTCCAGCGGCACAGACGCGCCCATCCGCATGAACGTCGGCTATTATGACCGCTACGGCGTGTTCAGGGTAAAGGAATACCCCGATCTGCGCAGGTTCGTGCATTCCTCCACCCGCTTCCAGGCGGGCAGCACGGATACGGTGCGCCTGCTCATACCCGGCCTTGCGGATCTTCGCTGGGTCGAGTTCGAGCCCTACAAGGGCGACGCCGCGTCGCTCGCCGTGTGGAAGCTCGAAAGCGTTTCCGCCTGTCTGAATCTCAACGGTTACAGTGTCACCAGGTACCCGAGCGATTACGTGCTCGAGGGCACTCCGCTCAGGCTGAGCTTTGCCGACATACTCATCGGCGGCCTTTACCAGACGGGCGGTCTCGAGCAGTTCGCCGACCTCACCTCATACGAGCTGATCCCCGCCGGCGGCTCCGTCGACGTTGCGCTGAACCCCGGCGACGGCATCAGGATCATCCCGAGGGTCGAAGGCACCGCCGACGGCCTCAACATAACGCTCAACCGTTACGATCCCACCACGGGCGGTCTCGGCAGGCCCGACCTTAAGGATACGAGGGGCTATACGCCCGAGCTGCTGGAGTATTACGCCCAGATCGCCGAGAGCGAGGAAGAGGCCGCATACTGGCGCAGCATCATACCCGACGACGGCACATGGGAGGTTTACAGCGAATCCTCCACGCTCTATGCGGTACTGTTCATACCTCCGCGCAACTACACCGGCGCAGCGATGTTCTACCGCATAACCATCGCCGCGGCAGAAAACAGCGACGCAAAGGTCACGATAACTGTATCCGTTCCGGCGGAGATCAACCCGGTAGACGCCGCGATCGCCGAGATCCGCGCAAGAAACGGCGGCACACCGTGGACTCCCACGGCGATACCCACTTCCGCGCCCACCCAGGCGCCCACGCCCGCGCCCACTCAGGCGCCTACGCCCGCGCCCACCGAGACGCCCACGCCGGCGCCCACCCAGACGCCGACGTCCGCGCCTACCGAGACGCCGACGCCCGCGCCCACCGAGACTCCCACAGAGGCGCCCACCCAGACGCCCACCGAGACTCCCACGCCCACGCCCACGGAGGAACCCACGGCAACGCCAACGGCTGAGCCGTAGGCGTGAACCAATGGAATAATGGAGGAGCTAATGGCAGATACTCCCATTTTCGAAAGCGAAAAACTGCTTAAAAAACAGCGCAAAAAGCGCACGCTGATCATAATAGCCGTATGCGCCGCGGTGCTTGCGGCGGCGGCGGCCGCGTTCATCGCAGGCCGCTGCTCCGGCCGCACCCACACCGGCGGCGAGGAGCTTGCCTTCCCTTACACCTGGCGCGAGGCTGCGGACGGCAGCGCACTGGTCACCGTAAGCCGTGAGGGCGAGGAGACGCTTTCGTGGCGCATCACCGACCCCGGCGACAACTTCGGATGCGTCGGCATCGCGCCCGCGGGCTCAGGCAAAGACGGCTCGTCCTTCAAGCTCACCCCAATCAAGGAGGGCCGGTCCGCCGCCGTCATAGTGCTCGGCAGCGAAGACGGCTCCGATAAGTACAGGATGGAGCTTTTGACCGAGGCGTACGCCGACGGCTCAAAGCTGCGCTGCAGGCTGCTCGAGGCCTCGTGCAGGCCGGTCCAGGGCGAGATAAGCGCGGAGGGCGACGTGGTCTACCGTGTTTTCGCCGATCCCGACGGCGACCTTGTGATAGAGGTCGAAAGCACCCAAACCGATTGGGAGTGCGTTTCTTCAAACGAGTCCGCCGCGCAGGTCATCGGCGTTATCAACACCGACGACTGCGTAAGGGCCTACCTGCGCGCGGGGGGCGAACCCGGCGTATCCGAGGTAACGCTCGAAAGCGCGGCTGACCGCAAAAAGCTCACCTCCCGGTTCACGCTCAGCGCGGACGGCGGCTTTATCTGTTCCGCGGTCGAAACCTCCGCGGAGCCCACTGTCGAGCCCACCGAGAACGCAGGTCCCACGCCCACGGTATTCCCCACGGGCGATCCCCTTCTCACGCCCACGCCCGCTCCCACGGAGGCTCCCGCAGAGCCCACGGCGAACCCGTAACGACATAACCCTTGCTGTGAAAGGAGGCTTTGCCCCGCAAAGCCGCGGTACTGTAAATGCTGAAAAAGCTGTTTGCCAAAATAAAAGAAACCAACCCGGGCGTGCTGCTCCTGTACCTGCTGGGGTTCCTTGCGTCGTCGCTCATACTGGGCACGCTGATACGCTTCCTTGTGGAAAACGTCAACGCCATATTCGGCCCGGACGAATGGCAGTTCAGGTCGCACATGCTCGCAGAGCCGGCGACGTGGATGCTCGGAGGCGTCATATGCCTTGTGGCGCTGCTCTTCTACGGCCTTAACGGAGGCTTCCGCAAGATCGGGGGCAAGGGCTTCTTAACGGGCAAGGGAGGCGAGCGCGACCGCGTGGAGGGCTCGCTTGAAAACAGCCGCTTCTTAACGGATGAGGAGCGCGACAAGTACTTCCCGCCCTTCAACTACGACAGCATAAAGGACGTCAAGAAGGACGGCGTGCCCGTACGCGCCGTGCTTGACAAAAGGGGCAAGCTCGTCGGCAATTTCAAGCCCGGCGTGCATGCGCTCGTGATCGGCGCCACCGGTTCCGGTAAAACCACCACCTTCATAAACCCCATGATACAGCTCCTCGGCGCAGCCGACTGCGGCAGCTCCATGGTCATAACCGACCCTAAGGGCGAGCTTTTCGATCTGCACTCCGGCTTCTTGAAGAGCCGCGGCTACAACGTGCTGGTGCTCGACCTGCGCGATACCTACTCATCCAGCCGCTGGAATCCGCTCGAACCCATCTGGGACGCCTATCAGAAGTACCTTTCCATGGGCGCGGACATAAGAGCGCATCTCGACTCTCTGGCGGATTATCCGGAGCTTAAACGGATGGACGGCGAACCGCAGGACGAAAGCCCGTGGGTGGAGTGGCAGGGAAAGGCGTACCTTGACGCGGGCCACTGCAAGGACGATATCTCCGTAGCAAGGCAAAAGATCTACGATGAGATGTACGAGGACCTGAGCGACCTTGTAAGCGGTCTCGTCCCCGTGCAGAACGAGAAGGATCCCCTCTGGGAAAAGGGCGCGCGCAGCATAGTGCTTGCCACCTGCCTCGCCATGCTCGAGGACAGCGCGGATCCCTCCCTCGGCATGACCAAGGAAAAATACAATCTTTTCAATGTCAGCAAGGCGCTCACCGACAACGCCAACAACTATAAAAACCTCAGGGAATATTTCGAAGGGCGCAGCAAGCTTTCGCAGGCGTATCAGCTTTCAAGGCAGGTGCTCTCCGCGCCGGAGGCGACTCTGGGCAGCTATATGTCCATCACGATGGATAAGCTCACGCTGTTCAACGACCGCGGCCTCTGCGGCCTTACCAGCGCCACCGATATCCATGCCGACCGCTTCGCGTTCGAGCCCACGGCGTTGTTCCTTAAGATCCCCGATGAAAAGGACACCCGCCACGCGCTTGCGTCCCTCTTCATACTCAGCACCTACAAGGCGCTCATAAAGGTGGCTACCGACCTGCCCGGGCAGACGCTCCCCAGGAACGTCTACTATATCATGGATGAGTTCGGCAATATGCCCAAGATAGACAAGTTCGGGCAGATGATCACCGTCGGCCGCTCCAGAAAAATCTGGTTCAGCATGGTCGTGCAGTCGTTCGTTCAGCTTTCAAACGTCTACGGCAAGGAGGTCGCCGATATCGTCATAGGCAACTGCGGCGTCAAGATGTTTATAGGCTCCAACGACACGGACACCTGCAAAATGTTCTCCGAGATGTGCGGCAATATGACCGTGCGCACCACCAGCACCTCCTCCAACATAGGCAGCAAGGCGGGGGATATAAACGTCTCCTCGCAGACGCAGGTGCGCCCGCTCATCTATCCGTCGGAGCTGCAGCGCCTCAACAATCAGGAAAGCACCGGCAACAGCATAATCGTGTCGTTCAACTCGTTCCCGCTTAAGACCAAGTACACGCCTTCGTACAAGTGCCCGTACTACAAGATGGGCCCGATGGACCTCACCGAGATCCGAAGCAACGTGTTCCGCGCCGACGAGGTATTCTACGACGTTGCGCTCAGGAACGAGCGCGTCCTCGGAAGGGAGTGACGGATTTGCTCAGCCCCGAAAGGAAGGAGATAAAGCGCGCCCTCATGGGCAGGACGTACCCGCTTGAGGACGGCAGGCTTGCCGTCATGGCGGCGGAGGATTACCGTCTGCCCATCGGCGTCAGCGACGGAGCGGGCTCCGTAATGCTGTTCGGCATAGGCCGCAGGGCGGTCAGCCTCAAAGCCGCAGGCAAGCCGGGCTCCGCGAAAAAGGCCGCGAAGGAGGCCATGGCCCACGTCGGGCGCGAGCTCGTGCTGATCGAACAGCCCGACACGGTCGCATGCATACGCCGTTACAGGCTCACGCGGCCGGTGGTACTCACGTTTTCGTATGCCGACGACGTACCCGTCCTCAGCGCGTGGACGGGACGCGGGCCGCTCAGTTTTATAGCAAGGCGGCTTGCCGTCAGGTCGTTTTTGAAACACGCGCCAAAGGGCCTGTCGCTCGCTCCCAAAAAGGACGGAGGCAGGAATGAAGCCGACAAGGAAGGCAGGGAAAAGAATTGAGCCTAAGTATCGATCTTATCAAACACGGGACCGAGGGAGAGCTTGTGCTGAACGGCAGGCTTGACAGCAACACGTCGCAGGAGGCGGGCGAGATCTTCGACCGCACCGCACAGCGCTTCGACAGTCTGCTCATAAACATGAAGGGGCTTGAATACATTTCAAGCGCGGGGCTGCGCGTGCTGCTCACCACCTTCATGACCCTCAACAACAAAAACGGCACGCTCAAGCTCAAAAACGTAAACAAACAGGTAATGGAAGTCCTTGAGATAACGGGCTTTGCTGGGCTTTACACCTTCGTGTAAGGCGCGCCGCGTTCCGTATTCGGGCTTTTGACCGGGAGGCGCGGAGCGCCCGCCCCGGAGAAAGGCAGTATCATGCCGGAAAACGTACAGCAAAACGAAGTGCTCGCCGCGCGTATGGCGGGGCTGATGGCCTCGGCAATGCTTCGGGGCGAGCCTTCAGACGCCGCCAAAACTGAAAGGCTGACGCGGGCGTTGATGCGTCAGCCCGCTTTCGGCGAGCTTGCCGCCGACCCCAAAAGTCAAAGGCTCCTTCGTGAGGGCAGGGGTGCGGATCTTTGCGCGCTGTTTGCGTCCAAGGACAGCCGCATAAACGGCCCGCGGGGCCCTTACGCAAGGCCGAAGGCCCTGGCAAGGGACGATGCGGAGTTCTTAAAAACCGCCTCCGATTCCATGAAGGACGGAGGCGCCGAGGGCAGTCCCGCCCAGACCGAGCGCGAGGGCGCGCTCCTGCAGGAGCTTACAAAGCGCATGGACAACGCGCAGTCCCTGCTTGAGAAGGGCATTCAGCCAAGCGAAAGGGACACGGCTGAGCTTGTCGCCGCAGCAAAGCGCTATAACGACGGCGGCACCGGGATCCCCGGCGGACGCCGTGAAGCGGCATATTCCAAGCAGGCAATGTGCGTGCTTGCGCGCTATATGCCGGCGGAGGAGTTTTCCGCCTACTGCGACGGCATCAATGCCGCCCGCGGCGCCAAGGCGCCGACCGCGCGGGGGCATGTAGACCCGCGCAATTACAACGCCGACCTTTTGAAAGGCAAAACGAGTACCGCAAAGGAGCTTATGGACGAAACAAGGCGTCAGCTTGCATCGGGCGTAACGACGGACGCCTGCGCCCGCGCCGCCGCGATATGCCGGCTGTCGGGCGGCGACCCCTCGGCGCTCATCACCGCAAAGCAGCTCGATACCGAGGTCGCGTCGTATAAAAAGCCCGGCTCCGCGTTCATGCAGGTCATGCAGGATCCCACCGCAAAGGATAAGCTTGCTTCGCTTGCCTCAAAGGGGCTCGCGGGCTCCGTCGGAGGTACGATAATCGATGAATCGCGCAGGCATTCAGCTCATTTTGCCCGCCGCAAAATGGAAGCGGCGTCCGTCGCTGCGGCTGCGGGGCATGCCGATAAGCAGACCATGGCGCAGTTGCTTGCCGCAAGGGAGCTTGATTCAAGCCCAGATCCGGCGGAAATGCTGACGGATTCGGCATTCATGCAAAAGGCCGGGTCCATTGCGGCAAGCCGGAGCTTTGCAAACATGGCCCAAAGGTACGATCACGATCCCGCTTACCGCGCAAAAACGGTTCACGAGCTTGCGTCGGGGAACGGGGTGAACACATTAGCAGACGAATACAGCCGCAGCCCCGTGCGTGAACCTGCGGTTCCTGTGCTCAAAAAGTAAAAAACCCGGAGGAGTATCATGGGAAACTATAAAGATGCGGTCAAGAGGCAGATTGACCGGATAAACGCCGGCCTTGCCGCGCCGCTGCCGAATTATTTGAATGACAGCAAACCCCTTGCCGAATACATTCCAAACAAGAATGCGCTGAAAAAGCAGAAGATGGGTGTAGGCCAAGCTGTCGCCAACGATATAAAGCTGCTCACGCCCGAACAGCAGGAACAGCTCTATAACGAATTCGTTCAGCCGAAAATAAGGGGAAGGTATACCCTTGAAAGGTTCAAGACCAACCCAACGGGCGAAGCTTTGTTCAATACTTCCGTGTTCAACGCGCCTATCGACGTCATCGCCGAACGTGTGGAGCAGATGCTGCCTCCCGATAAGGCAGATGAAGCCGTGAAAAGGATAGAGAATGTGATCGCGCCAAACGATCCGAACTATCCCATGGAAAGGAAGGTCTACTACCCTTACGCCGACGATCTTCGCGCGCTTGAAAACGGCATAGACCCAAACGATCCGGAGGCCGCGCATAAGCGTGAAATAATCAAAAGCGTTTCCGAAAAGCTCGTATATGTTAACAACGAGTATTTGGCTTATCTTGATCTAAGCGATTCGGCGGCCGGTGACGAGAATACGGGCTACAAGAACCTCATGGCCAACATAAACGACGCCGAGACCGAGGAATTCTTCGCAGCTCATCAAAACGGCAAGCTTCTGAATAAGCTCCCGCATACACCCAGCGGGCGCAATGACGGCAGCCGCATCGATATGCTCGATATGGGTCCTTCGGGCAACGGCAAGCTCAGTAAAGAAGAGATCGATGAGCTGCGCGAACTTAAGCCCAAGTACAGCAATGAGCTTAAGGACAAGGTCGACGAGTACATGAAGCTCATGGACGAGGTCGGCGTTGAGAATTATAAAAACAGCGAGACCACCGCTTTCGATCATACGGGGAAGGTGGTGTTCAAGGGCGAGCAGGGCAAAAAGCTGTACGGCTTCTGGCCGCTTGCCATAATAAAACAAAACCTGGCGAAAGCGGTTAAAGAGGGCAACTATGCCGAGATGGAGCGTCTCTCGCGCGAGTACGACAGGGTCGATAAGCTTACCGGAAAGATGATCGACATCGCCCATACGGGCGCCGGCTCGTTCATCGGCGGCAACGTTAATTCCACAAGGCCCGAGACCGGATGGAAAAACCCGATCCCTCTTAAATATGCGGAGGATTACGTAGGGCATAACAGGGTCAACGGCATGTACTGCCTTTACGCTCTGTGTAAAAATACCGGCAAGACCGCAAGGCAGATACTTGATGACCCCACCAAGGTTGCGACCGATATTGCAGAAGATTTCGTAAAAAAGAACTCGTTTAACAAGCACGGTACCGTCGGGGCAAAGCTCGCCCACCTTCGCTCTCCGGGAGAGAGCGCAAGCATGGGCTATTCATGGTCTTCGCAGCTTTCACTGCTTGACCGTGGTCTTTCCGGCGTTGCGGGCCTGGCCTCCACCGATCAGGAACGAAAAAACGTGATCGGCGCCATCGCCTGTGCAACGGGCAGCGCCACGAACATCGTTAACACCGAGAGCGCCGCATGGCGGAAGCTCAGCGATCCCGCCGATGAGAGGACCGACGCCCTTTATGCGCATACCATTCTCGTTCCCGCCGAGGAATTGGATCTTTCGAAGCTCGGTCAAAAGCTTACCGGTGACGATTGGCGTGAGCAGGCTGACGTCGACGGCACGATCGCACGGCTGAAGCAGCAGGGCAAACTCGACTTTAATGCCATAGCCGACCGCGCAGATGAGGTTCTCGACGCCGCAAAGCAGGAGGCCGCCAATATGAAGGGTGAAGGCACGCTTTTCAGCGCGACCGAATACAAGGCCGCCACAGCAAAGGCCATGGCAAAGGTGCTGCGGACGGCAACCCCCGAGGAGAAGCAGACTCCCGGCTACAAGAAGCTCCGCGAAAAGGCCATTACGTTCCATAACGAGGCGATGAAGCAGCGGCTTGCCTTCTATATGAACCCGGTAGAAGGATTTACTCCCCATTATGACAGCGCCAGATTCGACGATAACACGCAGAACGTTCGCGATCCCATCGGCGAGCTTGAAACCAACCTCAGAAAGCTGACGGCCAAGAAGAAGGGCTGGTTCCTTTCCTCCACCGATTCCGACGAGCATCAGCGTATGGTTCAGGCGCAGTACAAGCTGTACTTAAAGCTCAAGTTCCTCCGCGGCGACGAATTCCCCGAAAACGTCCCCGAGAAGCTCAGGAACGAGATAAAGAACGCCGACGTATCGGTGCTTACCGACAACGCCCGCAAAAGGACTTATGAGTACTGCTGCAAAAAGACCGACTGCGGCGCGAACACAAGCTTCCTGCATGAAGCCGGCGAGGAGCGTTACGACGCAGCCACCAAGTCGCTTTCAACCATAGACAAGCTCACAAAGGGCATGGAGCTCGTCAATCCCATCGAGATCGAGCGCCGCAAGATCCAGAAGGAGGTCTACGCGCGCCGCAGCGACCAAACATGGCTCAACGCCAACGTCGAGGACAGGGCCGCAAAGATGCTGTATGCTTCGGCTATCGCTCATAAGAAGACGGCGGGGCATGACGTTAAGCGAAAGCTCGAGGAACCGCAGCTTTCAAACGGCGTCAACGCTGTCAAGAACTCGCCCGCCTTCCGTCTGATGGTCCGTCAGAACAACCATAAGAAGCTCGGCGAACTGCTTGCAAAGGGGCAGGGGAGCTTAACGGACGCCTTTATCAAGGCCTCCAACGAAGCTGCTAACAACCGCAACGCCGCCTCGCCCGCGCGCATGACCGAGGACGAGAAGCGCGAGTTCATGAGGGATAACGTTCTTCCGAAAACACTTTAAGGTACAGAAAACACAAACGGCGGGGCGATCGCCCCGCCGTTTCAGTTTGGTTTATTATGCGCCCCTGTACTCCACGCAGAGCATCGTAAGGTCGTCGAACTGCTCGGCCTCGCCAACGAACGTCATAAGCTCGGTGCGAACGTGTTCAAGCAGCTCCTCGGGGGTCGAATCTCCCGCGCCGTTCAGCGTTTCAAGCATACGCTCCGTGCCGAACATCTCGCGTCCGTCCGCGCCGCCCATCGCCTCTGGCAGGCCGTCGGTGTAGACGAACAGCTTGGAGCCGGGCTCCATCTGAATCTCGTACTCGCGGTACGGCATGCCCGCCATCGCGCCCACCACAAGCCCGTGCGGGTCGCGGTAAAGCTCAAAGTCTTTGCCGGGCTTTTTGAAGGTGGGGTATTCGTGCCCTGCGTTGGCGGCGGCAAGCCTGCCGGTAGACAGCTCCAGCACGCCCACCCACACCGTCACAAACATCTGCTCCTCGTTGTTGGCGCATATCGTGTCGTTGGCTTTTTTAAGTATCTCGGCGGGGGTCAGGCCCATGTTCGCATAGCTTTGAAGCAGTATCTTCGAGGCCATCATAAACAGCGCGGCGGGCACGCCCTTGCCCGAAACGTCCGCTATCACAAGCCCCAGATGGTCGTCGTCTATCAGGAAGAAATCGTAAAAGTCTCCGCCTACCTCCCTTGCGGGATCCATCACGGCGTATATCTCGAATTCGCTGCGGCTGGGGTAAGGCGGGAATATGGTGGGCAGCATGGCCGACTGTATGCGGTTTGCAAGCGTCAGCTCGGTGCTAATGCGCTCCCTCTCGGCGGTTATGCTCTCGATATCGGTTATATAGGTCTTCATTCTATCGGTCATGGAGGCGAACGAGTTTGCAAGCGTCTGAGTCTCGTCGCGGGTGTCAAGGTCCCACTTGAAGTCCAGGTTGTCGCCCTCTATCTCGCCCACGGCCTCGGTCAGCATGCGTATGGGCTTCACTATCCTGCGAGAAAGCGCGTAGGATACCACCAGCGCCACCGCCACCGCCGCGGCGCCCAGGCCCAGCAGCAGATATACGGCGTTCTTTATGTGGCTCCTCGCATTTTGTGAGGCCTGTTCGGTCATCGAATCCACGCTTTCAAGCAGCTTGTTCGTGGGGGCGTCCACCGCGTCCTGCGAAAGGAATACCAGCATCGACCACCCCACCGTCTCCATCGGCGCGTATGAGGCGTAGCTCGCAGTCCCCTCCAGCTCAAGCTGCGTCACGCCGGAGCCGCCGTCCACGGCCTTGGTCGTAAGCTCGGAAAGCTGCGCGTCGCTCGAAAGGCGCAGGTCTTCAGCGCCCTCCACCGCCGCAAGCGCGCCGCTTTCATAGGTGGAAAACAGCACCTGCCCGCTGCCGTTTATTATGCAGGCGTTACCGCTTTCGCCAAGATGCACGCTCTGCACAAGGCTTTCAAGGCCGTCAAGGTACATTCCCGCGCCGGCAACGCCCATCAGCCGCCCGCCCGCAAACACGGGCACGCCGCACATTATACCAAGACGGGGCGTGTGCGCGTCCTTCGTCACGGGGGTGAAAAACGGCTTTCCCGTCACGGCGGCGCCCACGTACCACGGGCGCTCCTTCGCCTCAAGCGGCAAAAGCTCGCCGTTCTCGTCAAACTTCTTTGCCGAGATATAGTCGGCCTGCACCATAAAGCCCGATTCCGTCGCCAGGTAAATCGAGGCGATGTTTTCGGAGTTTGCGTTTACCGCCATCAGCGCGTCCTGCACGTTGCCAATAAGCCCCAGCTCGCGGACTATCTCCGGGTCGGCGGGGTCGGTCTTTGCGGAGTACAGCACCTGTATCGAAAGGCTGCCGTCGTTCGCGGGGTCGGGCAGGGGAGCGGGCCTTGCGGAATAAGCGTCGGGGTCGGCGTAAATGCTCTCCGCCACGGCGGCGACCGTGTTCACCCCGCGCATAAAGTCCGAAAACAGCCCGTCCGCTATCTGGGCCTTCTCTACCGCAAGCTCGTTCAAACGGTTCAGCGACTGCTCGGTCATATAGTCCGAGGAGGCTTTGCCTATCGTATCGCTCAGGTTCTCGTTCGACGCGGACAGCGTGTCCGATGCGTTTTTGACCGTAAGCGCAAAAATGCCCGCCGCCGCCATGAGCATGACGACAACGAGGATCACCATTGCAAAGAGTATCTTTGTCCCGAGGGATCTGGGCTTTTCCATATGCAGTACCTTTTTCTCTTATTTTCATAACATTATAGCAAATCCCGTCCGATTAGTAAACAAGGAAACCAAAAAAGATATATTTGTGCCGCGCGGCGCGGGAACGGACTGCCTCCCGCGCTTGACCGCAGGCGGCAAATCCTTTATAATATGAAAAAACCAAAGGAGCGATAATATGTACGGCAAGCTTATAAGGGTCCTTTCGGCGCTTCTGGCGGCGCTCACTGCGCTCGTTCTGCCCGCGGCAGCGCGGGCTGACGGCGAGCTTCCTGCGGTGGGGCAGGATATCTCGGGCTTCACGTCTGTGACTTTTGCGGGGGATCCGGTGGACGGCGGCATATTTGCCGAGTCCGATCTTACCGTCGTCAACATCTGGCAGCGCTGGTGCGGCCCCTGCTGGGTCGAGCTGCCCGCGTTCAAAAGCCTTTTCGAATACTATTCCGCCACGCCCGAAAACGACGTCGCCGTATGGGGCGCGCTCTATTACGGCGAAAACGTCTACGAGATACAGGAGGCCGTGGATTACGTAGCCGAGTACGGCTATAACTGGAATCACATGCTCCTGTGCGACCTCATTGAGCAGGCCGCCACCACCGAGGACGGCTTCTTTAAGGTGCCGCAGACGCTGTTTGTGGACAGGGACGGCATAGTGCGCTTCGAGGTGCTCGGCAAGGTAGAGACCTTTGAGGAGCTTTATGAGCTTACCTCCGCCGTTCTCGATGAGGTTCGCACCGGGTATTACGCCAACACGGGCGACGTCAACGGCAGCGGCTCGGTCGATACGGCGGACGCACTGCTTGCTATGCGGTATGCCATGAGCATTGCGGAGCTTACCCCCGGCGCTGTCACGCGCGGCGACATAAACCTTGACGGGCGGCTCGATACCGCGGACTCCATGATCATAATGCGCATGGGCCTCGGCATGTGAGCAAGGCTCCCGTAAACGGGCTGTGCCGGGTAAACCCCGGCATTTTCCTTTGCGGCGCTTTTTGCCGCACTTTTTGCTCCGAATTCAAAAATCCTCTTGAACTTTTTTCGAAAATGCTATATTATATGGGTACTACCTATAAGGAGGGAATTATATGTTCAAAAAGATCGTTGCCGAGTTTTTCGGCACACTGTTCCTCGTCTTCTTTGCCTGCGGCATTGCCAGCGTTGCATGCAGCGGTGCAGAGGGCGCTCTGCTCAACTTCGTCATAGCTGCCGGCTTTGGCCTTGCGCTCATCGCCTGCATCTACACCATCGGCTACGTTTCCGGTTCTCACGTTAACCCCGCCGTCTCCATCGCCATGCTGATCGACGGCCGCATGGGCTTCGGTGAGTTCATCGGTTATGTCATCGCTCAGTTCCTGGGCGCTACCGCCGGCGCCGCCCTGCTTTGGGCCGTTGCCGGTAAGGATTGCTCCCTTGCCACCAACGCTCTGCAGACCCTGCCCGAGGCTCTCGGCGGCGGTCAGGTCTCCATCCTCGTCGGCATCATCGTCGAGGTCGTCCTCACCTGCATGTTCGTTTACACCGTAATGGCCACCACCGCCAAGGCAGACTTCCACGGTGCGGGCATCGTTAACGGCTTCGTTCTTGCTCTCGTTCACATTCTGGGCGTGTCCTTCACCGGCACCTCCGTCAACCCCGCCAGGACCTTCGGTCCCGCCATCATCAAGCTCATCCAGGGCGACGGCGCGGCTATGGCCCAGTATTGGATCTTCCTCGTCGCTCCTCTCTGCGGCGGTATCCTTGCGGCTATACTTTACAGGATCCTGAACAGGAAAAAGGAAGCCTGAGCTTAAACGGCTTTACAGGGGGCGCAAGCCCCCTTTTTTATGCCTTGAAAGCGGACTCACCTGCCCGCGCGGTCAGCTCAGCCCGCGCCGGCGGCATCCCGAGCGTAAAAAACCTATCAGGGGGCGCAAGCCCCCTTTTTATTTTCGCCGGAATGTGTTATAATGATAGACGGATAAATTTGTGAAAGGACGCAAAGCCTTGAAAAAGCGTTTTCGCAGGAAAAGATATAAGGGCCGCCGCAGCTCGCTGTCGGCCAGCAACTGGGGCCCGATAGTCAAGCTGCTGCTGACCGTCTTCGGCTCGCTTGCGGGTCTGGCGCTTTTGGCGCTTACGGTCATGATAGTGCTGGAGGCCGTTTTCCATATAGATACGCCCCTTCCGCCCGACGGTATCGTCGCAAAGGCTGCGAAGCTGTTTTCGCACGGCGACGACGTGCTTGTCACGTCGCCCACGCCCTATTATACGCCCGAGCCCACGCCCACGCCGCATCCCATGGACGATTACGACGCCGAGGGCAACGAGCGCGAGGTGGTCATCCCCGCCGATATGCAGTACTACTGGTTCGGCGACCCCACCTACAACAACGGCAAAATGCTGTTTACGGGCGGCAGGATAGTCGGCGACAACGTGCAGATGTGCGGCCTGCTTGAATACGATCCCGAGGCGGGCGCCGTAACGGAGCTGCCGGTAAAGCTCACGAATACCCATTTCATATACCCCGTGTTCAACGACGAGTGGCTCGTCTACCTTGACGCCAACAAGAAGGGCGGCGGCAATATCTGCGCCGTTCCCATGGATAAGCTCGGCAGTGCGCCCGCCGTCGTCAAGACCGTGTACGTCGGTCAGCCCGAGATACGCCTTGACGGGCACTATATCTCGTGGGTCGAGCGCACGGGCACCACGCGCGACAAGCTCTTCGTCTGCGATCTTGAGACGATGGAGACCGCGGTCGTGGCGCAGTTCTCATCCTCCTCCTACGGCACCAGCGCGCCCTATATGTCGGGCGGCACGCTCATATGGGCTGCGGAGGGCGCCGAGCGCTACGAGGACGGCCGTGTTTCAGGCGTGATAAAGCATATCGACCTTGAAAGCTCCGCCATACGCGACGTCGCCGTTGACACCTATGTTCACGATCCGGAGTACAACGGCAGGTACTACGCCTGGCTCGATGCGCACCACAGCGAGAACTCCGGGCTGTACGTTGCGCGGGCCGACGCCGATCCTCTCACGCCCGAAAAGGTGGCGGACGGAGTCGTGGATTTCTTCATTGACGAGAACTACGTTGCATACAGTGTGGACGAGGTCATATACGTCTATATGTTCAACTCCGGCGACAGCTACCGCATAACCCCCGAAAGGGAGCTGGCCCAGCTTTTGGGCGCGTCGGACGGCTGCATCATGTGGATGGACGTCACCACCCGCGAGCGCGACGTATTGAAATACGCCCGCATAGGCTGATTCGGAGGCCACATGGCAAAGGATAAGACCAAATTCGTCTGCGGCGAGTGCGGGCATGAGACCGCCAAGTGGTTCGGCCGCTGCCCATCCTGCGGCAGTTGGAATACGCTCGTCGAAACGGCGGTCACCGCGCCCGACAGACGTGCGCCAATGCTCTCCGGCTCCGGCGCCGTGCGCCTGTCAAACGTAGAGGGCAGGGACGCCGCAAGGACCTGTACCGGCATAGGCGAGCTTGACCGGGTGCTCGGCGGCGGCATAGTCGCGGGCTCGGTCATACTTATCGGCGGCGACCCGGGCATCGGCAAAAGCACGCTTCTGATGCAGGCGGCGGGCAACCTCCTTTCGGGATCCGTCGTGCTCTACGTCTCGGGCGAGGAGTCCAAGGCACAGCTCAAGCTTCGCGCCGAAAGGTGCGGAGTGCCGGGGGAGCTGCTCGTTATGACCGAGACCTCCGTCTCCGCGATAGAGGCGGAGGTGGAGCGAGTCAAGCCCGCGTTCCTTATAATAGACAGCATACAGACGATGGTCGCGGCGGACGTCGCGTCCGCGGCGGGCTCCGTCACCCAGATAAGGGAGGTCACGGCGGCCCTGACGCGCATCGCAAAGGTTACGGGCTGCGCGGTGTTCATCGTGGGCCACGTCACCAAGGAGGGCGCGATAGCCGGTCCCCGCATGCTCGAACACATGGTGGATACCGTGCTGTACTTCGAGGGCGACAGGCACGATGCGTTCCGCCTGCTGCGCGCGGTGAAAAACCGCTTCGGTTCCACCAACGAGATAGGCATTTTCGAAATGCGCGGCGACGGCATGGCAGAGGTATCCGACCCCTCCAATATGTTCCTTTCCGGCACCAACGACACGGGCTGCGCCGTGACCTGCATAATGGAGGGCAACCGCCCGATACTGGTCGAGGTGCAGTCGCTGCTTGCCTCGTCGGTCTACGCCAACCCCCGGCGCATGGCTGCGGGCATGGATAACAATCGCCTCATGCTGCTGCTTGCCGTGCTTGAAAGGCGCGCCGGCGTGCGCGCGGGCGACAAGGACGTTTACACCAACGCAGTGGGCGGCATAAAGGTAGACGACCGCGGGGCGGACCTTGCGATAGCCCTTGCGGTGGCGGGCTCTGTATTCGACAAGCGCCTGCCGGAATTCACCGCGGTACTGGGCGAGGTCTCGCTCACGGGCGAGGTGCGCCCCGTCGACAGGATGTCCGGCCGCGCAGCAGAGTGCGCGCGCCGCGGCTTTACCACGCTGATCGCCCCGTATTCAAGGAGCCTTCAGGCCGTGGACGGTATAAAGGTCGTAACCGTACGCAATCTGCGCGAGGCTATCGGCAGGCTCGTATAGCATTATCCGCAAGCCCCTCTCATAAAATACCAAGGGTTTCCATCCTCAAGGTATTTCATGGGAGGGTTTTTTTATGGCGCAGACAACGTATTCGGAGCTTAAACGCAAGGAGATAATAAACGTATGCGACGGAGCGCGCCTGGGGTGCATATCGGATCTGGAGCTTGACGACTGCACGGGGCTCATCAGCGCGATAGTCGTGCCGGGGGGAACGCGGTTCCTGGGGCTGTTTCGCGGGCCGGAGGAGCTCGTCATACCCTACTGCCGCATCGAGAAGATAGGCGATGACGTGATACTCGTCCGCGTGGAGGACGTGCCGGTAAAATAAAAAATACATCTGGCTTTTTTCAAGGGAATGTGGTACAATATGTTGAGATGTTATGAAAGGAATTATGCCACATGAAGTGCAGATACTGCCAGTGTACCGACAGCCGGGTCATCGACTCCCGCCCCACGGAGGACGGCGCCGCCATTCGCCGCCGCCGCGAGTGCACCAATTGCGGAAGAAGGTTCACCACCTATGAAAAGGTCGAGGAGATGCCCATAATCGTCGTCAAGCGCGACGGCACCAGGGAGAACTTCGACAGCAGCAAGATACTGCGCGGCGTGCGCAAATCCTGCGAGAAGCGCCCCGTATCCGCCGCCGCCATGGACGCGCTCGTCGAGGACGTCGAAAGGGAGATCAACAATTCGCTGGAGCAGGAGGTCACGACCATCCGCATAGGCGAGCTCGTTATGAACAAGCTCAAGGATCTTGACGAGGTCGCGTACGTTCGCTTTGCGTCTGTGTACCGCTCCTTCAAGGACATCAATACGTTCATGGAGGAGCTGAAGCTTCTCCTGGGTGACAAGGATGTCAAATAACGCAGCCGCGCTGTTGAACGCCGTTCGCCGCGACGCCGTCGTAATGCGCGAGGGCGGCGTTGGAGTCGTCATGTCCGAAAGGCTAATGGCTCAGAAGGGGCTAAGGCACGGCTTCACAACAAGGCTCGGCGGGGTCAGCGAAGCCCCGTTTGACAGCCTCAACCTCGGCACCAACCGCCCCGAACCTTATGAAAACATACTTGAAAACTACCGCAGGCTGTGCGTAAACTACGGGCTCCGGCTTGAAAGGCTTGCGATAGTGCGGCACGAGCACGGCGTCAACATATTAAAGCTCGGCCCGGAGGACGCGGGCCGCGGCGTCACGCGGGAGCCGTTCGGCTTCTGCGACGGGCTCGTGACCGATTCTCCGCTCGTCACGCTCGTCACCGCCCATGCCGACTGCAGCGCGTTCTTCGTGTACGACGGGCGCACGCGCTCCATCGGCCTTGCCCACGCCGGGTGGAAGGGCATGTTCGGCAGGATTGGCCAAAAGCTCGTCGAAAGGCTTTCGCTTGAATACGGCGCCGACCCAAAGGATATGGTATGCGCCATTGGCCCCTGCATCTGCGAAAACTGCTTCGAGGTCGATCTTCCGCTTGCGGAGAGCTTCGCGCGGGAGTTCGACTGTCCGGATATCTATTCCCTGCGTGAGGACAGGCCCGGCAAGGCGTACGTCGCCCTGCGAGCCGCGGGCGTGATACAGCTTTTGGACGCGGGAGTGCCGTTTGACAGCATCAGCGTTATGGATCACTGCACGTTCGAGGAGCCGGAGCTTTTCTTCTCCTATAGGCGCGACGGCAAGGGCACGGGCGCAATGGCGGGCTTCATGACGCTCGATTAACGGAATAAAACCCTTCTCCCTGCAAAGAATATCCACATTCTTTCGGGGAGGTTTTTTTATGCCGGTTTCAGCATTTTTATCGCTTTCGGCCGCTCTTGCCGCGGGAAGCGGCGCTCTCGGAGCAGGTCTTGAAAGGCTCGGCGTTTCCAAAAGGGCGGCGGTGTTCTTCCTCGTATCCGCCGCCGCGCTGTCGGGATTTGAGATCGCGGCCTTCGGCACGGCGTTTTTCAGCCCCGCCTGCCTGCTTTGCGCAGCGGCCGGAGCGACCCCGCTTTATTTACGGCGGGGAAGAGCGCAAAAGATCCTCGCGGCGCTGCCCGCCCTCGGCGCGGCGCTTGCCGCAGGCGCCGCGCTTGCACCCCTCTTTGCGTCGAGCCTGCCCGCCGCATACTACGCCGCCGGGATTGCGGGGTCGCTCACCGCGTTCGTCCCGCGCGTACGCGAACGGGGCGCGGCGTTCGTCTGCGCCTGGGCGCCGATAATCGGCTCCGTCCTTGCGTACGCTTTGCCCGCTCCCTTCGGCGGCGCACCGTTCCTCACGTTCTCCGACTCCGTTTTATCCGCTCAAATCACGGGTTTTCTGTCGATTGCCGTACTGTCGTCCGCATTTTCCCGTACGCCCGTACGACGCCCTTCGGACGACCGTACGACAGTATGACCGCGTCATAACGGCCCCGGCCCCCGCATAGTATTGACCGAGCAAAACCAAGGGGGCTGTGCCAATGAAAAAACGATTCGAAAAGCTGCTCTCGTTCCTGCCGGAACGCATCGCCCGCGCTGCGGCCTCGGCCGCAGGCGGCGCGGCGGTGGAGGAGCTGCGTCTGCGCACCGCAAGACCGCCCCAGCTCGTGTTCGCCAACGGCGACGCGTTGGCCGAGGGCGTTGTTTTTACGCCCGACGACGCCAAAGAACTGCTGGAGCGGCTTTGCCGGCACTCGGTCTATTCGCACGGAGAGGAGCTTGCAAACGGCTTTATAACCGTTGACGGCGGCTCCCGCGTGGGGGTCTGCGGCAGGCCCGTCACGGAGGGGGGCAGGGTCATCAGGCTGACCGAGATAACGGGCTTCAATATGCGCGTTTCTTACGAGGCCGTGGGCTGCGCCGAGGCGGTGATGGGCCTTTTGACAGAGGGCGGCTCGCCCGTTTCCACGCTGATAGCCGCGCCGCCGTCGGGCGGCAAAACAACGCTCCTGCGGGACGCCGCAAGATGCTTTTCGTACGGCGTCGGCGCCCGCCCCGTCAAGGTGGCGGTAGCGGACGAACGCGGCGAGCTTGCCGGGTTTATCGACGGAGCGCCCTCGTTTGACCTCGGCCCGCGCACCGACGTTATGGAGCTTTGCCCCAAGGCGGCGGCGATACCCATGCTCATACGCTCCATGAGCCCCGACCTTGTCATAACCGACGAGGTGGGCGGCGGCGCCGACGCCGAGGCGCTTTCGGAGGCCGCGCGGTGCGGCGTCAGGGTCATTGCCTCCGCTCACGCCTCCTCGGGCGAGGAGCTGTTGGCGCGAAAGGACCTAAAGCCCATATTGAGCTGCGGCGCATTTACGCGGGTGCTGCTGCTGAAAAGGAGCGGCAGCAGGCTCACCGTCTGCCCCGTGGCGCTGTGAGCGCGGCAAGGCTCGTTCTGGCGCTCGCCTCTGTCGCCGCGTGCGCGGCCTTCGGCAGGCTGGCGGTGTCGGAGGACCGCAAAAAGCTCAGCACGACCGAAGCGTTTTCGGCTTCGCTCCTTGAGGCGGAGCGGCGCATTCGCATAGACCGGCTGCCGCTTACGGAGCTTGCAAAGGCGATAGCCGACGAAGCCCCGGAAAGTCCCCTTCCGCAGATGCTGACGCTGATCTGCGAGGGCAGGCGCGACGCCGCCTGCGGGCTTTCGTCAATGCTCGTCCCCGCCGCGCAGACGCCCGCCGCAGAGCTTATTCGGGGCATGGGCCGGGGCGACGTCAGCGCCGAAACGCAAAGGCTTGCGCTTGCGGCGGAGCGCATTGGCGCGGCTGCCTGCAAAGCGCGCGAGCAGCATGAAAAAAGCGCGCGCCTGACGAATGCGCTCTCGCTTATGCTCGGGGTTGGCGCGGCGCTCGTCATACTTTGATCCACGCGAGGTACAAATGGGCATTGAGGTAGTCATGAAATTAGCGGGCATAGGCTTTTTGACCGCGGTCGCGTGCCAGCTTTTAAAGCAGGCGGGCCGCGAGGATATCGCCATGATGACGGCGCTTGCGGGGCTCGTCATAGTGCTTGTCACGGTCGTTTCAATGGTGGGCCAGCTGATGCAGTCCGTGCGCGGAGTGTTCGGCCTGTGACGGCGGACCCCTTTGCGGTCGCAGGAGCCGCGGTGGTCTGTGCGCTGCTTGCGCTGTCCCTGCGCCCGTTCGGCGGCGGCCTTGCCGAAAGGACAGCGCTCGTTGGCGGGCTGATACTTCTAATGTGGGCGGCGGGCGAGATCAGCGGCGTTTTTTCCCGCATACGCGCGCTTTTGCAGCAGGCCCCGGGCTTTGACGGCGCGGCGTCGCTCGCGCTTAAAGTCACGGGCGTCGCCTACGTTGCCCAGACCGCCTCCGACCTCTGCCGCGACTGCGGCGAGGACGGTCTTGCCTCAAAGTCCGAGCTCTGCGGCAGGCTCCTCATGCTCACCGCCGTACTGCCTGAGCTGACTTCGCTCGCCTCGCGCCTCATTGCCCTTGCGGAGGAGCTGCTGTGACCCGCGCGTGGCTTGCCGCGCTTATCGCGGTTTCGGCGTTTGCCGCGCTCTTCCTCCGCGCCTGCCCCGCGTCCGCCGGGATCGCCCCGCGGACGGAGCCTCCGGTCGACGCCGCGCCCTCCGCAGAGCCGCTTGCGCCGGAGCTCTCAGACGAGCTTTCGCGCCAGACGGAGCTTCTGGATCTTTCCCCCTGGGAGCGGTATTTTGCGGACGCGGGGGCGTTTTTGGGAAGGAGCTTTCAAAGCGTCGACGAGGCGCTCTTGTCCCTTGCGGAGGGCGGGGGAGAGGAGCCCGGGGGCATACTCAACGCGATCCTTGCCGTCGCCTTGCGTGAGCTTCGGCCCGCGCTCGCTTCCTGCGCCGTGCTGGTGCTTGCGGGGCTCCTGACCGCGCTCGCCTCCGGCGTGCCCGACGAGGGCATAAAGGGGGCGCTCACGCTCGCGCTGCTTGCGGTGTGCGCGGGGGCCGCGCTCGACCGTTTCATCTCGCTTGCGCGCACGGCCTCGGAGACCGTCTCCATGACAAACGAGTTCGCCCAAAGCACTCTCCCCATAGTAAGCACGCTGCTCACGGTAACGGGTGCGGACGCGGCGCAGGGGCTGTTCCGCCCGCTTATGAGCTTTCTGTCGGGCACGGTCATCGCGGTCATATCGCGTGCCGCGCTCCCGCTCTCCTGCGCCTGCGGCATGCTTCGCGCGGCGGACCCGATAGCGGGGGACGGAAGGCTGGCGGGGGCGTCCCGGCTGATAAGCCGCGCGGTCAAATGGCTTTTGGGGCTCGTTTCGGCGGTCTATTTTGCCGTAACGCAGGTGCGCGGCCTTAACGCCGCCGCGCGTGACGGCGTGGCGATACGCACGGCAAGGTACGCCATAGACAGACTGGTGCCCGTCGTCGGCTCCATGGTCAGCGGCACAGTAGACGGGGTCATGGCCTGCTCTCTGCTTATACGAAACGGAGCGGGGACGCTTGCGCTCATACTCCTGTTCTCGGCGGCTGTCAGGCCCCTTGCCGTGCTCGGATTCGGCGCGCTGGGCTTCAGAGCCGCCGCCGCGCTCTGCCGCCCCGCCTGCGATCAGCGGGTATTCTCGCTTTACTCGGGGCTTGCTGACACCGCTGCGGAGCTCTTCGCCTGCACCGCCGCGGCGGTGCTCCTTGTGACTTTGACCCTGTGCGTGTTCCTTGCCTCGGGCGGCTCAGCCGCCGGCCTCTGGTAAAATGCTTAAAGCATCGGTCATAAACCTCATAGCCCTCTCGGTCGGCCTCACGCTGCTCGAAGCGCTCCTCCCAAGCGGACGCGCTTCGCTTGCGGCGCGCAGATACTTCGCCCTCATAATGACCTGCGCTCTGACGGAGCCCGTGCTTGCGCTTTTGGAGGCGTGATATGCTCATTCCCGACGCGATCAAAAAGATACCCAAAAACGCGCGGATCGCCGCGGCGGCTTTCGCGCTCCTCATCGCCGTGCTCGCATTCTCTCTGCACCGCGGCGGGGGCGCGCCCGCCGCGCCGCAGAACGAGGCTCAGCTCGAGGCAAGGCTCGAGGCGATACTCACAAAGATCGAGGGCGCGGGCAGCGTCCGCGTGTTCCTGACCTGCGAGGGCGCGGACTCCTCATATGTGTTTTCCGAAAGCAGAGCTCCCGCCGTGCGCGGGGCCGTGATCGTTTCAAGCGGGGCGAGGGACATCGCCGTGATGAACGCCCTGCGCGAGGCGGCGGTAAAGGCGCTGGGAGTGCCCGCGTCCGCCGTCGGCGTATTCCCCATGGAATAACTCGAAGAAAGGTGGATCCTATGGAAAAAATCAAAACAAACAAACGCTTTTTAATAGTGCTCGGCCTTGCGCTTCTGCTGCTTGCGGGGGCCGTGTTCATGGACTTGAAGCTGGGCGGAGCCAAAACCGAAGCCGACCCGCAGGGAGCGGAGCTTGTCCCGACAGAGGCTCCCGTCAGCGCGGTCATGGCGGGGGTCAACGGCTACTTCAACGATTTCCGCAGCGAGCGCAGCCGCGTCCGCGCGCAGGAGATAGAGTATCTGCGCTCGGTCATCAACTCCGAAAACACCGACGCGGGCGCCCTCGAGGACGCTCGGGGACGGCTCTTCGAGCTGGTGTCGAACATGGAAAAGGAGTTCACCATCGAAAGCCGCATCCGCGGAAAGGGCTTTACGGACGCCGCGGCCTCGGTCAAGGACGGTTCGGCCTCCGTCGTGATAGACGGCGCGTCGCTCTCCGAGGAGGAGGTCGCCCGCATACTCGACATAATCATAGCCGAAACGGGGCTTCCCGCAAGCGCCGTCAGCATTTCTCCGGGGGCGTAGAGCCAAATTAATTTTGCGGCGGCGCATTGAGTGCTTTACAAGGGACTAAAAATTTGTTATAATTCAGTATCAATGTTCAGGAGGTTTTCCGCAATGGATCACGATACCGAAGTAGTAACCGACATCAGCGTTACCGAGAACGGCAAGGTCGTTTTCGCACCCGACGTCGTCGCAACCATCGCCGGGCTCGCCGCGTCCGAGGTCAAGGGCGTATCCGGGCTTGCAGGCACGGTTATAGAGGGCATCTCCGGCATTTTCACCAAGAACAACATGACAAAGGGCGTTCACGTGGAGGTCGGCCGTGAAGAGGCGGCGGTGGATATCAGCATCAACGTAAAGTACGGCTCCCGCATTCAGGACGTCTGCGCCGAGGTGCAGAGCGCCGTCAAGTCCGCCATCGAAACCATGACCTCCCTTAAAGTGGTCGAGGTCAACGTGCTGGTTCAGAACGTCACGTTTGACGAGCCGGAGAAGACCGAAAAGAAAAAGGACAGACCCGAGATCGAAGCGAGGGTCAGGTAACAGCTCCAGGGCGTAACGGAAAGGGGGTCGCTTATGAAAACGGGTTTATTGAACAGGCTGCTTCTGGGCCTTGTGCTGCTGCTGTTCATCGCCTGCATGGCGGTGGTGATACTGTGCTGCATCGGCGTTATTCCCGCTTCCGGCATAATCGCCGCGGCGGAGGGGCTTGCGGGGGGCGGCGTGCGCGCCGTGTTCCTGCGCGTGCTCATCACGGTCGTTGCCGCGGTTCTGGCGTTCATCGCGGGCAGGCTGCTCGTCACCGGCGGCAAATCCCGCGAAAAGGAGCAGACCGTCAACGCCTCCATGCTCTCGTCCGACGAGCACGGCTCCGCCTATATCAGCGCGGCCTCCATCGACAGCATGGCGCAGAAGTACGTTAAGGCCAACAAGTCCATAAGGGAGTGCGCCAGCAAGGTCACGATCAACGCCGACAGCACCGTTTCGGTGTCGTTAAAGGCGGTCGTGCTTGCCGACACCAATATCCCCGAGCTGTGCGATACCGTTCGCACCGAGCTTAAAAACTATATCGAGACCTATGCGGGTGTAAAGGTGGACAAGATCGCCTTTATGGTCGTCAATACCTATACCCCCACTACCGCCGCACGGGTCAACTGAGGGCAGTAAATGAGCAGGAAGGCAGCAAGAGAGATCGCCATGAAAATGGCGTATGAAAAGCTATTCAACACAGAGGACACCTACGCAACGGTGTGCGAGATATCCGGCGCGGAGGGCGAACCCTCCCCCGAGGATATCGAGTTTGCAAACGGCATTGCAGACGGGATCGAGCGCAACGGGGCGGAGATCGACGCTTTGATCGCGGCGGCCTCCAACGGCTGGGCGATCGACCGCATGCCCATGGTTGACCTTTCGATTCTGCGCGTCGCCGTGTACGAGCTGGTGTTCGACAAAAAGGCCCCGCAAAAGGTCATCATAAACGAGGCCGTCCGCATCGCCTCAAAATACGGCGGCGACGATTCCCACCGCTTCATAAACGGGGTTTTGGGTAACATCGCCCGCGAAGGTTCGAAATAAGCTATGGCCGGTGAAACCGTCTTTACAGTAGCCGGCCTTAACGAGTACGCCGCCGGCGTGCTCTCAAACGATATCCGGCTGCGAAGCGTAAGGGTGTCCGGTGAAATCAGCGGCTTTAAGCGGCATTCATCCGGGCATCTGTATTTTAATTTGAAGGACAGCGAGGCCGTGATCCCCTGCGTCATGTTCCGCTCGCACGCGGCAAGGCTCAGGGGCGAGTTTGCCGACGGGCTGCACGTGACCGTGCACGGCTCCGTGTCCATATACCCCAAGGACGGCAAATATCAGCTCTACGCCGACGGCATGAAGCCCGCCGGCGAGGGCGAGCTTTACAGGCAGTTCCTGCTTCTGAAGCAGCGGCTCGAGCAGGAGGGCCTTTTTGACGCATCGCGCAAGCGCCCACTGCCGCAGCTTCCCCGCGTGATAGGGGTCGCCACCAGCGAAACCGGCGCCGCCATACGCGATATCGTCACAGTTATACGCCGCCGCTTCCCCAAAATGAACGTGCTGCTCGCGCCCTGCCTCGTTCAGGGCGAGGGCGCTCCCGCGGATATAATCGCCGCGATAGACGCGCTGCAGCGCTTCCCCGAGGTGGACGTAATTATCGCTGGCCGCGGAGGCGGCAGCTATGAGGATCTGAGCTGCTTTAACGACGAGGGCGTGGCAAGGGCCATCGCCGCAAGCCGTGTGCCCGTCGTCAGCGCCGTCGGTCACGAGACCGACACCACCATAGCCGACCTTGCCGCCGACAGGCGCGCGCCCACCCCCTCCGCCGCCGCGGAGCTCTGCTGCCCCGTGTATGCAGACCTGGATGGCGACAGGGAGTATTTGCGCTCCGTCTGCACCCGCACTGCGGAGGCCGCGCTCATGTCGGCCCGCAGCGCGCTTGACGCCGCAATGGGCTCGGCAGCCATGGCAAACCCGCATCACAGCATACTGCTTAGGCGTGAAAAGGCCTCGGCCTGCGCCGCTCTTTTAAGGCAGAGCGCCGCAAACGCGCTCGCCTCCTCGCGTGAAAGGCTCTCCGGCGCTGCGGCAAGGCTCGCGTCGCTCAGCCCCCGCGCCGTGCTGGAACGCGGATACGCCATTGTGACCTGCGAAGGCTCGCCGGTCACCGGCATAGACGCCCTTAAAGAGGGCATGAACGTTGGCTTGATGATGGCGGGGGGCAGTGCCTCCGCGTCCGTCACGGCCGTTTTCAAAGGACGGGAAAATGAACGGTAAAGAAATTGAAAAACTCAAGTACGAGCAAGCGTTTTCGCGCCTTGAGGAGATAGTCGCGGCGATGGCCTCCGCGTCCGTCCCGCTTGACGAGCTCATGGACCTCTACGAGGAGGGCATGGCGCTTTCGGCGCATTGCGAAAGGCTTTTGAAGAGCTACGACGCAAGGCTCGAAAAGGTCGCGCGCAGGGCTTCTTCGCAGGAAGAAGCCGCAGAGGAAGGCGGAGAGGAATAATGGACAAGCTCTCATACGAAGCGGCAAGCGCCCGTTACGCGCAGCTTGTCGAGGCGGAGCTTGCCGCCATTCGCCTGCGTGAGACAGGGCGCATACACCCGCGTCTCCTGGAGGCCATGTTTTACAGCGTGGAGGGCGGCGGCAAGCGCATACGCCCGTCGCTGGTGCTCGCCGTGTGCGAAATGCTCGGCGGAAGCCTGAAAAACGCCATGCCCATCGCCTGCGGGCTTGAAATGATACATACCTATTCCCTCATCCATGACGACCTGCCCTGCATGGACGACGACGATATGCGCCGCGGGCGGCCCTCCAACCACAAGGTCTTCGGCGAGGCCGAGGCGGTGCTGGCGGGCGACGGGCTTCTGTCACTTGCGTTCGAGGTGATGCTTCGCGCCGCAGCGGAGTCGGGCGACCCCGGGATACTTGCCGCCGCGTACGAGGCGGCGCAAAGGGCGGGCGCCGCGGGCATGGTCAGCGGGCAGTCCGCCGATATGGAGCTTGAGGGCGCAGCAAACCCCACCGGCGAAATGCTGCGCTACGTCCACCGCCGCAAGACCGCCGATATGCTCGAAGCCGCCGTGGTGACGGGCGCTATGACGGCGGGGGCGGACGGGTGCGTTATAGAAAAGCTCCGCCGCTACTCTTCCGAAATGGGCCTGCTCTTCCAGATAACCGACGACCTGCTTGACGCCACGGGCGACCCAACGCTCATGGGCAAGACGCTCGGCAAGGACGCCCGGCAGGGCAAGCTCACTTACGTTACGCTTCTGGGGCTCGAGGGCGCACGGCGCGAGGCCGAGGCCGCAGAAAAACGCGCCGAGGAGGCATTGAACGGCCTTGACAACGCCGATTACCTTATAGAGACCGTCCGCCGCATGCTTACAAGGAGCAAATAGGCTCCGCTGAACGAATGAGAAAGGCGCCCCCGCGGGGGCATCGCATGATAGACATAAACGAACTTCCCATACTGTCGCGGGTGAACTCCCCGCGCGACATACGCGAATTGACCGAGGAGCAGCTCGACGCCCTTGCCGACGAGATACGCCGCTATCTCGTTTCGGTCGTCTCCGAAACGGGCGGGCATCTGGCGTCCAACCTCGGCGTGGTGGAGCTGACCCTTGCCCTGCACCGCGTTTTCGATTTTGAGACCGACCGTCTGGTATTCGACGTGGGTCATCAAAGCTACGTCCACAAGCTGCTTACGGGCCGCAGGGATGGCTTCCCCCGGCTCAGGCAAAGGGGCGGGCTCGCGGGCTTCCCCAAAACCGGCGAGAGCGTTTACGATGCATTCAATACGGGCCATTCCAGCACCTCCGTTTCCGCCGCGATAGGCATTATGCGCGCGGATGCAATGGCGGGAGTCAGGCGCTCGGTCGTCGCTCTCATCGGAGACGGCGCGCTGACGGGCGGCATGGCTTACGAGGCGCTCGACGACGTGGGCCGTCAAAAGCTCCCCCTCATCGTTGTGCTCAACGATAACGAAATGAGCATCTCCGGCAACGTGGGCGGCATGGCAAGGCATCTTGCCAAGCTTCGCACCGCGCGCGGGTACAGGGGCTTCAAGCGCCGTTTTTCAAACGCGCTGCTGCATATCCCTCTCGTCGGCAAGTCGGTGAATTCCGGGCTGGAGCGGCTTAAAAACCGCATCAAGTATTTCTTGCTTCCGAACGTGCTGTTCGAGGAGCTGGGCTTTACCTACCTCGGCCCCATAGACGGGCATGATACCGAGGGGCTTATAAAGGTCCTCACGCACGCAAAGCGTATGGATTCTCCCGTGGTCGTGCACGTCGTCACCAAGAAGGGGCGCGGGTACGAGCCCGCCGAAAAGAACCCCGAAAAGTTCCACGGCATCGGCAAATTCAACGCCGAAACGGGCGAATCGCGCTCGTCCTTCGGCAACTCCGCCGTGTTCGCGGATGAGCTTTGCTCTCTTGCCGAAAACGACGGGCGCATCGCCGCGATAACCGCCGCAATGGCCTCGGGCACGGGGCTCACCGCGTTTCAAAAGCGGTTCCCGGACAGGTTCTTCGACGTGGGCATTGCCGAACAGCACGCAGTCACGATGGCGGCGGGCATGGCGATAGCCGGCGCAAAGCCCGTTTTCTGCGTGTACTCGTCCTTCCTGCAAAGAGCGTACGATCAGCTCCTGCACGACGTCTGCCTGCAAAACCTCAACGTCGTATTCGGCATTGACAGGGCGGGCCTCGTCGGAGCAGACGGCGAGACACACCACGGTATTTACGATATTGCCTACCTTCTGTCCCTGCCCAATATGAAGATATTCTCTCCGTCCTCCACCGCCGAGCTGCGCGAGTGTCTGCGCTATGCGGTTAAGGAGAACGATTCGCCCTGCGCCATCCGCTACAACCGCGGCATGCTCCCGGAGGGCGAGCTTCACGGCAGCGTGCTTTCGTGGGAGTGCATAAAGCCCTTCCGCAGCGTGTGCGTCGTTGCCACGGGGCGCATGGTCAAGCCCGCCCGCGAGGCGCTTGCCGATCTTAACGCGGGCCTGTGGAACGCCCGCTGCATACGCCCCATGGACGAGGCCGCGCTTGAGGTCCTGTCGCGCGCGCACTACGTATTCACCGTTGAGGACGGTATCTGCACCGACGGGCTCGGCACGCAGGTCGCCGCGTGGCTTTCGTCGCACGGCAGCGGCGCGTCCGTCATACCTCTCGGCGTGCCCAACCGCGTTATCGAGCAGGGCTCGGTAGCCGAACAGGATGAAGAATGCGGCGTCACTCCCGCCGCCATAAGGGAGGCCGTTTCGGCCGTGATGGGAGGCTTCAATGTCTAAAAGAGCCGATATGCTGCTTGTGGAGCAGGGCGGCGCGCAGAGCCGCGAACGCGCAAAGGCACTCATAATGGAGGGCGTGGTCTATTACGGCGAGGTCAAGGTCCTGAAGGCCTCCGACGCGCTCCCCGACGGCGCAGTGCTCACCGTGCGCGAGGACCCTATACCCTTCGTTTCGCGCGGGGGGCTCAAGCTCGACAAGGCCGTGCGCAAGTACGGGATAGACCTTACCGGCCGCGTCTGCGTTGACGTCGGCGCGTCGACCGGCGGCTTTACCGACGTGATGCTCAAAAACGGCGCGGCGCACGTTTACGCTGTGGACGTGGGTTACGGTCAGCTCGATTGGCGACTGCGCTGCGATGAGCGCGTCACCTGCATGGAGCGTCATAACGCCCGCGAAATGTCGGCTGATTGGTTCGCCTCGGCGCCGTCCTTCGCCTCGTGCGACGTTTCGTTCATCTCCATCTCAAAGATACTGCCCCGCATGTTCGACGTGCTGGAGGCGGGCGGCAGGGCCGTCGTGCTCGTCAAGCCCCAGTTCGAGGCGGGGCGCTCCAAGGTCGGCAAAAACGGCGTCGTGCGCGACGCGGCGGTGCATCTTGAGGTGCTGTCCGGCGCGGCAAAGCTCGCCGTTCAAACGGGCTTTCGGGTGCTTGCGCTCGATTATTCGCCCATCACCGGTCCCAAGGGCAATATCGAGTTTTTAATGTATCTGGCTAAAGAAACGGGGGATTCCCCCGATATTGAAAGCGAGGCGGCGCGGGTCGTTGCCTTGGCGCATGAGGAGCTCGGCTGATCAGGTATGAAGCTTGTTTTTTACACAAACCCCAATAAGCCCCGCGCGCGTGAGCTCATGCGGGAGCTTGCCTCCGCCGCGTTGAAAGCCGGCGCGGAGTGCGTATCCGCGGCTGACGACGTGGAGCTTTGCCGCGTGCTTACCGGCCCGGGCCGCGACGCGTTCTGCGTAGTGACGCTCGGCGGCGACGGCACCATCCTCCGCGCGGTGTCGGCGGCCTCACCGCTCGGCATACCGGTGCTCGGCGTCAATATGGGCAGGGTCGGCTTTTTCAGCGAGATAGGCACCGAGGGCTTTGAGGCGGCCCTTTCAAAGCTGCGCTGCGGCGATTACACCGTGGAGCATCCGTCCATGCTCGCCTGCTCGGTAAACGGCGAATCCTGCGGCGAGTGCCTTAACGATTTTTCCGTCCACAGGCAGGAGCTTTCGTCCATCACTCAGCTCGAGCTTGCGGTGGACGGCGATGAGATAGGCGACGTCATGGCCGACGGGCTCATCGTCGCAACGCCCTCCGGCTCCACCGCCTATACCATGAGCGCTGGCGGGCCGGTAGTCGCGCCCAAGCTCGACTGCATACTCGTCACGCCCATCTGCCCGCACTCGCTCACCGTGCGCCCCATCGTCGCAAGCGCCGATTCCGCCGTTACCGCGGTCATCAAATGCGACTGCCGCCTCAGCCGCGACGGGCAAAACGTGCGCGTGCTGCACGCGGGCGACAGGGTGACCATCGAAAAGTCCTCACGCACGGCGCATTTTATACGGCTTGAAAAGCGCAACGTGTTCAGGCTCATCCGCGAAAAGCTCAAATGATCCCGCGCTGAAAGGGAAAAGGTATGCTCGAAAGACTTATAATCGAAAACGTCGCCCTGATCGACCGGCTCGACCTTGAGCTGGGCCGCGGCTTTACCGTGTTGACTGGCGAAACGGGCGCGGGCAAGTCCATAATAATCGACGGGATAGAGCTTGTTTTAGGCGGGCGCGGCAGCCGCGAGCTGATCACTCACGGCAAGCAGAAATGCCGCGCGGAGGCCGTATTCGATATCAGCGGCGAGCCGCAGGCTCAAAGTGCGCTTAGGGAGCTTGGGATCGAGGCCGAGGACGGCGAAGTCACGGTAATGCGCGAGCTCAACGTCAGCGGCAAAAGCACCGCGCGCGTCAACGGGGTGCTGCTGCCCGTGGCAATGCTCAAAACGCTCACGGGCTGTTTGGCCGACATACACGGTCAGCATGAGCATCAATCCCTGCTCGACGATAAAAACCATCTCGGCGTGATAGACGCCTACGGCGAAAAGAGCATCGCGCCCGCCGCCTCCCGCGTCGGCGAGGTCTACGGCAGGTACGCCGCCGTGCGGCAAAAGCTCAACGCGGGCTTCATGTCCGAGGCAGAGCGCGAGCGCCGCATAGACATACTGAAGTATCAGATAAACGAAATAGAGTCCGCCTCCCCGAAAGCGGGGGAGGAAGAGAGCATAAAGGAGGAGCTCACACTGCTCACCAACGCCGAGCGCATAGCCGACGCATTGAACGGCGCGGGCGGCGCGCTGGGCGGCGAGCCGGGCGCGGTGTCGCTTTTGAAGCGGGCCGCGGACGAGCTATCGGGCGTCGCGGGGTTCTCCAAGCAGTATGAGGAGCTGTCAGCCCGCCTTCTCGACCTTTATTACGAGGTGGAGGACGCATCGTATTCCGTGCGCGACCTGCGGCTTTCGGCTGAGTTCGACCCCGGGCGCATTGACGAGCTTGAGGGCAGGCTCGACGTGCTTGACGGCTTAAAGCACAAGTACGGGCGCACGGTCGGCGAGGTGCTCGGGTTTGCCGCTGCCGCGCGGCGCGAGCTCGACTCGCTCACCTCGGGCGCGGAGCAGCGCGAACGGCTGCAGGCCGAAAAGGCCGCGCTGGAGGCGGAGTATTTCTCCGCCGCGGCGCAGCTGACCGACGCGCGCAAAAAGGCTGCGGATGAGCTTTGCAGGCTTGCGCGCGAACAGCTTGCTGCGCTTGGTATGAAAAAGGCGCGCATCAGCGCGGCGTTTGCTGCGCCGGAGTCCCCGGAACCGCGTGAAAACGGCATGGACGAGGTTAGCCTGCTGCTCTCCGCAAACGAGGGTGAGCCGTTAAAGCCCCTTTCAAAGGTGGCCTCCGGGGGCGAGCTGTCGCGCATAATGCTTGCGCTCAAAACCGTCATCACGGACGCCGACGGCATACCCACACTCGTTTTCGACGAGGTCGACACGGGCATCAGCGGGTCTGCCGCAAACACAGTCGGCCTCAGGATGAAGCATATCGCTGCGCGCCATCAGGTGCTGTGCGTAACGCATCTGCCCCAGATAGCCGCCTTTGCGGACACGCATTTTGCGGTCTCAAAGCACGAGGAGAACGGCAGGACGGTAACCAGGGTAAAGCGGCTCGAAGGGGCGGAACGCCCCGCGGAGCTTGCCCGCATAATGGGCGCGGAGGGCGACGTTTCAGCCGCCGTTTCACATGCTGAAGAGCTGATAAAAAAAGCCTCCAAAGCCGTTTTGTGACAGGATAGTCCGCATCTCCGCTCCGAAAACTAAACGGGAATCGTTTTTTCGGAGCGTGTATGGATTTGTATTTTCAAAGGATAAAGCCACTCGCCGCAAAATGCGCGGCATTCGTTCTGGCGTTCGCACTGTTCGCCTTCGGGCACGGCGGGGCAATGGAAGCCCTGCGCGCCTGCCCCGATACCGTCTGGGCGTCGGACCGCGCCGAGCTTGACCGCAAGCTGGGCGTAAGCGGCGCCGTATCCGCCGAGGCCTCGGCCTCGTCCGACGAAACGCTCTCCGCCCGCGCCGGGGTCGGCCTTTTCGGCCTCGTCACGGTTAAAAGGGTCGCCGCCGTAATAGAGGAGCGAAAAAGCGTGTTCCCCGGCGGCGAAGCCGTGGGCATTTCGATACGCACGCGGGGCGTGCTGATAGTCGGGTTCGATTCCGCCTCCGGCAGAGACAGCCCCGCGTACCGCGCAGGGCTGCGCCCCGGCGACGTGATAACCCGTGTCAACGGGCAGGAGGTCGGTTCCGCCGAGCAGATAACCGCCCTGATGCAGGACGAAACCAACCGCGTGACGGCGCTTCGCGGGGGCAAAAGCATGGAATTCACCGTGGAACGCGGCCAAAGCGGCGCGGCGCTCGGCGCATGGGTGCGCGACAGCACGGTCGGCGTCGGAACGCTCTCGTTTTATACCGGATCCTTCTGCGCCGCGCTCGGGCACTCGGTCACAGACGCGGATACGGGCAGGCTCCTTCAGGCCAGATCCGGCGCGCTCGTTTACGCCAAAGTACTCGGCGTGGTGCGCGGCAGCCGAGGGGCTCCGGGCGAGATACAGGGCACCTTCGGCCCGTCAAGCCAAGAGGTCGGTCGAGTGTTTGCCAATACCGAGCTTGGGGTCTTCGCCTACGTCACCGGGGAGCTCCCCCAAAAAACGGCGCTGCCCGTGGCCTTTCCCGACGAGGTGCACGAGGGCGCGGCCACCATCGTTTCAAGCGCGGACGGAACTCTGCGCGAATACGCCTGCCGCATCGAAAAGGCCGTGCGCCAATCCTCGCCTGCGGCAAAGGGCCTCGTAATAGAGGTGACCGATGATGAACTTGTCGCCTTGACCGGCGGCATCGTGCAGGGCATGAGCGGCTCGCCCGTCATACAGGACGGCAGGCTTGCGGGGGTCGTGACGCACGTTTTCGTAAACGACCCCAAGCGGGGCTACGGCGCGTATGCCTATTGGATATTGAAAGCTATGGAGGGACGCTGATGAGAAAGGAACGCAAGCTGACCCACAGGTGCGTGTTTTTGGGCAGGCCGGACGCCTATATAGAGCAGCTTGAAGAACGCTTTGCACGCTATTCGCCCTGCGTTTTCCGCAGTGCGGAGGGCAGGCGTGACCTTCTTGAAAAATGCTATGACTTCGAGCCCACGCTCATACTCACCCGAGGCGAGCCGGACTCCCTTGCGACCCTTATGGAGTGCGCGGACGATATCTGCTTTCAGCGAGCAGTGTGCATCATTTTGGCCCCCGCCGAGAGCGTCGGTTCTATGCGGCTCGGCGAAGAGTCCGTCGTAACGGGCGTCGCGCCCTGCGTGTGGGATCCCGACTCCGACGTGATCGAGCTTATCCGCGTGTATCGGCGCTGCCTCAAGCTGGGGCTCAACATCAAAACGCTTTCCGGCCCGATGCCCATCGTCACCGACGTCGACTGGTACGATACCGGCCGTGACAGCCTTGAACAGCGCGCCGCGATCTCGGACAAGCTCGCGCTGCTCGGGGTCAGACCGGAGCTTGCCGGGCATAAGTATCTCATAGCTGCGATCGCGCTTCAAAGCGCCGCAAGGGTGGCGCCGGAGCCCATCAAGCTCTATAAGCGCGTCGCGGCCTATTACGGCACTACCCCGCTCGCGGTCGAAAAGGCCATGCGCTACGCCATCGAAACGGCGTGGACCACGGGCGACATATTCTATCAGCAGGCGTTGTTCGGCATGACCGTCAGCGAGGACAAGGGCAAGCCCACCAACGCGGAGTTCATAGCAAGGCTTGCGATAGACCTGTAAAAAAGTGAAATCGGGCGAAAGCCCTTACCCGAAAAGGAGATAAAACCATGAAAAAGAGAGCTGCGATAATCGTGCTTGACAGCGTCGGCATAGGCTGGCTTCCGGACGCGGTCGAGTTCGGCGACGTTACCGCGCATACGCTTGGGCACGTTTACGCCCACCGCGGCATGAGGATACCGAATATGCTTCAGATGGGTCTGGGCAATATCGCGGGCTCAAAGCTGCCCCGCGTCGCGTTCCCCACCGCCGCGTACGGCAGGTCGCTTGAGGTCACCAAGGCAAAGGACACCACCTCCGGGCATTGGGAGATGGCGGGCTTCCCAATGGAGGTGCCGTTCCGCACCTATCCCAACGGCTTCCCCGAGGAATTGATAGCCGAGTTCGAGCGCAGGACGGGCCGCCGCGTGATAGGCAACGAGGTCGCCTCCGGCACCGAGATAATCCAGCGCCTGGGCGACGAGCACGTCAGGACGGGCGCGCTCATAGTCTACACCTCGGCGGACAGCGTGTTCCAGATCGCCGCGCACGAGCAGGTCGTGCCCCTGGAGGAGCTTTACGGTTACTGCGCCGCCGCGCGTGAAATGCTCGTTGGCGACAATCTCGTCGGCCGCGTGATCGCCCGCCCGTTCGTGGGCGCAAACGGCGTCTATACGCGCACGGAGAACCGCCGCGATTACGCGCTCGAGCCCATGGGCAGCACCATACTCGACGGGCTCGCAGAGCGCGGCATGGACGTAGTCGGCATCGGCAAGATAGAGGATATCTTCGCCCACCGCGGCGTCACCACCGTCGATCACACCAAGAACAATCCCGACGGCATAGAGGCCACGATCCGATTCCTCAGGGAGGGCAGGGGAGACTTCATCTTCACCAACCTCGTCGATACCGATATGCTCTACGGTCACCGCAACGACCCCGAGGGCTACGCTAAGGCGCTTGAGTATTTCGACGCCAAGCTCCCCGAAATACGCCGTTCCATGACGGATGAAGACCTGCTGATAATCACCGCCGATCATGGCTGCGACCCGTGCTTCCCCGGCACCGACCACACCCGCGAGTACATTCCCATACTCGCCGTGATAGGCCGCGGCAAACGCGCCGATCTCGGCACCCGCCGCTCCTTCGCCGACATAGGCGCCACCGTCTATGAATACCTCACCGGCGAAAAATGGAGCTGCGGCGAAAGCTTCCTCGAAAAGCTGGTGTGACCCGCGCATCGGGATCATCGGCACACAACTGCATTTACAAAAACAGTGAGCGGCGAGACTCGGAACTCCGAGTTTCGCCCTGCTGAACCGTATCAAGCTTGACCCGGCGAAACTCTTGGAGAATCCGCTGCGCGGATTCTCGGAGTTCGAGTCAACTGATGAGTTAACAAAACAGAGAGCGGCGGGCCGCTCTCTGTTTTGTTGGCGCACCCGGCGAGACACAAAACTCCGAGTTTCGCCCTGCTGAACCGTATCAAGCTTGACCCGGCGAAACTCTTTGAGGATCCGCTGCGCGGATTCTCGGAGTTCGAGTCAACTGATGAGTTAACTAAACAAGGGGCAGCGATGCTGCCCCTTGTTTAGTTGGCGCACCCGGCGAGACTCGGAACACCGAGTTTCGCCCTGCAGAGCTGTATCAGGCTTGATTGACGAAACTCTTTGAGGATCCGCTGCGCGGATCCTCGGAGTTCGAGTCACATACTGAGTTAACAAAACAGAGAGCGGCGGGCCGCTCTCTGTTTTGTTGGCGCACCCGGCGAGACTCGAACTCACTACCTTATGCTCCGGAGGCATACGCTCTATCCGGGTGAGCTACGGGTGCATTACAGGTTATTATACCACGCGCATGGGGATTTGGCAACCTTTTGGCGCGCAAGTTTTTGCTCGAAAAAAGATATTTTCCGTTTTGCCCTTGCGGGTGTTGACTTTGCACGGGTATGGAAATATAATTATACAGCCACATGTATGACGTGGCAAAAAATATACGGAGGTTCTATATGACCAAATCCACGAAGGTTCTTATCATAGTTCTTGCGGCGGTGCTTCTCATCGCCGTGCTTTTCTGTTGCGCGGCAAGCGCGTTTGCCTACCTCAACACCCAAAAGATAATGACCGCGCTTGACGAGAGCGGGGAAGAGGAGCCCACCCGCGAGGACGACGTCTGCATAGCGGAGGAGTATTACATTCGCTCCACGACCCCCATATCCGACGCCTATATCTCCGGCGACAGCTCCGCTCTTGACGACAGGCAGAAGGAGACCCTGAGCATGGCCGAAAGCGTGATCGGCGAGGTCATCACTGAAAACATGACCCCGTTCGAAAAGGAAGAGGCGATTTACCGCTGGCTCACAGGCGAGCTTAAAAGCGATACCGGCATGCTCACCGTAATACCCACCACAAGCGCCGACAGCGACAACCCCTACGGCGTGCTCAAATACCGCAACGCGGTCTGCGTGGGCTATGCCACCACGTTCCGCATGTTCATGCACATGCTTGGTATCGAGTGCATGGTAGTGCACGACACGTCCCTTACCCACTCATGGGATCTTGTAAAGCTCGACGGCGACTGGTATCACGTCGACTGCTATTTCGACGCCGATCAGAGCAATTACAGGCATTTCAACCTTTCCGACGCGATAATGATCGAGGATCACGAATGGGACCGCACCTTCTTCCCCAATGCCGACGGCTATAAGTACAATACCGCCGCGCAGAACGCCGAAACGGTCGAAAGCATTTACGACATACCCGCCTTTGTCAAGGCCAGGCTCGACGCGGACGAGAGCTTCTTCGCCTGCCGTCCGGAGGGAGGCATCCCGGCCGCCGACCAGCCCGCTGCAAGCTATATCGCAAGCATCGTTTCGGATACCGTCATGAGCGCCTACGAAGGCCGCGAACTCCAGTACTACTGGGCAAATATGGGCAATGACGACTTTGTGCTTTGCATGTTCGTCAACCTTTACGGCGGCGATGAGATCGACGTTCCCGACGATGTCGCCGAAAAGGTCGAAAAGGCCATGGAGGACGCATTCGGAGATCTGTACATGGGCGGCTTCGGCCCGGATTACGGTGATTACGTGCCCGGTTATCACGCGGGCAGTATAGGAGGCTGAGTATGAAGAGGCTTGTTGCCGTATTCGCAGCGCTCCTGGCGCTGCTGCTTGCTGCCTGCACCGCCGCTCCCCAAAAGGAGACCGTCAGCATGTTCGACCTGTCCCGGGCGATGGGAGACGCCCACGCGGGGCAGACCGAGATGAAGCTTGCAAGCTCGTCCGACGCAAACCCCGAGGAGCTTTTCGAGCGTTTCTCCGATATGGACTACGGCAAGGTCGAGTCGTTCTTCCTGCTGTACGCCGCCGACGGAGCCGCTTCTACCGACGAGATAGCGGTGATCGCTCTGCGTGACGCCGCCGACGCCGCCGAAGCCGCAAAGTCCCTTGAACGCCACGTCGAAAAGCGCCGCGCCCTTTACGGTACTTACGCTCCCGAGCTCGTCCCCGTGCTTGACGGAGCCGTTGTGTTCACCAGCGCGCAGTATGCCGTGCTCATAATCAGCCCCAACGCCGACGCCGTGCGCCTCGCGTTCGAGGAGTTCATCGCAAAATGATCGCCGCATAATAAATCGCCGCAGGGCATATGCCCTGCGGCGATTGTTTTTTCTGCCTCTTATATCCTTTCGGGCACCTTGGCGTTCACGGCCTCGGTCAGCTCGCGTATCTTGGCTATGACGGCGTCCTTGGCCCCGTCGATACTGACGTCACCGCCGAAGGACTTGTCGCGGGCGGTAAGCTCCGCACAGCCGCGCGCAAGCGTCTTGGGGCTTATGACCACCCTGACGGGAGCGCCCAGCAGGTCGGCGTCCGAGAACATGAACCCGGCGGACACGGGCCTCTCGTCGTACAGCACCTCAACGCCCGCGGCCTCAAGCTCGGCGTAGAGCTTGTCGGCGGCGGCGCGCACGGCCTCGTCGTTTGCGCGCAGAGCGCAGATCTCCACCTGCCACGGGGCTATGGTGATGGGCCACAGGGGGCCGTAATCGTCGTGATGCGCTTCGCATACGGAGGCGATCAGCCTGCCCACTCCAATGCCGTAACAGCCCATTATCGGGCTTACCCTTGCGCCGTTCTCGTCGTCGTAGGTCATGCCCATGGCCTCGGTGTAGCGCTTGCCGAGCTGGAATATGTTGCCCACCTCTATGCCGCGGCGCACGTTCAGGCTGTGCTTGCCGCAGCAGGGGCAAACGCCGCCCTCAACGGCCTTCGTCAGGTCGATAAACTCGGTCCCCTCGGGCAGGTCGCGCGCGGGGGTGAACCCGGTCAGATGGTACTCGGGCTTGTTCGCTCCGCAAACGAGGTTTGTAGATCCGACGAGCGAGCGGTCGTAAAGCACGGTCGCGTTCGTTTTCAGCCCGACGGGGCCTATGTTGCCCGCGTTTAAGTTGGCGTTCTCTATATCGACGGCGGGGTGGACCTCGCTCTTCAGGTAATTGGTCAGCTTGGTCTCGTTTATCTCACGGTCGCCGCGGCAGAAAATAAGCACGTAGCTGTCGTCCGAGTTCCTCTGATAGACCACGGCCTTGCAGCTCTTCTCGTTGGGCTTGTTCAGCAGCCTGCCCACGTCTTCTATCGTGTGCGCCTCGCCGGTGAATACCTCGGCAAGCTCCTCCTGCGCGTCGTCGGCCGCGTTTTCGGTGATGGCCTCGCAGGCCTCCATGTTGGCGCGGAAGCCGCACTCGGGGCAGATCACGATCGAGTCCTCGCCTATGTCGGTCAGCAGCATGAACTCATGGCTGACCTTGCCGCCCATCATGCCGGAGTCGGACTTTACTGCGATCACCTCGGGCACGCCGGCGCGGGCGTAAATGCGCTCATAGGCGCGGTAAGCGCGCTCGTAATAGCGCTCCAGATCCTCCTGAGAGGTGTGGAAGGAGTACGCGTCCTTCATGGTGAACTCGCGCACCCTTATAAGCCCGCCCCTCGCCCTGGGCTCGTCGCGGAACTTGGTCTGTATCTGGTAGATCATAAAGGGGTACTTCTGATAGGTGCCCGCCACGTTCATGGCAAGATGCACCGCCGCCTCCTCATGCGTCATGCCAAGCACCATATCGGCGCCGCTGCGGTCCTTAAAGCGCAGAAGCTCGCGCCCTATCGAATCGAACCTGCCGGAGCTCTGCCAAAGCGTCGCGGGCATCACGACGGGGAACAGCACCTCCTGGCCGTCTATCGCGTCCATCTCCTCGCGGAGTATGGCCTCTATCTTGTTCTGAATGCGCTTGGTCGGCGTAAACAGCGAATAGATGCCGTTGCCGACCTGCTTCATATAGCCGCCGCGCGTCATGAGGTTCTGGCTTTCGATGTCGAACGCGCGCTCCTTGAACCTTTCACCCAGTATGTTCCTGACTTTCATAAATCCCTCTCGTTAATTAGTTATAATCTCGCACCGCACGGCGCGCGAAAACGCCGCGGCGCGGTCAAAAGCTTTGTCTTTGCGTCAGTCCGACGCAGCTATCTCCGATACCGCGTCCCTCAGCTCTTCGCCTCCCGGAAGAGCGGCAGCAGCGGGGGAGACCGCTTCCTGCGGTATGTCCCTCTTTTCGATAAGGTAGATGCTCTTCATTAGCTCGGCGGGCGTCGCATAGTACTCGGGCAGAGCCTCGGGAGCGGTTTCCGCTTCGGGGGCTTCGGCGGCTTCCGACGCCTTCTCGGAGTCCTTATGCAGCGAGCAGGGCTCGGCGCAGTCCTCGCAGGAGCATGCGCATTTTTCCACCTCGCGGCAAAGCTCGTTTGCCTCGCGCTCGCTGTCGTCTATAACGGAGTCCAGCATGGTCTTGAATGCGGCGGTCTGCTCGTCAAGGTAATCGGAGGTCTTCCTCAACATATCGCCCAGCTTGTACACAACGTCCTTGCGCTTTTTGACCTCCTGCTGCGAGGCGAAAATGGTTCGCTCCGCAAACACGTTGGCGTCAAGGCGCAGGTTCTCCGAATAGTCGTCGGCGTCCTTCTTTATGGTCGCCGCCTCGTCGTCGGCCTGAGCCAGTATGTCGTTTGCGCGCTTTGCGGCGTCCTGCACGGTCTTGGTGGCAGACGCTATCAGCCTGTCGCTCTCGCTGCCCGCGTCGCGCTCGATCCGCTCCGCGGCGGCGTTGGCCTGAGTTATGGCCTTCAGCACCGCGCTCTCGCGCTCGCGAAGCGTGGAAAGCTCCTCTTCAAGCCCGGCTATCCTTCGGGTCAGCTCCTCGTTTTTAACGCGCAGCTCGATTATCTCTTTGGTTTTTTTGCCAAACATTCGGGGCCTCCTGTTGTATGATCAAAAATTAAGCTGTGTGTTGCCCGCGTCCTCGGGAACGGGCCAGCCCATATGCTCGTATGCGCCGGGCAGCAGCATACGCCCGCGCGGCGTCCTTGTGATAAAGCCGAGCCTTATAAGGTACGGCTCGTACACGTCCTCTATGGTCGAGGCGTCCTCGCCGGTCGAGGCGGCTATCGTGTCAAGCCCCACGGGCCTGCCGCGGAACTTTTCTATCATGGCGGTCAGCATGCGCCTGTCCACCTGGTCCAGGCCCAGCTCGTCCACGCCCAGCATATCGAGCCCCCTCATCGCGGTCTCGCAGTCTATCGTGCCGCTTCCGCGCACCTGCGCGTAGTCGCGCACGCGCTTTAACAGCCTGTTTGCAACGCGGGGCGTCCCGCGCGACCTCGAGCCTATCTCAAGCGCGCCGTCCTCGGTTATCTCAACGCCCAGTATCCCGGCGCTTCGCACGATTATTTCCTTCAAGTCCTCGGGCGAATACAGCTCGAGCTGTTCCTTTATGCCGAACCTGTCCCTAAGCGGCGACGTCAAAAGCCCCAGTCTGGTCGTGGCGCCCACCAGAGTGAACCGCGGCAGCTCCATGCGTATGCTGCGCGCGCCTGGCCCCTTGCCTATCACTATGTCGTAGGCAAAGTCCTCCATGGCGGGGTAGAGTATCTCCTCCACGCTGGCGTTAAGCCTGTGTATCTCGTCGATAAAGAGTATGTCGCCCTCGTTTATGTTCGAGAGTATCGCCGCAAGGTCGCGGCTGTGGGTGATGGCGGGCCCGCTCGTCACCGACAGCTTGCCGCCCATCTCGTTGGAGATTATGGACGCGAGCGTTGTCTTTCCCAGGCCGGGCGGCCCATACAAAAGCACGTGATCGAGCGCCTCGCCGCGCAGCTTGGCGGCCTTTATGTAAACGCCGATATGCTCCTTAACGTTGGACTGCCCGATGTACTCCGCCAGGAATTTGGGGCGAAGGCTGTATTCGGTTGTTTCGTCCTCCTCCTGAAAGGTCGAGGAGACAAGTCTTTCATCGAATTCCATAGCTTATCTTTTGGATATCTCCCTCAATGCGGCCTTTATCATGTCCTCAACGCCCGCAAGCTCGGGCAGGTCGGCAACTACGCGGCCGGCTAAAGCGCCGTCGTACCCCAGGGATACGAGCGCCGCTATCGCCTCGGTGCGCACGCCGGATGCGGCTTCCTCGCCGCCCTTTTGCCCGCTTTGCAGCACGGTCTCGGCTCCGACCTTCTCTTTAAGCTCCAATATGACCCTTGCGGCGGTCTTGCGGCCCATGCCCTGCACGCGGTCGAACGCAGCGGCGTTGTCGGTGACCACGGCTAAAGCCACGTCCTCGGGGGTCAGCACCGAAAGCACGTTCAGCGCCACCTTGGGCCCTATCCTCGACACCGAAATGAGCTTGCGGAACATCGCCCGCTCCGCCTCGGTATAAAACCCGTAAAGCGCAACGGAGTCCTGCGCCAGGTGGAAATGGGTCAAAAGCTTTACTTCGCGCCCGGGCAGAAGCTGCCTCAGCGTGTTGGAACTGCACAAAAGCTCGTAGCCGACCCCGCCCGCTTCTATAACGCAGCGGTCGGGCAAAACGGCGTCGGCTGTTCCGTGAATATGAGCGTACATTATTTTATCCTGAACTCCTCCAAAGCGGGGCCAATGGAGCCCGCGTGGCAAATGGCTGCGCCGAGCGCGTCCGCCGCGTCGTCGGGCTTGGGTATGCGGCTCAGCTTCAATAAAAGCTTTACCATGGTCTGCACCTGCAGCTTGTCCGCGTGACCGTCCCCGGTGACGCTGAGCTTAATCTGCATGGGGGTGTATTCGTAAAGCGGCAGCCCCGACTGCTGCGCGGCAAGCAGCGCCACGCCGCGCCCCGCGGCTACCTGCAGGGCCGTCTTTGCGTTGTGATAAAAGAAGAGCTCCTCAAAGGCAATGTGGTCGGGGCGGTACTTGTTTATGAGCATGGTAACGCCCGTGTGCAAAAGCTCCAGCCTTTCGGGAAAGGGGCGGTCTCCCGTCGTTTCAATAACGCCGTAGTCAATGACGCTCATCGCGCCCTTCTCGTACCGTATCAGCCCGTACCCCAGAATGGCGTAGCCGGGGTCTATCCCCAAAATGACCATAAGCCCTCCTTCCACACAATCATCCGACCTTATATTAACATGAAACGGGATACTTTTCAAGCGCCGGGCAAAACTATATAAAAGCTTTTGAAAGTCGGAGGAGCCACTTTTGAACGTACTGCGCTGTGCGGCGCTTTTGCTTTTTGCCTTGCTTGCGGGCAGGAAGGCCCAAGTCCTGGCCCGTTTCAGGCCCGAGGGGATTTTCGTCACGGCAAAGCTGCGCTTTCTCGGCCTCATCCCCGTAAAGCTCCAGGCCTCGCTCCGCCCCGTTTACCCATTGGGCTGGGTGCTGCGGGTTGGCGGCCTGCCCCCGCGCGTTTTGAAAAAGCGCCGCAAAAAGGGAAGGATGGCCCGCTTCCCCCTGCGCGCGCTGCGCGTTCAAAGGCTTGCTGTCTCGGGCAAGGTTGGAGTGTCGGGCGAGCCCGCCGTGACAGCGCTCCTTTCAGGAATGCTGACGGCGCTTCTATGCAGCGCGGCGGCGCCGCTCGCGAAGGGCGGCGCGCGGGTCTTTATCGAGCCCGACTTTACGCGAAGCGTTTTCGCCCTTAATGTGGAAGGTATGTTTTGCCTGTCTCCCGCCAAAATAACAGCAGAAGCATTGAAAAAGGAGAGATGAAATGACCCATCCCATAGAAAACATAATGCAGTCCTCAATGGAGCACATAAAGCGCCTTGCGGACGTGGACACAGTTATAGGCACGCCCTTTCACACGGAGGACGGCACTCTCATACTGCCCGTGTCAAAGGTCACGCTCGGCGCCGTGGTGGGCGGGGGAGAGTATGCCATGACCCCCGCCAAGAGGTGCGCGGCAGAGGCGCGGTGTGAAGGCGGTTATCCCTTCATGGGCGCGTCCGCCGTCGGCATGAGCCTTACCCCGCTCGCGTTCCTTTCCGTGCGCGAGGGCGGCGTGCGGGTCCTCCCCGCCAGGCAGGACTGCGCCGCAGACCGTTTGGTAGACCTCCTGCCGCAGTTCATGGAGACCGCCGAGCGCCTGATACGCTCTCACTGCCGCCCCGATGGGGACGCGCAGCCCGATAAAAACGGGCAAGGCGCCCCGCGCCCCGATCCCTCGCGCGAGCCGTACAGACCCGGCCCCGGGTATTACGGCGGTGGGGAGGCCCTGCGATGAAGCCCCGCGTCGTGCGCCTCTGCGCGGCGCTCATATTGGTATTCGGCGCCCTGTTCACGCTTGCCGCGGCAAAGGCCGCGCCGGAGCCGGCATGCGGGGTGCGGGCCGTCCCATCGGAGCAATGGGCGGGCTTTTCCGCTCCGGAGGCCGCGTCCGCCGCGCTCATGGAGGGAGTGACGGGCAGCTTCCTGTTTGAAAAGGACGCCGACCGCCGCCTGCCCATGGCAAGCACTACCAAGATAATGACCGCGCTCGTCGTGCTGGAGTGCCGCTCCCTTGACGAGACGGTTTCCGTCCCGGACGAAGCGGTGGGCGTGGAGGGCTCGTCGGTAAACCTCAAGCGCGGCGAGGAGCTAACCGTGCGCGACCTGCTTTACGGGCTCATGCTGGCCTCCGGCAACGACGCGGCGGTCGCGCTTGCCGTGCACGCCGGAGGCTCCGCTGAGGCCTTTGCGGGCATGATGAATTCACGCGCCGCCCGAATGGGACTTTCCGACACGCACTTCGTCACGCCCAACGGCCTGCACGACCCAAACCATTACACCACCGCGCGCGAGCTCTGCCTTATCACCCGCGAGGCTATGAAAAACCCCGAGTTCCGCAGGATAGTTTCGACCGAGTACTACACGGCCCGGTCAGGCGCCTCGCCCCGCACGTTCAAAAACAAAAACAGCCTGCTTTCAAGCTTCCCCGGCGCGGTCGGCGTCAAAACGGGCTACACCTCCGCCGCAGGGCGCTGCCTCGTTTTCGCGGCGGAAAGGGACGGTATGCAGCTTATCGGGTGCGTGCTGAACTGCCGGCCCATGTTCGATACCGCCTCCCGGCTCATGGAGGCCGCGTTCGGGCGGTACGCCCTGCTGCCCGTCGTTCAAAAAAACGCCGCCGTTAAAAAAGTATATGTCGAAAACGGGGCTCAAACGGTATTGGAACTTGCCGCCGAAAGTAGTATAATGGCGTTGACGGAAAGGGGTACGGCGCGTTTCTTCCGCGTGGAGGTCTGCGCGCCGGATGCCGTGCGCGCGCCCGTCGCCGAGGGGCGCAGCCTGGGCGTCATCCGCGTTTACCGCGGGGATGCGCTTTATGCGTCCTGTCCGCTTGTCGCGGCACGGGGTGTGAACGAGCGTTCGTTCTCATTCTGGCTCACGCGCGCGTCGCTGCTTTTCGTCAGGCAATGAACGGAGAAATACCCCATTGAGACTTCAAAAATACCTTGCCGAGGCGGGCGTCGCCTCAAGGAGAAAATGCGAGGAGCTCATCAAGGAAGGCCGCGTCAAAGTCAACGGCCTTATCGCCGCGCTCGGCTGCACGGTGGAGGAGGGCGACACGGTGCTGCTTGACGGCAGACCCGTCAAGGCGGAGCCGCAAAAGGTCGTCTACGCCTTCAACAAGCCCAAAAACGTGATCTGCACCGGGTCCGAGAGCGAGGACCGCGTTAAGGTGGTGGATTATTTCAAGGACGTGCCGCTGCGCCTTTATACCGTAGGCCGCCTCGATTACGATTCCGAGGGGCTCATTTTCGTGACCAACGACGGCGAATTTGCGGACAAGCTCACCCACCCCAGGTACATGAAGCTCAAGACATACCGCGTCGCCGTCGAGGGCGAGCTCACCCGGCGCGAGGAAAAGCTCCTGCAAAAGGGCGTGGAGCTGGACGACGGTCCGACCGCCCCGGCGATAGTGCGCGTTACCAAAAGGGGCGCGGAGCGTTCGGAGCTTTTGATCTCCATTATCGAGGGGCGCAACCGTCAGGTCCGCCGAATGATGGAGGCGGTTGGCCACGCCACGTTAAAGCTCACCCGCGTTGCGATAGGCGACGTAAGGCTCGGCTCGCTCAAGCCGGGTCAGCGCCGTCTGCTCACCGATGAGGAGCGCGCGTCGTTCTTCAGCGAAGACTAAAATATATTTAATTCCCCCTTTTTTCGATGCAGGGGAAAGGGGCTTTACGGCGAATATCGGAAATTGGGATGGATTGAGGCAGGACTATGCTCTGCCTTCGTCCGTTTATCTTAGGAGGTTTGTTAAATGCTTGGTGATTCTTTGAACGTTCTGCTCATCGGCCTGTCGGTCGTTTTTGTGGGGCTGCTCAGCCTTATCGGAATAATCCACCTTATGAGCTTTATAGTGCGGCGCGTCCGCCGCGAGGAGCGCCCCTCCAAAAAGCGCATCAAGGGCGAGGTCCCCGTTTCCGGCCCCTCGGTTATCCCCGCGCCGCAGACCGCTCTTTCCGGCGCCTCCCGCCGTGAAACGGTCGCCGCCATCTCCGCCGCCATCGCGGAGTCCATGGGCGCCGACGTTTCCGCCATCCGCATCAAGTCCATCAGGCGTGTGGGCGCGGCTCCCGCGGAGGATCGCCGCATGCTCGTCGCCGCCGTCTCCGCCGCCATCGCGGAGTCCATGGGCGCCGACGTTTCCGCCATCCGCATCAAGTCCGTCCGCAGGCTGGGCTGACGGCGCGGGGGTAACCCCTGTATTCACAGCAGCAAACGATCAAGTAAATACAACGGCTTTGCCGTTTTGGAGGTTAAAATGCGTAAATTTTTTTTCTTAGTGATCCGGCGACCCCCGAGAGCTACGCTCTTGCCCTTCCCGGCGCGCGTCCGGTCTGCCCGCACCAAGTCCGCCGGGCGTGTGGGCGCGGCTCCCGCGCCC
>JAEEGL012499608.1_pt1 | contig 65083 bp, 46 predicted proteins | sample 9134231 | NCBI WGS metagenome assembly JAEEGL01 (sample SAMN16246548, study PRJNA631951) | gut metagenome | biome: gut microbiome; feature: rumen; material: fiber-attached | host: Bos | place: Iran: Karaj | collected 2018-10
GACGGATTTCGTAGAGGCGGGGCCAGTTTTTCCCGGTGAGGAAGATGCGCCGGCCGTCGTAGGCGATGCCGTTGAGCACGTCGGTGTTTCTGCTCCTGAGGGAGCGCGGAAGCAGCCCCCGGCAGTCCACCTTGCCTTCCACTTTCCCGTTTTCCGGATCGATGATGACGATGTAGTCTTCCTGATAGACGTTGGCCCAGATTTTCCCGTCAATCCATTCCAGTTCGTTGAGGTAGGGGACCGGTTTCTCGTCCAGCGTGACCTCGACTTTCCGCAACAGTTTGATCTGTTGGTCAAAGAAATACAGGCGGGAGGAACCGTCCGAGGAAATCAGTTGCCTGCCGTCGGTGGTGAGACCCCAGCCCGGGCGAGGGTAACGGTGCGCGCGCTTGAATTCGAGGGTCTCCGCGTCATAGACAAAAAGGACGGCTTCGCGCCAGGTGAGGATGAACAGCTCTCCGTCCAGCACGCAGCTGCCTTCGATGAAATACTTATCCTCGAAGTCCAGTTTCCGTTCGCAGCCGCCGCTTTCCAGGTCGATATTCTTTCGGAATGAGGACCTTCCGTAATTGCCGGTGCTTTCTTGCAGTTTTCCGTCCTGAAAGAACAGGCCCTGGGTGTAGGCTTCGGTGTCGTGCGGGAACTCGTTGAGGACTTCCAGCCTGTACTGCTGCACATTCTCCACGCCGCAGGCGGTCAGCGCAAGCGCGGCAAGGATGGCAGCTGTGCGTAGATGCGATATGATACCCGTGTGTTTCACGAGGACAAAGGTATAAATTTATTTGGGAAAATTGTTGGAAAAAGGAAGTGGGAGCAGACGGATTCGAACCGCCGACCCTCTGCTTGTAAGGCAGATGCTCTAAACCGACTGAGCTATGCTCCCAAACTTAAATAATTCCCTCACAACAGCAGTCTTGCTTTCGATTGGGACTGCAAATATAGGCATTTTTTGATTCTTGGCAAGTGATTTTATGATTTTTTGAGTTTTAAATACTCTCAAGCACAACAGAAGGGAGCACACGGCCCCCTTCTTAATAATCGGACTGAATTCAGTTTTCTATTTCACTGTCATCTTCCCTCCGAATCCGCCGTTCGCCCTGTAATGAGGAGCATACAGAGACTCTATTTCGACCACCGGAGCCTGGAACACTCCTGCTTGCATGACATAGAATTCCTCGGACACTGTCGTGTTCTCTTCAGGATACGTGTCGAAATAGAATTCCGTCCTGTCGGAACGTACATCGCGGTATCCGTGAGGCTGGAAGAAGTATCCGTCACCGAAACTCATCGGCCTGATTCCCCATCCGTACATTCCGGAGAGTTGCTGGACTGGACGGAGGGTGGCTTCCCTTGGAGCCCTGAGCATAACGAAACTCCTGTTCTCCTTATTCCATATCTTATACACGACTTTGATCCTGTCCCCCTTAGAGAGTACTGTACCGGGACGGATTTCCTCTTCCTTCATTATGGTGGAGACTTTGCCCTTATCATCAGTCACCGAGGTGGGAACCATTCTGAAGAAGGTCCTCTCGATCTTCATCTCATTGCCTGTGGCCTTTATGGATGAGAACGGTTTCTCGTAAGTCTGCTTCATGAGGATTATCCTGGTAGCCTTAATGTCATCATCACCGTTCATTACAGAGTTGATCGCGTCCACGAAAGCAGGATCCTCATCCCACTTCTGGGTCTCCTTCTGGAGCATGAGCCAGATACGTATCCCGTCTGCGATCTTCTTGGTGGATTCCTTGGAAGATGCACTCTTTCCAGCATAATCTGAGAAGAGATCGCAGATAAGGGAATGTGCATAAGCTTCGCTTTCGAGCAGGCCTCTGAACGGCATCACAGCATTTGGATAGTACATTCCGCCACCATCATGTTCAATTGCATATTCAATCAGAGAGAGTACGTCCTCTTCCAAAGAAGACCTCAATTTCGAGTCAGCCGAGAATGTCACGCCCCATGCTTTCGCAAGCGCGGTTCCGCCTTCATTGTTGACAAGATTGGTGATAGTAAGGAGCCTTCTTGCCTTAGGAAGAATCTGTCCATTGAGTCCTCTTTCCTTGGAAGGAACAAGATAATCTTTCACGTAGTCCTTGAACTCTTTCATCCTCTTGTCGAATACGGCCTTCAGTCCGTGAGTATTGACCTCAAACGGAACAGAAGAGTAATAGGACCTGACCAGAAGATACTGGTTGACCGACAGACCTCCGCACCATACCGGCCATTCGGAATCGAACTGGTTCTTGTCGAGGAACTTGACTGAAGAAGTGAGCAGGCTCTTAAGGGAAGAGTCAATACCGACAAGAGAGTCAAGTTTAGCGAACCTTTCGAGCACGACAGCTGTCACGATCGGTGATGAGCTCATTCCTTCGAACCATCCGAATCCGCCATCGGCATTCTTGCAAGCCTTTATCCGGTCCATGAGCTTCGATGTCGGCATCTCGTAAACGGGGACATCCTGAACTTTAAGGAGAGATTCCGAAAGGAGTCTCACATAAAGAGCCTCGGAAAGCGAGAGGACATCGGATGCTTTCGGCTCCACCTTAGAGGGAATCGCCTCCTTCACCATGTCTATGATCGATATCTCGTCATAAGCTGCTCCGTAGCCTGATACATTGACGAACCTTGACCTGAGTTCACGGATAATGGCGTTCTTGTCCTGTCCGGCGAAATATACCGCCGAATGGGCTTCAGTAAGAGTCTGAAGATTGTCCTTGACGGGCACACTGACGAAAACTGCATCCGAGAAGGAACCGTCATCAGCCTTGAAGACCACCATCAGTCCACGGTCAATTCCACCTTTGGAAGGGACTTTGACTGCGAATGATTCCGAAAGCCCTCCAAGAGCCTTGACCGTCACCTTCTTGGAAGCGGAAGCCACCGGAGAAGAGTTCTTGTGGTCGGAACCGTCATATTGATAAAGCGTGAGTGTTCCTGGGACATCCTGATCCACCGTAGAAGACAAGGTTACAGCCAAATTGTAGGAATCGCCCGCATAGAGGAACGAAGGCTCTGCCACGGCCACCTTCACAGGTATCGAGACGACCATTTCCTTGGAAACCATGGAGTTCCTCATTCTCTTGTCATGTGCATAAACCTTCACCACAAATGTGGACAGCTTGTCTGAAGTTGAGAACTTGACCGACGCATTACCGTCCGCATCCGTCCTTATGAAAGGCTCGAAGGCGAGAGTTGTCGCGAAGTCTTCTCTCACTGTCTCAGGTACTCCGGCATCATCGCTGGCACCGGATTCGAAAGTATCGAACATCATGCTCTCTTCAGCTTCGGCAACCATCGGAGCGGCCATATCCATCGCAGCTTCTTCCATCACCATCGCATTCATGGTGACACCTGCAGACTTCGCCATCATCCTTCCGTTTCTAGGGGCCATTCCATATCCGACGACCGTCGTTTCATTCAAAACATTCTCAGAATCGAGAACTTCCCATTCGTCTTCCGTGAAAGTCAGATCCTCTATTCCTGTGCCTGCAGCAGCATTCACATTCACATAAGGGACGCTGAATTCATTCAGATATACCTTATTCCATGAAATAGACGCAATACGGTCCACACTCTTGTCATAGATTGTCATCACGGCTTCGGCATCAGGCGAAGATTTGAGAGAGAGGGTATATTCCTGTCCCGGGAACGCCTTGTCCTGGAATGAAGTGAATTCCAAAGGAAGATCCAGTCCATGCCTTACTCTTTTGTATTCCCGCTGGAAGGACTGATACTTTCCGTCCCTGAAGAACACGATGGAGATTCTCATGGCATCGGGATATTCGGCTTTATAAGGGAAAGATATCTTCTGCGCGGATCCTTCTTCTCCTCTCTTCCCTTCGAGATGGACCATCTTGGATTCAACGAGAGTGAGTGAATCGCCGAACAGTTCGACAACAGCCCAAAGCGGAGCGCTCGCAGAAGCGATCTGGACGCTCATATTTTCACCGGTTTCCAAAGAAGTGGGGCCTCCACGCATAAGGAAATCCACGGGAGCGTCAACCTTGGAAGCGTCTTCCGGAAGATAAAGTAGAGAGACACCACTCTTGCTTTGGGCGGGTTTATCCTGTCCGGGACGTGAAACCGAAGTGGCCGCTTCCAGATAGTACAGGCCCTGTCCCAGCTTCTCCATGTCGATTTCTACTACCTCATCCGAAGCGCACTTGCCTTCCTTTATCACTTTTTCGTTCTCGTCCGTTATCTTGTAAGTGATCTCAGAGGGAACAGGTTCGTACTCATCATTCCTGACGGTCATCTTCACCCTGGCGATCTGTCCGTCCACCAGAGAAGCGTACCGATAGTTCCAAGGCCTGACCGGATTGTCAAAACCAGGCTTGCCTGCACCCGTCAGTTCCAAAGATGCGTCCGCTCCATTAAGCAGTTCCACAGTCAAATTAACGTTCTCGGAAACGAACACTCCACGGGAGTACTCCTGGGTTTCACCGGTGTCGTCAATGACTTTGACCGATACCGAGATATGCTGCCTGCCTTTTTCAGGATCTGTAGGTACACTCAGGGAGAACGATCCGTCTTCAGAGGTCTGCAAATCACCCTCGGCAAGTACAGTATCCCAATTCTTCAGGACATAAGTCGCTTTTGCGGAGGAGAGGCTGTGCCCCGAATAAGCCTTCAGTTTACCGGTTATCTTGACTTCATCTCCAGGGAAATACAGTTCCTTAACCTTGTCGAACTCAAGGTAGAATGAAGGAAGCACGAACTCGTCGACCCTTATTGACTTGGAGGTTCTCCATTTGCTCTCCGACTCCAAGCGGACGGAGAACTGTCCTCCACGAAGACCCGTAGGGATAGTGAACTCTCCCGCGACGGAGCCGAATGAACTGGTCTTAAGCGTCGTCTCTTCCAGACGGTTGCTTTGTGAGTCATACAACGACACTTTCACTTCCTTGCCTTCACCCACGCAGGAGACCTCCTTAATGAGATCCCCCTGTCCAAGCACTCCTTTAAAATGTACCACCTCACCAGGATTGTAGGCGCCTTTGTCAAGATACAGGTTCGCGAAATATCTCTGAGAGGAACGCATTCCGGAAGAAATCCTTTCTTTCCCATACAGTGACAGAGGTTCAGTGGAACGGAGAACCCCATCTTTGTCGCGGTAATCAAGTTTCAGCTCATAAAAAGAGTCCTCGTCCATCTTGGAAACGATCTCCTGAGGCAGATGCGTGAACCCTTCAGACAACCTGAAATCCTTCACCAGAGCGACTTCGGAGCCGTTCTTCAGCAGATGGAGATCGGCAACCTTGAGCGGTTCTCCTGTCTTTGAAGAGGCGGAATAAATACCTCTTCCCTCACTGTCCATCCTGTGAGCGATAGCGAGAGAGTAACGGCGGATCCCTGTCTGAGCTTTCCTCTTTCCGTTTTCAGCGTACACCTCATATATGCCGTCATCCAAAACGGGGAGCTTTACCGTAACAGTATCCTTTACGTAGAATCTCTTCTCCTTTGTCCTCACATTCGTAGAGAAGACCTTCTTTGAAGACCCCTGCGGGAAGATGGATACCTTGGCGGAATAAAGATTGCCGAGGATGACCTTGACCTGGTTCCCGTCAGCCCTGACGCCGACAGATTTCCGCTCTATGGAAGAGATGAGGGACTCGGCGGAGCAGAGTCTTACAATGGCAAATTCTTCTCCTGAAAGATGATTCCTTTCCTTCTCGAATGTCTTGCAGCGCTCGTAAAGGTCCTTCATCTTTTGCTCAAGATCCTTTACGTTCCAGGCCGCATCCTTGTCTTTTGTGGTATTGATGCGGTCGGTCAGCCGGTCGAAATCCATCTTCAGAAGAGCAAGACGGGGATATAAAGACACTGCCTTTCCGTCATATTTGGCTTTCACCTTTTCCAGTGCATCCCTCCTTTCCTTCCGGATACGGTAGTCGGACACCTCGGTACTTTCCGCCTCCAGATACTCGAAGTATGCCCCGACGGGATAGCTGTAATACTGCTCCCCTGAAACGGGCGGGCCGATGAGCTTACCTGCCTCAAAGTCCTTGATCTCTTCTCTGGCGAACGGTTTGTTCATAAAGTACAATGTCCAGAGCGCATACTCATAGTCATTGGAGAAATACTCCGTCAAACGGCCGGAAAGGCCGTCTCTGACCGAAGGTGTATCCTTCCAGAAAGCGGGATTGCTCGACTGGAGGAATCTTTCCTTGTTCCCCATCAAATAATCCTTGAGCTCCTTGATTCCGGAATTGTTCTTCAGATAATAGAACATCACGATAGGCTCATCGTACTCCTCGACCTCCTTCTTCAGCTCAGCCTCCTTTTCGGAACGCACTTTCCAGTTCCTGGAGGAAGCGACGTAGACATATTGGGAAGCGGCGTCCCAGAAGTCCCATGACAGACGCCTCTCGCGTGCCTTGGTTTTGATTTCGGTGAGGATTTCCTCCTGGAGCTGGGGTCGGTCCTTCTGCTGGGCGGTAGCGTATCTGGCCCATTCTTCAAGAAGGACATGTCCACGCGTATCTTTCGCCAGGACATAGTTCTCTTTATCTTTTTTCATACGGGAAGACTTGGCCGCAGAAACGGAGCCTATTGAAAGCACGCACGCCAAAGCTATGGCCAGCAGAGCCGGCATCCTGTTTCCGAGATGTTGATAAGGTTTCATTATGAGGTCGTGTTAGTCATCCTTCCGCCGGTTTGCAGGAGCGGCAGGACAATTCAGACAACTGCAAAAGTATTGCCATCGGGAAGCCGACGGCCCAATCGCTTGTAAATAAATTACTTGATTATTTCTTTCTGAGAAGAGGAACGGCCTCCGCAACTGCGAAAGTGCTTCCTCCGACATAAATCACCGGCTGGACTACCCTGCTTCCTGAGTCCATTTTCTTGATATTGGAAGCGAGTTCAATAGCCATCAAAACAGCATTCCTTACGGAGTCAACGCTGTAGAGCCTTGTAACAGGAAGTCCTTTACTTTTCCGGTATGCGGTATATTTCGCCAGAATTTCGGAAGCGGGCAGGGCACGGCGGGTGTTGGGAGTAGTGAAGATGTACGTCGCATCCAAGGGCATCAGCGGCATGATCGAATCGAAATCCTTGTCAGCCATCACGGCATAAACAATTATAAGCGAAGAACACTCTTCGTTGGAAAGCATCGTGGCCAACTGGGAGAAATTGTTCCTCAGGGCATGGGCGTTGTGCCCTATGTCGCAGATCACCAAAGGGGAATCGCAGATCCTCTCCCACCTTCCGTGGAAATCCATTATCGAAGCGGTATCCACGATTCCGTGGATGACTTTCTTGGTATCCTCCAATGCAGGGAACTTTTCCTTGAGGATGTCAAGTGCACAAAGGACAGTCCGTAGGTTCTTCTCCTGGTATGTTCCCCGAAGGTCCATCCTGGAAAGGATCATACTGCGGTTGTTCCACAAAGTCGGTTCTGTCGACTCGGCATAATACAGTTGACAACCTTTTTCAGAGGCTGTCTTTTCGAAAACCGGTCTTGTCTCGGGCAGCACTTCACCTACCAGAGCAGGAACGCCTTCTTTGAATATTCCGGCCTTTTGTGAGGCGATTTCCGCGAGAGTGTTACCAAGGAGGTCACAGTGGTCAAGACCTATGCTTGTGACGATCGACAGGAGTGGCCGTATGATGTTCGTCGAATCAAGCAGTCCGCCTAAACCGACCTCGATGATCGCGATGTCCACTTTCTGCTCAGCGAACCAGGCGAAGGCCATTCCGGTGGTGATTTCGAAGAAAGAGAGCTCCAATTTGGCAAAAGTATCCGAGTTCTTCACCATGAAATCGTAGACCCATTCTTTTGGGACCATCTTGCCGTCGACCCTCATCCTTTCCCTGAAATCTGTTATATGGGGGGACGTGTAAAGGCCCACGTGATAACCGACTTCCATAAGCGAAGCGGCAATCATGTTCGACACGGAACCTTTTCCGTTGGTTCCCGCGACATGAACTGTCGGATACGCCTTGTGGGGATCGCCCAGGACAGAACAGAAGTCAACCATATGCTGCAGCCCCGGCTTGTAAGCCTTGCTGAAGGTGTTGGTCTGCACTGAAGGGTAACGAACGAATATGCCTTCCAGCATCAGATTGTATTTCTCCTCACTGTAATCCGTAATAATAGGGTTGGAAGTCTCTTCGGCCATTTCAGAATAATCAATTTGCGGAATCAAAGATAAGCATGTATGGCCAAAAATCAAAAAATGATTATCCCTGGTGCCAGCCTACTGCAATGGGACTCTTTCCGCTCATACTATCACCGTGACAATGCGGAAACTTTTGGTGTTTGGCTGCGGAATGCTTTAATTTGTATTTGTGATTATCATCATTTGTCCGAATCCATTCTTATGACAGCTGAAAAACCGATACCATATTGGAAAAAAGAGGCCGATTACTCAAAGGTAAGATTCTTCATAAGGAGACTGTCTTCATCAAGTGAAAGGAAGCTCCCCTCGATCCCTACTGCGGCAATACCCATTTTGGGATTCCTGTATCTTTCCGGGGGCGAAGTCCTGGTTGAAGCCGGAAAAGAATCGTTCCTCTGCAAGAAAGGCGACATTCTGATCATACCGGAGAATATTCCGTTTTCCATCAACTTCCACGAAACCTGCAGCGGATACAGCGGAGGCTTCTCGATCCACTTGCTGAAAGATGTCTCTTACCCAGTGCTGCAACGCGGGAAGCCCTCCCATTATCATTTCCCGAACGAGGAGGAAAACCTTGTAGAAGGGCTTTTCGGCATGATGGAAAGAGCCTTCAGGCAAAATGACGAAACCCTTATAGTCAAGGCGTTGGATCTGGTTCTCCCTTTGATGGGAGAAGTTTCCTCTTCTCCGGGAAGGCCTGTTGTCCGGCAGTTTCTGGAGATGGTATTCGATAAGGACGATGCACCCAAAAATGCAGGGGCTTATGCTTCAAAACTAGGAGTCACTCTCAATTACCTCAACAAAACGGTACGCGTCCAGACCGGAAGGACTGCTTCGCAGTGGGTTGACATTTCAAGAATAAACCGGGCCAAGGAGCTGCTCCAGGACAACAGCGTTCCGGTGATAGATATCGCAGCTGCCGTCGGACTCGACGACCAATCCTATTTCGCAAGGTTTTTCAAGAAGCACACAGGTCTTACGCCGTCTCTTTTCAGAAAAACCCAGAAATAGTCACGGATAATCCTAATCCCAAATAACAGTATCCTAAAAAAATCTGACTTTAGAGCATATCTTTGCGTCCTGATTGACGGAACACCTCACCAAGACGCATGCTTAAAGCCATAATAGCTATTACAGTCCTCCTGTCCGCGCCAGGCCCCGCGGACACGGTCACCGTCATAACATCTCCTGCCATCGTATCAGCCTCAAGGCAGCCCATCTCTCTAGAAAAGATCGCTTCACCTTCCACCACTGTCAGCCTCCATGAACTGGAATCAATGACCATAGGTACACCAGAAGGCCTGTCAGGTATTGTCCCCTCTCTCCATATCCCGGATTACGGAAGTTCCATGACTTCGACCATTTATCTGAGAGGTCTGGGATCAAGGATGGAGAATCCTGTATTGGGGCTTTATGTGGATGATATCCCGATTCTGGACAAAAACGCCTATGACATCAGGATACCTGATCTCGCCGGAGCGACACTCCTCCGTGGTCCTCAGGGTACCCTTTTCGGCAGGAACTCGATGTGCGGAGTTCTTTCTTTGCATACCATATCCCCTTCGGAATTCAAAGGCACGAGGGCTTCCGCCAGTTGGGGCAGCGCCAACTCGATTTCTGCCTCAGCAGGCATTTATCACGGGAATGATGCCTTAAGCATAGGATTCAATCATACGGACGGATTCTATGACAACGTGCTCACCGGGAAGAAGGTCGACCCCGGAAACGGAGCATCAATCCGATGGAGACATGATTTCCCTGAAACGGCAGGGTGGTCCCTTGGAAATTCCCTGTCCGCTTCCTTCACTGATGAAGGCGGTTACCCTTACCGCCGATATCATGACGGGACGCTGGATCCGGTCAGCTACGATGACAAAGGGGGATACACCAGAATCGCCCTGATTGACGGCCTTTCCGCAAAGAGAACGGGAGACATTTTCACGACACACCTCATCGGCAGCGTACAGCTGCTTTATGACAGGATGAGGATGGACCAGGATTTCACCCCTAAGAGCATCTTCAACCTCAAACAGAGCCAAAGAAGTGGGGCCACGACTGTTGAAGCCACATTCCGTCCTGCCGCCAAGAAAGACCATTGGAATTCCACCACAGGTGTTTTCGGTATGCTGAAGTTCAACAGCATGAAGGCTCCGGTGACATTCTTCAGGGAAGGAATCGAGTCCCTGATGCTGGAAAATGCCAACAAGAACATACCCGCCAGCATCGGGCATCTCGATATCCCCATGGACAGGATGCCGATTCTTTCCGATTTCGGGATATGGACCGGTGATCTGGCCCTATACCATGAGTCAGTTTTCACATTGGGAAAATGGGACCTCACTGCAGGATTGAGATTGGACCTGGAAGGCGGGCACATGTCATACGACAGCAGGGCGGACATCGTTTACCGATTCTATCCCACCATGGCTTCCCCAAAGGATCTTTCCTGCTCATACAAAGGAGGAATCGGACAACTCGGGTTCGAATTGCTGCCCAAGATATCCGCATTGTACAACGCCCCATCCCACGATCTCAGGCTTTATTTTACGGTTTCCAAAGGTCATAAGGCGGGAGGGTTCAACACACAGATTTTCTCAGACATACTGCAGAACGTGATGATGAACTCCCTCATGGATGACCTCGGGGTGCATTTCGACGAGCCTTTCCAATCGGTTGGAGCCGGTAACACAAAATACAAACCGGAAGAGGCCTGGAACTTCGAAGCCGGAATAAGGATGACCCCTTCCGAGGGTCTGCACTTTGAAGCCAGCCTGTACAACATCCTGTGCAGGAACCAGCAGATAACGGTCTTCCCTCCCGGAAAGTCTACCGGAAGGATGATGGCGAATGCCGGACGGACAAGGAGCACCGGCGCGGAACTCGAAGCCTCATACCATAGGGGAGGCTTCACGGGAAGGATATCATACAGCTGGAATGACGCAAGGTTCACAGTCTACAATGACGGGAATGAGGACTACTCCGGCAAGCATGTGCCTTACTCTCCCGCCCAGACACTTTTCGCCATGGCCGAGTACAGGTTCAGCCTCAAAGGGAAATCTCTGCGGAGCATCTCAATCGGAGGGGATCTCAATGGTACGGGGACGATCTACTGGAACGAATCGAATACCATCAAAGAGCCTTTCCATCTGATTGCAGGAGCGACCCTCAGGTTAGCTTTCGATAAAGTGGAAGTGTTCTTAAGAGGAGAGAATCTCACCCAAGAAAAGTACAATACATTCTATTTCAAATCCGTCGGAAACGAATTTTTCCAAGAAGGGAAACCTGCCAGAATAATGGCCGGCCTCTCTCTGGTCCTACCGAAATGAATCAACACAACAAAACAGATAGACAAATGAAACATCTTTTAAAAACTGCGGCAATCGCATGCATGGTCCTCATCGGGGCGTCATGTAAACACGACAATCCCGATCCGGTTCCAGTGAAAGCGGACTTTTCCGGCACCGTTACCGTCACCTACAGAGGAACCGACTATGACACTGAGAACATCAAGGTCAACTTCACACCTTCCGCTGACGGAAAGACTGCGGACATCCTCATTTATGCGATAAAATTCGTTCCCCAGATGCCTGTCACGCTTGACATCACGGTCCCCGGAGTGAGCGTGACGCCTTCCGGAAAGGACTTCCTTCTGAGCGGCGAGAACCTTATCCCCCTCGCTCTTGGTGGACAGTATCCCAATTACACTGTTACCGGGCTTTCCGGCAAAATCTCAGGAGACCAGATAAGCTTCTCCCTGATGTTCGGAGACTATCCGACATCATATAAGGGAACGGAACTGTAGGGAAAGCTTATCAACAACTTCTTTCTTATGCACCACGAAGACGGCCCGAGCGGACCGTCTTCTTCCGTAGTACCAGATATGGATGGAATCATTGAGAGGGGCAAAAGTTTGTTTTCAATGTAAAAATACCTAATTTTGAAGTGGCATGCGCCGGAAGATGATTCCCCGTATTGCCAAGGCCTGAATGTAAATGTGTTTATGAACGACAACTCCCGAGCATTGCACTCCCAATACATCATCAGCGGAACCAGGATGGATGTCCCGCCCGCTGTGATGCTCGATGCCGCACAAGGAAAAGTTTCTCCACCTGCCACGGAACAGTTCCCGGACCCTGTCATTGATGAGACCATTGACCCTTCTCCATCTTCCCTTGAAACCGACGACACACGTCTTTCCGAATATCTGACGATGGTCAAGGAAAGACTCATCTCAGCCGTCCCTAGAGGAATATCACCCGAGTATTCAGAACCCCTGACAAGAGCGAAAGCCGCCAATGCTCTCATAGATGCCCTTTGGCAGAAAGGCCATTTCAAACTGGATGATCTATGCTTGTCCGCTGCCTGGAAATGGGCTCCAGGTCAAGTCGGCAATATGGCCGCATTCTATGCATCTGTTTCCGCTTTGTGCGACTATCTGGACTGCCTAGGCGTCGGTCTTGATTCATATTCCTTCAGCGGGAAGGAGGAAGTTTGTACACTGAAGATGAAGGCAAGCCTCTGTTCAGGACAAAGTCTTGAGAGTGAAGAGGAGGATTCTGACGCGGATCTCGATATACCGAAAGAATTCACGGGAGGATATCCTGCCCCTCTGATAAAAGATATCCCCTTCAAGACCGCCAATCCACATCTTGGCAGAAAAAGGTTATGCCCGTCCACTCTCCAGGGAGATCCCTCAAGCTGGATAATTTACATCCCCTTCGACACCTGTCCCCCGAAAATGGGCGGCTCAGTACTCTCCGAAGTGCTTGATTCGAACGGAGGCACGGCTCCGGACATCCTGGACCCGGACTATCTTATGGACTGCTATGAAGTGGTAAGGGAACTTGTCGAAGACGGTATCGTACTTTCAGGAGTCAGCGTCTGTGAGGGAGGACTGATGACCGCACTTGACTCCTTATGCAGCGGCAAAGGAGCCGATATCAACATAAGCGAAGTGATGAAGTCATATGGGGAATCCTATATGGCCAGGATCCTTTTCAGCGAGATACCGGGCGTAGTCATTGAAGTAAGGGATTATGACTATGACTACGTCGATGCTGAACTCCTGCTGCAGGATGTCGCTTATTATTTCATCGGGCACCCTTCGAAGTCAGCGAAAGGATTGAGGGTATCCAGTTCCGGAATGTCATCGATCTCCGGAATATTGGAGTCCCTTCTCAGAAGCCAGACCTCTGAAGGGGAAGACTGATCCTGTCACCCGCCTGAAATGACGGGACGACAATTGAATGAAACCACATAACACTGAATATGCCTACATACGCTAACGCACCAATAAACGGGAAAGGCAAAGGTCCTGCTGGCAGAAAGCCCAAGATCTTCGTTCTTGACACAAACATCATTCTTCATGATTACAAGGCGATAAGGAAGTTCCAGGAAAATGATGTCGTCATTCCTGTAGCGGTTATCGAAGAACTGGACAAATTCAAGAAAGGGAATGACGCCCTCAGCTACAATGCCAGGGGATTCATGAGGGATATAGACAAGCTCACCGACGGGAAGATGTTCGGCAAATACGGCGTCCCCATCGGCAAGAAACTCGGCAACATCAAAATCGAACCCAACCACCCGTTCCCCGATGACCTGAAGGACCTCTTCCATGACGATACCCAGGACCACAGGATACTTGCGACCGCCATTTGGGTGAGGGACAACAATCCGGGAAGGTTCACCGCCCTCGTCACCAAAGACATCAACCTGCGCATGAAGTCAAAAGCCGCCGGAATGGAGGCACAGGATTACCTTACGGACAAAGTCCAGGAGGAGAGGGTCGAATTCGCCCAGCGGGAGGTCCAGACAATCGGGGACAAGCCGACGGAAGTCCTTCAAAGACTTTCTTACGGTCCTTCAACGAACGTTGACTGGGAAGATCTTTTCGACAGCGAGCCCAAGCCCAATCAGCTGTACAAATTCCGCTGGGAAGGGCGTGATGATGCCGCCCCGGTATGCGCCAGATATGATGCGAAAAGTTCAAAAGTCGTACTCGTCAAATCCAGGGAGGCGTACGGAATCAAACCCAGGAATGACGAACAGAAGTTCGCTCTTGACGCTTGCCTCAATCCTTCTATCCAGTTGGTGTCCTTAACAGGAGGCGCGGGTACAGGAAAGACCCTCATAGCGCTCGCTGCTGCTCTTGAACAGGAAAGGCACTTCGATCAGATAATCCTGTCACGTCCTACCGTAATACTCGGCAACCAGGACATAGGATTTCTGCCCGGCGACCAGAAAACCAAGATGTCCCCCTTCCTGCAGCCGCTGATGGACAATCTAAATGTCATAAAGGCTCAGTTCCGTCCTTCAAGCAAGGAGGCTCAGAAGATTGACGGACTGCTTACAAACGAGAAGCTTCTGATTTCTCCTCTGGCATACATAAGGGGAAGAAGCCTTGGCAAAGCCTTCTTCATTATCGATGAGGCTCAGAATCTTACGCCCCATGAGATCAAGACCATCATAACCCGGGCTGGAGAAGGCACGAAGATGGTATTCACTGGAGATATCTTCCAGATTGACCAGCCGTATCTGGACCAATGGTCCAACGGCTTGACCCACCTTGGAGAGAAAATGGACGGTCAGCCGCTCTTCGAACACGTGTTCCTCAAAAAAGGAGAAAGAAGCGAATTGTCCGAAATCGCTTCCAAATTGCTATAGACAAAGAGAAAAAATGTTTAAATTTGCATTCCCGTGGGACAATATGCCTTACAATCCTTGCAGGGATGCATTTTGCGTCGAAGTGTTTATGAAGACTGCATAGTCTTACAAGAGATATTAATTCATAATCCAATATTCATATGTTCGAACAGAAGAAAAGAGTTTACCGTTTCGGAGGCAAGAAAGCCGAAGGAAATGGCAAGATGAGAGAATTGCTCGGCGGTAAGGGTGCAAACCTGGCCGAAATGAACCTTCTCGGGATGCCCGTTCCCGCAGGATTCACGATCACTACCGAATGCTGCGCAGAATACTATGCGCTCGGAGGTGGTTACAGCAATGACCTCCGCAAGGAAGTCGCCCAGGCCATGAAGGCTACAGAGGACATCATGGGCAAGAAGTTCGGTGATCCGAAAGACCCGCTCCTCGTCAGCTGCCGTTCCGGAGCACGCAGTTCAATGCCCGGTATGATGGACACCATCCTCAATATCGGTCTGTGCTCCGCTACCATCCCCGGAATGATAAAGAAGACCGGCAACCCCCGTTTCGTATATGACGCATACCGTCGTCTCATCATGATGTACTCTGACGTCGTCATGGAGAAGGCAGAGGGTATCGAGCCCGCGGACGGTCAGGGTATCCGCCAGCAACTTGACAGGATGATGGCTGACCTCAAGGAGAAGAAGGGATACGCTTCCGATACCGATATCACCGCTGAAGAGCTCAAGGAGCTCGCAGAGGCTTTCAAAGTCCGCATCAAGGAAGTTCTCGGTGTCGAGTTCCCGGATTCTGCTGAAGCCCAGCTTTGGGGTTCCATCGGCGGAGTGTTCAAGTCTTGGAACGGAAAGAGGGCTATCGCTTACAGAAGGATCGAAAAGATTCCTGATGACTGGGGAACAGCCGTAAACGTCCAGTCAATGGTGTTCGGAAACATGGGTGACACCTCTGCTACCGGTGTAGCATTCTCACGTAACCCCGCCAACGGAGACAACCGCTTCTACGGAGAATGGCTCATCAACGCACAGGGTGAGGACGTGGTCGCTGGAATCAGGACCCCTAACCCCCTGAACGAAGCAACAAAGAGCGAGAAGAACAAAGATCTCGCTTCTCTCGAAAAGGCTATGCCTTCAGTATACAAGGAACTTGACGAGATCCGCACCAATCTGGAGAACCATTTCCATGACATGCAGGACATCGAGTTCACCATCCAGGAAGGCAAGCTCTGGATGCTCCAGTGCCGAATCGGCAAGAGGACAGGTCTGGCCGCCCTCCAGATGGCTATGGACATGGTTAAGGAAGGCATGATCGATGAGAAGACCGCAGTTATGAGGGTAGCACCTTCACAGCTTGACGAGGTCCTCCACCCGATTCTTGACCCCGCTTCAGAGAAGAAGTCAAAGGTTGTCGCAAAGGGACTTCCCGCTTCTCCCGGTGGAGCAGTAGGAACTATAGTTTTCACTTCCGAGGCCGCCATGCAGGCCATGAAGGAAGGCCGCAAGGTCATCCTCATCCGTGAAGAGACTTCTCCCGAGGACATCGAGGGCATGAGGGCATCAGCAGGTATCCTCACCACCCGTGGAGGTATGACTTCACACGCCGCTCTCGTCGCACGTGGTTGGGGCAAGTGCTGCATCGTCGGATGCGACTCAATGAAGATCAACTTCGAAAAGCAGACTGTCACCTTCGGCGACAATCCCAAGGAATTCAAAGAGGGAGACTTCGTCAGCCTCAACGGTTCCAAGGGTTACGTCTACACTGACCGCATCGAGACCATGGACGCTACGGAGAATCCTCTCTTCGTTGAATTCATGAGCATGGTCGACAAGTTCCGCAAACTCGGCATCCGCACCAACGCAGATACTCCGGAGGATGCAGCAAAGGCGATGAAGTTCGGTGCTGAAGGAATCGGACTGTTCCGTATCGAGCACATGTTCTATGGAAAGAACAGCGAAGTTCCTCTGACCAAGATGCGCAAGATGATCCTTTGCGACACTGAGGAAGAAAGGCAGAAGGCCCTCAATGACCTCGAGCCTTACATCAAGGCTGCAGCAAAGGGCACCCTTCTTATCATGGACGGCAAACCGGTAGTCTTCCGTCTTCTCGACCCGCCTCTTCACGAGTTCGTCCCTAAGACCGAGGAGAAGAAGAAAGAAATCGCTAAGGATCTCGGCATCTCCGTCGCAGAGGTTGAGAAGAGAGGTGAAGCCCTCCACGAGGTCAACCCCATGATGGGACACCGCGGAGTACGTCTGCACGTCTCCTTCCCTCTCATTGCTGAAACCCAGTACAGAGCAATCTTCGAGGCCACCGCAGAGCTCCAGCGTGAGGGTCATCACCCCATGCCCGAAATCATGATTCCTGTCACGATTTCCGCTCGTGAGCTCAGCTTCCAGAAGGCTATTTGCGACAGGGTCAGGGCAGAAGTTGAAGGACGCACCATGGAGCCTATCAAGTACCAGTTCGGTACCATGATCGAAATCCCTCGTGCAGCCCTCACAGGTGACAGGATGGCAAGGGCCGCAGAGTTCTTCTCATTCGGAACCAACGACCTCACCCAGATGACATTCGGTTTCTCACGTGATGATATCGGAACCTTCATGGGCGACTATCTCGGAAACAAGATTCTCGACTTCGACCCGTTCCAGACCATTGACGTGAAGGGTGTAGGCAAACTCGTTGAGTACGGAATCCAGTCCGGCCGTTCACACAGGCCTGGTCTTAAGTGCGGTGTCTGCGGTGAGCACGGTGGAGATCCCGATTCCATCAAGTTCTTCAACAGCATCGGAATCGACTACGTCTCCTGCTCTCCTTTCAGGGTTCCTATCGCTAGGCTTGCTGCCGCACAGGCTGCAATTGAGCAGAGCAAGTAGCATTCCGCAAAAACACAATTCTCTTAAGGAGCTCCTGATTGGGAGCTCCTTTTGCGTTTTTATCGGGGGAAGAAATGAAGATAATGATATGTTTTCTGCAGAATCCGGCATATCCCCCCCCATAAAAAATAATAACTTGCACTCATCCAATAAACGATCAATCAGACAAATGAAACACTTTCGATTTCTTGCCGCAATACTCTTACCCGCACTCTCTCCTTCCTGCACTAGGGATGTTTCGTTGGATGCTGAAGAAGATCCGGAAGTTGTGGTAGAGTGCGTTTTGGCAAACCAGAGGCCGCAGGTCCTATACTTATCATTGACCAAAGGGCCATACGAAAGCGAGATCTCAACCATTGATTTGGCTGAAATACTCCTTAAAGACCTTACTGTAGGAGTGGATTGTGGAGTGTTCTCCCTTTCCGAACCCGGGAAATGGGAACTTGACTATAGACCAGTAGCCGAGCACCGTTATCGCCTTGAGGTAAATATTCCCGGTCACGAACTTATTTGGGCGGAGCAGACTATGCCACAGAACATATCGGTCCAGGTCAGCAACGCATGGTCTCCCTCAGCCTCCGGTTCTTTTCCTCCACCACCCATTCCCAAATACGGCTATGACCAGGGAACTCTATACAATATAACATATCTTCCCGATTACACTTGGATATATGGTCTTGATTATGACAAGGAAACCGGATCTTATACCATAGCGGAAGAGATTTGTACGGACTTTACAGGAGCGGACAATTTCAATCTTACGGGAAAAAGATATGAACCACCTGTCAATCAAGATGAGGCCACATCGTTCATTTACAGAAGATTCATGGAATCCTGTGACGGTTGGGCACTGTATCCTCATCTTATAGGACAGAGCATACATTGGAGATACCTCCATTTGCAAAAAGCCAAGCTGACAGGTGAAGAGTTGGAGGAAAAATTCCAGATTTCCGGGAACTTTTCCGGAGATTATATGGCAGGAATAGGGGGGACACCTAAGCCGGAACAGGGACGGCTCATGTTCACCTCAGTATCGGAAGATTATGACAAGTATCTCCAAGAATCAGTCTATTTCCATAAGCAGCAAACTTCAGACAATTTGAGTTCAATCTATGTCCGTGAGAACATATTCTCCAACATACAAGGAGGATTAGGCATTTTCGGAGCGCAAACGGTAAATCCCGTCTCATGGAGCAGAGTGAATTCCCCAATCAATCCGGTTGTGAATTAAGCAATCCGTCATGTGCCTCATATTCAATCCGATATATAATCGTAAACACATCATTTTAAGAGTTAATAAACAATAATACTTTATTTTGATATGAAAAAGTTTTATCCCTGATCCTGCTCATTATCGTCATTTGTACAAATTGCCAAAAAAGAGCAGAGCTCTATGACTGCAACCAAGATTACCTCAAAGGAATCAACACCACAGTATGTTATGGAAACAAAAACCACGGGTACTTTAGATGAACCTGTGCTTTATTTGGTATCCCGCCAATTGGCTTTCCTACACAATCACGGCCGAGTCATGGTTGAACGACAATACAATCACTATGACAAGAACCGGCAACTATAATGCAACTCTTCAAATATCAGTATCCGGTTATGGGCCATATGACATCATCGTTAAAGGAAACACCAGCTCAACCCTTTATTCAACAGACACTTACACTTTCTTCTGTGTCGGAGAGAGGACAGCACGGTTCATCCAAGATCATCACATAACAGATATCCGTTCATATGTCCTGAATCACATTGACACAATCTCGCAATAGATACAAAGGATGATAATGACAAAAACACCGATACTGCTCTCCATACCCTTGACTTTCTTCTGCTTTTTATGCCAGGCCCAGGAAATAAGGGACTCGTTACAGGCTGCAATAAAGATTGACAACCGCAGGGTGATGACCGGCCCGGGGAAATTGCAGACCGGATTGGAAGGCATGCGGAACATAGTCTCACCCCTGGGGGAAGGGGATCCCATCCATTGGGCACAAGCCATGCCCGGAGTAACAACCGGAGCTGACGGCTCTTCCGCTTTTTATGTCCGGGGAGGCAATCTTGGTAACAACCTCTTCTCCCTTGACGGAATACCGGTCTATGGATACTCCCACCTGCTCGGTCTTACGACAGTCATCCCCCATGATGCAATCGACAAGGTGCAACTCTCCCGCGGAGGTTTCGAAGGACAGGAGGGCAACTTCACGGCCTCCCACCTGTCAATAACGACGAAAGACCCTTCCAAAGATTGGAAGACAAGACTGTCCGTCAACAATTTCATAATGGCGGCCTCAACGGAAGGGGCGGTATCCGACAAACTGTCCACGTTCGTGTCCGCCAGAATCTCTCCCCTCGCCCTGGAATACAGGACGGTATCCGGAATGCTGTCCGGTAAAATGGGGGACTTGAAAGATTTCTCGGCCGGAGTCGGAGATCTTTACGGCAAAGTCCTTTTCAGGAACGGTGGGAATGCTCTCCAGGCTTCCGTCCTTGGAAGCATTGACCGCTACGGCTTCAAGATGAGCGACACTTCCGAGGAGCTTCTGGGATGGAACAACATGATCGGGTCATTAATATATTCACACGACAAAGGAGGAACCAAATGGAATTCCACCCTGTCCGGAAGCAGATATGAAAGTTCCCAGCGACAGGACAAGAATTTCCGCGGGTCCGAGGACCATCTTTCCCTGAAATCCACTTTGGCGGAATATTCCCTGTCATCTGACCTGTCCCATGAAATCAGTCCCGGTCTCATCCTCAAGGAAGGGTTGAAAGCAAGATTCGCACAGTTCGCACCGGGACAAGTCGCATCGGTAACCAACCGTTCCAACACCCTTCTGACGACTCTTTGGGGGCAGATTGATTACTCCTCACCCGGAAAACTCTCCGCCCATGCAGCAATAAGGGGGAACTATTTCAGGAATCTGACCAGGAAAGGCGGGCACTTCGATCCGGAGTTCAGTTTTTCAGCCGAATGGACACTTTCAGATGCGATCTCCTTGAAAGGGACTCTGGACAGGATGGTCCAGTATTATCATACGCTGGAAGGATTTCCTGTCGGATGGTCATTGGATATGATCGTGCCGTCCGGACCGGTCGTTCTTCCGGAAGGAGTATGGCAAGGCAGTGCGGGTCTTTCTTTCGAAAAGGGAAAACACTCTGCCTCCGCCGGGGGATTCTACAAACTGCAGAACAATCTTGTGTATTACAAATATGCCCAGGACCTGTTCGATGGAGCACTTGCGGCATGGGAGGACCATGTCGACATCGGCAAAGGCGATTCCTTCGGTGCTGAATTCCTTTACGAATTCACCGCCTCCGACTTCCAAGCCAGGGTTTCATATACCCTCTCGAAAACAACGAGGAAAGGTTTCATGGTCATTAATGGAGGTGAGCCGTTCCATGCGAAATTCGACCGTAGGCACGTCATCAACGCCACCGGACAATGGAAGGGTTTCACCGCCACGATGATCCTTCAAAGCGGACACTGGGAAAACGGGGTCGCACAGACTTATACGATGCACGTTCCCGGTGCCACATGGACCGCCGAATATTACAGCGGAATGAACAACTTCCACATGCCGATGGTCTTCCGCCTGGACCTCGGATACAATTTCTCCTTCTCCACCGGCAGGGTCGTGCATGACGTCCAGGTCGGAATCTGCAACGCAACGAACCATTTCAACCCCTTCATGCTGTATTTCGATACCGATACCGGGGCTTGGAAGGAAATAGCCCTTCTTCCGCTGATGCCGAACATCAGTTGGAAACTCTCTTTCCGATAAAGGGCTGCATTCACCCGCTTTCCCAGTAATTATTCAGTATATTTCACACACTTTTGATCCCAATTCCCATGAGAAGAATTTTCCGCCTGATATGCATCATTTCAATCGCCTCAGGATTATGGTCCTGCGATAAAGAATCCAATGACAAGAATGACCCCTACAACCTGGATAACATCATAGGGACATGGTCCAAACAAAAATCCCAAAACGAAGACCCGAACAGCACCACAACATGGATCTTCGGGAAAGACAATATCCTTCGTATACAGATATACAACACCTTGGCTGGAGATGGATTCACTTACCCGCTTCCGTATGAGGTCTTCCCCGCAAAGAAGGCTTTGAGGATTTCGATGCCTTGGGATGATGGAATAACGACTTATGGTGATTACTCAATCAAGGAATGCACCTCCAAGAAAATGCACTTGATATTGACCTCATCTTACGAAGCCGAAGGGAAAGAATCATATTTCCATAAGGAGGTCATTCTGGATAAACTGAAATAACCAGGACGTCGCCTCAGATTATTATCTGATTGATCGCATTCTATTCACGAGGTTTTGCTATCTTTACATGGCGAAAGGGTTCCGTCGTTTTCCGGGCGGTTCTCTTTCAACCATACATTCCAACCCCATTGACTCAGATTACACCGACCGCCATGAAGAGACTCCTGATTACCGCCATCATCGCGCTTTTGCCTCTTTTGCAGTTTGCGCAAGACAGTTTTCCGTCTTTCCCTCCTTCCGGAGTGACAGCTGATATGGACTTCCGCCAGATGCTCCATCAGATGGGCATCGTCCTGCCCGATCTTGTATCAAGGGCGGATGACCCCAACCGTCCTGCAGGCTCGGTCGTTCAGGACCCATCCAATCCCGAAGGAAGATACATGTACAACGGGCATGATCTGAACAGATCACTTTTCGGCCTATGGGATAATTACGATGACACCGAAGAAGGTTTCTTCCCCGGAAAAGAGCCTTGGAGAACCGGTTCATACACCCCCATCTCTCTTACAAAAATGCATAACGGAAGGGAAATCCGCTCAGCTGATGACTGGTGGAGACTGCGCCGCCCCGAAATCGTGAAGGACGCTGAAGAAAGCCTGTTCGGCTCTTTCCCTCCAGCAGACAAGCTGCCGAAAGTAGACTTCAAGACCATGGAGCTCCAGATGAAACGCTCCGGTCGGGAATTCACCCAAATCAACATCTTCGGGCAGGTTGACTGCTCCTCATATCCCGGTATCAAGAACTCACCTGCCATAACAGCCACTTTGAGGCTTCCCAAGAGCGACAAACCAGTACCTGTCATGATATTGATTTCATGGGACATGGGGCTTGACATGTATTGGGAGACAATGGCTGCACAAGGTTGGGGTCTGTGCTTCTTCAACCCCGCAAACCTTCAGCCCGACAACGGTGCGTTTCTCACGGATTATCTGATCGGCCTTGTCAACAAGGGCAATTGGAGATCGCCATCAGACTGGGGAGCGATCGGTGCATGGTCCTGGGGAATCAGCCGGCTGATAGATTTCCTGCTCACTGATTCAAGAATCAATCCGGATGGAATAGGAATCGGAGGACATTCACGTTATGGAAAGACCGCTCTCTATGCGATGGCTTGCGACCAGAGGATAAAGATAGGTTTCCCCAGTGATGCAGGAAGCCTAGGTACCAAGATGAACCGCCGCCATTGGGGACAGGATCTAGAGAACTCGGCTATTCCTTCAGAATACCACTGGATGGCAGGCAACTTCCTCAAATGGTGCGGTCCCCTTGTTCCAGGACAGTATCTACCCAGAAAGGTTGAACTATGCCCCGTGGATTCACATTCGATACTGTCTCTATGCGCACCGCGTCCCGTCTTCCTCAACTGCGGAACAACCAGCCAATGGTCTGATCCCTACGGTATTTATCTGACCGCTGCAGCTGCATCCCCTGTTTATGACCTTCTTGGAAAGAAAGGGCTTGTGATGAATGATCCCAAGCCGCTAGTGGACAAGGCCTACATCGATGGAGACATCGGTTTCAGGTACCATGAAGGAGGGCATGTGGACACTCCTGACTGGCCGGCTTTCTTTGAATTCGCGCACAAGTACATTGATTTCTAGAAATCCTCTCCCCTCTCCCCATGGATGCACAAAAGAGAGATTGGCTCGTTTCTTGCAAATCTGTTTGTCAACCAAGAATACCCAAGCATCATGCGCAAATACATTATCATTCTCATGTTAGCCGTCATGGCAACAAGTTGTTCCGTGATGAGGACACCCCAGAGGCTTAACAGTTTCGTGAACAGGGTGGAACGCAATGCCGACAGGTACACAAGCGCCGATTGGCAAAGGATAAACCAGAAGTACGAGGCTCTCGTACAGGAATATACCCAGAATTACAGGAGATTCACCAGAGAAGAAAAACGCCTGGCTATGCAGGCGATAGGACGTTATCATGGCCTTCTCGTGGAGCACGGAATCAAGCAATCAGTCAGCTTTGTGGGCAACATCGCCGCTTATGCAGGCGCCTTGGTTGATATCCTGAAGAAAGATTTCGGAGCAGCTGAGGATTTCCTGAAAGATGTCCTGGGAATGGGTTCAAGGGATGTGGACAACGCCTTGTCCAGACTGAAAAGATACACTGACAGGTAGCGTCCTCCCGTCCCCCACACGCATATCAATCATGAAGACCGGTCCAGTGGCCGGTCTTCATGGTTTTATTGCATCTTCGTCAGTTATCCTAATACTTGTTCAAAGGACGGCCAGAGGTCATCATATGAACCTTGCGGCGGACTTCGTCAAGAACTGCTTTATGGGCGGAAAGTTCTGCTTTCTGATCCTCAGTAGGTTCCTTGGCGTTGATCGCATCCACGTGAGCGGCACATGAAGCAAGTACGGTGTCGATAAGATCAACTATATCGAGCATATCCTTCTCCACAAACCCTCTTGAAGTGACTGCGGGAGTTCCGATGCGCAGACCCGATGTCTGGAAAGGAGACCTGTTGTCAAAGGGAACCATATTCTTGTTGACAGTGATATCGGCCTTTACAAGTTGTTTCTCTGCAACTCTTCCGCTGAGATTGTCGAACTTGCCTCTCAGGTCAATCAGCATGAGGTGGTTGTCAGTTCCTCCGGAAATCACCTTATATCCGCGTGAGATGAACTCCTCACACATCGCCTTAGCGTTCTCCATGACCTGCTTCTGATATGAAACATATTCAGGCTGCATGGCCTCATAGAAAGCGACTGCTTTGGCAGCTATGACATGCTCGAGGGGACCTCCCTGGACTCCGGGGAAAACACTGGAGTTGAGCACGGCTGACATCTTCTTGACTTCTCCCTTGGGTGTTGTCCTGCCCTGTGGATCATCGAAATCCTTGCCCATGAGAATGACTCCACCACGAGGACCGCGGAGAGTCTTGTGGGTGGTGGAAGTAACGATATGAGCATATTTGACGGGATTCTTCAGCAGACCTGCAGCGATAAGACCTGCGGTATGGGCCATGTCAATCCAAAGGATGGCACCGACCTCATCAGCTATCTTGCGCATTCTCTCATAATCCCATTCCCTGGAATATGCAGAAGCGCCGCCGATGATGAGTTTAGGTTTACAAGCCTTGGCTTTCTTCTCCATCTCATCATAGTCGATCATACCCGTTTCAGGATTGAGGCCGTAAGCCACAGCATTGTAAAGAATGCCTGAGGCATTGACCGGAGAACCGTGGGTAAGGTGTCCGCCTTGAGAAAGATCAAGTCCCATGAATGTGTCACCAGGATTCAGGACGGCCATGATGACAGCCATGTTGGCCTGTGCTCCGGAATGGGGCTGTACATTCGCGTACTCAGCATCGTAGATCTTGCAGAGACGGTCGATAGCGATCTGCTCAATCTGGTCGACGACTTCACATCCGCCATAATAACGTTTGCCCGGATATCCCTCTGCATATTTGTTCGTGCAGATGGAGCCCATAGCTTCCAATACCTGATTCGAGACGTAATTTTCTGAGGCGATGAGTTCAAGACCGGCTGACTGGCGGTCGCGCTCCTTCTTGATGAGATCAAAGATTTGGAGATCCTGTTTCATAAAAATGTCTTGTGAGGGCGAAATCACCCTGAATGTTTTCAGATAGTCTTCTGTAGACTGAAAAACTATTCCCAGCTACATCAACGCAAAGATAAACTAAATTCATAAATTTGCGGTACTGATTTTTGATTTTTATACCTCATATCCGATGAAAGACCGGAAATTGCTCAATATAGAACTGGGAAGGGTTTCTCCCGAAGAATACCGGACACTTCCGGAATCCGGAATAACTGTCGTTCTTGACAATATCCGGAGCGCCCACAACGTGGGTTCCGCATTCAGAAGCTCAGACTCTTTCAAAGTGGACAAGGTGGTTTTATGCGGGATATGCGCCACTCCACCGTCAGCACTTATCCACAAATCCGCACTTGGAGCGGAAGACAGTGTTCCATGGGTCCATTATGACAACACCATGGATGCAGTCAATGATCTGAAAAAAGAAGGGTATACTGTCGTAAGCGTAGAGCAGACAGTGAACTCTCGCAAACTCAATGAATTCACCCCGGATACTTCCGGCAAATACGCACTTGTCTTCGGGAACGAGGTTGAAGGTGTCGCACAAGAGGTTGTTGACGCTTCCGACTTTTCCCTCGAAATTCCTCAATGGGGCACAAAGCATTCCCTCAACGTCTCAGTATCCATCGGAATAATCCTGTGGCACTTGAAGTCAAGGCTTGGCAGCCCAGTTACAAGCCGTCAGTTTTAAAGCACGATGCCGACTGAAACATATCCAGCCGGCATCGCTCTTTTCTTGGTATCTGACTTGAAGGGTCACCATTTCCCGTAGTGGACTTTCTCGGGTTTCCACTTGTCTTTGGGCTGATCGTCACCCGCAGGATGGCCGAGAGCGACAACACTGTAAGGGACGACTTCAGCAGGAAGCCCCAAAGAAGACTTTACAGGGTCCATCCTGTCATGATAAGGATAGCAGGCTGTCCAGACTGCACCAAGGCCCATGGCCTCAACAGCGAGGAGTATATTCTCCGTAACAGCACCGGCATCATCCCTCCAAGTGCCGTTCACCATTTTGACAGGAGTCCCTTGGGGATCGTTCCTGGGAGCTCGTACGACCGTGGTATCGGAGCATACGACTATGATTGCCGCCGACTGGGCAAATACCCTCTGATTGAAATTGTTCTCGCTGAAAATCTCCAGATAGCGGTCCTTGTCCTGAAGAACGACGAAACTCCAAGGCTGGATATTGCTTCCGGAAGGAGCGGCCATTCCAGCCCTGAGAAGGGTCTCTATCTGCTGAGGAGTCACAGGCTCATCAGTAAAGCTTCTCACACTCTTTCTGGAGAAAATGTTGTCAAGCACAATCTGTTCGGTTGACACCTCCGGTGCATTGACACAAGATGAAGCCGCAACCATCAAAGCGGCAGCGAGTGCTGCCAACAACGATTTCCTTGACATATCTACCATTTGTTATAGTGAACGTTCTCCGGTTTCCACTTGTCTTTTGGCTGATCATTCCCGGCGGGATATCCGACAGGTACAATAGCATAAGGCATCACGTTTTCAGGAATGCCGAGCTTGGAGACAAGGTTGTCAATTTTGGCCTGGATAGGATAGCAGCCGATCCATACGGCACCGAGTCCCATAGCCTCGGCGGCAAGAAGGAGATTCTCAGTTGAGGCTCCGCAGTCTTCGTACCAGAATTGATTAGGGACTTCCTGAGGTTCCGCATTCTCCTGGCCACGTGGTCTCTGCGTCAAAGTAGTCTGGCCACAGACAATGAAAACGGCACCAGCCTGCTTGTACATATCTCCTCTTTCATTCGCGAAAACATCAGCGATGACAGCGGGGTCTGTGAGGACCACGAATCTCCAAGGCTGGGCATTCATCCCTGTAGGAGCAGCCATCGCCGCTTTGAGAAGAGTCTCGATCTGTTGCTGGGAAAGTTTCTCCCCAGTATAAGAACGCACGCTCTTTCTATTCATGATAGTGGTGATGGCATCGCCCTTTGTCTGGGCGTCCGCCTTCTGACCACCACATCCTGTCAGCAGTATCATCGCTGAAGCAAGAAGCATGTAAAATAATTGTCTCATATCTACTTGTATAAAGGGGCTTCTAGTTGTTGACCGGGTGGATAATGAAGTCGAACTCCATCTCCTTCGCATGTATCAGATAAGGCTCCATGGGCCTTGCTCCCCAAGAGTTGTCTCCTCCGACACCCATCTGCACAAGATCAAAGTTCACATATGTCTTTCCGGCAGGGCGGTTCCCGACAAAGGCGGCAGGGAGCATCTCCAAAGAGTGCTGAGCCCTTCCGGACTGCGTATTGGTCGGATTAGGACGGGGGCGCGGATCGTCAATCGACACGTCAAGCATCTTCCTGCTGAAAGGAATCGCCGAAGCGGAGAACCTGACAGGTGAGGTGATTTCAAGTCCCTTACCGTTGACATCGGTTATCCTGAAGTACCTCATTCCGGTCTTGGTTCCGGATTCCTGTGTACGTACATAACCGTAGTGGTACTGCTCGTCCACGGTCTGGTTATACTTACCGACAAGGGCAGCAGTGTTTCTGTCAGAATAGTTCTCGAAGGGGCCTTTGCCGAAGAATTCAAGGTCGGAATATGTTCCGCCCATAGCGAACTCCATTCCGAAGCGAAGAAGGTCAGGGCATTCCGAAAGGCCGCCCTTGTCCACAAGCTTCTCTTTCCCATCAACGGTTCCGTCAGGATATATCCTATATGTCATCTCGACTCCTGCCTTGCCTTCAAGAGGCTGATACACGGTCTTTACGACGATCACATTACCATCATTGACAGTCTCGGTAGAGGACACCTTGAACTCAGGATACATCCACATTTTGCTCCTTACTTCATTCCTTGCTCCAAGGTCATTCTCTATAGGAGCCCTTCCGAAGGCAGGCATCAGGGGTTCATCAATGAGAGACTTCCCGTCAATCTTGTATGAAGACAGGGCGCCGTCAACGAAACCGATTTCCCATGAGGATACCCTCTGTCCCTGGGTGCCTTCTGCATAAACGAACGAACCGCTGATCTTTCCATCCTTCAAGATTGGTGCAGAAGAATTCTTGGGCGCCGCGGAACCTGGAGTGAACCAAGGGCCTTCACCTTCTGATATCGCTATCTGATCGTATGCGACAATGCTTCCGGCAGGAAGAAGACCGTCTTTACGCTTCAGGACATAATTGATGTTGAGATAAATGTCCTCGGCGCAGCAATTCGCTTTCATAGCGGCTTCCTTTATCTGGTCAAGAGTGATTCCCAAAGAAACTGTCGATGTCTTTCCGGGGTCTACGGAAAGGTTCTCAACCGAACCGCAAAGGACTTTCTCGCCCTCAGCTTCGACACTCCACTCCATGCGGTAGCGGTCAAGGCCGATGAAGAAATTCTCATTGTATACATCCACCTTGATATCTCCCTCGAGGGAAGAAGGGGTAGTAAGTATAGAGCGGTACTGGTACCTGACTTCATATGAATGGGGATGATATGTCCTGTCAGCTGCTATGACGCCATTGCAGTTGAATGAACCGTCTGAAGCGTCATGATCGTTGAAGTCTCCTCCGAAAGCGAAGAAATGGTCAACTCCCTCAACATTGGAGGGCCAAATGATCGCCTGGTCTACGAAGTCCCAGATATAACCTCCCTGATATGCGGGATATTTCCTCACAGCATCCCAGTACTCTTTGAAGTTGCCGATGGAGTTTCCCATCGCATGGGCGTACTCGCACTGGATCAGAGGGCGGTCAGGATCGGAGGTTGCATACCTGATACAGCCTTGGACTCCGAGATACATCGGGCAGTATATGTCAGTGTTGCGGTCTCTTCCCGCACGTTCATACTGAACGGGACGGGACGGGTCATAAGCCTTGATCCAGTCATAGAGCTTGTAGAAGTTCTCACCGTTTCCGGCTTCATTGCCCATACTCCAGACCACTATACAAGGATGGTTGAAGTCCCTCTTGACCATCCTCTGTCCTCTCTGCATGTGCGCTTCGGTGAAGTCTGTCCTCTTGGCGAGAGTCGCATCTCCGTAACCCATTCCGTGAGATTCGATATTGGCCTCATCGGTGACATAGATTCCGTACTCGTCGCACAGGTCATACCATACAGGGTCGTTGGGATAATGGCTGGTCCTCACCGCATTGACATTGAGTTCTTTCATTATGCGGATGTCCCTTATCATATCCTCAACCGAAAGGACATATCCCTTGTAAGGATCCAGTTCATGACGGTCGACACCTTTGATGAGGACCTGCTTTCCATTGACAAGGAACTGGGCGCCTTTGACTTCCACCGTCCTGAATCCCATCCTGACGGTAGCGCTTTCGCAAACTCCTTTCCCGTCCCTGGCAGTCACTTTCAGGCTGTAGAGGTTAGGATCCTCGGCGCTCCACAGTTTCGGAGAAGAAATGCTTCCCTCATAGCGGAGAGCCACGTTACCGTTTTCAGACTCTTCGAACTTGCGTGCGACCGGAGTCGAGAATGTCGAAACGGTCTTTCCGTCAGAATCAATCAGAGAATAATCCACGGTCGTGACTCCCGGGGTGACTTCCGTATAGACGGAGAAGTTCCCGTCCATATCGCCCTTCACATGAATGTCCTCAATTCTCTTTTTTTCTCTGGTGTAAACATATATTCCACGGGCTATACCTGTGAATCGCCAGAAGTCCTGGTCCTCCAGATAAGTGCCGTCACACCAGCGGAAGACCTCCATCGCAATAACGTTTTCGCCTTCCTTTACAGCTTTGGTTATGTCGAAACGGGCCTCGAGCTTGCTGTCCTGGCTGTATCCGACTTCCTTTCCGTTCACCCACACCCTTACATTCGAGGTGGCGGATCCGATGCAGATGCAGATCTGCTTGCCGATCCAGGATTTGTCAACAGTGAAGGTGCGGCGGTACTGCCCGACGTAGTTGTCCTCGGTCGGTGGAATGGGAGGGTTGGTCTGGTAATTGCCCCTCCAAGGATATCCTATGTTGACATACAAGGGGTCACCATAGCCGTTCAGTTCAAACATTCCCGGCACCGGAATCTCGCCCCATGAGCTGTCATCATATCCCACTGCCTCAAAGCCTTTGAGCCTGGATGTTACCGAAGGATTGAAGTAGAATTTCCACATTCCCGAAAGGGAAAGCGTGTTCTGCTGGTCTGTGGTAAAGAATGTGCTCATGGGGAGACGGTTTCTCTCCACCACACCGGGGTTCTGCCAGTCTTCCGTCTGAGCGAAAAGCGCCATTCCTGCAAATAGGAATACGGTCGCTGTCAATAAAGATTGGGTTACAACTTTCATATTGTGTTTGGTTTGTTTCCGTCATTTCCGGGTTGATCCACCAGAACGGGGTACCGACAACAAAGCGACCTTTCCGTCCATTGTGGTGGCCAATATCATCATGTCATTCCTTTCGGTCCATACCTGAAGAGGGTTGACAAGCCCGATGGAGAGTTTGTGTGCCCAAAGGACCTCTCCGTTCTGAGAGGATTGAGCGACAATGTTGCCCTTGCAAGTGGGAATCAAGAGTACCCCATCCTTCTCAACCAAAGCCGTAGGAGATATCTCATAACCGGTATTGTTCTCTTTCTCCCAGAGTTTGTCAGGAGAATCCGGGGATATGGCATATGTCTTATGGAACATTGTCTTGGAAAATATCTTCCGCCCGTCTTCGGACATTCCCAAAGCATCCCGGCCGCCTTCCACCAAAAACAGTTGCCTCCCGGTCTTGGAGTCGATCGCATAAATCCTCCTGTCAGGGACTGCCACAAAAATCTTCCCCTGCGTCTTGACGGGTACGCATGATGCAGGAGAGTAGTTCCGAACAGGCCTGTCCACGGTCCATACCCATTGCAGGGAGCCCGTCGCAGGGTCGAGTGAATAGAGTTTCCTTCCCCAAGTCCCGAAAACCACCTGTTCGGGGTCAACCAAAGGGGTTGATGCCTGATGGCCTTCGACTCCACTGAACTCCCAAATGAGGGAACCGTCTTTCAGGGAAAGACAGCGGAATGCGGAGTCGGACCCTCCGATGAAGACTTTCCCGTCACGGATCACAGGGGACGAGACAATGGACTTGTTAGCGGAAAAGGTCCACTGTGTTTCCCCGTCAGATGTATTGAGGGCATATACATTCCCGTCAGAGCATCCGAAAACAAGGGTCTTCCCGTCCACAGCGGGAGTGGAGAAAATCTTGCCGGTGAACTTCTTTGACCATATCCTTTTACCGTCTTTAAGCGATACTGCCCGGACATATCCCGATGATGTGGTATAAAAAGCGGCACCTCCGCTGATGGCGGACCCGGCTACTATATTGAATTCGTCCTGGAAAGACCACAATTCCTTTACGAAAGGATACTCATCATTGACCTCATACCTCATCCAAGGATAGTCAGCGGTGAGCCCGTGAGCATCATAGGACACAGTGTCAATGACAGGTGAAAGATGAGCGGTGTACCAAGGTTCCATCAGCACAGAGGAATTGGGGTAGACCCTTCTTTCAGATACGGCCACACTGTCCTCGAAAAGCTCAACTATATTGTAACCGGCACTCGCTCCATGAGACATCCCTGTACGGCCAAGCACTGCGGGTATACCCCCATAATTGAGAGCGGAATTCACATGCCAATGGCCTCCTATCTCAAAACGGACGTCAAGGTCCTTCAGTGTCCTTGTCACATCGGCATAATTGAGTACCGATGAATCCATAGGATAATGATTGAGGAAGATGCTCTTACGTCCTTTAGGCAAGTTCTCAAGCCAGACCATGCTCTCATGAGGCACAAGGGCAGGAGACATCCTCATATCCGGGCCGCTGTTGCACCCTATGAACCGCCATCCCCCTTCCTCGAAGCAGAACTGCTCATAACCGAAAACCTTAAGGAAAGTATTGCATCCGCTCTCGGACCAATTGGCGTCATGATTGCCGGCCAGGACATAATGCCGTATCTTCAGGGAATCGATAATGGACTTTGCAAGGGCGATTTCCTCATCCGACCCGAAATCGGTAATGTCTCCGCCGAACACCACGAAATCCAAGCCATCCTGGGAATTGAGGTCCCTGATGCAGAGCCGCAAGTCCTCAACCGAAGGAGCGTCGACAGCGATGTGTACATCAGTAATGAAGGCGAAACGGACAGGTCTGTCGCCATATCCTGGGTCCATTGGGACGGCGTGCGAAGAAGCGGACAATGATGCAAGGAGAAGCAATACCGCCAAAATGGTGGCCATGTGATAACCTTTTACGATAATCCGTCTCATAGATGTCAAAAAAAAGAAAGAAAAAGGGAAATCATTACTTCTTGCCATCAACAAGCAAATATACAAATAAATGCGGGAGAAAAATGGGGTTGATTCAAAAGTGAGTTGTCCTCTTCTTATTTTGATGAGGGAGGGGTATGGAGTGCCCAGGGAACTTCGGAATAGCACTCCTAACCTCCGACTCAAACATAGACATGAAACATAAAATAGAGTGACCTAGGTCAGCTTGACTTTTGGTCACCCAGTGATTGTCATTCATCCCAAGAGGTTAAGTCAGAACCTCCCAGTAGCCGTCGCGTTTGCCATTTTTGCGGATAAGGATGCCTTTCTTCTGAAGGCCGATGGTGATCCTTTTTACCGTGGAGATGGACTTACCGATGATTTTCTTAAGGTTCTCCTGCGTGATGTGGGGATTCTCCCCAACTGCTTTGATGACCGCCAATTCTTCAAAAGAACAATCCAAAGTATCAAATTGAGACTTTGAAACATCCGGGGTGACACTTTGAACTGATACGTGCATCTCCCGATTGGAGAGAATGCTTTTTTCACCAAAAATCAAGTTCCGGAAGAAACGCACCAGATACTGATCCGTGGCCGTAATTCCCTTTGTAAGGTTATTATAGTTTGCACGCACTAGAGCGTTGCGGAAGTACCAGGAGTGTTTTTCGAAAAGATCGTAATTAATTTCGAAGCCAAAGCTGCGGATGTACTTGATGGCAAAAACGGCGGCTGTCCGGGTGTTGCCCTCGCCGAAAGCATGAATCTGCCAGATACCTGAAATGAAACCGGCAATATGTTTCACGGCGTCCGCCAGACTTACTCCATCAAATGAAAAGGCTCGCTCCTGGGCAAAGTCATAGTCCAGTGTCTGGCGAATCATGTAAGAGTCTGAATAGAGTACAGAAGCTCCGTCTAGCACCCATTCTTTCTTGCTGATATTGTAATCGCGGAGTTGTCCAGCAAACGGGTAGATGCCGGAGAAAAGCCGCTGATGGATACTGATGAAGTAGTCCGGAGAGAATGTAAATGTATTCTCTGACAGAATGGAAGTAATCGCCGCCGAGACTTTGTCAGCTTCCTCGGTCCTTTCATCCGCCTGCTCGCGACCGGCCTTGGACTCGTAATAACTGTCAAGCAGGCTCCGGACTTCCTCAATGGAAATATCCCCTTCGATGTGTCTTTGAGCAGTTTCCTTCAGGTGCTCCGAGGTTTTGAGTCCGTCCACGTCCTGCAGGCCGATAGCGGTCTGCCAAATATGGGCCTTCTCAACCTGCCCCGGTTCCCCTTGTTCGATGTATTTGTCGAAATCGCTCATTAACACGTTCAGTCGATAGCTCTCAACATACAAATATACTGAAAAATGAGCAGAAACACAAGGTCCGTTCTGTTTGAAATCAGCGGCCTAAAAACCATTTCCAGGCTGGGACAGTGTGAGTCATGGTTCATCTCCTCCTCGCTAGTAAAGAGGGCGATCTCAAGTCTATTTGACTTTTTGGTCACCCTCAAAAGCATTTATTCGCAAGATGGATAAAGTGAGTCCTCTCCTTTTATATTATCTCCATATCAGAAGTTTTCATCCAACCTTCACGACCATCGGAAAGACGGATATTCCTCCATTCTCCCACCTCGTCGATGAGAGTAATTTTTGTCCCCTCATGAAGTACGAAAAGATCCTTGGCACTCTCAGATGAAGGAGAACTCTTGACAGAAGATACCGGCACCATGACAATGGCGGAATCCGCTTTCTCATAATCACGCTTCTGCCAGATGGACATGGACAAAGAAAGCACGAAAAGCAGCAGCAGGACGATTCCCGTGAAGAATCCCAGTCTTCTCTTACCTGCCGTACTTCCCAGAATGAAAAGAAGAGCCATCGCGAGAGTGAGGGCGAACAACACAAGGGAAAGGACCGCCCAGACGTTCGAGCTCATCACATAGCAAAGATTCCTCATCCAGGATTTGAGGAAGAACTCCGGAACATCATCAATCCTGTCCTGGATCTGAGAAGATGCGAACTCCAGGTTGAATCGTGCCTCCTTATGTGAAGGATCAGTTTTCAGAGCCCTTTCATAATTGAGAATAGCCTTTGGATATTCTCCTGCCTTGAAGTATGCGTTGCCGGCGTTGTAGTAAACGTCAGCCGACTCTATTCCGGCAGCGGAGATGGCTTCAAAGGCATTGGCTGCAGTCTGCCACTGTCCCGCCTCATATGCGGACACGCCCCTGGTCCACAAAGAATCAGGATAGGAGTCAGCGCCCTGAGCCGCGAATGGCATCAAAAGAGCAAGTATAACGGGAAGAGCCGCTCCCGCTTTCTTTGCGGTCGGATGTCCTTTCATTGAAGAATCTATTCTGGAAATCACATCAACTGCGCTGTCATAGTGAGCTTTCATGGCTTCATTGCCGGAGTCTGGTGCGTAGCGGGCATATTCGCATGCATCCAATAGCGAGATGAACTGATCGGCAGTCTCCTGAGGCACACCTCCATCAAGGAGAGACGAGGAGATGTTTTCTCTAGTGAGGGATTCTCCGGAGATGTTCAGTTTGTCGCTTATGAATCCCAGCAAAGCCCTGTGCAACTCCTCATAGAAGGCGGTATAAAGGTTCTTTGACAGGAAGTCGCCCGCTGTCTTGAGGCGTCCAAGAGCCATCTTGGTGGCTTTCCTGTTCCTGCTGGAGACGACATCCGCCTTCCTTGCCGCCATTCCCCTGAGAGCGGCCCACAAAGCGAAGAACGCTGCAAGAAGAAGAGCAGCCAGAATCCAGAAGAAAGGCTTGCCGACAAAGAAAGATGAGCCTCCGAATGATGGAGTCTTGGTCTTTATGTAACGGATGTCTTCACCAAGATTCCGGACACCTTTACGGTCTGCAGCCTGAAGAGTGGACCCGGTTGAGGGAGCATAAGCGTCTCCTTCTCCTTTGGCGACCTTGTATGTGATGGGTTCAGTCCTCAGGGTCACATACTGTCCTGAAGAAGTGTCATAATAAGAGTACTCGATAGGTTCAATCGTGAACTCGCCGTGACTTCTCGGAATGAAAGGATACTCGAAACTCTTGCTGCCGGAAGTGCCTCCTGTACCCCTGTCCATGTTTTCGGTGACTTTGGTGTCATACACTTCCATATCCGGAGGGAACGATACTTTCGGGGCCTCAAGAAGCGAAACATTGCCCTTTCCGTTAACGGTAACCAGCAACGATACTGCCTCATGGGTCTTCAAGGAGTCCTTTGACATCTTCGCCGAGATCGTGAACTTTCCTACTCCTCCTCCGAAAGATGAAGGTGCGCCTCCCGGAAGAGCTTTCACGTTGACGGTAGTAGTAGGAGTGGATATCCTTTTCCTGATGGTACGGTAATCATCCTCAAAGAAACTGTCGAAAATGCTCCTGCTTCCGGAAGAAGTCCTGACATTGACCAGAACCACCAGTTCTGCCGGATCTATCTGAAGAGATCCTGCCTGCTGGGGGATGATCACATAACGGCGCAGAACTGCAGTATTGTAAATCTTGTCGTCGAGAGTCTCACGGCGGAATTCAATATTGGTGGGAGCTTCGGTCTCCTGGCTCCAGAATCCGTTGAAAGAAGGGAACTTCGCATCCTCGAATCCGGCAATATTAACTCTCTGATACAGTTTGAGTGTTGCAGTTATCGGTTCGCCTATTACAGCCGAATTACGGCTTAGGGTGAATCTCATGAAAAGATCGTCAGAGGAGATTTCTCCACTTGAAGAACGTGATGAGCCCTGGGTGGAACCACCTTGAGAAGATCCTCCCCTGGAAGATGAAGACGAGGAGCCATTGGCCACTACTTCAATGGACACGGCCCTGGAAGTTATGGTCTCACCGTTGACCTTGGCGCTGGCGCTCGGAAGCTGGAAAGTACCCGCTGACTTGGGAGCCAGGATATATGTGAAAGTATGCTGCGAAGTGCGGCTTCTCTTGCCATTGAGAATCTGTATCGAAGTGGAAGTACCCCTTTGGGGACCCCATACCAGCTGGAAATCAGAGCCCGGTTCCCATTGGAAATCAGACGGAGAATCATCACCTTCAATGACGAAGGCCACATTGAACTGTTCATCGAGACCTACCACATTCGGAGCCTCGACCTTGATGCTCGTCTGCGCGCGAAGCACAGAGGGCATAATGACGGAAACGGCAAGGAGCGCCAATATGGAGGCGGCCTTGCGGATTCCAGCGTGTATGAACGATCCTTTGAACATCTTCTTTACCAATTCTTCTCTTTCTGCCTTGATTTGAGAACCTCGGCCTTCTCCTTGTTCACCTTATCCTGCGTTTCTTTCTCCTTTGCCTGAATGGCCTGGAGCATCTGCTGGGCCTGCTGAGGTGAAATCTTCACATCCTGAGGCTGTTGTCCCTGCTGGGACTGGTTGTCCTTCTGGTCTTGATTCTGATTTCCGTTATTCTGCTGATCCTGATTCTGCTGATCCTGTTGATTCTGGTTATTGTCACCTCCTCCGTTCTGGTCCTGGTTCTGGTCCTGCTGCTGATCATTGTCTCCTCCGCCCCCGTTCTGCTGCTGTTCCTCCAACTTCTTCTTGGCATAGATGTAATTTTCTTTCGCATCCATATCGGAAGGGTTACGGAGAAGGGATTCCTTGAGTGCGTCGACAGCACCCTGCCAGTCCTGCTTGGCGATAGCGACATCCCCTTTATTGTAGTAATACTGTGCGCCGTAAGGTGAAACCTTCGCCGCCTCAGAGAGGCTTTCCAGGCGGGTCGCGGCTTCTTCGACATTCTCCTGCCGGAAGAGGTTGTTCGCAAGATTGTATCCCGCGGCGAATGATGTCGAGTCTTTTGCCAAGGCCTTGCGGTAGCTTATATCAGCCTGGACATGATCCCCTTTACGGAACCTGCGGTTACCTTGACGTACGTCATGCCTGTCCGCCTGAGCGTATCCACCCTGACAGACGATCAGCATCAGCAGAACCGACAACAACGTATGCAACAAATTGCTTCCCATCCTAAGATTCCTCCCTTGTGAAGAGATGACGGCGGGAGCGTCTCTCCCCTATCAGCATCTCGATTATGAACAGCACCAAAGCAGCACCGAGGAAGTACATGAACTGTTCATCAAATTCCTCGAACTGGATGGAATCGAATTCCTCATCCTCCATCCTGCGGATGTCATCAATGATGGGGTTGAGTCCGAATTCCTCATTTCCTGCATGGATATATGCGCCACCTCCTGCCTGGGCTATATCCTGAAGGGTCTTTTCGTCAAGTTTCGTCACGACAATGTTGCCGTCCTTGTCCTTGAGAAGATCCCCGTCCATGGGTATGGGCTGCCCTTGAACTGATCCCACACCGATCGTATAGACCTTGATGCCCATTTCGGCGGCTTGGGCAGCAGCCTCAACGGGATCGTCCTCATGGTTCTCTCCATCGGTGATGACGACGATAGCGCGGCTTTTCTCACTCTGAGCACTGAAACTCCTGATGGCAGTAAGGATAGCTTCTCCGATGGCGGTACCCTGCACAGGGACTGATTCCGTGGAGATGCTCCCGAGGAACATCTTCGCAGAAACGTAATCAGTGGTGATCGGAAGCTGGACAAAGGATGTTCCGGCGAACAATATGAGGCCGATCCTGTCATCCTGAAGCCGGTCGGAAAGGCGAGAAATCGCGAGCTTGGCCCTTTCCAGACGGTTAGGGCTGTAGTCCTGGGCGAGCATGGAATTGGAGACGTCAAGAACCACTATGACCTCCGCTCCCCTGGCTTTGTGTTCAGAAAGCTTGGCTCCGATCTGAGGCCTGGATACTCCTACTACCAGACAGAAAAATGCGAGGCAGAAGAGCACCATCCTGACCCAACCCTTGGACCTTGAATAAGAAGGCATCAGGGCTTTGGTCAGCTCCTCGTCACCGAACTTGCGCACACGGGCGTTCCTTCTGTACCGCTTGAAGCCGTACAGGAGCAGGAGCAACGGAATCAGAAGCAACAGTGCAAGATATTGCGGTTGTGCGAAATACATCTCTCCTCCTTTCTTCTATGGCAATCTTCTGCGGAACAGCATAAGCAATATCTCCGCCAGTATGCATAATAACGCCGCGACGGCATATTTGCCGAACAGTTCCTTGTACACTGGGAAGCTGTCAATGGTGGTACGGGTAGTCTCCATCCGGCTTATCTCCGAATAGATTTCCGCCAGCTTGGTGTTGTCAGTCGCCCTGAAATACCTGCCTCCGGTAACAGACGCTATACCTTTTAGCAGATCCTCGTCTATCTCGACTTGCACCTGCTGCATTTCCACTCCCCACGGGGTGATCACAGGATATGGTGCAGTACCGTTCGCACCGACACCGATCGTATATACCCTGACACCGTATGTGGCGGCGATGTCCGCTGCAGTGGCGGGAGTGATCTCTCCGCTGTTGTTCACACCGTCTGTGAGAAGGATCACGACACGGCTCTTCGCATCCGAATCCTTCATCCTTGCCACGGCGGTAGCAAGGCCGTTACCGATGGCGGTACCGTCATCGATAAGACCGGTCTCGATGTCCTGGATAAGATTGATCAGGGTGGAACGGTCCGTTGTCAAAGGGCACTGGGTATAGCTTTCTCCGGCAAAGACCACTATTCCGATTCTGTCGGAAGGTCTCTGGGATATGAACTCTATCGCGATGTCCTTTGCGGCACTGATACGGTCAGGATTGAAGTCCCTGGCAAGCATACTGGTCGAAACGTCCATCGCAAGCACGATGTCTATTCCTTCGGTGTCGACCCTCTCCAGCTCTTTGGATGATCTGGGACGCGCTATCGCCACTACAAGAAGGCAAAGTGCGGCAGTCCGAAGGACCATAGGAAGATGACGGAGTATTCCGGTCAGGCGGGAAGCACCGGCCTTCCATGGTGAAATCGTTGACACCCTCATGTGAGGACGTCTGTCCCTGAGTTCCAGATACAGGTAATGAGCCACCATCAAGAGCGGCAGCAGCATCAGCCAAAGCAGTTTCGGATACTCAAAAAACATCTGTATTCCCTCCAGTCAATCTACTTTGTTCATTTGGGCATATAGGCGGAATCGTCTTCCCTGGGCGGAATGTCGCCCGGAGCGGCTTCGGCCTTGGCCTTTTCCTCCTCTTCCTTCTCCTTTTCCAGGATGGCGCCGTAAGTCTCCATGACGAACTTCACGGCCAAAGGAACCGCAGAAGCGTTGTCCTGGTCAGTGGCGGTATACTTGGCGAACTTGACGAAGTCTGACCTTTCGAAGAGTTCCTTAAGTTCAGCCCTCATCCGTGGATCAATATCCTTGTCCTTCACCGCCACGAAAATCTCCGCCGTAGTCATCTCCATGGCCGGAATCTCATAACGGGACACCATGTATTCACGGACAGTATCGGTGAGTTCGGAGTAGAAGTACTTCTGCTTCTCGGGAGCCCAGTACTTGTTTCCGCGCAAGGAGTCAAGTCTTCTGAGCGCTCTGATGTGAGGAGCTTCCTTCACCGCCTCCTGGACGCTGCCGCGTCCCTTCCTCATTATATGCAGACATACTGCAAGAATAACCGCCAATGCGACTGCCCAGATACCGGCAATCCAAGGAATAAGTTCCTTGAAAGTGAGAGGATACTTTATCTGCCCTTTAATGTCATGGGGCTCGAAAGTCTCCATGTCAATGGGTATCGTCTTCACTGAAAGGGTCTGCGGATTGAAAACCAGAGTATCTACCTGACCATGGGGAAGCATCCTTTGGACAGGAATCTGAGGCAGTTGGTATTCACCCTCGTCAAATGAAGTGATGAGCGTCTTGACCTCTATATCGAAAGTACGGAGCTTGGTCTTCTTGATTTTGTTTACGGAAACCGTGTCTACAAGCCAAGGAGTAAGCATGTCCACTTTGTCCATAATGACGTTGCCCTTGACCTCGGGCATCGCGAATCCCGTACCCTCGGCCACGTCCTTGAGGAGGATTCCGTACCAGAGCTGATCCCCGATCAGAACCGAGTCCCTCTGGATCGTCGGACGAAGGAACGAGCCTTCCATTTCAATCACACCTCCAAGAAGGTATCTCTTCGTGGGGTCCTGGGCGGCAGCCAAAGTCGAATCGGCCTTTGCCGACTTGTCTTCATTCCCCCTGCTGGCCGAGAGTCTGTCAGCCGCAGTCTGGGCGCTCACGCATAAACAGACCGAGAGGAAGGCCACCACCATGGATGCCCTCTTTGATATCCGCTTATTGAAATTTTCCGATACCATCGCTTCCGTTTATCTGCTGGCGAAAAGCGCCATGAGCCCTTTCACATAATCCTGGTCCGTTCCTATCGTCACTGAATCCACCTTGTGGCGGTTGAGCAGCTTCGTGGTGTTTTCCTCAAGGCTGGAATACCACTTTGAGTATTCGCCCCTCACTTTGCGGCTGGAAGTGTTGATCCAGGCCGATCCGTTTCCTTCCGAATCCTTCACGTGGACGACTCCGATATCGGGGATGGACCTTTCCCTGGGATCCACAACCCTTATGACGCTCAAGTCATGCCTGTTGACAGCGATCTTCAGGGCTTCCTCATATCTTGGAGTCACGTCCCCGGGGTTGACGTCGACCATGTCGGAGAGCAGGAATGCGGTGCATTTCTTCTTTATGGCGTTCGTCAGGAACTGGAGAGCGGCTCCGATATCGGTTCCGTCCGATGTCGGGGTGAATTCAATTATCTCCCTTATGATATGAAGCAGGTGCCCCCTGCCTTTCTTCGGCGGGATGAACTTCTCCACTTTATCACTGAAAAGAAGGGCTCCTACCTTGTCATTATTGATTATCGCCGAGAAAGAGAGGACAGCGGATATCTCCGCTATCATGTCCCTCTTCGTCATTCCTTTAGTGCCGAAGAGCCCGGAACGGCTGACATCGATCAGCAGGACGACCGTCAGTTCCCTTTCCTCTTCGAACACCTTGACATAAGGCGAATTGAGCCTTGCGGTCACATTCCAGTCCATCGACCGGACATCATCTCCGTACTGGTACTCCCTCACCTCGCTGAAAGCCATACCCCTGCCCTTGAAGGCGGAGTGGTATTCTCCTGCGAAAATCTGATGGGAGAGGGCCTTTGTGCGGATCTCGATCTTGCGGACTTTCCGCAAGAGTTCCGTGGCCTTGTTTGATGATGTCACCGCCATACCCGGAAGACTAAGGGACCATCACTGCGTTAAGGACCTCGGAGACCAGATTGTCAGTGGTCACATTCTCCGCCTCAGCTTCATAAGTGAGGCCGATACGGTGGCGGAGGACCTCAGGGCAAACCGCCCTCACGTCCTCAGGAATCACATACCCTCTTCTCTTTATGAATGCGTAAGCCTTCGCAGCGAGTGAGAGAGAAATGCTGGCCCTAGGAGAAGCTCCGTAGGAAATGAGGTTCCCGACACCCTTCAGGCCGTAGTCATCAGGAGTCCTTGTCGCATAGACTATGTCAACGATATACCTTTCGATCTTTTCATCCATGTACACGTCACGAACAACGCTTCTGGCACGGACGATATCCTCGGGTTTGACGACGGGATTGGCCTTGGGGAACTCACCGAGGTTGTTCATCCTTATTATCTGGCGCTCTTCATCCTTCTTGGGATATCCGACAATCACCTTGAGCATGAAACGGTCCACCTGAGCCTCAGGAAGAGGATAGGTTCCTTCCTGCTCAATGGGGTTCTGGGTCGCCATCACAAGGAATGGTTCAGGAAGACGGAAAGTCTCCTCCCCGATTGTCACCTGGTGCTCCTGCATAGCTTCAAGGAGGGCGGACTGCACCTTGGCCGGGCTTCGGTTGATTTCATCCGCGAGGACGAAGTTCGCGAAGACGGGACCTTTGTGTACTTCGAACTTGCCGTCCTTTTGGGAGTAGATCAGTGTTCCCGTAAGGTCTGCCGGAAGAAGGTCCGGAGTGAACTGGATTCTGCTGAACTTGGCATCAACCGCCTGAGCAAGGGTATTGATCGCCAAAGTCTTGGCCAATCCCGGGACACCTTCAAGCAGGATGTGTCCTCCGGCAAGAAGTCCGATCAGCAGGTTCTCGACCAACTGTTTCTGTCCTACTATGACCTTCCCCATTTCGATGGTCAGCAGATCCACGAATGCGCTTTCCTGCTGAATGCGGTCATTGAGTTCCTTGATGTTTACGCTCTCCATAAAAATGACTAAATTTGCAAATCATCCCCCATGGGACAATCTTTATTATCAAACAAGGCATGCGATACAGGATTGACCTCTCATATGACGGTTCCTCTTTCTGCGGTTGGCAGATCCAGAGTTCTGCGCCCTCCGTTCAGGAGAGTCTCGAAAAAGCTCTTGGCATTCTTCTCAAAGAGGACGTCACGTTGACAGGTGCCGGAAGGACCGATACGATGGTAAACGCCATTGGATATGCGGCCCATTTCGACACTAAGGAGGCAATCCCGGACGTGCGCAGTATAGGCTACAAAATAAATGCCATGCTGCCTCACGGAATCATAGTCCACTCCATCTCGGAATGCGATGAGCAATTCCACGCCAGATTCTCCGCCACGGCCAGGGAATATATGTATTTCCTTCACAGGAAAAAGGACCCCTTCGTGGAAAAATATTCCTTCAAGTGCTCTTATCCGCTTGACATCAATGCGATGAATCAGGCCGCAGGAATGATTCTGGGAACGAGGGATTTCAGCTGCTTTGAAAAGACAGGCGGAGCCAACAAGACGTCTATATGCACCGTGACCAAGGCGCAATGGGAGTCATACACCCCGGACCACGTCAGGTTGATGGGATATCCCGCCGAAGATGGTGACTATCTTGTTTTCACTGTGAAAGCTGACAGGTTCCTCAGAAATATGGTCCGGGCCATTGTCGGCACCCTCATCGAGATAGGACGGGGGAAGCACTCTCCCCAGTGGATGAATGAAGTGCTTGCCTCCAAAGACAGAGGATCAGCCGGTGAATCCGTCCCCGGTCATGCCCTTTTCCTGAAGGAAGTGGACTATTGATCCATCGCTCCTACAGGCATAATCGCAGTCCATCAGTTTCCCGATTCCAGTTACCTTTTCGCACGCATCAAGACCTGCGATGAGGGTACGTGAAAGATCTTCCCTGCGTTCATCCATGTTCAGATGGCCGTCCGACAAATTTGTGCTGAGCAGCTTTCGGGAAACAAGAAGCCCGGTCCTATGAAAAAAAGAGCCTTTCTTTCCAAGAAAATCACTATATTTGCAAATTGGTGGCATAGTGTATGCTTGTCACCTCATCAAGTTAAAACAACGGTTGAAACCCCTTCACAAGGATAATACTCAAAATCGATATGATGTTTACTTTTTTACAGGCCGCAGGGCTCTCTGATTCCCTTACTCAGGCGGTCGAAAACCTGACCCCCGCTGCAGCTCCTGTGCAGCAAGAGATGTCCTTCTCACTTATCAGCATGGCGGCGAAAGGCGGATGGCTGATGATAGTCCTCCTCATCCTTTCAATCATCGCAATCTACATCTTCGGCAAGAAGTGGTGGATGATCCACAAGGCCGGAAGCATCGACAAGAACTTCATGAAGGACATCAGGGATTATGTCCATGAAGGCAAGCTAAAATCCGCGATCACCCTTTGCCAGAAGTACGATTCCCCTATCGCACGCCTCGTTGAAAAGGGCATCGAAAGGATCGGCCGTCCCCTCTCTGACATCCAGACATCTGTCGAGAATATGGGCAACACTGAGGTCGCCCGTCTCGAAAAGGGACTTCCTCTTCTTGCGACCATCGCTGGAGGCGCTCCTATGATCGGATTCCTCGGAACCGTCATCGGTATGGTCCAGGCATTCTTCAACATGTCCCAGGCCGGAAACAACATTGACATCACCCTGCTTTCAAGCGGTATATACACCGCTATGATCACAACAGTTGGCGGTCTTATCGTCGGTATCGTCGCTTACTTCGGATACAACTACCTCACATCCAACATCTCCGACCTTGTCTTCAAGATGGAGAGCGCGACTATCGACTTCATGGACCTTCTCCATGAGCCCGCTGACGCTGAGGAATAACAAGCAGTCCAACCAACAGACATACAGAAGCAAATGGCGATAAAGAGACATACGAAGGTGCTGTCGGACATCGGGATGTCATCAATGACTGACCTGGTGTTCCTGCTGCTCATCTTCTTCCTCATAACCTCGACGCTGGTGAACCCCAACGCCCTGAAGCTCCTTCTCCCGAAAAGCACGGGACAGGTTTCAGCGAAGGCCAGCGTCAGTGTATCGATCAAGGACTGGCACCAGGATGACCTTTACACCTACCATATCAACGGAAATGAAGACCCCATCCCCTTCGCTGATGTAGAGGATGCGCTCATAGGTCTTCTCCAAAGCGACGAAGATCCCACATTCTCCATTTATGCAGACGAATCCGTCCCGGTAAAGGAGATCGTGGCTGTGATGAACATCGCTAAAAGAAACCACTACAAGGTGATACTGGCGACCTCGCCGGAATAATCCCCACACCCACCAAAGGCTGAAACATATGGCTGACTATCTTGACAAAAGAAAACACACGGAAAAGCTGTCCTGGGTTACCGGGCTCGGCCTTACCGTATTGGCCCATGCATGCCTTGTGGTGTTCGGTGTCTTCTCCGGCATCAAATACCTCTATCCTCCGCCTCAGGAGCAGACGTTCCTGATCGATTTCACAGAACCTGAGCCGGAACCCGTCCTCCAGGAATTCAACGGGACACTCCCCCAATCCGAAGAGATAGACCGGAGCAAGCCGCTCGAACTCGTACAGAGGTCCGAATCCCCTGTACAGGGAAAGAAAGCCAACGAGGCTCCGGAAGCGAAAGTGGACGATTTCGGGGATGTTGAAGTGAAAGATCCGGAACCTCCCAAGAAGGAGATAAACCAAAGGGCGCTGTTCCGTGCCGCCGACAACAAGACCGACAAGGACACTCTGGCTCCCCAGACGGCATCCAGGGTCTCCGACGCCCTGAAAGCGGGACATGCCTCAGGAAACACCCAGGTCGGAAAGACCAACGGAGCACCAAATGCCCACCTCAAGGGAAGGAGCGTGGTTGGAACACTCCCCTCTCCGAATTACAATGTCCAGGAATCCGGTACAGTCGTCGTGAAGATATGGGTTGACCAATACGGGACAGTCACCAAGGCTATCGCTGGAGCAGACGGCACGACCGTCACCGACAGCAGGCTGTGGACCGCGGCAAGGAACGCCGCAATGGGAGCGCATTTCAACCAGAGCGTTGACGCACCTGCCCTCCAGGAGGGAACGATAACATACATTTTCAGCCTCAAATAGGCTCGGAACCGACCAGATAAAGTTTTTGCAACACATATTCCCACCTTCAAGGTGAAGTAGTGCACTAATTATATATTCATTCAACAGCGGTACAATGGTGTGAACCATCCACTCCGCAGAACAAAAAAACATTTTAAAAGCCCGAGAGGGTGCATCATTATGATGGAAGACAACGAAAAGAGCGGTTACACCGCTGAAGGCAGGAAACTCAGACCGAGACGGCCTAGGGTTTCAGACAGAGTCTACGGATCTGACGGTCAGCAGAACTCTTCCTACGAGAACGGTAACAACTATTCCGAGAGAAGAAGCTACCAGCATCAGAACAATTACCAGGACCGCCAGGGCGGTTACGGCAACTCCCAGAGAAGGAACAACTACGGCGAAGGAGGCTATGGCCAGGGAGGCTATCAGCCCAGACCAAGAAGGAGCTACGGAGACAATTCCTATGGCGATGGCCAGAGGAGGAACAACTACGGTGAAGGCGGACACAGCCAGGGAGGCTATCAGCCCAGGCCCCGCAGGAGCTACGGAGACAATTCCTACGGAAACAACCGCGGTTACAACAACAATGACGGCGGAGAAGGAGGATCATCCTACGGGAACCGTCCTCAGCCCAGAAGGAACAACTTCCAGGGCGGCAGCAGGAACAATTTCGGTGGCGGATACGGCCAGCAGAGGAATGCAGGCGGAAGAGGTCCCGCTCGTCCTCAGAAGAACAACAACTTCAAGCCCAAAAAGAAATTCGACAACTCCCAGGAAGGCATCAACCGCATGCTCTCCCGCAAACCCCAGGTAGAGGAACTCCAGTATTCTGATTTCGAGAACGCCCCTACAGCTATCGCTGAGGTAGTGCGTCTGAACAAGTTCATCGCGAACTCGGGTGTCTGCTCCAGAAGGGAGGCCGACCAGTACATACAGGCAGGTGTGGTCACCGTGAACGGTGAAGTCGTAACCGAACTCGGAAGCAAGGTGAACGTCCTTACCGACGAAGTCAAGTTCAACGGCGAGACAATCCGCGGAGAAGAGAAGGTTTACATCGTCATGAACAAGCCTAAAGGCTACGTGACAACCGCAAGCGACCCTCATGCTGAGAAGACCGTGATGGATCTTCTCAAGGGATGCAAATCAAGGGTTTTCCCTGTCGGAAGGCTTGACAAGAACACTACCGGTGTGCTCATGTTCACCAATGACGGAGAAATCGCCGAAAAGCTCACCCACCCCTCATACGACAAGAAGAAGATCTATCAGGTGGCCCTTGACCATCCTCTGGCACAGGAGGACTTCAACACCATCCTTTCAGGCGTAAGCCTCAATGACGGTGACATCAAGGCAGACGAACTTGAATACATCGACAGCGAAGACCACAAGAAGCTCGGCATCGAGATACATTCAGGGCGCAACCGCATCGTCAGGCGCATCTTCGAAGCGCTCGGATACGAGGTGAAGGCTCTTGACAGGGTGTATTTCGCCGGTCTTACCAAGAAGGGTCTCAAGAAGGGAGAGTGGAGATTCCTCACCAAGGGCGAGGCCAACGTCCTCAAGATGGGATCATACATTTAATAAAAGGATATCAGGAATGAGTTCCAACACCCCCCAGGGAGGAAAACACAGGGCTGGATTCGTCAACATCATCGGTAATCCGAATGTCGGCAAATCCACCCTTATGAACGCCCTCGTCGGCGAGAAACTGTGCATAGTCACGGCGAAAGCCCAGACTACCCGCCACAGGATCATGGGTATCGTCAACACCGACGACTACCAGATTGTGTACTCCGACACCCCTGGCATACTGAAGCCGAACTACAGGCTGCAGAAGAACATGATGGATTTCGTGGACACCGCCATCGGCGACGCCGACATAATCCTCTATGTCACTGACACCGTAGAGAAGGCTGACAAGAACGAGGACTATATAGAGAAACTCCAGAAATTGGAGTGCCCTATAGTCCTTGTCATCAACAAGATAGACATCAGCGACCAACCGAAAGTCGTCGCCCTCATGGACTGGTGGAAGGAGAAACTACCCCAAGCTCAGATAATCCCGGTTTCGGCCAAGGAGAAGTTCGGACTTGAGAATGTGCTTGACGCCGTAGTGGAGAAGCTCCCCGTTTCTCCCCCTTGGTTCGACAAGGACGCCTTCACCGACAGGAACCTCAGGTTCTTCGCTTCGGAGATCATCCGCGAGAAGATACTCCTCAATTATGAGCAGGAGATCCCCTACAGCTGCGAAGTCGTAGTGGAAGCGTTCAAGGAAGGGGCAGAGAGGTACGACATAAGTGCCGTCATCTATGTGATGAGGGACTCGCAAAAAGGGATCCTCATCGGAAAAGGAGGGCAGGCTCTCAAGAAACTCGGCACCCAGGCAAGACTCGAGATGGAGGATTTCTTCCAGAAGAAGGTCTTCCTGAGCCTTTTCGTCAAAGTCGACGAGGATTGGAGGGAGTCCCGCAGGGAACTCCGCAAATTCGGATACGAAGAATAATAACCATTAACGCACAAACGTCCAGGAAAAAGTGAGGTAGCCAATGGCAGAGGATTGGGAAGACATCAGGGAGGAAGGACAGGAAGCAGAGGATAACGCTGCGGATGAAACCGCACCCATTGACGAAGGGTCAGCAGTGCCTTCGGGCAAATACGAGAAGCTTCTTGGAGAAGACAGCACGAAGTACAAACTTTCCGGAATGTTCAAGGACTGGTTTCTTGACTATTCCTCGTATGTCATACTCCAAAGGGCGGTACCCCATATCGTGGATGGCTTGAAACCGGTCCAGAGAAGGGTGCTCCATGCGATGTACAAGATGGACGACGGACGCTACAGCAAGGTGGCGAACATCGTCGGACAGGCCATGCAGTACCATCCCCACGGTGACCAGTCCATCCTGGGAGCGATAGTGCAGATCGGACAGAAAGGCTACTGCATCGACTGCCAGGGAAACTGGGGAAACATCCTTACCGGTGACCCTAACGCCGCTCCGCGTTACATAGAAGCACGCCTGTCAAAGTTCGCGAAGGAAGTCCTCTTCGACCCCAAGGTCACCAATTGGATCACTTCTTATGACGGAAGGAACCAGGAACCTACTGAACTGCCAGTACGCTTTCCTCTTCTGCTTGCCCAAGGAACGGAGGGTATCGCCGTCGGTATGGCTTCGAAAATCCTTCCCCACAACTTCAATGAGCTGATTGACGCTTCAATCTCCATCCTGAAAGGTGAAGAATACGAAATCTACCCCGACTTCCCCACCGGAGGATACGCCGACTGTTCCAAATACATGAAGGGACAAAGGGGTGGAAGCGTGAAGGTAAGGGCAAAGATCGAAAAGATCGACAAGAACACCCTCGCCATCACCGAAATCCCTTACGGCAAGACTTCCCACATCGTAATCGATTCCATTCTCAAAGCCAAGGACAAAGGCAAGATAAAGATAAAGAAGATCGAGGACATGACTACCGACAAGGTGGATATCATCATCCATCTTGCCAATGACGTGTCCCCGGACAAGACCATCGACGCCCTTTACGCTTTCACCGACTGCGAAATCAACATCGCCCCCAATGCGTGCGTAATCGTTGACAACAAGCCGCAGTTCCTCTCGGTGAACGACATCCTCGAATACGACACCCAGCACACAAAGGATCTGCTCGGACGCCAGCTCCAGATCAAACTGGATGAACTCGAGGGCGAGTGGCATTATTCTTCCCTTGAGAAGATCTTCTTCGAAAACAGAGTCTACAAGATTCTCGAGGAAGACCAGAAGAGCTGGGAAATACAGCTTGATGAAGTTTTCGAGAAGATGAAGGAATACCAGCACCTTCTCCACCGCGAGATAGTGATGGACGACATTCTGAAGCTTGTCGAGAAACCCGTCAGGAAGATCTCCAAGTTCGATACCAAGGCTGTAGACGAAAAGATAAAAGGCATCGAGGAACAGATCGCCCAGGTCAAGGACAACCTTGAGCATCTCACCAGATTCACGATCGAATGGTTCCGCTCCCTGAAGAAGAAATACGGGAAAGATTTCCCGAGGCTCACCGAAATCACCTCTTTCGAAGCCATCGCGGTGACGAAAGTCGTGAACAACAACGCCAAGCTTTACGCAAACATGAAGGCGGGCTTCGTCGGCATGAGCCTCAAGAGGGATGACGCCGGAGAATTCATCTGCGAGTGTTCAGACCTCTCCGAAATCATCGTAATCAGGAAGGACGGCAAGTACCTTGTTACAAAGGTCACCGACAAAGCTTTCTTCGGGGAAGACCTCCAGTACGTAGGCGTTTTCAACCGAGGAGACGAAAGGACTATATACAACGTCATCTACAGGGACGGAAAGAGCACGACCTATTACGCAAAGAGGTTCGCCATCACTTCCATCAACAGGGACAAGGAATACGACCTCACCACCGGAAAGCCCGGCAGCCAGATAATGTGGTTCACCGCCAACCATAACGGTGAAGCCGAGACGGTGAAGATAATCCTGAGGCAGAAATCCACTCTCAAGAAGACTGTCCTCGAATACGATTTCTCCACTCTGGCCATAAAAGGCAAGGGAACAAGGGGCAACCTTGTAACCAAGCATGCCGTGAACCGTGTGCAGCTGAAGAGCAAGGGAATCTCCACAATAGCAGGAAAGGACATCTGGTACGATGCCGACATCCAGAGGCTGAACGAGGACTCCCGTGGCCTGTATCTGGGTCAGTTCGACACAGAAGACAAGGTGCTCGCCATCTTCAAGAACGGCACATACTACACCACTTCGTTCGACCTGAGTAACCGCTACCAGGGAGACGTCCTCAAGATAGAGAAACTCGACGAAGACAAGACTTACACAGCCCTGTATTGGGATGCTTCAGTCAAGGCTTTCTATGTCAAGAGGTTTTCCTTCTCACAGAGTGACAACCAGCCGGTATCATTCATTTCTGAGGCCAAGGGATCATACCTGGTCGATATGAGTGACGACCTGCATCCCCAGTTCGAAGTCACCTTCGGAGGAAAATTCTCCTCAAGGTCTCCTGAAACCTTCGACGCCGAAGAATTCATCGCGAAGAAGGGAATCGCGGCCAAAGGCAAGAAGTGCCATCAGTACGACCTTAAGAGCGTACGTTTCGTTGAGCCTCTCCACAAGCCGGAGGACGATATCCCCGAGGAACCGGAAACTGATCCGGATGACTCCGGAGCTGATACCCCGGAGACCGCTCCAGAGAAGGTGACCTCTCCGGTGATTGAAGCCCTCACATCCCCTGAACCCGAACCTGAAACGGTTACGGAATCCCAGGACAAGCAAGAACCGGAGCCCGAAGCGATAGATCTTCTTGGGCCCGAGGAAGTGCAAGCCGCTCCAGCACCCGAAGTGCAGGAAGAGCCAAAAGCGTTCGAAGAACCGTCATCGGATGACGATGTCATCGAATTGGACCTCATAGATCCTTCCACGGTTACTACACCGAAAGAGGAGCTCCCCAAGAAAAAGAAATCCTCACCCAAGAAAAAGGACAAGATAAAAGGGGCATCGGCAGGTGATGTGGTCGATCTGGGAAGTGACGACATTCCGGATGACGAGCCCACGCTCTTCGACATCTTCTAGATTATTGAACCAGCCCCGGATATTTTCCGGGGCATGACTTTTATGGCATGACCATCTCTCTGACAGGATTCATGGGCTCTGGAAAGAGCAGCGTCGGGAAGGAACTCGCTTCCATTCTCGGCTGCCCCCTCATTGACCTTGATTCCTATATTGAGGACAAGGTCGGGGAAAGCATACCCGAGGTCTTCGCAAGAGGTGGAGAGAGCCTTTTCAGGGAAATCGAATCCGCTTCACTAATTGAAGTCCTCTCTTTAGAAGAGGCGGATTCCGTAAGGATTCTTTCTCTTGGCGGCGGGACCTTGGAGAAGGAGGAGAACGCCCTCCTTGTCAAGGAAAAGACAACATGCATCTATCTGAAGGCAAGCGTGGATACCCTGGTCTCAAACCTTGAGAACGACTTTGAAGGAAGACCCATGCTGAACGGGACTGACCTCAGAGGAAGAATCGTTGACCTTATGTCAAGAAGAGAAGATTCATACCAGGGATGCGCTTCGTTTGTAGTAGAGATTGACGGAAAGTCATTCATGGAAGTCGCACAAGAGATCATTTCACTCCTTGAATAGCAAAACGCTGCCCTGGAAAGGCAGCGGAAAAGAAAAATGCACGGGGATTTCCTAGATGAAGTCCTCGTGTTCCCTTATATCCTTAAGACGGAGCTGGATATTTGAATTGCCCCTATAATAGTTCTCGACTATGGAGTAGCAGATATCGACCGGATTGCCGTTCTTGATATGGTCGAAATGCTCCGACATATTGAACCCTATCGCTGAAATCTGCCTCGTGTTCCCGGGATCCTGGATGAGTTCCAACTTGAGATGCTGTCCCGCAGGTCCCACTTTTCTTCCCGTACCGTAATCGTACACGTTCTCTGTAAGGAATACAGGGGTACTGTTGCCAGGACCGAACGGCTGGAACTGCTTGAGTATCCTGAAGAACTTGGGCGTAATCTGTACGAAATCAAGCTTAGAGTCGACATCGATAATGGGAGTGCTCATGTCCATTGTCAGATGCTCACTGACCCACTTCTCCATACGCCTTGCGAACTCGGGAAGGTTCTCCTCCTTCATCGTAAGGCCTGCAGCATAGATATGGCCGCCGAAGTTCTCCAGAAGGTCAGCGCACTGCTCGATTGAGCTGTACAGGTCGAACCCTCTTACACTTCTCGCCGACCCGGTGACAAAGCCGTTCGACTGGGTGAGAACGAATGTCGGCTTGTAGAAAGCCTCCACAAGGCGCGAAGCGACTATTCCGACAACGCCTTTGTTCCATGAAGGGCTGTATACGATGGTCGTATGTTCACTGGCAAGGCACCTGCCGTCTTCAACCATCTGGAGAGCCTCCTTGGTGATTTCGCGGTCGATGGATTTACGCTCGTTGTTGTTGTCGTTGATCTGGTTACCTATGGCTGCGGCGCTTACCGCATCCTCCGATGTCAGAAGCTCGACGGCGAGCCGTCCGGTCTCCATTCTGCCTGCGGCATTGATTCTCGGACCTATCTTGAAAACAATATCGTCAATGGTGACATGCGAAGGCTCGAGATTGGCGAGATCTATTATCGCCTTGAGTCCCTCCCTGGGGCTCTCGTTCAGTCTTTTCAGCCCGAAATGTGAAAGGACCCTGTTCTCGCCGGTCACGGACACAAGGTCGGAAGCTATCGATACGACCAGAAGGTCAAGAAGGGGCAACAGTTCCTCGAAAGGAATGCCGTACCTCTGGCCATACGCCTGTACCAGTTTGAATCCCACTCCGCAACCGGAAAGGTCATCGAAAGGATAATGACAATCTTCCCTTTTGGGGTCAAGCACGGCTGCCGCTGCGGGGAGCACCTCCTCAGGGAGATGATGGTCGCAGATTATGACGTCTATCCCCTTCTCCCCGGCATACCTCACCTTGTCGATAGCCTTAATTCCGCAATCCAGGGTTATGATCAGAGAAAATCCGTTCTCGGCTGCCCAATTGATGCCTTTTATCGAGACACCGTATCCTTCGTCATACCTGTCCGGGATGTAGAAATCCAGATTGGGAGTGATCTTGCGGAGGAAGGAATAGACCAGAGAAACTGCGGTTGTCCCGTCCACGTCGTAATCTCCGTAAACAAGGATCTTCTCTCCGGAAACGATCGCTTTGCGGAGCCTCTCCACCGCCCTGTCCATATCCTTCATCAGGAAAGGATCATGCAGCTCTGAAAGGTCCGGACGGAAGAAAGAACGGGCCTGCTCGAAGGTGGTGACGCCCCTTTGCACAAGAAGAGAGGCGAGGACAGGATCCACGCCCAACTCAGCCGAGAGTCTCCCGACCGCTTCTTGATCAGTTACAGGTTTGACTATCCACCTCTTGTCGTGCATTCTTACATTCTTCCCTTTTTCCATCAAAAACCCTTCAGATAATACTGAGAGGCAATCTTGATTCTTACAAAGATATCCAATAAATTTTAATTTCGGCATTATTTCGTTACTTTTGCAACCTTACAAGAAAGCAGAAACAATCCAAGGACGCAGAGAATGCGCCGAACAAACAGAATTCAGTATGGCAACACAGCAGCTAAGTGAGCAGGAGATTCTCCGCAGGGAATCAATGAACAAGTTGAGGGAACTCGGTATCGAGCCATATCCCGCAGCCCTTTATCCCGTGAACGCTACAAGCAAGGAGATACTCTCCGGCTACAATGCGGAAGAAGGCAATTTCCAGGATGTCTGCATAGCGGGAAGGATCATGTCCCGTAACATCATGGGCGCCGCTTCATTCATGAAGCTCCAGGACGGAGAAGGCAGGATCCAGGTATATGTCAAGAGGGACGAAATCTGCCCCGGAGAAGACAAGACGATGTACAACACCGTCTTCAAGAAACTCCTTGACATCGGAGACATCATCGGAATCAAAGGTTACGCTTTCGTGACCAAGACCGGTGAGACATCCGTCCACGCGAAAGAGCTCACTGTCCTGAGCAAGTCCCTCAAGGTGCTTCCCATCGTCAAGGAAGCCGACGGAAAGGTGCATGACGCTTTCACTGATCCCGAACTCCGCTACCGCCAGAGATATGTCGACCTGATCGTCAATCCCCAGGTCAAGGACACTTTCGTCAAGAGGGCGAAGATCATCTCCACGATGAGGGAGTATTTCAACGAAGCCGGTTGCCTGGAAGTCGAGACACCCATCCTCCAGTCCATCCCCGGAGGTGCGACCGCACGTCCTTTCATCACTCATCATAACGCTCTCGACATTCCTCTGTACCTGAGGATCGCCAACGAGCTTTACCTAAAGAGGCTGATAGTGGGAGGTTTCCCCGGAGTATATGAATTCGCGAAGGACTTCCGCAACGAAGGAATGGACAAGACCCACAATCCGGAGTTCACCTGCATGGAGATCTATGTCGCCTACAAGGATTACATCTGGATGATGGAGTTCGTGGAGAAGATGCTCGAAAGGATATCCACTGCCGTCAACGGTTCCACAGTCGTGAACATCGCCGGAAACGAGGTTGACTTCAAAGCTCCTTATCGCAGGATCGGAATCCTCGATGCAATAAAAGAATATGCAGGAGTAGATGTGAAGGGAATGGGAGTTGACGAACTCCGAGCCACCTGCAAGTCTCTCAATGTCGAGTTCGAGCCCTCAATGGGAGTAGGAAAGCTCATCGACGCGATCTTCGGGGAATACTGCGAAAAGAACTTCGTCCAGCCGACATTCGTGATCGACTATCCGGTCGAGATGTCTCCCCTTACGAAGCGCCACAGGAACGATCCGGCTTTGACAGAAAGATTCGAACTTTTCGTTTGCGGAAAAGAACTCGCCAACGCATACTCCGAACTCAACGACCCCGTCGACCAGCTCGAGAGGTTCGAAGAGCAGGCAAGGCTCAAGAGCGGTGGAGACGATGAGGCCATGTTCATCGACTATGACTTCGTCCGCGCACTTGAATACGGTATGCCTCCCACTTCCGGACTCGGAATAGGAATCGACCGTCTCACAATGTTCATGACAGGACAGACAACCATCCAGGATGTGCTCTTCTTCCCTCAGATGAGACCTGAAAAGATCATCAAGAAAGAGGAAAAAGCCGAGGACAGCCAGGAATAATACCACTGAAACATGAGGATCGAAACGGTCACATCGGTCCAGAACCCCAAGATAAAGGACCTTCTTTCGCTTCAGGAGAAATCCCGCACAAGGCGTCAGAAGGGCCTTTTCATTGTTGAGGGCCGCAGGGAACTTCTTCACTGCCTTGAGGCGGGGTTCATCCCGTCATGCCTTTTTGTCTGCGGAGAAATCCTTTCTCCTGATCAGATGAACGAGATAGTCTCATTGGCGGAGAAAGCGAACCCGAAGGTCGGACTCGTGCAGGTGAATTCTTACATCTACGACAAGATCGCTTACCGCGGAGGTACTGAAGGGGTCATCGCCGAAGTCATTTCCATAGACCGGAAACTCTCCGACCTTTCTCTTTCGGAGAATCCCCTTATCGCCGTCCTTGAAGGAGTCGAGAAACCGGGCAACCTAGGTGCGGTTTTAAGAAGCGCCGACGCTGCGGGAGCGGATGCCGTAATCATCTGCGATCCTCTGACCGACATCTACAACCCTAACCTTATCCGCGCAAGCCTCGGAGCCGTCTTTTCAAGACAAGTGGCGGTAGCGTCCTCTGAAGAGACTATCGCATTCCTGAAAGAGAAAGGGATAGGGATATTCACCGCCCAGCTGCAGGACTCCAAAGTCTATTACTCCACCGACTTCAAAAAACCCAGCGCCATCGTGATGGGCACCGAATCCACCGGGCTTTCCCAGCAGTGGAGGGAGGCTGCCACAGGACATATAATGATTCCGATGCTGGGCAAGCTGGACTCGCTCAATGTCTCAGTTTCAGCCGCGATACTCCTTTTTGAAGCCGTAAGGCAGCGTCAGTCACTATAAAATCTCCATAACATAATCCCAGAACATATGGACCAGGAGAAATACGGCCTGATAGGTCATCCGATACACCAGTCCTTGAGCCCGAAACTCTTTGAGGCGGCATACGGCGGCACTCTCCCCTACGACCTTATCGAAGGCGAAGACTTCGAAGAGTCCTTCGGCAAGTTCTTGGACGGATACCACGCCATAAACGTCACTGCACCATTCAAAGAAAAGTCGTATGACAAAGTGCTTTCTTTGGCCCGTGAAGGAAAGGGAATGATCTCAGGGCCGTGCTTCAAGATAAAGGCCACGAACCTGCTCGTCAAAACCGCTGAAGGGATAGAAGCCCATAACTCCGACTTCACCGGAATAATCCTCACCGTCGCAGAGGCATTCTTCCCCGGTATCGTCGCCCAGTGCTATTCACGTTTCGGGGCAAACGCATACAAACAGGTTCACCAGTTCATGAGAATAAGTCTGGGGGACATATTCTCGGAAAAGCCCCAGGCGCTCATAGTCGGAGCAGGAGGAGCGGGCAAGGCTGCGGCAGTCGCAGCTGCGGAGATGGGGTTTGACGTGGCTATTATGAACAGGACCGCATCTAAAGCCCAAGCCATCGCAGATTCCCTACCGGAGTATTCCTTCATAGTGACCCCAGTCAGTGACTTCAAAGGCGCTTTGAAAGAATGTGACCTTGTCATCTATACCCTCCCCATGAAGCTTGACGCCATCGATTCCTTGGAGGTATCGGATTTCGAAGGAGAGGACAGGTACTCCACAGGGAACCCCGGGAAAGTGATTCTTGAAGCCAACTACAAAAACCCTTCCTTCAGCGGAGAGTCTCTCCCCAAGATGGAGATGGCCGGATGCCAGTACATATCCGGGAGAAGATGGCTTGAATATCAGGCGGTGACGGGTTATTCGATTATGACCGGTAAGCAGCCTGACATAAAGTCAATACTGTCCGCCTTGGATTGAGAGTTTGTTTAGCGACAAACCCTCGGATTTGGCTTTTTTTTCCGTGATTTCTAAGAAATAATTGTTAACTTGCATGGGTTTCGGCCGGTGCGGCCGGAACGGTCATATTCACTAACTTTAAGATCCAAAACAAGTCATGTCACTGAACAAAGTCATGCTCATCGGTAACGTCGGAAAAGACCCTGAGATACGTTACCTCGAAGGAAGTTCCCCACAAGCTCAAGCCAAAGTAGCACAATTCACTCTCGCCACCACTGAAAGGTACCGTGACCGCAGCGGAGAGCTCCGCGAAAACACGGAATGGCACAACATCGTAATGTGGAGAGGTTTGGCCGACACAGCAGAAAAAGTCGTCAAGAAAGGCACCCAACTTTACATAGAAGGTAAACTCAGGACCAGGTCATGGAACGACCAGAACGGAAACCGCCATGACAGGACCGAAATCATCGCCGACACTTTCCAGCTTCTCGGCAAGCGTTCCGACAATCCTGGAGCTCCGGCTCCCGGAGGATATCAGCCCACGGCATCTCCCTACCAGCCGCAACAGCCGTCCTACCAGCCTCAGCAGCCATCTTACCAGCCCGCAGTTCAGGAAGCACAGCCAGTAGCTCCTCCGACTGCCGCTCCTGAAGGCGACGATGACCTTCCGTTCTAGTGTATAACAGAAAACAGACTACTTGACAATTATTTTATCATGAGCAAAATAGACGTAGTGCTCGGACTCCAATGGGGTGACGAGGGAAAAGGTAAGATCGTTGACGTTCTGGCAGGAAGATACCCTGCTGTCGCAAGGTTCCAGGGCGGTCCCAATGCGGGACACTCCCTGCAGTTCGACGGGAAAAGCTTTGTCGTAAGGAGCATCCCCTCCGGTATTTTCCGTGAAGGATCGGTGAACATCATCGGAAGCGGTGTCGTCTTCGACCCCGTGGTATTCCGTGAGGAATGCGGCAATGTCCGCAAAATGGGCATCGTCCCCGAAGAGAAGATAGTCATTTCGAAAAAAGCCCATCTCATCCTCCCCACCCACAGACTGATGGACGCTGCTCTTGAAACAGCTGCCGGCAAGGGAAAGATCGGTTCGACCCTCAAGGGCATAGGACCCACCTATACCGACAAAGTCGCAAGGCACGGACTCCGTGTAGGAGATATCCTTTCACCCGATTTCAAGGAAAAGTTCAACGCCCTCAAGGCCCGCCACCTCGCTGAATTCAAATCCCTCGGATTCGAGTGCGATCCCGATGAAAAGGAAGCTGAATGGATGGACGCCATCGAGTTCGTGAAGGGATTCAAGCTGATTGACTGCGAATACTTCGTGAACGGTTGGCTTGAGGACAAGCCCATGCTCGCAGAAGGTGCACAGGGTTCTCTTCTTGATGTAGACTACGGATCATATCCTTTCGTTACTTCTTCATCCACCACAATCGGCGGAGTATGCACCGGTCTTGGAGTTCCTCCTTCCAAAGTCGGACACGTTTACGGAATCTTCAAGGCATACTGTACCAGAGTCGGAAGCGGTCCCTTCCCAACTGAGCTCTTCGATGAAACCGGAGAAAAGATACGCCAGATAGGCCATGAGTTCGGAGCTGTCACCGGAAGGCCCAGAAGATGCGGCTGGCTCGACTTGGTCGCCCTCAGATACACCGTCATGGTTGACGGAGTGACCGACCTCATCATGATGAAGGCTGATTGCCTTGATTCTTTCGAGACGATCAAAGTCTGCACGTCCTACATCATTGACGGAAAGGAAACCAAAGAATTCCCGTTCGACACCAGGGCTGAAATCACCCCTGTGTACACGGAGTTCAAGGGATGGAACACCGATCTCACAGGAATCCGCAAAGAGGAAGACCTTCCCAAGGAATTCAAGGACTATATCAAGTTCATGGAGGATTACCTTGGCGTTCCTATCACGATCATTTCCCTCGGACCTGACAGGGAGGCCACTATCGAAAGATAAAAAAGGTCTTGATATACTACGGATGAGGACGACTGATTCAGCCGTCCTCATTTCTTGTACCATGCTGGAAACTTGTCTTATTTCTTTCCCGTATTGGGAAGATCCAATTCAAGTTCCGGGTGTTTCCTTGAAGAATCCTTCAGAAGGAGTGCGACGATTATTGCCACAATCCCCAGTCCGATGAAGATATATTCAGCATGGACGGCCGCTGTGACTTCCTGCACAGGGTTGCCGGCTTCAGTGACCATGTTCTTGAATATCCTTCCGACGAAAATCGGAACCAGCAGCATACCCATATTCTGTATCCAGTAGATCAGAGAATACGCTGTACCGAGATTCTTCTCGGGAACAATCTTCGGAACGGAGGGCCACATCGCTGAAGGGACCAAAGAATAACCAATTCCCAGAATGGATATACCGAGATATCCGTAGAACGGAACTCCCTGAGGAGCGAAGGCAATAATAAGGTGCGCAACCAGAACCAGGCATGCTCCCAATATCATCCACATGGTGGCCTTCCCTACCTTGTCGACTACAGCTCCGAACAAAGGAGTGAATATGACTGTGAAGAAAGGTATCATCGTGATGACCCACTTAGCGGAATCGAGTTCCATGTCGAATCTGGGGATGACTATCGATGTTCCGAACTTCTTGAAGGAAATGATGCAGCAATAGAAGAACACGCAAAGCAGAGCGATGAGGATGAACCTCTTGTTCGTGAGAAGTTTCACGATATCCGAGAAACGGAACTTGTCCTCTTCCTTCACCTCTCCCTTGGCGTTCACTATACCTGCATCCTTATCGAACTTGGCATCCATGGCAACGAATATCGCCCAGAGGATAGCTCCTGCCATCAGCAGTCCCAGCCCGAAGAATGCGGGCCTTGCCGTCTCTGAGAGGGTATAGATCTCACCGGGAGCCTTCTGCGCCACAAGAATAGGAGACAGAACGAAAGCTGTGGCTGTACCGAGCCTTGCTATCGCAAGCTGAAGTCCCATGGCGAAAGCCACATTCCTTCCCTTGAACCATTTTGCTATGGAACGGGTAACAGCAACACCGGCGATTTCACTGCCAAGACCGAATATCATGCATCCGACATAGGCGACAGTAAGCGATGTCCCCGGAGCAAGTCCGGAGGTTATCGCCCATGTCACGATTCCGGCACCAAGGACCATAAGCCCCATGAACACGGAACCGATCAGTCTGACGCCATACAGATCAAGCAGGATGCCGCAAATCACAAGGCCTCCCCATACGCAAAGGAAAGAATACCCTCCCGCGTAGAGGCCGTATGCCGCCGAATCCCATCCCAGTTCCAAAGAAGAAGGATCACGGAATATCTGGGAAAGTGTCGAGAACATGTCGTCAAAGAAGTACGACCCGAACATCGGCACCACCAGACATGCCAGCGCAAGCCAGCACGCTATTTTGCTGGCTTTTATGTTACTGCTATTTTGCTGCATCAACGACCTCTTCTTTGATATTGGGTTCCTCCAGTCCAAGACCCTTCTTACGGTCAACTACCTTAAGTACGAGACCGAGTGCAAGAGCTGCCACGCCAAGGCAAGCAAGCATCACCAAAGGTGCCGTATAGTTGAACTGTGTAGGATCGGTGACTCCGGGATTGGTCTTGTCAAGAACCTTACCGATCAGAAGAGGGAACAGCCACAGACCGATGTTCTGGATCCAGAAAATGAGCGCATATGCAGAACCGATGACCTTTGAGTCGACGAGTTTCGGGACGCTGGGCCAAAGAGCTGCAGGCACAAGTGAGAAGCTGGCTCCGAGAACAAGGATAGTGACGTAGGCTACAATCGCTCCACCGATGGCGTTGCCCTTGAATGCAGGAAGGATGAACGCGAATGTGAGGTGGCAGGCAATAAGGAGTATAGCGCCAAGAACGAGCATTGAAGCGCCTTTTCCCTTATGGTCAAGATAATTGCCGAGAATAGGGGTAATAAGTACGGCGAGAAGAGGGAATACAGCGAAAATGGATTCAGCGCTCTGCCTCATGTATCCCATGTAGCAGTAAATCACAAGGAAGATTACCGATATGCAGAGGAAGATGCGCTGACGGGTCTTGTCCTTCTGGAAGTTGCTCACAAAACCGGCAACAGCCACGATGAGCATGATGATATACTGGATAATGGTGACGCTAGAACCGGCCCAGAATGAATCAGCTGCAGGTTCTGTCAGGGTGAGGTTGCACTGGAGCATGTTCACAGCATACTTCTGGAACGGGAAGATGGCGCTATAGTAAAGCACGCAAAGAAGGGCCACGATCCAGAACCCGCCGTCGCTGAGAATCCTTCCGATATCGCTTACCTTGAAAGGATCATCCTTCTCCTCGGCCTCTCCGGTCTGAGAGTCAAGCTTCTTGTCCATGAAGAAGTAGACGATGCACATGATGAGGGCGATACACAGGAGCACGACACCGAATGCTACTGAACGGGATACGTCAACATGCCCGCCGAGCTTCGCGAAATAAGGCGAGAATATCATACAAGTGGCGACACCCAAACGTGCAAGAGCCATCTCTGAACCCATCGCAAGAGCCATCTCACGTCCCTTGAACCATTTTACGATACCGCGGCTGACCGTGATTCCGGCCATTTCACAACCGCAACCGAAGATCATGAAACCGCAAGCAGCAAGTTTGGCTGAAGCCGGCATTCCGTCATAGAACGGTGAAACTCCCAGTTCATCGAAAACAGGAATGTAATTCAGATGATTGGTGAACCAGGTCTCAAGTCCGCTTCCCATGAAGGATGCGCTGACAGCATACCATTTGATGATAGCGCCCACAAGCATCACACTCGCTGAAAGGACTGCCGTGAACCTCACACCCATCTTGTCGAGGATGATTCCCGCAAATATCAGGAAGAATACGAAGACATTGAGGAATACCTCTGAGCCCTGCATCGTTCCGAATGCTGTCGAATCCCAACCTCTTGTCTCCTGCATCAAATCCTTGATAGGAGAGAGGATGTCCATGAAAATATACGAACAGAACATGGCGAGAGCCAGCAGTAGAAGCGCCAGCCAACGCATTGCCGCTGAATCACGCAGCGTTTTTTTAGTCAAATCTGCCATATTTGAAGTCAATTGATATCCTTAAAAAGAGTCGCTAAAGTAGCAATATTTTGAAACATTCCCAAATTATCAGTACCTTCGCAATTACCCCGTTTTTGTGTATGTACAATCTGCTTGATAATATACAGTCCCCCGCAGACCTAAGGAAACTCTCTACAGAACAACTGGAGGAAGTATGCGCCGAAATAAGGGACTACATGATAAAATGCTGTGCTGTCAATCCCGGACACCTTGGCTCAAGCCTCGGTGCAGTTGAACTGATAACCGCTCTCCATTACGTATACAACACTCCCAAGGACAAGATAGTCTTTGACGTCGGACACCAAGCTTACGCCCACAAGATACTCACCGGCAGAAAAGAAGCATTCAAAGGCAACCGGACCAAAGACGGAATAAGCGGATTCCCGAAAATGGACGAGAGCCCTTACGATGCCTTCGGCGTGGGACACTCATCGACTTCCGTTTCAGCGGCGCTCGGACTCGCGAAAGCCGCAAAGCTCCAGGGAGAAGACAAGAAGGTTGTCGCCGTAATAGGTGACGGAGCCATTACCGGCGGTATGGCATTCGAGGGACTGAACAACGCCGGAGCAGCGAACTCCGACCTTCTGATAATCCTCAATGACAACAACCAGTCCATTGACAGCAACCTTGGAGCCCTTCACGAATATCTCCTCAGAGTGACATCCGGGCACTCCTATAATGCAATAAAGAGAAGGATATGGAACACTGTCGGAGAAGGAAAACTGAGGGACTTCCTCCAGAAAGTTACAAAGGACACCAAGTCCAACCTTGTCAGGAAAACCGGAGGTGACCTGTTCGAATCACTCGGATTCAGATACTTCGGTCCCATTGACGGGAATGATCTCCCCACACTCGTATCCACGCTCAAAAGGCTCAGCAGGATATCAGGACCGAGGATTCTCCATATAATGACCAAGAAGGGTAAAGGGTTCACTCCAGCTGAGGAAGACCCTACCACTTGGCATGCCCCAGGGAAATTCAATCCCGAAACCGGCGAAAGGGTTCCAACCCATTACCCGGCCGACAGATACCAGGACGTATTCGGAGAAGTACTCATCGATCTTGCCAGGAAAGATCCAAAGATCGTCGGCATAACACCGGCAATGGCATACGGCTGCGGAATGACCGCTTTCGCCAAAGAATTTCCTGAAAGATTCTTTGACGTAGGAATAGAAGAAGAGCACGCAGTCACATTCTCAGCTGGACTTGCAGCCGGGGGGATGAAACCGATCTGCAACATTTACTCTTCGTTCTCACAAAGGGCATACGACCAGATAATCCATGATGTCGCCCTCCAGAACCTGCCGGTTGTCCTGTGCTTCGACAGAGGAGGACTTGTAGGGGAAGACGGAGCCACACACCACGGATGCTACGACCTTGCCGCATACAGGGCGATACCCGGTGTGACCATTTCAGCTCCCTCCGACGAGACTGAATTGAAAAACCTGATGTATTCCGGATTCCTTTCAACTGGAGGTCCATATATAATAAGGTATCCGAGGGGATGCGGAGAAGGCACACCATGGAGAGAGGAGGAATACCGGACAATTGCTCCAGGAAAGGGCAGAAAGATAAGGGATGGCAAAGACATCTCGATCCTGGTTCTCGGACCTTTCTGCCGCAAGGCGCTTGCTGCCGCCGAAAGATTGTCCAAGGAAAAAGGCATAGAAGCCGCAGTATACGACATGAGGTTCCTCAAGCCGATCGACACGACTATACTCGAAGAAGCGGCCTCCTCAAGATACGGTCTGCTTACAGTCGAAGAGGGATCAATCAAGGGAGGGCTGTACGGAGAGGTGACAGAATACTTCGCTCCAAGGAAGAATTCCATTCCGGTCCATGGCATCGGTATTCCGGACAGGTTCATCACTCAAGACAGGCAGTCAGCCCAAAGAAAAGAGTGCGGTCTTGATGAGGATGGGATTTATGATCACTTGGTCATCATGGCGAGCGAAGATCCTCAATAGATTCAATGAATGTGAAAAATCTTTATTCACGTCTTCACAGTAAGGTCAAGCACTTGAACAATATATATCAAATATGATAGGTTATGCAATGAATTTGCACCTGACAGATCATATTTGTGCCCAAATAGAGAAGGACACCTATTCAACACAAGGCTCCAAACAGCAATATTCTAATGACACAAAAGGTAAAAATCTCGAAAATTGTTTGGAGAATGAGAAATAATCCCTATATTTGCAGTCCCTTTCGGAAAAGGACCGGAAAAAGCCTTGAACGCCGATATAGCTCAGTTGGCCAGAGCACGTGATTTGTAATCTCGGGGTCGTGGGTTCGAATCCCTCTATCGGCTCAAAGTTCTGGTCCTGAAAGAATCGGGAAGACATATCGGGAGGATACCAAAGTGGCCAACTGGGGCAGACTGTAAATCTGCTGGCGATGCCTTCGGGGGTTCGAATCCCTCTCCTCCCACTAGAATTTGTGATGCGGAAGTAGCTCAGTTGGTAGAGCATCAGCCTTCCAAGCTGAGGGTCGCGAGTTCGAACCTCGTTTTCCGCTCCCAGACATACTGTAAGCCGGTGTAGCTCAGGGGTAGAGCGCATCCTTGGTAAGGATGAGGTCA
>JAEEGL012633614.1_pt1 | contig 65079 bp, 43 predicted proteins | sample 9134231 | NCBI WGS metagenome assembly JAEEGL01 (sample SAMN16246548, study PRJNA631951) | gut metagenome | biome: gut microbiome; feature: rumen; material: fiber-attached | host: Bos | place: Iran: Karaj | collected 2018-10
CTGAAGACGCACACGTCCGCCGCGCAGAACGCGATCATGCATAAATACGGCGCGCCGCTTCGTGCGATCTTCCCGGGTCGCTGCTTCCGCAATGAGAGCACCGACGCCTGCCACGAGAACACGTTCTTCCAGATGGAAGGCATCATGATCGACGAGAACATCTCGATCTCGAACCTGATCTACTTTATGAAGACGATGCTGTCCGAGGTCTTCCGGCGCGATGTGAAGGTACGGCTGTGCCCGGGCTTCTTCCCGTTCGTCGAACCGGGGTTTGAGCTGGATATCTCCTGCGCGATCTGCGGCGGCAAGGGCTGCCCGAGCTGCAAGAACTCCGGCTGGCTCGAGCTGTGTCCGTGCGGCATGATCCACCCGAACGTTCTGAAGGAGGGCGGAATCGATACCGAGAAGTACACCGGCTTTGCGTTCGGCCTCGGGCTGACGCGGCTTGCGATGATGAAATACGGCGTGAAGGATATCCGCGATTTCAACAGCGGAAACCTGAAAGCGCTTTCCCAGTTTGTGAAGTGAGGAGGACGGATCGATGAAGGTTTCCATGAATTGGATCTCCGAGTACGTGGATCTTTCCGGATTGGATCTCCATGATCTGATCCATCGGTTCACGCTTTCGACCGCCGAGGTCGAGGACGTGTACGAAATGGGTACCGAGGTGCAGGGTGTGGTCATCGCCGAGGTTGTCAAGGTCGAGCCGCATCCGAACTCGAAGAAGCTGCATCTGGTGACGGTCTCGTTGGGCGACCATGAGGATCATTGCGTGTGCGGCGCGCCGAATGTGCGCGAGGGCATGCGGATTCCGTTTGCGCCGTATGGAGCGTCGGTCGTCGGCATGACGATCGGCGAGGCCGAGATCGCGGGCGTGGTTTCGCGCGGGATGTGCTGCTCGGCGCAGGAGCTCGGCATTGCGGACAGCTCTTCTGGCCTTTTGGAGCTTCCCGAAAACGCGCCGCTTGGCAAGCTGTTTTGCGACGTGTACGCGGTTCGCGACACGGTCTTTGAGGTCGACAACAAGTCGCTGACGAACCGGCCCGACCTCTGGGGTCATTACGGCATCGCGCGTGAATTTTCCGCGATCGCCAAGCGCCCGTTAAAGCCGCTCGACCGGTGCGACCTTTCGGTTTATGACGCTTTTCCCGAGGTTCCGATCGGGCGGATCGACGCCGAGCTTTGCTATCGCTACTCGACGCTTAAAATCGACAACGTGCAAAAGCGCGTTTCCCCGATCGACATGCAGATCCGGTTGTACTATTGCGGCATGCGCGCGATCAGCCTGCTTGCCGATTTGACCAACTACATCATGCTCGAGCTCGGTCAGCCGACGCACGCGTTCGATTCGCGCAGGATCGAGACGATCCAGGTCGAGCGCTTTACGGAGCCGTTCGAATTTGAAACGCTCGACGGCGTGAAGCGGAAGATCGATCCCGAAACGCTGATGATCAAGTCGAACGAAACGCCGGTCGCGATCGCGGGCGTGATGGGCGGGCTCGACAGCGAGATCGTCGCCGATACGGATTCGGTCACGCTCGAATGCGCAACGTTTTCGGCCGTCTCGGTGCGCAAGACCTCGACGCGCGTGGGCCTTCGGACCGATGCGTCGATGCGCTATGAGAAGACGCTCGATCCCGAGCTTTGCCGGATCGCGGCGGAGCGGTTCACAAAGCTGCTGCTTTCGATCGATCCGGGCGCCAAGGTCGCTTCGCGGTTTACGGACCGGTACGGCTATCGGTACGACACGATCACGCTGCAGTTCGATCAGGCGTTCATCGACCGGTATACGGGCATCTCGATCTCGGGCGAGCAGATCGTCGATACGCTGACGCGGCTGGGCTTTGGAGTCACGCGGACGGGGGACGACTTCACCGTGCTCGTGCCCTCGTGGCGCGCAACCAAGGACGTGACGATCAAGGCGGACGTGGTCGAGGAGATCACCCGCATCTACGGATACGACAACTTCAGGATCAAGACGACGATGAGCGCGCTCCATCCGGTGCGGCCGCTGCGCGTGAAGGCGGACGAGGCGGCGATCAAGGACGCGCTGGTCAAGCAGTTCTCCCTGCATGAGGTGCATACCTATATCTGGTGCGACGCGAAAAAGCTCGCGCCGCTGAACATCCCGCTGCCCGAGAACGTGAGCCTGCTAAACGGCATGAATCCGGACGCGACGGTGCTGCGCAGCTCGATGATGCAGTCGCTGCTGCCGGTGCTGAACGAGAACCGGTTCTTCGCGCCCGACTTCGGCATTTTCGAGATCGGCCGCGTCGTGGCGGGGCAGAAGGCGGACGGAACCTGCAACGAGCGCCGCACGCTCGGGATTGCGATGCTGTCGCACGCAGTGCTGACCCGTGTGCCGTTCTCGCTCGTGCTCGATATGATTTCGACGATCGTCTGGAACCTGAGACGGCAGAAGGTCACGTTTACGCGCGTGCAGCCGGCGTTTGCCTGGCAGCACCCGAAGAATACCGCAGCGATTGCGGCGGACGGCAAGGTGATCGGCACCGTTTCGGTCGTGCATCCGGCGGTGCAGGAAGCGATCGATAAGCGCGCGTTTTTGATGACCGTGGAAATCGATCTCGATACGTTTGCCGAGGTCCCCGAAAACGAGATCGCCTATGAGGAACCGTCGAAGTTCCCGGGCATCGACATCGACCTGTCGTTTGCGGTCGGGGCGGACAATACGTTCGGCGAAATCGAACAGGCGTTTGCGGCACGGCCGAACGAGACGCTGCGTAAGATCTCGTTGGTCGACGTGTATGAGGCCGACGGTGCAAAGAGCATCACGGTGCGTCTGCATTTCGTGTCGCCGAGCAAGACATTGAGCAAGCCCGAGGTGCAATCGTATATCGACGAAGTGCTTTCCGATCTGGCGAAGAACAAAATTGTTTTGAGAGGATAATCCTATGGCATTCGATGTGGAACAGGTGAAAGCGGATTTGATCGCGTGGCTTAAGGACTGGTTTGAAGAGAACGGCAAGGGCTGCAACGCGGTGATCGGCATCTCGGGCGGGAAGGACAGCTCGGTCACGGCGGCGCTCTGCGTCGCGGCGCTCGGGCGCGACCGCGTGATCGGGGTGCTGATGCCGAACGGCGTGCAGTCGGACATCAACGACGCGAAATGGCTTGTTTCGCATCTGGGCATTCGGCATTACATCATCAACATCAAGGACGCGTTCGACGCGATCGTGAACGGCATCTTCTTTGCGGGCATGCAGTTTTCGCATCAGGCGCGCGTGAACCTGCCGCCGCGGCTGAGGATGAGCACGCTGTACGCGGTGTCGCAGTCGGAAAACGGCCGGGTCATCAACACCTGCAACCTCTCCGAGGACTGGGTCGGGTATTCGACGCGTTACGGCGATTCGGTCGGCGACGTATGTCCCTTGGGCAAGCTGACGGTCACGGAGGTCAAGGAGCTCGGGCTCGCGCTCGGGCTTCCGAAGGAGCTCGTGTACAAGGTTCCGTCGGACGGGCTTTCGGGCAAGACGGATGAGGACAATCTCGGCTTCACCTACGCGGTGCTCGACCGCTATATCCGCACCGGCTGCATCGACGACCCCGAAACGAAGGCGCTGATCGACCGCAAGCACAAGGCGAACCTCTTCAAGCTCGAGCTGATGAAGACCTACCAATACGACGGCCCGATCCGGGCAGAACAATAAACCGAGCAAAGCTCCCCTGCGGGGGAGCTTAAATATTGAAAAAAATGCTTCTTCGGTAAAACCAAACGGGCAATCCCGCTGTCCTGTTCAATGAAAACGGAGAAAGGAGACGAAACGATGACGTTTTTCGAATGGATCCGCGGGTGCCTGAACCGGGACGCAGCCCAAAATCCTCTGCCGAGCAAAAAAGGCGAGGCGATCCGGAAAAGGGTGAAGGGAATCAAAGCGGTTTCCCAAAAGGAAGAGTCCAAAAAGTCTGAAGAAGTATGGAGGAAAGAAACATGATTTGCCCGAACTGTCAAAAAGAAATACCCACCGACGCCGTGTTTTGCCCGTATTGCGGAATGACGGTTGCGGAAGAAGCACCGTCCGTGAACATTCCGACCCAGCGTCCCGATTTGGACGGAACGCCGAAAAAGCGGCAAACGTTCCTTGGCGTGTTTTCCTTTATCTTATCGTTGATGTGCGCCTGGACCACATTTTTGGCCGTCATCACGGAACGCGGCATCCTGGGACCCGAGATGCAAACAGTCGGAACCATGATCCACAGCCCGATCGGAGGCATGTTCTCCACCGCAGGCGTGTTCTTCTGTGCGGTCACCGCGATACTCGCGCTGTTTTCGCTGTTCGGAAAGAACCGCAAGCGCGGCCTCGGCATCACGGCCCTGATCCTTTCGATCAGTTGTCTGCTCGTTCTGCTCGTCCCGTTCTCGTGCGCGTCCGATGTGTCGGAGCAGCGCCCTTTTGAAACCCGGATCGCATCTGCCGTTTCGGCTGCATCTTCCGGAAAGACCGTCCAGAAAGCCCAAGCGGAAGCCGATCGTGCGGCTGCGCCCGCAGAGAAGACGGAGCCGGAGAATCCTTCCGAACCGGAAATGGGCACTGTTCAGATCGAACGCGAGGACGTTGTGTTCATGCTGGAAACGACCGCGCAGAATGCGTACCGCATCACGATCGACAACCGTTCCGACCGGGACGTGAACTTCGGGTGGGTCAGCACTGCGTACGCCTTGCTGACTACGGATCAGGGAACGTATCGGTGCGACATCGGTGAATCGCAGTTCCAACCGGTCGGCGCGTATACGCAGCGAACCTTTGCGGTTTCGTTTGACGGCGCGGAAGGAACGCCGCAGTCCCTCGAGCTCGTGCAGCTGTATCACCTCGATCGCAGAGGGCTTCCGTCCCTGGGATCCTTTGAAGGAATCTGCTTCCCGTTTGACGCACAAAATTGACTCCGGATCGATCGCTGCATGGCGCAAAATGCATCGCAGGATCCCCAAAAGGGTGGAGGCGGAAACGATAAAATTGTTTGATCGATAGAAAACCAAACAGGGTTGAGGGCTGTCCTGTTTCATGTAAGGAGAAAATCCGAAACAAAAGCAGGGAGGAATCCATATGAACCGGATCACTCGACAAATTCTCAGAATGACTATGATCGCACTTGCGCTTTGTATGCTGTTGACAGGCTGCTCGTTTGCAAACGTGACGAAAATCTGCACGGCATGCGGCGGAACAGGAACGGTCGGCGGCAAAACAAGCATGACGATCGTATCGAACGGGAAAGACGATACGACGCACAAAGGCGAATCAACGCTTGCGTCGATCCCGAACGACACAGCGTCTGTACCGAAAGCGGAAAAGCCTGCGGAGGAAACGATTCTGTCTCTGTACTGGGAACTGTTGGATCATCTTGCGGCGGCCATTGACGCCGGCGATTACGAAGCCTACAAGGCTCTTTATTACGACACCGATGAAAGCACGATAGAAATCGATTTTCTTCGTTCGGATTGGATTGGCGCGGAGGAACTGGGAAATTATGATCAGAAAACCGGCTTTGTTGCAGCGGAGCAGCATGGCTACTACTGGATCGCCAGCGCTTACTATATCGTTGCAGGGACACATCCGAACACGAACCGTCATGCCTGGAATATGTCTCAGTTTACACATTATGAGAACGGCAGACTGCAGCTCACCTACGGTCAAGAAGCAACATCGATTTTAAGCCCTTTGGCGAACAACATCGTGTTGGACTTCTATGAAAAGCGTGCGCCGGGAGCACGCACCGCAATTGAAAACGGAAATAACCGCGGCGATTTCAGCAACAGATGTTATCTTTACCTGAATCCGGAGATGGTCTACAACGGATCGTATGATACCACAACGCTTGCGCTGTGGCAGGATGATGCCGGCACTGCTTATGCTGCAATCTGGTATTCCAACGGAACCGATGCCGACATCACGGTCAATACGCTTCAGCTGACGATCACGGATGATTCCCTCGGAACGATTTTGAAAGAGGAACTCGCCGTTTCCGAAACGGTTCGCGCGCACCATTCTGTCGTTCGCGTGGTTGCGATTCCCGCCGAACGGGTTCTGACCGGCACGCAGTGTTGGACATTCATGCACAGCTCGACACACACAACGTATCGCTGAAACAATGAATGAGGAAGCGCTGCGTTTGACCGGATCGTGAAGCAGGAGGAAAACGAATGAAACAACAACGGACCTTTGAACAGATCGCAGCGGATGTGCGATCGGCGAAAGCCGGCGATATGGACGCCATGAACCGGATTCTTGCGGATGTGCAGGATATGGTGTACTACAACTGCCTGAAGATGCTCCGAACGCCGCAGGCGGCAGAGGATGCGACGCAGGAGATTCTGATCCGCGTGTATCAGAAGATCGGAACCCTGACCGATCCTTTGGCCTACATCGGTTGGGTCAAGCGGTTGACCGCCAACCATTGCAAGAACTGTCTCTCGAAGGTCAACAAGGAATTTTTGCTGTCCGAAACCGAGGACGGGGAGGATCCGTTTGCGTCCTTCGAGGAACTGGATGAGCAGCGCGTCCCGGATAAGGCGCTCGACAATGAGGAAACCAGGCGCATGATCGTTTCGCTTGTGGACAGTCTGCCGGATGAACAGCGCATGTGCGTCATGCTCTATTATTACGACGAGCTGAAAACAAGGGAGATCGCCGAAGCGCTGAACGTCTCGGAAGGGACGATCAAAAGCCGGCTGAACTATGCGCGAAAGTCGATCAAAGAGGGTGTCAAGGCGTATGAAGCGCAGGGCGTCAAGCTGTACGGCTTTACCCCGATTCCGTTCCTCGGATACTTTCTCGGAAAAGCGGCGGTTTCGACTTCTTCTCCAATTCTTATCGCGAACATCACCGCCGCGGCGACGGCAACAACGGCTGCTGCGGCAACGACATCGACCTCAACGGCAGCAACAGGCGGCTTTGCGGCATTTCTGTCCGGCACCGTCGGAAAAGTCGTTGCGGGAATCACGGTGGCGGCAGTGCTCGGCGGCGTGGGGACCGGCGTTGTTCTTGCGGCGAAGCAGCCAAGTGTGCCTGCAACGGCAATTGTCCTTGAAGCGACGGAGGAGCCGACGGCGCTTCCGACAGAGACGCCGGAACCGACATTGAAACCGACCCCGGAGCCGACGCAAATGCCCGAGACCCCGGAGGAGACGCTGGAACGGCTTGCCGAGCTGTCCGCAAAGGAGGCCGTATATCTATTGGATACGCTTCGGGGAATCCTGTCCGGGGAGAATGAACTCGGTTGGATTACGGAGAGCCCGATTGTCAAGATCTGGGAGATACACAGCCTGCAAGCGTATCGGGCCTATCGAGAGACGGAGGCATGGAAGGACGATGTGTCCGAATCGGAGCTTGCCTGTTACGGCATTCTGCTCGAGGACGGAACGGAGCTTTGGCTCTATCTCGGAGACGGGCTGCCGGTGGACGGCAGAATCGAGCATGCATGGGTGATCTACCGGATCTGGCTGCCAAACCGCGGGGAATATCTGTACAAACTGGACTATCTCGAAGGACCGCAATGGACGGAGTGGAGCACGGAAAAACCGCCCGAGGACGCGCTCGAAACAGAGACGCGGACAGAGCGTCGGCTCCGAAAAGTTCAATCGATCACCGTTCTGATCGGCGTCAGCTCGTATTACAACGAGAGCGAATTCCGGGCGGATGCCGACGGGCGCGCCAACGGAGAACTGATGTTCCGCTCGGGGGAAGGATTTATCGGCATTGCGCATAGCGGAGACGTGCTCGTGGAAGAAACTCCCTGGACCGAGATCGGTGAATCTTCTTCACCGGACGCATACACCGATATCGTGACGTACAGCGATATCGTCAATTATCGTACCGAATGGAACGAAGAAACTGGGAACTATACCGTTTGGATGCGTTCCTATTATCGCGCGGGCCTGTATACTCTGTATACAAGATGGACCGGCTGGTACGAGAGCGGAACCCCGATCGACGAATCGAGCGTATACTCCGGCTCGGGCGCGCAGACCGAAACGCAGGAACGGACCCTCTACCGTTACCGAAGAAGATAAAACCCGGCGGCGAACGGATATCAATCTCCGTTCGCTGCGTTTTTGTTTTGGATCGACGCAAAACGCTCGCATATCGGCAGCTTTTTTTCTGCCGCCAATGGGCAATTCGCGCTTTCCCCTTGCTTTTTCCAGACAACAGGTCTATAATTTGTATTTATAAATCGGAACGGTTTTTTTGCAAAATTTCATATATAAAGGGTTGGGTAGGATGGAATGTATCTGCTGATTTTTTTGCTGTGGCTTGTGCTGAACGGCGCGGTCACGGTGGAAATCTGTCTGTTCGGGCTTGCGATCACCGCAGCGCTCGGCGTACTTGCGTACGCGCTTTTTGGCTATACGCCGAAAAAAGACGTGCGTTTTGTGGCGCGCGTTCCGTTCTTTTTGGTCTATCTACCCGTGCTGATCGTTGAAATCATCCGTTCGAGCTTTCGCGTGCTTGGGATCATTCTGCATCCGAACCGCCCGGTGCGGCAGGCGCTCGTCGTTGTGGAGACGGGGCTGAAATCGCATTTTGCGCAGTTTGTGCTTGCCAACTCGATCACGCTGACGCCGGGCACGATCACGGTGCGGACCGAGGGCGGGCGGTTCACGGTGCATTGCCTCTCGCGCGAGATGATTGACGGGATTGCGGACAGCACGCTGTGCCGGCTGCTGAAACGAATGGAGGCGTAGCATGGAACAGGCATATCGGATCTTGTATCTTGGCGCGCTGCTGCTGCTCGGCGCCGGGATTCTGTTCGGGCTGATCCGCGCAATCCGCGGTCCGCGCACCGCCGACCGCATCATGGGCATCAATATGATCGGCACGATGGCGCTGCTTGCGATCGCCGTGACCGCGCTGTATCTGAAGGAAAGCTGGCTTTTGGACGTTTCGCTGATCTACGGATTGATCAGCTTCTTGGCGGTCGCGGTGCTGGCCATGACGCAGATTCACCGCAAGCGGCCCGAAAAGGCGGAGCCGGAGGAGGATCGGTATGAGTGAGATTCTTCGCTTTTGCACAACGGCGGTGCTGCTCCTTGCGGGGCTCGGCACGATCGCATGGTCGATTTTCGGCGTGTTCCGGTTCCGGTTCGTGCTCAACCGGATGCACTGCGCCGCGATCATCGATACGCTCGGCGCGATGCTGCTCCTTTTGGGGCTGATCGTTTCCGCGCCGGAGCCGGCGTATTTTTGGAAGCTCGTTCTGATCATCATGTTCCTTTGGATCGGCAGCCCGATCGCCTCGCACCTCGTCGCGCGGATGGAGCTGCTCACCGATGGGGACGCGCTCGAACACATGGAATTGCCCAAGGAGGACGCCGATGGAATACTTTGAACTGCTTCTTTTAGGGCTTTTGGTTCTCTGCGGCGTCTGTACGTGCATCACGAAGAACCTGCTGTCGTCGGCCGTGATTTTCATGGCGTACAGCGTGATCATGTCGGTGCTGTGGGCGCTGCTGCGCGCGCCGGATCTGGCCGTGACCGAAGCGGCGGTCGGCGCGGGCATCTCGAGTGTGCTGCTGTTTTTGACCTTGCGCAAATTGCGCGATCTGAAAAGGAAACATGCCGATGAAACCGAAGAAAAGCATTCGTGAGCGGTTTCACGCGTGGGATGCGGACGCGTTCGATCTGACCGGGCTTGCGGCGGGTCCGATGCATCCGAAAAAGGAGTCTGCCGAGCTCGATCCGGTGCCGAAAGAGCTGCATCTGCCGATCGAGCGCGTGGAGCGGCGCGAGCTGAAGGCGTTCCGCATCGTCTATCCGATCCTTGCCGCCTTGTTCGGCGCGGTGATGCTGGCATTTCTGCTCGTCACGGTATTCGATCTGCCGCCGTTCGGCTCCGCGAACAACCCGACGCAAAACGAAGTGGTTGAGCGCTACGTCCGAGACGGTTTACGCGAGACCGGCGCGGTCAACATCGTGGCCGGCGTGATTTTGGACTATCGCGCGTTCGATACGCTCGGCGAATCGCACGTGCTGTTTACGGCGCTGACGGCGGTGCTGATCCTGCTGCTCGGCGAGGGCGAGTATCATCAAAGCACGGGCGTTTTATCGATGCAGCACGACCGCATCGTGATCACGACGGCGAAGGTGCTGGTGCCGATCATCGTGCTGTTCGGCGTCTATGTGATCCTGAACGGCCATCTCGGACCGGGCGGCGGCTTCTCGGGCGGGGCGTTCATCGGCGCGGGGCTGATCCTCTACGCGATCGCGTTCGATTATTCGCGGCTCGAGCGGTTCTTGAACCTCGGTTCGTTCCGGGTGATCTGCCTTTTGGCGCTGTGGTTCTACAGCCTTTCGAAGTGCTATTCGTTCTTTTGCGGCGCGAACGGGCTGCATACGATCTTTTCGCCGGGCGTGCCGGGGCGCATCCTGTCCGCCGGGCTGATCCTGCCGCTGAACGCGGCGGTTGGCATCGTCGTTGCGTGTACGATGTACGGCCTGTTCTCGGTGTTCCAAAGGGGGAAAATCTGATGGAAGGCTTCTTATCGCAGCTTTGGAACGCGCGCATCGCGATCGCGGCGGTGATTTTGTTTGCCGTCGGGTTCGTTACGCTGCTGCTGCACCGGAATCTGCTGAAAAAGATCATCGGGCTGAACATCATGGATACCGCCGCGTATCTCTTATTGACGTCGCTCGGCTTCATCGAGGGGCGGCTCTCGCCGATCGTGCTCGGTGAAAACACCGATCCGCTGCTGTACGTGAATCCGCTGCCGGCGGGACTCGTGCTCACGGGCATCGTCGTTTCCGTTTCGGTCACGGCGGTCATGCTGGCGCTGACGGTGCGGCTCTACGCCCGCTACCACAGCCTGAATCTGGACGACATCTACGCGATGGCGCAGAAGGAACATGGGGTGAACTGATGGCGTTTTCGGTCAATTTTCCGCTGTTTTCCATCGTGCTGTGCCTGCTGTGCGCGGTTGTTTCCTCGCTTCTTGGCGGCAGAGCGGCACGGATCGTTTCGCTCGCGCTTTGTGCCGCTGTTGCGGTTGCGTCGGCGATCCTTGCTGCGTACGGGGTTCGGATCGGGCGCGCCACCGAGTATCTGATGGGGCATTATCCGCACCCGTGGGGCAACGAGCTGAAGTTCGGCATTCTCGAGCCGCTGCTCGCCGCGCTGTTTGCGCTCGTGATGCTGCTCTGCCTCGTGGGGGGCAAGCGGCACCTTCTGAACGATCTTGCGCCGAATAAGCAAAACTTTTACTACGTGATGTGCGACCTCGTGCTCGTTGCTTTGCTCGCGCTGTCGTACACGAACGACCTGTTTACCGGGTACGTGTTCATCGAGATCTGCACGATCGCGTCCTGCGGGATTCTGATGATCCGGCAGATCGGGCGGACGACGCTTGCCGCCGCGCGGTACATGATCTTTTCGCTGATCGGCTCGGGCCTGTTTATGCTCGGCGTGATTCTGCTGTACGCGATCACGGGGCATCTTCTGATGCCGAATCTCAAGAGCGCGATCGCGGCGCTTTGGGAAAGCGGTTCGTACCGGACCGTGCTGCTCACGGCGATGACGTTGATCACGTTCGGTCTTGCGGTCAAGAGCGGCCTGTTCCCGTTCCATTTCTGGATGCCGGATACCTATGGCTACGCGACGCCCGCCTCCGGCGGCATCCTGTCCGGCCTTGTGTCGAAGGGGTACATCTTCTTTCTGATCAAGGTGATCTTCTCGGTGTTCGGGACCGACGTGTTCTACGGCAGCGGCGTTTCGAACGTGCTGTACGTGTTCGGCGCGCTCGGCATCCTTGTCGGGAGCATCAGCGCCGCGCGGGAGAAGGACGTATTCCGTATGGTCGCGTATTCGTCGGCCGCGCAGATCGGGTATATCTACCTCGGCATCGGGCTTTCGCCGGCGCTCGGCGTGCTCGCCGCCCTGTTCCATATTCTGACCCATGCGGTCACCAAACCGATGCTGTTCTTGTCCTGCGCCCAGCTGAAGGAAGCGACGGGCAGCCGCCTTCGCCCCGATTGGCGCGGGATGGCGCATGTCAACCGCATGGCGGGACTGGCGTTCACGGTCGGCGCGTTTTCGATGATCGGCATTCCGCTGACGATGGGCTTTGTCAGTAAGTATCGGTTTGCTTTGGCAGCCTTTGAGCGCACAGCCTTGATTGTGCCGACGCTTGTGGTACTGGCGCTCAGCACAGTATTGAACGCGTTGTACTTTGTGCGCGTCGTCGTCGCGCTGTACACAACGGACGGGCAAACGCGCCCGCGGATGCACATCTGGAACCATCCGGCATATGCCGTGAGCGCGATCGCGTTGATGGCGATGAACCTTGCCGCAGGCGTTGCGGCCGAACCGCTCGTGCTGCTTCTTGAGCGCGGGATCACGCTGTTGTAAAGGAGGACTGTCATGAACAAAGCCTTGCTTTCGATCCTTTTGCTGCTGCCCTTTTTGGGCGGGGCGCTTCTTTGCGTGCCGGCCCTTCGGAAAAAGCGCGCGGCAGACGCTGCGTTTTTGTGAGTTCTCGTACTGGAAGCAATCGCGGTGACGGGGTATCTCTTCCTGCCGGACGCGAAGCTGTCCCTGTTCTCGATGACCGAGTCGCTTACGGTCGCCTTTGGAACCGACGGGATCGGGCGGCTCTTTTTGGCGGTCGGGGTCTACGGATTTTTGTTGACCGGCATCTACGCCGTCCGCTATATGGCGCACGGGGAGCGGCAAGCGTCGTTCTACGCGTTTTTGCTGTTCTCGCTCGGCGCACTGTGCGGGATGGACGCGTCCGAAAACCTGATCACGATGTACCTGTTCTTCGAGGGCGCGACGCTGCTGTCGATGCCGCTCGTGCTGCATGACCGGACCGAGGAATCGATCCGGGCCGCGCTCAAGTACCTGTTCTATTCGATCGCGGGCGCATTTTTGGCGCTGCTTGCGATCTTCACGCTCGCGGGCTTTACCGATTCGCTCTCGTTTACGGCGGGCGGCACGCTGAACGCTTCCGCCATGGAGCATCGCACGCTGATCGAAGTCGTCGTCTTTTTGGGCATCCTTGGCTTTGGCGCAAAGGCGGGCCTCTATCCGCTGCACGGATGGCTGCCGACGGCGCATCCGGTCGCGCCCGCGCCGGCGAGCGCGGTGCTCTCGGCGATCATTGCAAAGGCGGGCGTGCTCGCCATCGTACGGCTCGTGTTTTACGTGACCGGCGCATCGTTTCTGCGCGGGACGTGGGTGCAGATCGCTTGCCTGTCGCTCGCGCTTCTCACCGTGTTCATGGGCTCGATGATGGCGTTCCGCGAGGACCTTTTGAAAAAGCGGCTTGCGTATTCGTCCGTCAGTCAGATTTCCTACGTGCTCGTCGGGCTGTTCACGCTGACCGAAAACGGCGTGGCGGGGGGACTGCTGCACGTTGCCGCGCATGCGTCGATCAAGATCTGCCTGTTCCTTGCGGCGGGATCGCTGATCGTCAACCTTCAAAAGACGCGCGTTTCCGAGCTCGACGGGGTCGGCAAGGCGATGCCGATTACGCTGTTTTCGTTCACGATCGCGTCGCTCGGGCTGATCGGCATTCCGCCGGCATCCGGCTTTGTGAGCAAATGGTACCTTGCGCTCGGCGCGCTGGATTCGGGGCTTGCGGTTTTGGACTGGCTCGCGCCGGTGATCCTGCTCGTTTCGGCACTGTTGACCGCGGGCTATTTGCTGCCGGTCACGGTGAAGGGCTTCTTCCCGGGCAAATCGTTCCCCGCCGTTGCCTGCACCGATGAGGGATCGCCCTCTATGTGGGCTCCGATCGCGCTGCTTGCGCTTATTTCCCTGCTTCTCGGTGTGTGCGCGGGTCCGCTCGTTGCCGCTTTTCAGGCGATCGCGGGCACGATCGTGTAAGGAGGCGCTATGCAATCGTTTTGGCTGCCGCTTGCCGTGCTGCTGCCGTTTGGATTCGGCGCTCTGCTGTACGCATTGCCGGTGCGCTCGTATCGGCTGCGCCTCGGGCTGACGCTGCTGTTCACAACGGCGGTCAGCGCGCTGATCGTTGCGCTGCTTGTCGATCCGCCTGCGCCGGTCGAGTGGATCCGGTTTGCGCCGAACCTTGTGTTCTATCAGAGCATCGACGGGGTCGGTCGGTTCTTCCTCGGCATTTTGGCCGCGCTCTGGCCGCTCACGGTGCTGTACGCCGTTTCGTATATGCGGCACGAAGCGCATACCCGGATGTTCTTTGCGTTCTTCACCGCGGCCTACGGCGCCTGCATCGGCATCGCCACGGCGGGGAATCTGTTCACGATGTACTGCTTCTACGAGCTGCTGACGCTGACGACGCTGCCGCTTGTGATGCAGCCGATGACGCATGCCGCGCGCAAAGCGTCGCGCATGTACTTTCTGTATTCGATCGGCGGCGCGGCGTTCGCGTTCGCCGCGATGCTGTTTCTGATCGCCAACGGCGCGTCCGGCCCGTTTGAAGCGGGCGGCATCCTCAAGGGGAACGTTCCGATCAGCGCGGACGTTGCGCGGCTCTTTTGGCTGTTCGGGTTCGTGGGCTTTGGCGTGAAGGCCGCCATCTTCCCGCTGCATGCGTGGCTCCCGAAGGCTTCGGTCGCGCCGACGCCGGTCACGGCGCTGCTGCACGCGGTCGCGGTCGTCAAATCCGGCGCGTTCGCGGTGATCCGGCTCACGTATGACTGCTACGGAACCGAGCTGCTGTCCGGCTCGTGGGCGCAGACGGCGGCGCTGCTGCTCGTGTCGTTCACGATCGTGTACGGCTCCTCGATCGCCGTGCGCGAAACGCATTTCAAACGGCGGCTCGCGTATTCGACGGTGGCAAACCTCAGCTATATCCTGTTCGGCGTCACGCTGATGACCCCGGAAGGGCTTTCGGCGGCGCTCATGCATATGGCGGCGCATGCGTGCATCAAGATCGTTCTGTTCTTTGCGGCGGGCGCGGTGCTGCATCAAAGCGGGCGCGAGAGCGTGTACGAGCTCGACGGGATCGGGAGGCGAATGCCCGCCACATTCGTGTGTTTTACGATCTCGGCGCTTTCGCTGATGGGCGTTCCGCCCCTGAACGGCTTTGTGAGTAAGTGGACTCTTTTGCGCGCGGGGGCCGAGCTTGGCGGCGTTGCGTGGATCGGGTGCGGCGCGCTGCTCGTTTCGGCGCTGCTGACCGCCATCTATCTGTTGAGCGCGGCGCGGCGCGCTTGGTTCCCGGACCGCAATGCCGATATCGCTTCGCTTTCGACCGTGCGGGAGGCGGATGGATGGATGCTCGCGCCGATGCTCATGCTGACTGTGGCTACGGTGCTTTGCGGCGTATTCGCGGAGCCGATTTTCGCAGCGGCGCAGGCCGCGGCCGGGCTGTAAGGAGGGCGCCATGCTGATTGCATTGATTTTCTTCCCGATGGCGGCGGGGCTGCTGCTCCCGCTGATCGGCTTAGGCGGCAAACGCCTTCGCAATATCTGCATGTCGGCCGTGACGGCGATCGAGCTTGGGCTGTCCGTGTGGCTGCTGCTGCAGGGAGCGGACGGCGTTTTGCTCCGCGGGATCGCGGGAATGGGCATCGCGCTGGAGGCCGACGGGTTCCGGCGCGTGTATGCGGTTGTGATCGCGTTCGTCTGGTGCATGACGACGCTGTTCGGCTGCGAATACTTGGCCCATTCTTCGCATACGAATCGCTATTGCTGCCTGAATCTTATAACGCTCGGCGCGCTGATGGGCGTGTTCCTTTCCGCAGACCTGTTTACCGCGCTGCTGTTCTTTGAGATCATGTCGTTCACCTCGTACCCGTGGGTGCTGCATGAGGAAACGCCGGAGGCGATCCGCGCCGCGAACACGTACCTTGCCGTCGCGGTGATCGGGGGGCTTGTGGCTTTGATGGGCCTGTTTTTGCTTCAACACACGCTCGGCACCACGACGATCTCCGACCTCTATGAAGCTGCGGCCGCGTCGGATCAAAAGGCGGTGCTGTACGTGGCGGGCGGATGCGTGCTGTTCGGATTCGGCGCGAAGGCCGGCATGTTCCCGCTGCATATCTGGCTCCCGAAGGCGCATCCGGTCGCGCCCGCGCCGGCAAGCGCGCTGCTCTCGGGGCTTTTGACCAAATCCGGCGTGTTCGGCGTGCTCGCGATCTCCTCGGAGCTCTTTCGAAACGATCCCGCGTGGGGGACGGCGATTCTGATCCTCGGCGCGATCACGATGCTGCTCGGCGCGGTCCTCGCGCTGTTCTCGGTCGATCTCAAGCGCACGCTTGCGTGCTCGTCGGTCTCGCAGATCGGGTTCATTCTCGTCGGCATCGGAACGATGGGGCTGCTCGGCACCGATGGGGCGCTCGCCGCGCGCGGCACGCTGCTGCATATGCTGAACCACTCGCTGTTCAAGCTCGTGCTGTTTATGGCGGCCGGCGTCGTGTTTATGAACCTGCACCGATTGCATCTCAACGACATCCGCGGGTTCGGCCGAAAAAAGCCGCTGCTGCTGATTCCGTTCCTGCTTGGCGCGCTCGGCATCGGCGGGTTCCCCCTGATGAGCGGATACGTATCCAAAACGCTGCTGCATGAGGGCATCGTCGAAGCGATCGGCGTATACGGCACGGGATGGCTGAACGTGCTTGAATGGACGTTCCTCGTTTCGGGCGGGCTTACCGTCGCGTATATGACCAAGCTCACGGTTGCGCTGTTTTTCGAAAAGCACCCGACGCGGCAGGCGGAGTTTGACGCAATCAAGCGCTGCATGAACCCAGTGTCCGCGATCGCACTGTGCGCTTCGGCGGCGCTGATCCCGCTGCTCGGGCTGACCGCAACCCGCTCGATGGACGCGATCGCAACGCTCGGAACCGACTTCTTCCATGGCGACGCGCTGCAGCACGCGGTGCAGTATCTTTCCTGGGAGAACCTCAAGGGCGCCTTGCTTTCGATCGCGATCGGGGCTGCCCTGTATGGCCTTGTCGTGCGGCCGCTTTTGATGAAGCGGGAAAACGGCGTTCGCGTGTACAGAAACCTCTGGCCCAAGTGGCTCGATCTTGAGGAGCTTCTCTACCGCCCGCTGCTGACGGTTTGGCTCCCCGGGATCCTGCATCCAATCGCAAGGCTGTTTGGCGAAAACCGCGTTCTAAGGCCGCTGCTGCGCAAGGGGTTCTCGGGCGTGCTGCAGCCGATTGCTGAGCTGCTTGGCGAAAACCGCATCCTGACGCCGGTTTCGAAAGCGATCCTGTCCGGAGCAAAGATCGGGTCGCACGCGCTTTCGGATTCGCTGGACGCGCTTGTGCTGCTGCTTCGGAAAACCGCCTATCGCGATCTTGCGCCCGCGCCGGACGACGATGTGCAGGGTTCGGTTGCGTATCGCATCGGGAAACGGGTCGACCGGATCGCCGTGCGGCACGGCCGGGAACAAACGGGGGAGCTTCGCTATGCGCAGCTGAACTATCGGGTGCACCGTACGCTTCGCACCACAAGCCGCCGCATCACCGGGAACCTGTCGTTTGCGCTGTTGATGCTCGTGCTCGCCGTGAGCGCCGTCTTTCTATACGTGCTCATCCTCCGGTAGCGAGAAGTTTTGAAAGTCCTCTTCGCACGCGGCAATCGCCTCCATCAGCTCCTCCTTTTGCTGCTCCGTGAGGCGGGATTTGCCCTTTTTGGCGTGCTCCTTGGGATCGTAGAGCTCCCATTCGACCGATCCGTCCGGGCGGGAGCGCCCGCGCCATTGCTTGCCCGGCACGTCCTTCGGCTTGATGATCGGCGGCAAAAGCCCATACGGCACATGGGGTTCGGAGCAGTCCGCTGGCAGAGATTTCGTGGTTTCGGAGTCCGAAGCAGCCGGCACAATATGCGCTTTTACAAAGCCGTTCCAGTCGGCAAACGGGTTCGGTTCGGTCCTTGCGCCGTCCAAATCCAAAGAGGCCTGCCCGCCCGCAAGGGCATCGGTGTTTGGAGAATCGGAGCGCTTGGGATCGGGGATCGCGCCTTTTTTATCAACACGGTATGCGGAGCATGCATTGATATTGTTTGTTTGATCCAATACCGTATGATTGTAAGAAGTACTATATAGCGTTGGATTTTCCGACGCCGGGCCGTCCGCCGTCGGGGAATTCGGCGTCGGGGATTCCGACGTCGGCAATTCCGACACCGGGGGAGCCGCATAGCGCGGCTGCTCGCGCACGACGTACTCGATCCGCTGCAGGTTTTTCACCCGGTACGGGAGCCGTTCCACGTAGCCGTACAGCTCAAGCGTCTGAAGCGCGGAGCGGATGCCGTCCTTGCCGTCGCGGCAGCCGGAGGCGAGACCGGAGAGCGTAAACTTCCACGCATCCGGATACCGGAGCATGCGGACAAGAAGCCCGACCTCGGCGTTCGAAAGACGCACGTCGCGCAGCACCTCGTTTGTAATCATCGTGAAATCCCGGGTGTGCCGGATCCGGATAATGGACATACAAATCCTCCCTTTGGGGCGATCCCCCCTTTGCTGAGGACAGCATAGCACAAAACCCCATGGCAGGATTCCCATGTTTTGTTCACAATTGAGGGGGCTTTTCTTTTTGTCCGGGAATTGATATAATAAAGGAAGAAACGGAGGACGTATGAAACAGCAGCACATCGATCGCATCAACGAGCTTGCCAAAAAAGCAAAGGAACAGGGGCTGACGGACGAGGAGCATGCCGAGCGCGCAGCGCTTCGAAGCGCGTACATTGCGGAGTTTCGCGCCTCGCTTGCGGCACAGCTTGACAACACCTATATTGTCGACACCAAAGGAAATAAGAAAAAACTCGAAAAGAAATCCAAATAAACAGCCAAAAAAGGGAATCGCCGGATCGGTAGTGATCCGGCGTATTTGTTCATAGGTGCGCTCAAAGAGCCGCTGTTCTTACAGGCCGTAACGCTTCTTGAAGCGATCGACTCGTCCGCCGCTGTCTACCAGCTTCTGACGTCCGGTAAAGAACGGATGGCACTTGCTGCAGATTTCGACCTTGAGTTCGCCCTTCGTGGAACCCGTGAGGAAGGTCTCGCCGCAGGCACAACGGACAACCGCTTCGCCGTAAGACGGATGAATATCTTTCTTCATGTATTATCACTCCTTCGTCGTGTAATGCACTACCAACGGCTATTATAACAACCTCCCTGCCAAAATGCAAGCATGAATTTGCCCTTTTTTCGGACTTTTTTCCGTTCCCGCGCCGGCATGGGCCAGTCCCGATGCATCGCGCCGGCGGACTCCGGCAAAAAAATGCGGATCGCGCCACCTGAATTTTACAAAAGCGATTGACAAAATCGAAAAAACGTTGTAGAATTTACCCATAGATTACGAAAACGTTTGCGTTCGTAGTCGGGCTTTTGTTCTATTCCGGCGGCGCCGAGCAAGGAAGGGAAAGGAAAGAAAGCATATGATCAAAGCAGTGATGTTCGACATGGGCGGCACTTTGGAAGACCTGTATTCGGACGAGAAGAACGACAAGGCGACCGCGTACGCGCTGTATGAGATTTTGCAAAAGCACGGGATTTCGGTCCCGTACGAGGCGGAGCCGCTTTGGGCGATCGTCGGCAAGGGGATCGCGGCGTACAAGAAGGAGTCGGAGCGCACGCGCATCGAGCTCAAGCCGGAGGAGATCTGGTGCGATTGGGGATTCAAAGAGATCCCGGTCGATCGCGAAAAGCTTGCCGAGATCAGCGAAGAGATCGCGCATATGTGGGAAGTGACGTTCTATGACCGCAAGCTGCGCGAGCACGGGGCGGAGCTGCTGAAGGCGCTGAAGGAGGACCTCGGCGTGCATGTGGCGGTCGTCAGCAACACGGGCAGTCTCTTCCAGGTGTTTTCGACGCTCGAGAAGTACGGCGTACGGCAATACTTCGACGAGATCACGCTTTCCTCGATCGTCGGCTACCGCAAGCCGCATCCGAATATCTTCCGGATCGCGTGCGCGCAGGCGAATCTGGATCCGTCCGAGTGCGCGTTTGTGGGCGATACGCTCTCGCGCGATGTGGTCGGGCCGCGCAAGATGGGGTTCGGGCGCGTATTCAAGATCAATTCGTTTTTGACCAAGCAAAAGGACATCGGCAAGTTCGACGTAGCGCCCGACTATGAAGTGACGGATATTTACGACGTGTACACGATCCTAAAGCGCGAGCGCGAAGCAGAACAAGTGTAATGCCGGGACCTATTCCGATACCGAGGAGGACGTAAGATGGCAAAGAAAGGATGGAAGCGACCGCCGATGACGAAGGAACGGTTCAAGAACTCGTTTCTGAATGTGGTCGGCAATCCGTTCAACGTGATCGTGCTGATCACGCTGCTGATGTTGTTTGTGTTCATCGTCATTCCGCTGATTACGATGGTGCTGAACACGTTTACCGTGACGAGAGGCTCCGCCGATATGGCGCGCAGAGTCGATCCGGGCGTGAATCCGGGCGACTATTCGATCTGGGCATGGAAGTTCCTGTTCGGGGCGAACAACTTCGTTTCGTCCGGCGACATGGGTCTCAGGGGAACGCAGATCTACACGAACCTTTTGGAGCCGCTGTTCCATTCGCTCACGGTCGGATTCTTTGTTACGATCATCTCCGTGCCGCTCGGCGCTCTGATGGCGTGGCTGATGGTGCGGACCGACCTGCCTGCAAAGGGGCTGCTTTCCGCGCTGATTCTGATTCCGTACATGATCCCGTCGTGGTGCAAAGCGCTGTCGTGGCTGACCGTGTTCCGTACGCCCAAGTACGGCGGCTATTACGGGCTTTTGACCGGTCTCGGCGTTCCGGTGCCGGAGTGGCTCGCGTACGGACCGATCGCGATCATCCTCGTCATGGTGCTGCATTACTACGCGTTCTCGTATATCATGGTGTCCGGCGCGCTGCGCTCGATCAACTCGGAGCTCGAGGAGATGGGCGAAATTCAGGGCGCGAACAAGCTCCAGATCTTAAAGAGCATCACGCTGCCGCTCGTGCTGCCGTCGATCCTTTCGGCAACGATCATGACGATTTCCAAGTCGATCGGCACCTACGGCGTTGCGGCGCGGCTCGGCAATACGATTCAGTATTACGTGCTCGCGACGAAGATGAAATACTTCCTCGAATCGCAGCAGACCGCGGCGGTCGGCTACATCTTCTCGATGCTGATGATCGCGCTCGCGGCGGGCACGATCCTGATCAACCAAAAGCTGATCGGCACGCGAAAATCCTATGCGACGATCGGCGGCAAGGGCACGCGCTCGAACCTGATCCCGCTCGGCGGCGCCAAGTGGCCGATGCTGATCTTCTTGACCATCTTCATCATTGTGGCAATGTTCATGCCGCTGTTCTTCCTCGTCATGGAATCGTTCCAGATCATTCCGGGCAAGGGCTACGGGCCGGATAACCTCACGCTGTACGCCTGGATCGGCGCCCTCGAGAACGCGCCGAACGAGCAGTTCAATCAGCCGGGCCTGTTCCAGAACCCCGAATTCTTCCGCTCGCTGTGGAACACCGTGAAGCTCTCCGTGATCGGCTCGCTCGTCACGGCGGTGTTCGGCCAGTTCTTCGGCTACATCACGACCCGCGGCAGAGGCAAGTGGTACGGCAACGCGGTGGAGCAGCTGATCTTCATCCCGTACCTGATGCCGGGCGTTGCGTTTGCGGCGATCTACTATTCGCTCGCGAGCAACTATGCGCCGATCCTCGTCGGATCGTTCACGCTCGTGCTGATCGTTTCGATCGTCAAGCACTTCCCGTTCGCCAGCCGGTCCGGTTCGTCGAACATGATGCAGATTTCGGTGGAGCTCGAGGAAGCGGCGACGATCAACGGCGCGGGCTTCTGGAGAAGAATTTTGAGCATCGTGATCCCGCTTGCCAAGGGCGGATTCCTTTCGGGCTTTTTGCTCTCCTTCATCAGCATCGCAAAGGAGCTGGACCTGATCGCGATTCTGATGACGAATCAGGACAATTACACGCTGTCGTTCCTCTCCTTCAACTATTCGAAGGAAGCCATGCCGCAGGTGGCGGACGCAATCTGTATCATCATCATCGCGTTCATCCTGATCACCAACCGCATTGCGGATAAGTTCGGCGGAAACGTTTCGAAGTCCATGTAACCCGATCGACCGAAAAGAAAGGAAGCAATTATGAGCAAAATCGTATTGAGCCACATCGATAAATTCTACGGCGAAAATCACGTCCTGCGCGATATCAACCTCACGATCGAGGACGGCGACTTCATGACGCTGCTCGGCCCGTCCGGCTGCGGCAAAACGACCACGCTGCGCGTCGTCTCCGGCCTCGAAAAGCCGCAGCACGGCACGATGACGATCGATGATCGCCCGGTCATCGACGCGGACAAAGCCTTCTACGAGGCGCCGAGCAAGCGCGGCCTGAACCTCGTGTTCCAAAGCTACGCGCTCTGGCCGCATATGACCGTGTTCCAGAACGTCGCGTTCGGCCTGAAGATCAAGAAGCTCAAGAAGGCGGAGATCGAGGAAACCGTTATGCGCGCGCTGAAAACGATGCGCATCGAGGAGTACCGCAACCGCTATCCGAACGAACTGTCCGGCGGTCAGCAGCAGCGCGTTGCCATCGCAAGAGCGATCGCCTCGAGCCCGAAGCTGCTGCTGCTCGACGAGCCGCTTTCGAACCTGGACGCGCGCCTGCGCATCGATATGCGCGCCGAGCTCAAGCGCCTGCATAAGGAGACCGGCACGACGATCATCTACGTCACGCACGATCAGGTCGAAGCGCTGACGATGTCCACCAAGATCGCCCTGTTCAAGGAGGGCGAGATCTCCCAGATCGATACGCCGCTCGGCCTTTACACGAACCCGATCGATTTGCAGGCGGCGGACTTTATCGGAACCCCGCGCATCAATTTCATCGACGCGACGGGCTATTACGACGGCGATACGCTCAAAGTGACGAGCGCGTTCGGCGAGTACGTCTATCCGCATGAAACGCTGAAGCTCGATGAAACGTTCCCGAAAGGGGAGGAATTCGCGTGCGTGCTCGGTCTTCGCCCCGAGATGGTCGATATTTACACGCAGGATCCGCACCATAAGAACACGGTTCCGGCCGAGGTGTACGCGAACCAGCCCGCGGGCAGCGAAACGCTTGTGACGCTCACGGTCGGCAACACCGAGTTCCTCGCGATTCAGGTCGGATTGGTAGAATATGATATGAACCAAAATGTGTTTGTCGTCTTGCATCCGGGCCGCATGAATGTGTATAATAAAGAGACCGGAAGACTGATCAAGTTTGCGAAAACCAAGCACAAGGCGGGCATCGAGGACTGACGCCCCGCCCCTGACCCACTTTCACGAAAGGAAGCACGTACCATGAAAAAAACGATTGCCTTGTTGTTGACCGCTCTGCTCCTTTGCACGGCATTTGCCTGCACCGGATCGGGCAGCGGCGCTGCCGCCATAAGCGATCAACCCAAAACCGGTGTTGCCTCGATCGACGTGATCGGCGAAGACGGCATCGATTGGAACCATCTTTCGCAGGAAGAGCTGTATGAGATGGCGAAGCAGGAGGGCGGCGTCATCAAGATTTACGCCACCACGACCGATGCGGATACCGCCCGTAAAAAGATCGCGCGCGATTATCCCGACCTCAACTTCGAGTTTGTCTCCTGCGATACGAATACGATCAAGAGCCTCCTCGAGCGCGACTACGACGCGGGCAAGGTCAATGCGGACGTCGTCTTGGTCAAGGACGCGTCGGGCGAGATTTACAACGGCCTTGTCGCGTACGACATTCTGAAGGTCTATTATCCGGCGGAGATCTGCAAGCACATCGATCCGGACTTGCTCGCATACGGCATGCCGCTGTATTCGACGTTCAACCCTTGGTTCTATTCGACCCGGGACTTCCCGGACGGCCCGCCGATTCAGAGCTGGTGGGATATCGTGAAGGGCTACAACGTCGATACGAAGTCCTATCAGGATGCGAACGGCAACGATACGCAGTATTGGAACGTGTACACCAAGGATATCAAGGCGCCGTCGTACGCCGCGCTGTGGGCGCAGCTGATCATCGACAGCGACGCGCTGTTTGCCCAGTATAAGGAGCAGTACGGCGAGGATCTTGTGATCACCTACACCGATAAGCTGCAGAACGACGTGTTCAAGACCTTCCCCGAAAACAACGCGGGCGTGGAGCTGTTTTGGCGGTTCTCGCAGATGCAGTCGTTTGAGCAGGCGGACGGCGACGCGGTCGCCAACGCAGTCGACCTCTCGGTCAACGGACCGACGATCGGGCTCTGCTCGGCGTCCAAGCTCGATAACCGGGACAGCGGTATGGAGATCGGTTGGGTCACCGGGCTTTCCCCGTATACCGCGCAAAACGCCGCAAGCTACGTGTATGTCGCTTCCGGGTGCGACAATCCGGCGGGCGCGCGCCTGTACATCAACTATATCATGGGCGGCGACGACGGTCAGACCGGCTGCTACAACACGTTTGACAAGCTCGGGCACTGGTCGGTGCGCGACGATGTCACCTATGAGAAAGCGGGGATCGAATACGAGAAGGTCGGTCTGAAAGCGCCGGACTTCAAGGATATTTACGACTATTACGTCAGCGTCCAGAGCTACTGGGATCTCTGGTCGAGCTGGAGATAAGGCTGCCCGAAGGGGCGTAAAGGGAGAGCGGCATGGCAAAGAGCAAATCCAGACTGGATCAAAAGCTCGACGCGTTTGCGCGGGTCACGTTTTTGGGGGAGGACGGCAAGCCGAAAAGCGCCGTCTGGCTCTACGCGTTTCTGATCGCGATCGTGATTGCGCTGGTGGACGTTGCGCTGTATCTGGGACTCGGGTTTTTGTTCGGACAAAATGAGAACGCCACGCTCTGGACCGTTGCGCTGCACGCGCTCGCCGTCGCCGTACTCGGCGCGATCCCGGCGGTGCTGCTTGCCGTGTTTTTGAAGGAGGACCGAAAGGCGCTGATCGCCTATGCGTACCTTTGGCTTGCGGTGCTGTTCGTGCTTTCGCTCGGCATGGGCATTCTGCTCTGCGACTGGGCGGGCGGCAACGGCTGGACGGAGCTGATCGCGCTCGGCACCGTCGTGTTCTTCCCGTCGCTGCTCTGCATCGGGATCGGCGGGGCGCCTGCGTGGATCCTTTGGATCCGTGAGCGCAATCGCCTGCGGGCGATCGAGGAGGAAGCGGTGCGGCGCCCGACGTATTACAACACCTGATATGCTGGAACTGTTCTTTTGCAACGTCGGCGACGGCGACGCGATCCTGCTGCGCGAGCGGCGGGCGGATCGGCCGGATTATACCGTGCTGATCGACGCGGGCCGGCCGTACGTCGAACCGAAAAACGGAACGCTTCGGAAGGAAGCGATCTACTACCTGAAGGCGCGCGGCATCACACGCATCGATCGCATGATGCTCACGCATCCGCACATCGACCACATCGGCGGCGCGGTGCGCATTCTGACGACGATTCCCACGGCCCGGCTCACGCTGCCGTTCGTGCCGCCCGAGGACGCGGCATGGATCGCCCCCTCGTTTCAGAGCACGAGTAAGCCGCAAAACGGCCTGAAGCATCTGCTGAACATGATGGCTGAGATTGCCGGGACGGCCCGCCGCATGGGAACCGAGGTCGACGCGGCAATCGGCGGGACCGAGGCGCTGACCGAGAACCTTTCGATGACGACGTATCTGCCAAAGGCCGAGGTGCGGATGCGCCAACGGACGGTTGTGAACCGGCTGTACGCGGGCGAGGAGGTCAACGACGCGTTGGTATTCCTCGTTTCGAAGGAGCGCAACCAGGCGAGCCTGATGCACGGGTTCCGGTACGCCGGGAGGACCGCGCTGCTGTGCGGCGACCGATACGGGTTCGACTGGGAGGAGGAACCGATTCCCCCTTGCGATCTCATCAAGCTCCCGCACCATGGCGATATCAAGTCGATGACGCGGGCTTTGACCGAGCGGCTGCATCCATCGGTCACGGTGATTTCGTGCCAGACCGACCCGAAAAGAGGCAAGGAGCGGCCGGATCCGGAGATGCTGAGAATGGTGCAGGGGATCGTGCCGACCGTGCTTTGCACCGAGAACCGCGAGCTGCCGACCCTGCGCGGCGCCACGCACAACGGCGTGTGCTGCACGATCGCGGACGACGGTACGCTTGCCTGGAAATTTGAATGAATGTTTTCTCCGCCGCTTGCGGAGGGTTGAGAAGAAAAACAAAATGAGGAGGATCATTATGAAAAAGGTACTTTCCATCGTCCTGGCTCTGTTGATGCTCGTTGCGGCGATCGCCTGCACAGCATCTGCCCAGCAGCCACAGACCACGACCGAAGCGCCCAAGACGGAAACCGTCACCGAGGCGCCGAAGACGGAGCCGGAACCCGAGCCTGAGCCGAAAACGGCAGAACCGGTGACCGCGCTTGGCCTTTGCATCAAGAACAAGTCCGGCTTTGCGGTGGATGCGCTGTACATCTATCCGACCGGCGGCGAAACGGGCAACAGCGTTGTCGAAAAGGGTTGGCCGACCAAGGACGTCGATAAGAACGCGTTCGAAAAGAACATCTATATCGTCCGTCCCGAAGGCGCACCGCTCAGCGTCCTCGCCGTTTTGGAAGACGGCAACACGATTGCGCAGGATGTCGGCGTGCTCGAGAATTACACCGAGATCAAGCTCGAAGGTCTGACCGTTGAGTGCGAGAAGGAAGACGATCCCGAGGATCAGGCCCTGATAGATGAAGCGATCGCGATCGGCAAGACCGCGGACAACGTGTATCCGAATTACGTCGTGATCCCCGTCGAGTTCAAGAACAAGTCCAAGAAGGGCATCAAGGAGCTGTACTTCTACGAGAAGGGCGGCGATCCGAAGACCTACAACAACATGATGGATTACCTCTACACGCCCGAAGGCGTGAAGGTGGACGTCCTGCAGAGCGGTAAGGCGAAGGAAGGCGGCATGTATACGTTCAAGTGCTTCATCCGTCCGCTGGCCGACAACTATATGATCGATGTCGTTTTTGAAGACGATACGACCTTGACGTACCCGATCGAAAACTGGTTCAAGGCAAATGCAGACGGATTTGCGCCGAACGAGATTTCGCTGCAGAGCGCAGAGGATCCGGATACGATCAAGGTGCAGTATGACCACGGCGTACCGGAACCGATCGATTACCTTGCCGAAGCGTTGGAAAAGGGCCTGATCATCGATCAGTGGTACCCGACGTATACGACCGTCAATGCCGATCCGGAGAAGGTCGAAGCCGCGCGGATCGAGCTTGCGAAGATCCCGGTTCCGTTTGAACAGACGGCCGAGGAGCCGGCCGAGGAACCCGCTGCCGAACCGGTCGCTGAAACCCCCGCGGGCGAATACACCGCGCTCGGTCTGAAGTTCAAGAACAAGTCGGGCGTCGCGCTGAACGAAGTCTACATCTATGCGGACGGCGATGAGAAGGGCGCAAACGTGCTGACCCTAAACGGACCGATGCCCGCCGAAGAGGACGAGATCGTGCTCTACCTGTTCCGCGAAACCGCGAAGCTCGACAAGATGGTGGTCGAAATCGTCTATGCCGAGGGCGATCCGTTCGTCTGGAAGCTCACCGGGCCGCTCGGCAACAACTATAAGCTGACCGTCAAGACGCAGGCCGAGCTCGACGACTGGAAGAACGAGCTGATCGAAAAGGAAAAGGATCTCACCAAGATCGCCGAGTTTGTCGCCGAGTGCGAAGCGAACGGCACCACGTCCGACGGCTTCCGCCCGTAATCGCAAGTTACATCCTTTGAACCGAACCGGCGTCTGCTGCCCCATGCAGCGGACGGCAGACGCCGCGTTTTCTTTCTTCCTCACTTCGTAAACGTTTACGAACTGCGAGGGATGCTGCCGCGCCAAGCGCTGCGGCAGACGGAACGCTTTCCCCATGGCTTCGGACGGGAAACCTCCCTTCTTCCTCCTCTGTAACGGAAGGGCCTTGCCTTTTCCTTTGCGTCGAAAACGTTTGCGCCGGATACGGACGGCGCAGACGCTCGCCAAAAGCCTGCGGGAAAGCGTTCTCCTTCATACCGTAAACGTTTGCGGCATCAGGAAGGGCCTACACAGCTTTTCCGACGGATTAAAATTTGAATGAAAAGAGGGTACTATGGAACATTTCTTCTGGATTGGATTGATCGGCGCGGCGCTGGCCGGGATCTATGCGCTGCTGCAGACGAAGAAGGTCCTGTCGTTTTCGGAGGGCACGGACCGCATGAAGCAGATTGCCGGAGCGATTCGTGACGGCGCAAACGCGTATCTGAAGCGCCAGTATCGGACCGTGCTGCCGGTCTTTGCGGTCATCTTTGTCGTGCTGTGCGTGATGGCGTTCGCGTCGGATGGGCGGATGCTATCGAAGTTCACGCCGTTCGCGTTCTTAACGGGCGGCATCTGGTCACTGCTTGCCGGGTTCATCGGCATGAAGATCGCGACGCACGCGAACTCGCGTACCGCGCAGGCGGCGAGCGAGGGGCTCAATCAGGGCTTACGCGTCGCGTTTTCGGCGGGCTCGGTCATGGGCTTCACGGTCGTTTCGCTCGGCATTTTGGACGTGACGCTCTGGTACATCCTGCTGCGCTATGTGTTCCCGATCCCCGCGGACGTGACCGACGTTGCCAAATACATCGGCAACATCATGGTCATGAACGGCATGGGCGCATCGTTCATGGCGCTGTTTGCCCGCGTCGGCGGCGGCATTTACACGAAGGCGGCGGACGTCGGCGCCGATCTTGTCGGCAAGGTCGAGAAGAAGATTCCCGAGGACGATCCGCGCAACCCCGCCACGATTGCGGACAACGTGGGCGACAACGTCGGTGACGTTGCGGGCATGGGCGCCGACCTGTATGAATCGTACGTCGGTTCGATCCTCGCGACGTTCGCGCTCTCCGCGATGGGCGGATACGGCTTTGAGGGCATGTTCCTCCCGCTGATGCTCGCGGTATCCGGCATCCTTTGCTCGATCATCGGCGCGCAGCTCGTGCGCGTCAAGGAAGGCGCGTCGCAGATGAAGCTGCTCAACACGCTGCGCAAAGGCACCTATACCGCGGCCGTGCTGTCCGCCGTGGCGGCCGGTCCGATCACGTATTTCATCTTCCGCAATATCGAGGGCGCATCGTGGCTCGGCATCTATATCGCGATCCTGTGCGGGCTCGTCGCCGGGTGCCTGATCGGATTTTTCACCGAATTCTTCACCTCCGAAAGCTATAAGCCGACGCGGGACCTCGCCGCAACCTCGCAGACCGGCTATGCCACGATCGTCATCGGCGGCATCTCGCTCGGCATGGAATCCGCATTGACCTCGATTCTGATCGTCTGCGCGGCGGTGCTGATCAGCTACTACGCCGCGGGCGGCACGCATGAGATCGTGGATGCGTCCGGGCATTTCGCGATGAGCTTCAACCGCGGGCTGTACGGCATCGGCATTGCGGGCGTCGGCATGCTCTCCACGCTCGGCATCACGCTTGCGACCGACGCATACGGCCCCGTCGCGGACAACGCGGGCGGCATTGCGCAGATGTCCGGCATGGACCCGATCGTGCGCGAACGCACGGACGCGCTCGATTCGCTCGGCAATACGACCGCCGCGACCGGCAAGGGCTTCGCGATCGGCTCGGCTTCGCTGACCTCGCTTGCACTGCTCGTCTCCTACGTCAACATCATTCAGGAGAAGACGAGCGCCGTGCTCGACTTTTCCATCATCAACCCGCCGGTTCTGATCGGCATGTTCATCGGCGCGATGCTCGTGTTCGTGTTCGCCGCGGTCACGATGAACGGCGTGGAGCGCGCGGCGCAGTCGGTCGTCATGGAAGTACGGCGCCAGTTCCGCGAGTTTCCGGGCATTTTGGAGGGCACGGCCACGCCCGAATACGCCAAGTGCGTTTCGATCTGCACCAAGGGCGCGCTCAAAGAGATGGTCGTTCCGGCCGTCATGGCCGTTGCGGTTCCGATCGCGGCAGGGCTGATTTTGGGCCCCACGGGCGTCGTCGGGCTGCTCGCAGGCGTCTCGGTCGCCGGCTTTGCGGTGTCGGTGTTCATGTCGAACGCGGGCGGCGCGTGGGACAACGCGAAAAAGTACATCGAGGAAGGCCACTTCGGCGGCAAGGGCTCGAAGCCGCATAAGGCGTCCGTCGTCGGCGATACGATCGGCGATCCGTTCAAGGATACGTCCGGCCCGTCGCTGAATATTTTGATTAAGCTCTGCGCAACCGTTTCGATCGTCTTCTCCGGGCTGATCGCGCTCGTGCATCTGCTCTGACGGAAGAAAAAAATTGGTTGGATTCGCCCTCTCCGGATCGGGGAGGGCGAATTGCTGCTTGAAATACGGGCAGCGATGCGGTATAATAGCAGCAGCAATCGATGGGGAGGAAACGATGACCCCGATTCTTCGCGAGACGGACGTCAAAAGCATACTGACCAAATCGAATCTGCCGCTGGCGGATTACTCGGTGAACCCGTACACCGGCTGCACACACGCCTGCCGGTACTGCTACGCGTCGTTTATGAAGCGGTTCACGAATCATCCCGAGCCATGGGGCGGCTTTCTGGATGTGAAATACTGGCCCGCGCTTCGGCATCCGGAGCGCTATGCGGGCAAGGAGCTGTTTTTCGGCTCGGTCACGGACCCGTATCTGCCCGAGGAGGCAACCTATCGGCGTACGCGCGCGCTGCTTGAAGAGCTTCAGGGGCAGGACATTCGCATCAGCATTCAGACCAAATCCGACCTTGTGCTGCGCGATCTTGACTTGATCCGCTCGTTTCCGAATGCGCGCGTCGGATTTTCGATCAACACGCTCGACGAATCGTTCCGGGCGGAGATGGATCACGCGGTCAGCATCGAACGGCGGCTCGAAGCGATGCGCGTTTTGCACGAGGCGGGCGTCCGCACGACCTGCTTCATCTCGCCGATCTTTCCGGGGATTACGGACGTATTTGCGATCTTCGAGCGCGTGAAGGCGCAGTGCAACCTGATCTGGCTCGAAAACCTGAACCTAAGGGGGAGCTTCCGCGCGGACATTCTCAACTGGATCCGGCGGCGCCATCCCGAGCTTGTTTCGCTGTATGCGGACATCTACGACGCGGGCAGCCGCGCGTACTGGGAATCGCTCGATCAGGCGGTGCGCGTCTATGCGGAGCAAAACGGGCTCGAGTACGTGCGAAACGACGATTCCATGCAAAAGCCGTTTACGGCGCCGCCCACGATCGTCAATTTCTTCTACCATGAGGAGATCAAAAAGTCGGCCGTGCAAAAAGCGGAGAAGTTTTGCAAAAGCTTCACAAAAGCGGAGTAAAACGGTTTGTCAAGCGGGAGGGACTGTGGTATAATACCGGGTATGAAACGAGTTCTGATTTTGGGGCTTTTGAGCCTGACTTTCTTCGTATGCGGCTGCGCGCAAGCGCCAAAGCCGACAGCAGCGACGTCTACGCCCGAACCGCACAGCGCTGCGCCCGAATGGATTACGATCGATCCCGTTGCGCAAACGCCGGAGCCTACCGCGATTCCCATACCCGAAACGCCTTCTCCGACCGCAACGCCCACGCCTACCGAAACGCCGGAGCCCACCGCGACGCCTACGCCCGAGCCCGAGCCGTTTGTGTTCACCGCTTCGCGCGATCTGCCGCTGCCGGATGGGGACACGAAGATTCAGAAGGGCTTGCCGTTTTGGATCGACGGCACCGTGGTTTCGATCGAGCCGCTCGTGCGCGTTTCGGCTGTACTTACCGACGTGAAGGGCCGGGAAAAGCAGAACGTGGAAGTGACGTTCGACGCGGCGGACGGCGTGACCGAATACGCCTTGCTCGATAAGACGTTCTCCAAGGAGATCACCGATCTGTCCGAGCAGATCCGCTTTCACGCGCTTGCCGAAGGCACGTATACGCTGACGCTTTCGGCTTCCGACGCCGCAGGGCAAGAGGCGACGCTCGCACAAGCCGCGTTTCAGATTACGAACAGCAAATGGATTCAGCTTTTGCCGAACAACCTCCGCGGCAATTACACGACGGCGCTCGCGTTTTTCGGCTCGCCCGAGCGGTTCCTGTTCCGCTTTTCGCTCAAAGACGGCGGACCCAAGATCAATCTGGACAGCGAATGGAGCAAGCAGTACCTCGGCACGGCGATCGGCGTCAACGGCAAGGAATGGAGCTGCCATGTCGACGCGATTCCGTTCTTTGAACGCGCGAGCCGCTACATCGAGGAGACGTATGTGCATATTTCGGGTCCGTCGCTCGATACCGGCGCGGTCTGCCTGAAGGACTTGTTCTCGAACAACGGCACGATCGTGCGGCGGTTCACCAATTCAAAGCAGTTTTTGAGCCATCATTCGCTCGGCACGGCGATCGACGTGAACGCGCATTCGCCGAGCAACAAGGATAAGCTGTCCAACCGCGAGGTCATCTATCGCGAGGTGACCGAACATCTCACGTACAACGGCATCGTCACGATCGGCGATCACGCGTGCTACGACTTCACGTATACCGGCAGCGCGCGCCCGTGGTCCGAGCAGCGCACGAAGGTGCCGGAACCGCTGATGAACTATCTGCTCTATGAGCTCGCGTTCTTCCGCGCGGGGTTCTCCTGGGGCGTGTACTACCCGCATACGTCGGACGCGATGCATTTCACGCTGTCCGAACTGTCGCCCTCGCTGTTCGATGAGGGACCCTACGCGATGCGCAAGGTCTTCACGTATACGGACGACGCGCCCGCGCAATAATCGCCGCCGCTTTCATTTGGCCGCTTCCCGATCGGGAGGCGGCTTTTTTGTTTCCCGCGGTCCGGTGCGTGAACGGGTGGTTTCGGAACGTAAACGGTTGTCAAATTGCTTGCATCCGCGGTTGCAATTTGTTAAAATGTAAGTAACAGGTAAAATGGGATGCCGGAAAAGAGGAAAAAAGGAGAACGCGTATGAAAGCGACCGCATGGAACGACCACTGGTTTTGCAAGCATCTGAACACGGACGAAGCGCCGATCCCGGTGCGCGTGCCGGACGACGCGATGTTACGGGAGCCGAGAACGCATAAGGCGCTCGGCGGGCTCAACGTCGCCTGGTTCGAGGGCGCGGACTATTCGTATACCAAATCGTTCGAACTGACCGAACAGCAGCTTTCCGGCACGCTCGTGCTCGAATTCGAGGGCGTCTATCGGAAGGCCGAGGTGTTCGTCAACGGCGAAAAGGCGGGGTTCCGCCCGTATGGGTATACGAACTTCTATGTCGACCTTTTGCCGTTTGCAAAGGTGGGGGAAAACACGATCGAGGTGCGTGCCTATAACGCCGATCAGCCAAACTCGCGCTGGTATTCCGGCGCCGGGATCTACCGCCCGGTGCAGCTTTGGACCGCGCCGAAGGAGCATATCGCGCAAAACGGCGTCAAGATCCAAACGCTCTCGCTCGAGCCCGCAACGGTGGAGGTTCGGGTCAAAACCACCGGCTCCGGTCCGGTCAAGGTCGAGCTGCTCGACGGCGAAACGGTGCTTGCATCCGCCGAGGGCGAGGAGCGCGTATTTACGCTGTCTAATGAAAACGTCACCCCGTGGAGCGTTGAGACCCCAAAGCTCTATACCTGCCGCGTGATTTACGGCGGGGATGAGGCCGTGGAACCCTTCGGCTTTCGTACGCTGAGTTGGGGGAAGGACGGGCTTTGCATCAACGGCAAGCGCGAGATCCTGCGCGGCGCGTGCATTCATCACGACAACGGTCTAATCGGCGCTGCTTGCGATCCGGACGCACTCGAACGCAGAATCCGCCTCTTAAAGGAGAACGGCTATAACGCGATCCGTTCGGCGCACAATCCCTGCTCGAAGACGGCGCTCGAGATCTGCGACCGGCTCGGCATGCTCGTGATGGATGAGTATATCGATCACTGGTACATCCATAAGACGATGTACGATTACGTCGAGTTCTTCTTCGACTGGTGGCAGCAGGACCTGACGGATATGGTCGACAAGGACTACAACCACCCGTGCGTGATCCTGTACTCGACCGGCAACGAGGTCGCCGAAACCGCGCAGCCAAAGGGCATTCAGCTTGCCAAGGATATGACCGAGTTTTTGCATACGCTCGACGGGTCGCGCCCGGTCACCTGCGGCGTGAACATCTTCTTCAATTTCCTGAACCACATCGGCTTCGGGCAGTATTCGGACGAGAAAGCGAAAAAGGAAGCCGAGCGCGCGGCAAAGGCGAAGGCCGAGGGCAAAAAGGCAAAGGAAAGCAGCACGGGCAGTAAGTTTTTCAACGACCTTGCGGGGATCATGGGCGCAGGCTTTATGAAAACCGGCGCAACGCTGCACGGCTCCGACGTCACGACAAGAGAATCGTTCGCGAACATGGACATCGCGGGCTACAACTACGGCGAAAAGCGGTATCAGAAGGATTTGAAGAATTATCCCGAACGCCTGATCTTAGGCTCGGAAACGTTCTGCTTTGACGCGTACAAGTTCTGGGAGCTTGCAAAAGAGAATCCGCGTCTGATCGGCGATTTCGTCTGGGCAGGCATCGACTATCTCGGCGAGGTGATGGTGGGCAGTTGGGAATACGGCGACTACGCGAAAAACTTTGAAGCGGACCTTGGTTGGATCAGTGCCGGAAGCGGGCGGATCGACCTGACCGGCAAACCGCTCGGCGAAGCGCTGTATACGCGCGTCGCTTTGGAGCGCGAGAACGGGCCGTACATCGCGGTGCGCCCGCTCTGCCATGAGGGCAAGCACTCTCCCTCCGCGTGGAAGATGACAAACGCAATGCCCAGTTGGTCGTGGCGCGGGTTTGAGGGCAAGACGGCGCATATCGAGGTCTATGCAAGAGCGGCGGCCGTGGAGCTGCGGCTCAATGAAAAGACGGTCGGCAAGAAGAAGTTTGACGGCAAGGATTGCCTGTTCTCCTTCCGGGTACCGTATCAAAGCGGCACGCTCGAAGCGATCGCCTTGGACGCGCAGGGTCACGAGATCGGCCGGGATACGCTGAAGACCGCCGAGATCCGCACAACGCTGATCGCCGAGCCGGAGGAACCGACCGTGAAAGCGGATCATCTTTCGTTCATCCGCGTCCGCTATGCGGATGCCTACGGCACGACAAAGCCCGCCGAGCGCGGGATGCTCAAAGCCACAGTCGAGGGAGGAACGCTCGAAGCGTTCGGCTCGGCCTGCCCGTTCTACGAGCAGAGCTATCTCGACGCCGAATCCGATACGTACTATGGCGAAGCGCTCCTGATCGTCCGCGCAGGCGAGGGCGATCGGATCCGTGCAACGGTCACCGACGGGACGCGCACTTCGGAAGCGATCGTCCCGATCCTACGATAACAGGAGGTTGTTATGCTGAATATTCAACGATTCCGCTGCGAAGGACGCGAACGGGGCTGCGTGACCGATGAACGGCGACCGGTCTTCTCCTTTGCGCTCGAAAGCGACCGAACCGATGTTGCGCTTCGATCCGCCGCGATCACGGTGGACGGAGTTTCGTTTGACGCGTCGCATCAGGTTGCGGCGCCGTACGGCGGCAAACCGCTTGCGCCGTTTCGCGTGTACAAAGCGGAGCTGACCGCCGTCGATACGTACGGCGACACCGCAAAAGCGAAGCTGTCCTTTGAAACCGGCCGCATGGGAACGCCGTGGGCCGGCAAATGGATCACCGACGGGGCGTATGTATTCCGTGAAGCGCGCGTTTCACCGAAACCGATGCAGTTCCGTAAGCGGTTCGAACGCAAAAAGCCCGTCGCGTCTGCGCGGATCTATGCGACCGCAATGGGCATCTATGAGCTTTTTTTGAACGGCGCCAAGGTCGGCGACCGGTACTTTGCGCCGGGGTTCACCTCCTATTCCCAAAATCTCCAGTATCAGACGTACGATATCACGGATTGCCTCACCGACCGGAATGAGATCAACGTCGTGGTCGCCGGCGGATGGGCGGTCGGATCGTTCGTCTTTACGCGGAAAAACCGCGTCTGTGCCGATCGGCAGGCGCTTCTGATGGAGGTACGCGTCCGCTACGAGGATGGGACGGAGGACGTTTTCGGCACCGACGCAACCTGGGATGTGACCGAGGACGGCGCGTTCCGCATGGCGGACCTTTACGACGGCGAAACCTACGACGCAACCGTGGATCCCGAATCGATCCCGTGGCGCAAGGCGGTCGAAGAAACGCCGCGCAGCCATCCCGAGCCGTTTGCCGAGATCGGCGCGCCGGTCAAACGGCATGAGCGGTTCTGGCCGGTTTCGCATACCCACGTCGGCAATGCCGAAATTTACGATTTCGGGCAGAACATGGCCGGCGTCGTACAGATGAAGCTGAACGGCAAACAGGGGCAGGTCGTCACCGTGCGCCACGCCGAAATTCTGAATCCGGACGGCAGCCTGAACGTCACATTCCTGCGCACCGCAAAGGCAACCGCCACGTACACCTGTGTCGACGGGACGCAGACTTATTCGCCGTCGCTTACGTACATGGGGTTCCGGTACGTATCCGTGGAGGGCATCGATCCGAAGGACCTTTCGATCCGGGCCGTTGCCGTGTATTCCGATCTCGAATCGATCGGGTCGTTCTCCTGCTCCGATCCGATGCTGAACCGGCTGCAGAGCAACATCGTCTGGGGCGCGAAATCGAACCTTGTCGATATCCCGACGGATTGCCCCCAGCGCGACGAGCGCATGGGCTGGACCGGCGACATCGCGGTATTTGCGCCGACGGCGTGCTTCAACTTTGACATGGGCCGGTTTTTGAACAAGTGGCTGACCGACGTGCGCGCCGAGCAGCGCCGCGGCGGCGGCATTCCGAACACGGTCCCGGTCAACGGCTACGGCTTCCCCGCGACGATGCCCGAAATGGCGATCGATTGGTGGGGCGACGCGTGCGTGCTTGTGCCGTGGGCAGAGTACCGCGCGACGGGCGATCCGAGCGTTCTCGAACGCAATTATCCGATGATGAAGCGCTACGTCAAAGCGTGCAAATTCTGGGCGAACCTGCTGTCGGTCGGCAAGCGGCGGTATCTGTGGCATACGCCTGCGACCCTGCACTTTGGCGACTGGGTCGCGCCGGACGCGCCGAAGATGTCCGAATGGCAGCGCAGAAGCAAGTGGACGGCAACGGCTTCGCTGTTCCATACGAGTCGGCTCCTCAGTGAAATTGCAGAGCTGCTCGGGCAGAAGGAGGACGCGGCAACGTATTTGGCGCTTTCGGAGAAGGTGGCGGACGCATACGAATCGATTTTGACCGACGGGAACGGCAAGCTCAAGGAGGAGTTTCAGACCGCTTACGTGCTGCCGCTGCACCTCGGCATGCTGAGAACCGAGAACGTCCCGAAGGCGGCGAAGAATCTCGACGCGCTCGTGCAAAAAGCAAACTACGGCATCGGCACCGGCTTCCCCGGAACGCCGTACATCCTGTTCGCGCTTGCGGACAACGGATACGTGGACACCGCGTACCGGATGCTGATGAATACGAACTGTCCGTCGTGGCTCTACGAGGTAAAATGCGGCGCGACGACGATCTGGGAGCGCTGGGACGGACTCGACGAAAACGGCGTCTGCCCGATCGGAAACGACGGAACGGATATCATGATTTCTTATAACCACTACGCGTCCGGCGCGGTCGGCGACTTTTTGTATCGCCGCGTGGCAGGGCTCGAGGCAACCGAACCGGGCTACCGCCGCTTTCGGGTGCGGCCGACCCTTGGCGGCAATCTGACGGCCGCCAAAGCCTCGATTTTGACGCCGTTTGGCAAGGCGGTCTCCGAATGGGAGATTGAGAACGGCGTTTTCCGCCTCCAAGTCACGGTTCCGGTCGGATGCACGGCGGACGTCACGCTGCCGGATGGGAAAACCCAGACCGTCGGCAGCGGAACCTACCGGTTCAAAACCGGATGCTGACGGCAGGATCCGTTGGATTTTTGGCAAGATCGGCTGCAAATTCGCCTTTACAGACAGGAAAAATACGTGTAAAATAATAACATGAGGTTATGAATCATTTGTTTTTGATCGGAACAGGGGTTTCCTGTTTACTTTGGTTCGAAAACCTTGTAAAATACTTGTAAATAGGCAAACATGAGGGGAGGAAGCTTGCTTTGAAACATGAAGATCTGATCAAACAAATGACGTTGGAAGAGAAATGTCATCTGTTGTCGGGCCGTGATTTTTGGCAGACGCAGTCGGTCAAGCGGCTCGGCATCGAGAATATGACATTGTCGGACGGCCCGCACGGCATCCGGAAACAGGAGGGCGCGGGGGACCAGCTCGGCCTGAACGGCTCCGTTCCGGCCACGTGTTATCCGACGGCGGCAACGATGGCGAACTCCTGGGATCCTGCTCTGGGCGAAGAGCTTGGCCGGCACCTCGGAACCGAGGCCGCCGCGCAGGACGTTTGCGTGCTTCTGGGCCCCGGTCTGAACATCAAGCGCAGCCCCTTCTGCGGTCGGAACTTTGAGTATTTTTCGGAGGATCCGTATCTGGCCGGCAAGATGGCGGCGGGATACATCCGCGGCATTCAGCAGAACGGCGTTTCGGCCTGCCCGAAGCACTTTGCCGCGAACAACACGGAGCTGAGGCGGATGGCTTCGAACTCCGTGATGGACGAGCGCACGCTGCGCGAGATCTATCTTACGAACTTTGAAATTGCCGTGACCGAGGGCAAACCGAAGTCGATCATGTCCTCGTACAACATGGTCAACGGCGTCTACGCAAACGAGAATGCGCACCTGTTGCAGCACATTTTGCGCGATACCTGGGGGTTCGACGGATTCGTCGTTTCCGACTGGGGCGCCTGCAACGATTTTACCGACGGCGTACGCGCCGGTTCCCATCTCGAGATGCCCTCGACCGGCGGTGACTCGCCGCGCCAGCTCATGCAGGCGATCTATGAGGGGCGCATCTCCGAGGACGAGGTGGACGTCCGTGTCGACGAACTGCTCGACGTCATGCTTGCGACGCGGAAGGCGGTCGATCCGTTGAAGGGCAAGGGCTTTGACAAAGAAGAGCATCATGCGTTTGCCCAGAAGGCGAGCGAAGGCAGCATCGTGCTTCTGAAGAACGAGGGCAACATCCTGCCGCTTCAAAAGGGCGCCAAGGTTGCGGTCATCGGCGAATTTGCGCAAAAAGCGCGCTATCAGGGCGCGGGCTCCTCGGTCGTCAACTGCACGAAGCTCGATCACACGATGGACGTGATCGGCAACTTCGATCTCGATGTCGTCGGGTTTGAAGCGGGCTATCCGCGGCACGGCGCGCCGAATCCCGAGATGCAGCAAAAGGCGGTCGACCTCGCGAAGAAAGCGGACTATGTGCTGCTGTACATCGGGCTCGATGAGATCAGCGAATCCGAGGGTCTCGATCGTTCGACGCTCGCTCTGCCGAAGTGCCAGACCGAGCTGTTGGAAGCGGTTGCCGCTGCGAACGAGAACGTGATCGTCGTGATGAGCGCGGGCTCCTCGGTGGAAATGCCGTGGATCGACAAGGTCAAGGGCATGGTGCATGGGTACCTGTGCGGCCAGGCGGGCGCAAGCGCGGTTCTGAAGGTGCTGCTCGGCGAGGTCAACCCCTCCGGCAAGCTCTCCGAAAGCTATCCCTACAAATATGAAGATTGCTCGACGGCGCCGTACTTCCCGGCCAAGGAGCGCAGCGTGGAGTACCGCGAGGGGCTCTACGTCGGCTACCGGTACTACGATTCGGCGAACATCCCGGTGCTGTTCCCGTTCGGCTTCGGCCTCTCCTATACGACGTTCGAATACAGCGACATAAAGGCGGACGACAAGCAGGTTACGTTTACGCTGAAAAACACCGGCGAACGCGACGGCGCGGAGGTTGCCGAGCTGTATGTGCATGCGGTGAATCCGTCCGTCTACCGCCCGAAGAAGGAACTGAAGGGCTTTACGAAGGTGTTCTTGAAGGCCGGCGAATCGAAGCAGGTCACGATCCCGCTCGACGATAAGGCGTTCCGCTATTGGAACAGCAAGACGAACCGGTTCGAGATCGACGGCGGCACGTATGAGCTTCTGGTCGGCGCGAGCGTAGAAGATATTCGCCTTAGGGCCGAGGTTACCGTAAAGGGAACGGACGCGCCCGCGTGCGAGGACCTTAAGAAACTGCAAAAGTATGTGAATGCCGATATCAAGGCGATCACCGACGACGAATTCGAAGCGCTGCTCGGGCATGAGATTCCGGACGGCAAGTGGTCGGGCGTGATCCAGCCGAACGACGCGATCGCGCAGCTCTACTATGCGAAGGCGCTGAAGGCGCGGTTCGTCTGGAAGATCCTGACCTCGATGCTGAACAAGAGCATCGAAAAGGGCGAGCCGGATCTGAACATCACGTTCATCTACAACATGCCGATCCGCGCGATCGGAAAGATGGCGGGCGGTCTGTGCAGCCAGGAGATGTGCGACGGCATTCTGGACATCATCAACGGCCACGGCATCGCGCTGTGCAAGGGCCTCGGAAAGATCGTTGTGGGCTTCTTCAAGCAGCTCGGCGTCTCGAAGAAACAGAAGGCTTTGGAATAAGGAGGGTTGACGTATGAGAAACAATGTGAATGGAATTCCTCCTTTCGTCGCAATTTTGCTGACACTCGCGATGATTGGACTGGCGGTCTGGATGTTCGTGATTCCGATCATTCCGCTCGGCATCATTTTCGCGCTGATTGCGATCGACTTCGCCGCGGACGCGGTGCTGTCGTTCAAGAAGGTATAACCAAACCGGTGTAAGGGAGGTACGTGTATGGAAAAAAAGAAAGGCAACCTGTTTGACAAGCTCCCGCCGAGCCTGATCAAAAAGAACAATGTCACGCTGATCCCGGAAGCGGCGATCGGCTATCTCGTCGGGCCGACGCTCGCTCTCTTGGCGAACTCGGTGCTTGCAAACTACTTCAACAAGTACATGACCGACGTTCTGAAGGTCAACGAGTGGGCGTCCGCGTTCTTTACGTGGCTGCCGGTGATTTCGGTCATCTTTGTCGTACTCGGCAACATTCTCGTCGGCCGCCTGATGGACAACATGAAGTCCAAGGCCGGCAAGGCAAGACCGCTGCTGCTGCTGTCGCTGCCGATCAGCCTTTTGGCGCTGCTGTTCCTGTTCGTGTTTGCTCCGTACAACGGCGCCAACACCGATTGGCACATGGGCATGCTGATCTGCATCGCGATCGGCTACAACCTCTGGTTCGCGTTCGCGTATCCGATGTACTACACGCCGCATGCGGGCCTGGTCAACCTCTCGACCCGGAATTCGAAGGACCGTTCCCTGCTCGCCACCGCGTCGAACGCCACCGCGCTTGCCGCCATGGGCCTTTCGAGCATGATTCTCCCGTTCTTCCTCCCGCTGCTGTTCGTCTATGATATGAGCGGAGCGGGGACGGCCGTTCTGAACGATGCGGGCGTCGTCCAGTATTATGTGGACGCGCAGGGCGCGGTTCTGTACGACGTGCAGGCGTCCTACGACCATTGGAAGATCTTCGTCATCGCCCTGATCGTAATTACCGCGGTCGGCGCGCTCGTCGAATACTTCTTCACACGGGAGCGCGTGACCGAAGAAACGCTGAACGAGGAAGTTCAGGAAACGAAGAAGGCACTGTCCTTCAAGGAGCAGGCGAAGATCTGCTTCAAGGATAAGTTCTGGATCATCATGATGATCTTCTTCTTCCTGTATCAGTTCGGAGGCATGATCAAAAACGTGTCTCAGAACTATTTCTGCACCTCGATGTTCCAGGACGCGGCGGGCAACTACACGGTTGCTTACGGCGGCCAGCTGCAGGGCATCCTCGCGATCATCGGCGCGATCCCGACCGCCGTCGGTATGGTCATCGCGCTGCCGCTTGCCAATAAGATCGGCAAGGGCAAGGCCATCATGATCGGCGCAGGACTCGCCGTAATCGGCGGCGTGATCGGTCTGATCAAGCCGGATAACTTCGTTGTGGTCACCGTTTCGTTCGTCATCAAAGCGCTCGGCTCCACGCCGGCTATGTACCTCTCGCTCGCACTGCTTGCCGATATTCTCGACCATCAGGAAGCGCTGAACGGCGTCCGCACCGACGGCTTCTCGATGATGATCTACGGCGCGATCATGGCAGGCATGACGGGCCTCACGACCGGCGTTTTGAACGCAGTTCTTTCCGCCACGAACTACGATGTTTCCACGCTGAACACGAACACCGCGATCCGTGCGGCCATGCCGTGGGTCTTCATCGGCGGCGAAACGATCTGCTATCTTGTGATCGGCATCACGTTCATCTTCATGCTCGTGGAGAAGTTCGGAAAACTCGACCATAAGGCGATCGTGCAGGATCAGAAGGCGGCCGCCGAAGCCGAGGGCCGCGCGTACATCACCGCGGAGGAGAAGATCCGGCTCGAAGAGGGCGAGGAAGCCTACCAGGCCGAGCTCAAGAAGCAGGCCGACGCAGCGGCAGCCGAGCAGAAGAAGCTCGATAAGCTCTCCGCCGAACAGCGCAAAGCGCTCGAGGAGAAGGACGCAGCCCTGCTCACCGAGTACAACGAGCTCCGCAAATCGCACGGCAGAACGCCGATCGAAGCGTAATTCCCATTGAAAAATGATGCGGGCGCACCCAACCGGGTGCGTCCGTTTTTCTCTTTTTTTCCACAATTGTGAAAAAAAGTCGGAATCTTGCCGGAAGGGGTTGCATCATGCGGACAAATCGGGTAAAATATCGGTAAGTTCGACGCGGAAGCATCGAACGGAACCTATGAAGGATGTAGAAACGATGCAATATGATTTGTTGATTGTCGGCGCGGGATTGTTCGGCGCCGTGATCGCCGAGCGCGAGCATGCGCGCGGCAAACGGGTTCTTGTGATCGATAAGCGCGAGCACATCGGCGGCAACGTGTACACCGAGGATGTGTTCGGAATTCAGGTGCACCGGTACGGCGCGCACATCTTTCACACGAACGACCGGAAGGTCTGGGACTATGTGAACCGCTTTGCGGAGTTCAACCGCTACACGAATTCGCCGGTCGCCAATTTCCACGGCAAGCTGTATTCGCTGCCGTTCAATATGTACACGTTCAACGCGATGTGGGGCGTGACGACGCCGGACGAAGCCGCGGAAAAGATCCGCAGCCAGCGCGAAGCCGCGGGCATCACCGAGCCGAAGAATCTGGAGGAACAGGCGATCTCGCTGGTCGGAACGGATATCTATGAAACGCTCGTCAAGGGCTATACCGAGAAGCAGTGGGGCCGCCCCTGCACGGAGCTGCCCGCGTTCATCATCCGGCGGCTGCCGGTGCGGCTGACGTTTGACAACAATTATTTCAACGCGCGCTATCAGGGGATCCCCATCGGCGGGTATACGAAGATGGTGGAGCGGATGCTCGACGGCGTTGAGGTGCGGCTCGGCGCGGATTATTTTGTGAACCGGAACGACTGGAACGCGCTCGCAAAGCGGGTGGTCTATACCGGCTCGGTCGATGCGTACTTTGACTATTGCTTCGGCGAGCTCGGGTACCGGAGCGTCCGGTTCGAGACCGAAGTATTGGATACGCCGAACTTTCAGGGCAACGCGGTCGTCAATTATACCGACCGCGAAACGCCGTATACGCGCGTGATCGAGCACAAGTGGTTCGATCCGGTCGAAACGGAGCAAACGGTGATCTCCCGCGAGTACAGCCACGAATGGAAGCCGGGCGAGGAACCGTATTACCCGATCAACGATGAGAAGAACAATGCGTTGTACCGCAAGTACCGCGCGCTGGCGGACGCGGAGCCGAATGTCCTGTTCGGCGGACGGCTCGGCGAATACCGCTATTATGACATGGACGCCGTCATTGCGCGCGCGCTGGAGATGGCGGAGAGTTTGGAAAAGGAGACGGCAATATGAAACTTTTGACGGTGGCAGTCCCGTGTTACAATTCGCAGGACTACATGGCAAAGTGCATCGACAGCCTGTTGACGGGCGGGGAACGCGTGGAAATCATCGTCGTGGACGACGGCTCAAAGGACGATACGGGCCGCATCGCCGATGAATACGCGGCAAAGTATCCAACGATCGTGAAGGCGATCCATCAGGAGAACGGCGGTCACGGCGAGGGCATCAACCAAGGGCTTCGGAACGCGACGGGTCTGTATTATAAGACCGTGGACAGCGATGACGTGCTGAGCGACGATTTCCCGAAGATGCTCGATACGCTCGAGGCGCTCGAACGGGACGGCGGCGTGGATCTGTTCGTTACGAACTATTTCTATACCCACGAGGACGGCATCGGCGACCGGTCGATCAATTTCTCGAACGCGCTGCCCGAGGGACGCGTGTTCACCTGGGAGGAGACCAAATCGTTCCACGTCGATCAGATTCTGATGATCCACTCGGTCACGTTCCGCACCGCGCTTTTGCGCGAGATCGGGCTCGAAATGCCGAAGCATCTGTTTTATGAGGACAACTTCTTCGTATTCGGCAACCTCGTGCATGTGGACCGCATGTACTATATGAACTGCGACCTGTACCGCTACACGATCGGCCGCGCGGGGCAGTCCGTGCAGGAGGACGTGATGACGCGGCGGTATCAGCATCAGCTGCGGTCGACCGAGCTGTGCTTCCTCTCGTGCCATCTCGACCAAATCCCCGAAAAGCGCAAGAAGAAGTACCTCAAGCATGAGCTGTTCATTATGTTCGGCATCTCGGTCGTCTATGCGCGGCTCAACAAAACGCCCGAGGCGGACGAGAACCTCCGCAGGATGTGGGAAACGTGCCAGGCGCATGATCCCAAATGGGCAAAGTATTTCCGGAAGGAGACGCCGCTGCGGCTTGCGCATATGCCCGGCCGCGCAGGGCAGACACTTGTGAAGGGGGTTTATAAGGCGTCGCATTACATCATCCGGTTCAATTGAACCGCCGGCTGCATCGGCCGTTTGAACGCGAGGATTCCCAAGTCGAATCTTCGCGTTTTTCGTTGCGCGTTGATTGACTTTTTGTAAAATCGGTGTTAAGATATTATTGAAGACTATGGGTTTTGCCGCGTAGGGACGCGGCGGAACGGAAAGGATACGGTATGATCAAAAGAGTCTTTGCGGTTCTGCTGTGCGTGCTGATGCTCGGCGCGCTTGCGTGCACGCAGCCTGCGCCGCGCGGGGCCGAAGCGCCGGTTCCGACCGAAACCGAAACGGAGCTCGCATCCGAAGAGCCGGCGGCTTTAAAGGCAACGGAGGAGCCCGCAGCGCCCGCGCCGATCGCGGAGGCGGAAGAGGAGTATACGCTCGAGCCGGAGCCGGGCTGCAATCAGCTCACGATCTATTGGACGGCCGAGTCGATCAACTTCGATACGAGCGACGTGTGGCTTTGGTTCCCGGGCGCGGATGGGCGCGGGTACCGGTTCTATCCGTGCGCGTACGGCGCGAAGTGCGTGGTCAACGTGCCGGAGGACGTGATCGAAGTCGGGTTCATCGTGCGGCGGGATTGCTCCGATCCGTTCGGAACGTCGTGGGGATCGTCCGCAACGAAGGACTTTGAAGACGATCGGTTCGTTCCGATGGAGGGACCGGATACCAAGATTTATCTGAAAACCGGAGACGGTGCAATTTATTACAGTGAGGATGGCGGCGTGAATCTTTATCAGAAACTGACGTTTGACTTTGCGGGGATCGTGGCGACAAATCAGATCAAGTATCGCATCAATCCCGCAGCGAAACTGACCGACCTGTCGATGGTCAAGGTCTATTGCGAGGGTACGCCCGTAACGGTCGAATCCGTTTCGAGCCTGAACAACGAGGTCGTGACCGGAAACATCACCGTGGCGGAACCGATCGATATCACAAAGAGCTATGAGGTCGAGATCCAGGGCTACGGCAAGCAGACCGCAGTGCCGACGGGGATCTTCGATACCCAGGAGTTCATCGATACCTACACCTACGACGGCGACGATCTCGGCGCGGTTATCGGTGCGGACGGAACGACGTTCAAGGTCTGGGCGCCGACGGCGAGCAGCGTGATCCTGAACCTGTTTGAAGCGGGCGACGGCGGTGAAGCGTACAGCAATCTGGAGATGACGCGCGGCGAGCACGGCGTATGGAGCGCAGCCGTCGATTGCGGCCACGGCACCTATTATACCTATACGGTGACGACGGCGGTCGGCACGAAGGAAGCGGTCGATCCGTATGCGAAGACCGTCGGCGTGAACGGCAACCGCGGCATGGTCGTCGATCTCGATTCGACCGATCCGGCAGGCTTTGAGAACGATTCGTTCATCGGCGGCCTGAATTCGTACCGCGACGCGGTGGTCTGGGAAGTTCATGTGCGCGATTTCTCAAATCGGATCGCTTCTTCGCAGTACCCGGGCAAGTACCTTGCGTTCACCGAAACCGGGTTGAAGAACGAGAGCGGCATCCCGGTCGGCGTCGATTACCTCAAGGAGCTCGGCATCACGCACGTGCATTTTCAGCCGATCTATGATTACGCGACCGTCGATGAGACGCATCCGGAGGATCAGTTCAACTGGGGCTACGATCCGAAGAACTACAATGCGCCCGAGGGCAGCTATTCGACCGATCCGTATCACGGCGAGGTCCGCGTGAACGAGCTCAAGCAGATGGTGCAGTCCCTGCACAAGAACGGGCTTGCGGTCGTTATGGACGTCGTGTACAACCACACCTACGATAAGGATGCGAACCTGAACCGCGTCGTGCCGTATTACTACTATCGGTACACGGTTTCCGGCGAGAACTCGAACGGCAGCGGCTGCGGCAACGAGACCGCATCCGAGCGCTATATGTTCCGGAAGTACATGATCGATTCGCTGCGCTATTGGCAGTCCGAATACCACATCGACGGCTTCCGCTTCGACCTGATGGCGCTGCATGATCTCGATACGATGCAGGCGATCGAGGAAGCGCTCCATGCGGTGAACCCGCAGGCGCTGATCTACGGCGAAGGCTGGACCGGCGGCACGACGACGCTGCGCTCCAACCGCCAGACCTCGCGCGAGAATATCGCCGAAATCCATGCGACCGGCAACGCGATCGGCGGCATCGCGGTGTTCAACGACGCGATCCGTGACGGCCTGAAGGGCAGCGTGTTCGATCAGAAGGCGCAGGGCTATATCAACGGCATGGTGACCAAGGCGAACGCGAATGCGGTTCTGTTCGGCACGACGGGCGGCGCATGGACGAAGGGCGCCAGCTGGAAGGTCAATGACGCGATGATCATCAACTACATGTCTTCGCACGACAACCGCACGCTCTGGGATATCCTGAAGAACGCGCTTCCGGACGGTTCGGAGGACGATCTCTGCGCGGCGAACCGCCTCGGTGCTTCGCTCGTGCTGCTCAGCAAGGGGACCCCGTTCATGCTGGCCGGCGAGGAGATGCTCCGGACCAAGCAGAACGACGGCAACAGTTACGCCTCGAGCGACGAAATCAACAACCTCGATTGGGAAGCGCTGACGCCGCACAGCAACGCGTATGAAATGTCGAAGTTCTATGCTTCGCTGATTCAGCTGCGCAAGGCAAATCCGTGGGTCTACAACAGCGAGGTGACCGGCGAAGTCCTCGACCAGAACGCGATCACGATGCTCTACACCGACGGCGAGACCGTGAAGGGCTTCGCTGCCGCCAATCCGACGAGCGGCGATCTTGTGATCCAGCTGCCGGAGGGTACGTGGAACGGGCTTTGGAACGTCAGCGGCACCGTGGAGGGGACCGTCACCGTTCCGCCGATGAGCGTCGTTCTGCTCGGCGCAAAGTAAACTTTTGTCAAGAAAAAGTAAATTTTAAACGAAAAAACGGTTGCGTGCAGCCGTTTTTTCCTGTATAATAATGATATAGTCCGGAAGCGGGGATCAGAACGGAACGGGAGAGAAGCATATGGCATATCGGATTATCACAGTCAGCCGCCAGTTCGGCAGCGGCGGAAGAAGCATCGGCAAAAAGTTGGCGGAGCGCCTCGGCTACGGGTATTACGATAAGGAGCTCGTCAAGCAGGTCTCGCTGGAGACGGGGTTTGCCCCCGAATACATCGAGGAGAAGGGGGAGTATGCGCAAAGCCGCAGCAAGCTCTCCTATCTGTTCGGCGTGGTCGGAACGGCGGGCGTGATGAACGGCATGTCGGCCACCGATTATCTGTATACGATGCAGCGAAAGGTCATCTTGGACCTTGCCGAGCAGGGGAACTGCGTGATTGTCGGCCGCTGTGCGGATTATATCCTGCGCGATCGGGCGGATACGCTGCATACGTTCTTTCATGCGCCGGTTCCGTATCGCGCGGAGCGCATCGTACGGCTGTACGGCGAATCCGAGCAGTCGCCCGAAAAACGGCTTGCGGATAAGGACGGCAAGCGCCGCGTCAATTATGAGCATTTCACGGGGCGCACCTGGGGCGCGGCGGAACATTACGATCTCGCGCTGAACACCGCCTCGATCGGGGAGGATGCCTGCGTGGAGCTGCTGACGCGGATCGTGCTCGCCCACGAATAAAATTCCCAACGAAAAAACGGCTCGGAAGCGCTCCGAGCCGTTTTGATATGCAGTTAGAGGTGCAGGGTCAGAATGTTCAGCCCGAGCGAATGGATGTAGCTTGCGTCCTTCACAATCGCCATGACGGACCGGATGCCCGCGTGCGACTCGTCCGCCTGGTGCAGCTCGAAGTAGTGCACGGGATCGAATTCGACGCAGTTGTCCCGAATGCGGATGACCTGCTCGTTCCCCCTATGCACAACCCGCACGAAGATGTTGTGCGGCTTTGTGTCGCTCGTGAAGCCGTACTGCACGATGTTGGAGGTCATCTCCCGTACGCACACGGCGACCTGCTTTGCCGCCGTTGGGCTTTGCCCGCGGCAGCGACAGAACGATTCGGTGCGGGAAGCCGCGGCCGCGACGTCACTCATCGAGAGGATCGTACATTCGAGGCAGTCCTCCTCGGCGGCGCCGAAGCCTTTGGGCAGCATCGCGTAGGCCTCCGCGCTGATCGAAACGCGCCCATACCGCTTCCAGACGAGCAGCGTCAAAAGAACAAACGTCGTCGCTTCGCCAAAGACGAACGCAAGCCAAACGCCGGTCGTGCCGAAGAACCGGCTCAGAATCAGCGCGTACAGCGCCGCAAGCGCAAAGTTTTGCAGCACCGAAATCACCTGCGTCAGCTTGCTGCGGCCGATCCCCTGATAGTAATTCTTAAACGCGGAGTTGAGCGCGCTCGGCACGAGGCACAGCGCAAAGAGCCGCACGCCCTCGGTCGCCATCCGCTCGGCGGCGGGATCCTCCGGAACGAACAGCCGGACCAAAAATCCCGCAAACGTCATCACAAGCACGGTCACGAGAAAATCGAGCATCGCGCCGTACGCCGCCATCGTTTTGACGAGCTCCTTTAAGGCGTTGCGGTCCTCATCCGCAAAGAAGACCGAGGAGAGCATCAGCGCGACCGCGCCGATTCCGGTTCCGAAGGAAAAGCTGATGTTGCCGATCGTGGAAATGACCGAGTACGCCGCAACCGCGCGGTATTGCCCGACTTGGATCAGAATCTTGTTGAGCAGGAACGTCAACAGCACCATGCTGATCTGATTGACGACGGTCGGGATCCCGTGCCGCAGGATCGACAGGCAGGTTTTTGCGACGCCGTTTTGGAACCGCAGGTGAAACAGGCGGTCCTTTTTCAAAAAGGTTCCGAGCCCGATCACAAACGCGACGTAGTAGCTGAGGCTCGAAGCCAGCCCCATGCCGAACGTGCCGCCGTGGAACAGCAGAACGTTCAGGCAATCGAAGACGATATCGGAAACGGTCATCGCCGCGACAGCGACGACGAGCCGCGTCCGGCTGCCGGACATCTGCAGGTACGGAATCATGATCTGCGCCGAAATAAAGGCAGGCGCGCCGAGGATGAAGCCGATCAGGTACTGCTTTGTCATGCCGAACACGGGCTCCGAAGTACCGGCAGCGCCCGCGCCGAGCAGCGTGCAAAGCGGTTCGGCAAACACGAGCACAAGCCCGAGCCCGAGCCCGGAGATCACGGCGGCGAGCACGACGGATGCGGAGAAGCAGGCGTCCGTCGCCTTCCGGTCCACCGTTCCGACGGCTTTGCCGCACACGACCTGAACGCCCGCGGAGATCATGCTCCCGAGCGCGGCAAAGACCAACAGAACCGGGGTGGTCAGCCCGTATGCGCTCATGGCGTCAACGCCGAGGAACTGCCCGATCATGATGCTGTCCACGAGCATGCAGAGCATCACGGTCATGGCGGAAAGCACTTGCGGCCAGAGCATTTGCAAAAACAGCTTTCGAATCATACCATGCAAAGCGAAAAACGGAATTGTTTGCCGAACATTCCGTTTTTTGATCAGATAATTGTAGTATACCACATTTTTTCAGAAAAACAACCGTCAATTCCCCGCATACACAGCGGCCCGATGCGTCAAGCCTCGGAGGCGGTGCTGCTGAGATCGATGACAACAAACTCGGAGAAGGTCCCGGTCTTGATCGGGATCGCCCAGCCGGAGATGCCGGAGGTCACGAGAAAGGTTGTGCCGCCCCGCTGCGAAAGCCCGTACAGCGCGTCGTTTGCGCCGATCAGAAGCCCGATCTGCCCGGCAGGGAAGATGTGCCCGCCGTGCGTATGGCCGGAGAGCACAAGGTCTGCGCCCGCAGCCGCTTCGTTTTCGTAATCGTTGGGCTGATGATCCAGAAAAATGCAGTAGCGGCTCGGATCGAGATCCGCCATGAGCTCGCTGGCCGAACGCCGGTCCGGCATCGAGCGGTCCCGCCGGCCGATCAGATACACGCTGTCGTCCAGAAGAACGCTTTCAACCCGGAGCACGGTCACATGATTTTCGTCCAGCGCGTTCATGAGATCGTCGGTGGAAAAGTCCCGACCGGAAAAGTATCCAGTGTCATGATTGCCGAACACGAAATAGACTCCGTAGGTCGTTTTGAGCGAACCGAGCGCGCGGCACGCGGCGAGCATATCGTCGCGATCGGAGTCATCGTCGACAAAATCGCCCACAACGACGACCAAGTCCGGCTCCAAGGCGTCGATCCGCTGCATCTCGGCAGTAAAGCGCGCCCCGTTCAGCGTAATGCCCAGGTGCGAGTCCGCAATCTCCACAATGCGAAGATCGCGCGCAAGCGGCTTTTCGGTCGTCAGCGTATAATCGGTTTCAAAGATGTGAAATGCGAAAAAGCAACCGATTCCGAGGTACACGGCGGTCAGCGCGATCGCTGCCGCTCCGCATAGATCGGCGGAGAGGGGGCGCTTGCACCGTTTGGCAATCCGACCGATCAGGTTGGTCAACAGGAAGGCAAGCGCAAGATGCACTACGACGATCAGCAGCGTGGGAATGTTGTACAGCGCAAACAGCCCGAGCAGCGAAACGCACCCGATCGCAATCAGCCAAGACAGAACGGGGCGGCGCGCCTTCAGCCGCTGCAGGAGCCCGAATCGATGGACGCAGAAGACGAGATACCAGAGGATCCCGAGCACCGTGCTGCGCAAAAGCCCCAAAATCAGAATGCCCATACCGATTGCCCTCCGAGGGAATTTATTGCTCCGTCAGCGCGCGATAGTGCGGCTCGTCGACCGGCTCGCACCACTCCGTCCGGCAGGCGCTGCCCGGGATCTCCTGCGCGATGTGCTGGAACCACGAATCTGCCGCCGCGCCGTGCCAATGCTTGACGTTTGCGGGGATATTCACGACGTCGCCCGGCAGAAGGGCGCGCGCGGGCTTCCCCCATTCCTGATACCAACCCTTGCCGTGCACGCAGATCAACAGCTGTCCGCCGCCGGCCTCGGCATGGTGAATGTGCCAGTTGTTGCGGCAGCCCGGTTCAAAGGTTACGGTAAACGAGGGGACCTGCTCCATCGTCAGGGGCTTTAAATAGCTGTGTCCGATAAAATAGGCGGAAAACGCGTCGTTCGGGTCGCCGATCGGAAGCGTCAGCGCGGGGAGTCCTTCCTCCGTTCCGTACACCTCGGCGATCAGCGGAAACACGCTCCACGCCTTCGGCCAACCGCAGTAGAATGCAAGCTGCGTCACGAGCTCGACCGCCTCGGTCTTCGTAACGCCGTGCGCCTTTCCGAGCGCCAGATGGCTTTTCAGCTGCGGGTATTGCCCCGCGGAAAACAGCGCCGCAATCGTGATGAGACTGCGGTCGCGCAGCGAGAGCTTGTCCTCCCGCGCCCAGACTTCGCCGAACAGAACATCGTCGTTCAGCTCCGCAAATTTCGACGCAAGATCGCCAAGATGCTCGCGCCCGGCCGTTTGTTTGATCATACCCGTTCCTCCGCTGTATTCCGTTCAATCAATCCTATAAAAAATGAGTGGTGATAACCAAAAAGGAGTGGATTTTTCTATTTTCATATGTTATACTGTCATCGAAAGGATCGTACGTTGGAAAAAGTCTGAAGCTCGGGCGATTTTTGATGTACGCGTTTTTGTGTAGATGGTAAAAACAGACCGTTTTTACTTGGTCTGAAAAGCCTGCTTCTTGATCCACGACAAAGATATTGGAGGTATCCTATGAACCTGAAGAAGATGCTTGCGTTGCTGTTGGCGGCAATCATGCTGCTCGGCGTGTTCCCGACGAGCGCTCTGGCGGAAGGCGATGAGCCGACTGAAGATCCGGCTGCCGTGATTGACACAACGGAACCGGAAGATTCGGCGGACGTAACCGATCCGGCGAGCGACGCCTCTGATCCTGCGGACGCAGTCGATCCATCCGATCTGACCGATCCAGCGGATGATACGACCGATCCGGTTGAAGATCCTTCGGAAAAAAAGGAGGAGCCTGCAGAATCCGGCAACGATGCAATCGATCCGGATGCTCCTGCAGACGATGACGACACAGACGGAACGGATGAATCCGTCCTTTTGGATTATCTTGAATTGGATGAACAGACCTGGATTACGATTGCAGGGCTTCCGGCAGAAGCCGAATGGAGAGGGAACCAACTGGGGGCAGGCGATGAATTATGCCGGGCCGGTATCGCCTCCATCGAGCAATTTGAGAGAAAAACCGTAAAAAAACTTGCTTATGCAATGGGAATTGAACTCCTTTTTACGCCGGATGGAGCGTATACGGTCAAAGCATGGGGAAGGGCTTTTTCGGCATGGAACGCCGCCGATCTTCCGACGCTTTATCTGATCAAGGAGAATGCTGTCCAACGGTTGCCGTACTCTTTTGATACGGAAAAAGAACAGGTTTCGTTTGAAATTGACGGATCGTCGATACTGGTTTTTGCCAATATTACGGACGAGCCGGTTTTGCCGACGGAACCGACGGAAGAAATGCAGGAAACGGAAGACGATCAGGAGAACGACTATTCTGCCCTTCGGGAAGTTCCCGCGTCTCCGGATGAGCCGCTGCTGCAAGCAGATCAGCTTTCTTTCGGCACGAAAAAACTGTTGGCAGGAACTGCAGGTGATATGCTCAGGGAAACAGGCATCGCTTCAGAGCATGACGGATTCGGAATTCGGAGCGCTCAGATTACTTGGATGACCTTTAGCACCGGAGAGACAAAACCTGCCGGAAAGAATCTTCTTGTTTTGGAACCGACGGCGGAGTCGACCTGGGGAAAGAAAGATATGCCGAGAAATCAGGCTTTCCGTGCGAACTTTGCGATTCTTGGAACGGAGCCGTATGAGCCTGGAACAATTGAAATTGTCTTCCCTGCGACTATTTGGACTGACCATGACGGAAATCCGATCGGCAAGCTCCGCATGGAATTACCGGATGAATTTGCATGGAATCAGATTGATGATAAAATCGTTATAACCAATATCAAGAAAATCCGTGGAGGAACTTCCGTTCGATTTGAAGGGGAGTACAACAGTGTCAAATCATATGAAATGATCAGTAATCAGCAATCAGAACCTTTGGTTGCCACCATTTCGTTGACCACACCCGATGGAACAGAACTGATGGCATCTACAGACCCGATCTATGCAATGGTAAAGACATTTGCACAGGCTTACTCCTTAAATAAAACTGGAGAGTTCGTCGGCTACCTAAGTAATGCAAAAGGACATGGATTGCCGGAGGAACTGATTCCGGAGAATGGAGACAGCTATCTTTATGTCCGTTGGCTGGTTGACGCTCGAATTGAGGCGAATGAGCAGTATACCGTCTTGCTGCAGGACACGCTTGTTGATTCCCATGGAGGCATTCTTCTTGGCGCAAGCAGATTAAAAGCTGCGTATAATCAAGGGAAAACATACTCCGAAATGACAGACGAAGATCCGGCTTATCTTGTGAGAAATTCCTATGATACGCCGAGTGTCAGCGGAACCCTGTATCATGATTACTATGCATATGTGTGGTCGGCGTATCCGGCGGATCAGATATCAGAAAACCAAATGGTAAAGAATCAGGCGACGATTCAAGTGACCGGAAGAGATGATGATATAGAATCGAGCAAAACAGCAGAAGCGTCATGTCGGTATATTATATATATACCTGCACCGACGCCAACACCACCAACGCCTCAGGACCATCAAGTTACTAAGGTTTGGGATGATGACAACGATGCAATGGGCCTGCGTCCATCAAAAATTACCGTCTCTGTATATAAATACGGGAGAAAATATAAGACACTTATTCTTTCCGCTCCGGACTGGACCGCAACGTGGTCGGATGAAGGCGATAACAATGCCCAATTTACACTTAGTGAAGAGGGAATATATGGAACCAAATATCTGGATGATGGAAATCGGAAAATCAAATGGCACTATTCTCCTTCGATTCGTTATGGCGATTCCGAGGAAATAGTTACCAATAAATTGACCATAGAGGATCTTGAGCCGATCTCCTTTAAGGTGCCTCCTTCGGGAATCAATTTCGAAAAGACAACATGGTATAGCGACAGTACGATAGAAAACAGAGAGAATGCGTCAAAGGATCAATTCCTGAATCAACTTGAATCTAACGAAACTATTTTGGTGCCGTTTACTCTTTCGGGATACGTACATCAATTCAAAGAAACGTATCTTCCGATTGAAGACGGTGAGGATCCGGAACATTCCCTTGAAAGTTACGGAAGGAGAATGACGAGATCCGTTTTGACGGATACGCCCGTCTCCTTTGCGGGTGAGGCTCTGCAAGAAGAAGATTATGATATTGAAGGGGTATCTTTGCCACAAACCTATAAATTAATTTATAGGCAGGAATATATATCAGGAACAATTCAGACAGATATTTTCTCTGAATGGTATTGGAGAACATCGTTACAAGATAATTCCGTGTATTATAAGATATTCGGAAGAGGGAATGACAGTGAAGAGTGGACGCTGTATTATGTTCATGGAAGTGACCTGAACGAGTGCGAGAATGATGCTGTGCTTAAGACTTCCGGGAAGTACTTAGAATTTCCGGAGGGCGTCAAACATATTCAGGTTCAGTTTGACACGCAATTGTATGGGTATAGCTTTTATTTGCCTCTTAACCTCCGGATCAAGCCAACTGCACATATTCTGTCCGTTTTGGATAGAGATTTTCCGGAAGAACAGATGCTATGCGTTGAGCCTCTGGATAACTCTGCGATGTTTACCGCATATGAAATCGGGAGCAGCGACAATCCGGATGATGAGACATTAACGGAAATTGACACAAAATCTGCAACAGAGACGGCGTATTTGCATGGACATCATTACAAATTGGCTGCGAAGTTGGAAAAGCTTGTCACGATAGAAAACCAAGAACAACAAAAGCAATTTGTATTGAAGTCGACCGGAACGTTGACGCAATGGTCCAGTATTCCTTATGATGCGAGCGGAAAATCAGAGTTTGCAAGGTTAGTTGCGGACGATGAACTCCCCGTAGCAAAGTCCGGTTATTGGTATGACCTGCTTCCGATCGGGACTATTCCGGATATGACTTCCATCTCCATAACAAATGGAACGATAACCGGGGCATATAAAATTGAGAACTATGCGGAAGGAAGAACCTTACTGATTGTTCACTGTGAGTTGGATGAGAATTGCTTCAATTATATTATTAAAAAGAATAATTATGATCAATTACAATACTGTGCGTCCCGGTTCATGATTCAGTTTACCAGTTACATGAGCTATGATAATTTAGCCATGTACGGTCTTGAACTGCAGCACTCCGTCCGTAATCTTCTTGCGTTCGAAACGGACGGCAACATGATCGGAACGTGGGCGAGTTATGAAGGAGAGCCGGATGATCCGACTTATGGAAATAATCAATACAGCTCCGCACTTCTTCCGGACGAAGCGATACTGATGACCGGTCTGGACAACGGAAGAACCGATCCGAGTTTTGTCTATGCGGTGGACTCGTGTGAAACAGATGATATCTTATATGCGGGTATAACATCTTCAGATAAATTCGTTTCCACAGACGGCTCTCATTGGGGAAAGGGCCGCGAAGCAGATGATAAAGTAACGGTCTATGAAGGAACTACGTATTCCTATCGGATTACCGTAACGTCCGGCGTAGGCACAACAGGCGAAATCCTTGTCGTCGACCAGCTGGAAGCGAACGCTCCGTTGGACGAAACGGATCGCGGCACCCCGAGTTGGCGCGGCACTTTGGAATCGGTCGATGTATCGCCGCTGGTTTCGCTCGGAATTGCGCCGGTTGTTTACTATGCGGTCGGAGCGGTGGACGTCACCGAAAAACCGAATGTTACACAGTCGCCCTGGACGACGACTGCCCCTGCGGACCTTTCAACCGTTACGGCGATTGCTGTCGATGCGAGCAAGAAGAGCAACGGAGAGCCGTATATCATGCAGGAATACGAAATGATCGGGTTCCTGGTGCATATGCGCGCGCCGATTGACGAAACGCTGTTCAATAACGAAGATCCGTACGACGCGGATCGAAACGCGCATGCATTTAACACTATCTATCTGAATTCCGCCCGGGACAATACTGCTTCGACTTATGTTCCGATGGGCGAATATACGAAGGTCGGCATTGTTCCGTATGAAATGAAAGTACGCAAAGTCTGGGACGACGTGCTGGACAACGACCGCGTCCGCCCGCAGAGCATCACGCTGCACTTGTATGCGAATGGAGAGGACACCGGAAGAACGGTTACGCTCGGCGCAGCAGATGAAACCAGCACAGGCGTATGGGAAAAGAATGTTCGTGTTTCGATTTTCGATGAAATCGGGAGACCGATAGCATATTCCTTTGTGGAAGATTCTGTGGAAGGCTATTCGTTAGTTTCTGTTTCTTCAAAAATTGTAACAACATCGATTAACGATTGTCTGCAAACAACTCTCATTACGATTGAGAATCATCACGACCTGGAACGGATCAATGTACCGTTTGAGAAAGTCTGGAGGGATGAAAACGGATTTACCGAGGATCGACCGAGCTATATTCGTGTCCATCTTTTGCAGGATGGAGAAGATACGGGAAAGGTTCTGCGAATTACCGAACAGGACGATTGGAAGGGAGAATTCAAGGAACTCCTGAAATATGACGACGGTCGAGAGATCGTGTATACGGTCAAGGAAGAAGCTGTCGAGTTTTATAAGACCTCCTACGACGATACCGGACGGATTATCTATAATGATTACTATCCGTACGGAGACCTTTTGATTTCCAAAGAACTGACGGATTCGGCGACCGACGCCGCCAAAGGTGTGGACTTTACCTTCACGCTTTATTTGCGCGACCGCTATGATGCAATTCTCACGGATACGTACCGTGCAATCAAGACGGATGTGAACGGCAATACGACGGAGCTGATGATCGGCAACGGCGATACGTTCACGCTTAAGGGCGATGAAACGCTGCTGATCATGGATCTTCCGAGCGGAGCGCATTATAGCGTAGCAGAAAGTGATCAACCTGGTTTTGTGGAAATCAGTGGTAACAGCACGTCCGGATGGATTAGTACGACAAAAACTAAGGCCGCCAACTTCTTAAACGACTATAATGCGTCTGGAATGGTTACGCTTTATGTGAATAAACATTGTACCGGAAAGACGCAAACGACGGGTCAATTTTCGTTTACGATGCAAGAAGTTGGCTCGACGAGATCCTATTATTCCCATTCAAAAATTGACAGTCAGGATGCTCACTATTCCATAGCGACGTTCCAGACGTTGGAGTTCACTGAACAGGATGCAGGAAAGACGTATGAGTTTTCTGTGCAGGAAAATATGCCGCAGGAGATTCCTGCCGGATATACATACGATACATCCGTTTATACCTGCAAGGTTGAAGTTTTCGATCTTCGCGGAGACGGTCAGCTTGATCTGAATGTGAGTTGGTATGACAGCGAAGGCAATCCTCTGCAAAACGAGCAGGGCGAACCGCTGGATGCGCCGCTGTTTTGGAATAAATATGAAGCGGAAGGGACAATCGCTCTGCGCGTATTTAAAGAACTTCGGGTCGCCGAGTTAGAGGCAGGAATGTTTGATTTCCTTTTGATGGACGAAACCGGAACGCCGGTTTTTGTGGAGCCGTCTGTCAACGATGCGGAAGGCAATGTGGCTTTTCCGGAACTGCATTTTGAACAGAACGCAGATCGGCAGGATGTCGGAAAGAGCTTCCTGTATGTGGTAAAAGAAGTTATTCCAGAAGAACCGGATCCCGCGGTTATTTATGATGAAAGCGTCATTGGGCTGCTGGTTTCCGTTGTTGACAACGGAGACGGAACCCTGTCGTTCGACCAGGTGACGGTCAAAACGGAATGGGATGAGGAAGCGCAGAAGTACGTTTGGATCCAGGGCGAAGAGCAGGAGCCTGTGCTGGTAAACGAATATAAGCCCGGCAATCTCTCGATCACAAAGTATACGGTCGATGTTCCGGAAGATATGCCCGATCGATACTTTACATTCAAAATTGTTCTGAATGGCATCGAAGATCAGACGTTTGATGTGCAGTATGAACGTGGCGAGAACGATCCTTCGGCGATTATGAATGGATCTGCTTCCGGCGATTCAACAGAATCGACTGAAAACGGTCGCTCCTTGGCATCGGATACACGGTCAAATGCAGAACCTTTACTGGTAAAGCTGAAAGAGCAGGGGACAGAAGATTCGGCGTCGTCTGAAACGACAGAAGCGCAGTCTTCGGATAAGACAACAACGGGGGTAATCGGCTATTCCGTTCCCCGCAGCGCAGCTACCGCTTCTTCTCAATTGGCGAGCAAGGCGGAGCGCGTTTCATCGCGTTTGCTGAAGGAAGTTAGAGTTAAAGAATGGTATGGTGTCACTTTTGAATACGATGAAGAGACCGATGCGCTGACAATTCGGCCTACGTCAGGGGACAGCGCAACCGTTTCTCAGAGCAACTTTGAGTCTTTATTGAGCGAGTATCGGGATACATGCGTATCCGTAACGGTCGAAGAGACGATTGAACTGTCTGGTGTTTATTGGAACTCAAAACCCGGTTTTCAGGATTTCAGCAAACTGACGTATGCAAATCTAAGAGGGCTGGATGTTCATTCTTGCAAATACCTTAGCAATTTTTTCAGCGGATGTTCTGAGTTAACGGAAATAGAAGGATTAGGCTCTTGGGATACAAGTGGCGTTTATCGCATGAGCAATATGTTCAGAGGCTGCACAAACCTGAAAAAGTTGGTCGGAATCGGCAATTGGAACACAAGTAGTTTAAATAGTGGATACGGTGTGAGCTATATGTTCAGTGGATGCAGCAGCCTGCAGGAACTGGATATATCCGATTGGAACACAAGCAACATAACCGGTTTTACCGGAATGTTCAGCGGCTGCAGCGGCTTGCAGGAATTGGATCTCTCTGATTGGGATACAAGCAGCGCTACTGACTTTAGCAATATGTTTAACGGCTGCAGCGGGCTGGAAAAGCTGGATCTCAGCAATTGGAACACAAGCAACGTTATTGGTTATGCCGGTTTTAATAAAATGTTCAATGGCTGCAAATTTAAGGTGCTGAATATGAATAATTGGTATTTTAAATGGACATCCAGAACAGGAGATAAACTCGGTACTTCTCTTATGTATGGAAGCGAAGTGGATCGCCTGGAAATGCAGGGCTGGAGCGTTGCTGAAGAAACAAGTTTGATGTCTCTCTTCGAACATTCAAAAATAAACTATTTGAATGTTTCCGGGTGGGACACCTCTCATGTTAAGAATATGGCGAGGATGTTTTATGACTGTGATGTGGAAACGATAGAAGGATTGAACACTTGGGACACAAGTCATGTGGAAAAAATCTATCAGATGTTTGAAAGCTGCACCATATCAGAGCTGGATTTATCCGGATTCGATGTTAGCAGTGTAGAAGCAACCTGCCTCTATTATACCCAAAGTTATTCAGTTGCTGGATTCTACAATCTATTTGAAGACTGTAAGAATCTGAAAAGAATTAACATTAGTGGTTGGAAAAACGATCAATTATATACCTTAGGAAGAATTGCTTATGCTGGTGGCGTGAATTATGAATATGGCCTCTTTGAAGGCCTCACTGCGCTGGAAGAATGCAGCATGGCGGGATGCGAGTTTAATGTTAGCAAATATGATCGTTTATTCTATGGATGCAGCAGCCTTTCGCAACTTGATTTGACCGGCATGAAGACAAGGGAGAGCGGGGTAAGTACGCTCTATATGTTCGATGGATGCAGCAGCCTGAAGAAAATTGATCTCAGCACGGCTGCTGGATTCTACACCAAGCCATCAGACTCGAATACTACGTATTCTGCTTATATGTTCTATGGCTGTAGTCTGGATGAACTCAATCTGGGATTGATGAATAACATAGGGGCATATACTTTTACTGGCAGCAGCATTCGGAAGATTACGTTCGGACCGAATACCGTGGTCACGGGAAGCAATCAGTATGATTGGGCGCTGAATAAAGCCAACCCAACAGATTCGAAATATAACCGTTGGCAGAGGGAGGACAATGCTGACATCAAAAAGACCGTTAAAGAGTTAAGAGATCTCAGCGCTGACGAACGGGCCGGAACGTGGATTTGGGAAACGCTTCCGTATTCCGAAATTCGTTTCGTTGCGGAGGGAGCGAGCGGAAGCATGAGCAGCCAGACCTTTGATCCGAACGCCAGCTTTACACTTCCGAAAAACAAGTACTATAAATATGGGTATGTGTTTTCGGAGTGGCTCGATGAAGAACAGAGAACCTTCAGCGACGGTGCAACGATTCCGGCAAACACCTTTGGCCAGAACGAAACGGTGGTATTGACGGCACAATTTGTTTCTCGCGAGACGGAAGCGGAATTGCAAAACGGCGAAATGACAATATATCTTTGGCCTGGCGAGACAGCGACCATTCCGGACATTCCGGGCGGAGCGTCGTATGCGATCTATGAAAAAACCGAGGATGGCTGGACGCTGATTCAATCGGTAAATCAAAACGGTGAGATTGCGCCGAATGAATGCGCGGAAGCTGCGTTTGTGAACCGGTTTGATCCGCAGAGTATTTCGACCGAAGTAATCGCATATAAGTATTTGGATGGAAAGCCTGCAAAGGAAAATGCGTTCGAATTTGTATTAAGGGAAGGCACCTCATCTTCAGGAAATATTATTAAAACCGTGAAAAACGGCCCGGGCGGTGTAATTGACTTTGGCCAGTTTGAATTCACAAGCGAGATGATGGGAGGAAGGAGCTGGTATTACAGTTACTACACAATTGAAGAAGTTGCCGGTTCGGATACAAAGATTGATTACGATAGCGCACATTATTATTTGTATTTTTATGTGACATATAATGATGAGAATATTCTGACCGTTACTACTCGGATTTATAACGATAGTTATTATACCGTAGATCAGATTGTATTCAATAACACGACAAAAACGGATCCCGGACCCGATCCGGGCCCAGACCCCGGACCGGAGATAACGCAGGACTATAACTACTATTTCATTGAAAAAACAGCAGAGGGCGGGGAAGGAGATGAAACGTTCAACTTCACGTTTAAGGTGGATCCGCCGACGGCTTCTCAGATTCCCGCAGCATGGGCGCAGGAAGGGATCACGCCGGAGAATTTCTCGGATTATTGCTACATGGCAGTTTATGCTGGGCCCCCAGAATACATGGATGCTCTTTTGGGATTGAGCGATCCTCCGGAGGGAATGACATACAGCGATGTTGCAGGTAAATTTCGTTTTATTGAAACTTCAGGCGTGATGGAAATCTCCTGGACAATGTCAGGCGGAGAATTGGCACTTTGCATCTTCGGACCTTTTACCGGCTTGCAATACCATATTACTGAGGAAAGAGTTGCTGGATGGAGAATTACCGGCGGTCGGGACCAGATGAATGGAACGCTTGTGGGCATACAAAGCTATGAAGATGATTTTTCAAAGATTCCACGAATTCAGATTACCAATTCAAAAGTATTTGACTCGACGACCGCGATCATCAACGCGCATAAGCAGATGGAGAACGGCAGTCTGGTATCCGGGCAGTATCGCTTTGAACTGACGGAGGTAAGCCGACCGGAGCGTACGGAGCCGACGATCGACGGAGCGCTGCTCTCGTCGAACGCTGCGTTGGATACATGGGACGAGATCTACGACTTTGATACGGACGGTATGGTTCCGAACCCGTGGTATCAGACGGCGCCGGTTGAATTTGAGCTTGCGTTTAATAAGCCGGGCGACTATGTATATCAGCTTCGAGAGGTTGTCGAGGAAGAGGATCGCGATCCGGCGATCGTGTATGACGAAACGGAAAAGACCGTAACGGTGCATGTCACGGAGGATGCGGAAGACAATCTGACGGCGGAGGTCGATTACGGAACGGAGGGCGAGCCGCTGTTTGTGAACCGGATGAAACCGGGCAAGCTGAAGATCAGCAAGACGGTGACCGATGCAACGGAGCTTGCAAAGGATACGGTGTTTGCGTTCGCGCTGCAGTTGACGGACGCAGATGAAAATCCGGTGGAGGGAGCGTTCCCGGTACGCATCTACGATGCGGTGACCAATGCGCACCTGGAAGAACTGGATGGTACCGTTTCGAACGGCGGGACGATCAGTCTGAAGGGCGGTCAGTACGCGTTCGTGGATCAGCTGCCGAACGGAACGCGCTATGAAATCACGGAAGATCTGTCGCAGACGCCCGGTTTCATACAGACGGAAGCGGAAAACGCCGAAGGAACTGTCGCGGCGAACACCGAAATTGCCGTTCGGTTTGTGAACCGGTACGAGACAAACGGAGAATTGAGGATTCCGATTGAGAAAACGTTTGTGAACGGAGTGATTAAAGAACGCCAGTTTGCATTTGTATTGAAGAATGCGGATGGATCAATCATCAAGAGAGCGTATATCACGCCGAACACAGGCAATCCGGAAAAAGGAACCGCCGAGTTTGTTCTCTATTATACGATCGAGGACGAGGGCAAGGAGTATACCTACACGATTGAGGAAGCGGTGGATGAACAGGATGGGAAGGTCATTTATGATCGCCATGTAGAAACGGTCACCGTTAAGGTAAACGATAACGGACAGGGCGAGATGGTCGCGGCTGCAACCTATTATTCCGAGAATGCAGACGGAGAACTGGTTGCGGATGCGAGCAAGTCTTCGCTCAGCTTCCGGAATGGTCGGATATACGAACTTCAGATTCGAAAGACAGTAAAGGGGAATCTGGGTGACAGAGAGAAAGGGTTCCGATTCACGATAGCGCTGAAGACGGCGGCGCAAGAGGCGTATATTCCGGAGGAATTGCCGGATGGCTGGAGCGGAGAGAACGGAGAATACACGTTCTACCTGAAGGACGGTACGTTCACAACGATCCTGCTGCCGTACGGGACGCAGTATGCGATCGAGGAGGAAAGCGAAGGGTACCGTGCAGCCGTCACAATCACGGACGGAGAAGGAAATGAAGTAACGAATCTGGGGGCAGGCGCAAACGCAAAAGGCGTTCTGGAGACGGATCAAACCGTGGAGTATACAAACACACGCGGAGTAGAAATCCCGACAGGCGTAGATCTTGATATGCGACCGGTGATCGCCGGGACGGCGTTGCTTGGACTGGGGATTGCGCTTTTGATTCTGGGGAACAGACGTCGGAAGAGACGGAGAGCGGAAGAAGAATAAGACAAAGCAGGGATCAAAGAGAGGAGAGGAACTGCATGAAAAGGATGAAACAGATCATAGCGTGGACAGCGGTAACCGTACTGCTGCTTGCGGCCATGCCGACAGCGAATGCGGAAGAGCAGCCGACGGTAAACGGAGGGACGTTCACGTTTGTGAAGGAACTGGAGATGAACAAGGAAACGGATATCCCTGCGGCGGAAATGAAGTTCACGATTGCAGCGGGGAGCGCAGCGGCCTATTCGGAAGGGAAGCTGGCGGTGCAAGCAGGGCCGGTCAAGAAGAGCGGCGGGGAAGTCACAGCGCCGACGGTATCCGAGGTATCCTTCACTCCGGGGGAACAGGTAACGGATCTGCAAGTGGAAGGGGAAAAGAAGATCGCGAGCAAAACGGTGACAGTGGACTTCACGGGCGTGACGTTTGCAGCACCGGGCGTATATCGGTATGTGATCACGGAAGAAAACGCGACGAGTCAGGGCGTTACGAACGATACGGAAGCGAAACGGACAGTGGACGTGTACGTGAACAGCGAAGACGACGGGACGCTTGTGATCGCGGGATATGTGATGTATGAGGGCGAAGTGACGGCAGCGCCATCGCAGGACGGTACGGCAGCCGGGACGAAGAGCAAGGGATACAAGAATACGTATGAAGCGCACAACCTGACAATCGGCGTAGTGGTAAAGGGGAATCAGGCGTCGCGGTACAAGTACTTTGCGGTGACGGTGGATCTGGAAAACGCAGCGCCGGGGACGAAATACAAGGTAGATCTGAGCGACGCAAGTGAAACGATCCCGCTGACGGCGGAGATCAAGCCGGCAGAAGCGCGAAGAACAGACGCAATGCGGATGAGCGCAGCGATCGGAGCGCTTCGGCTGGCGCCGTCGGATACGATCACGCAGCCGTCGGAGCTGACGGTGGGGACGGACGGAAAGGTACATCAGGTATACTATCTGCGGCATGACCAGTCGATTCAGATCAAGGATATTGCACCGGGCGTAAGCTACACAGCGGAGGAAGACCCGGACGACTATGAAATGAGCCTGGGAGCAGAGGGAACGTTTGTCGGAGGGTATACGAGCTTATCGGCGAAGGTAAGCGGCACGATGGCGAACAAGGACGAGGATCTTGGGTTTACGAACACGCGAAGCGGCGCGATCCCGACAGGGGTAATGCTGACGATCGTGCCGGGCATGATTATTGCGGCAACAGCAGCCGCGGGGATCATTCTGACAGGTCGGAAGAAGAAGGAAGTCGCATAAAGGAAAAGCATTTATCATATTGGAGGGAAAGAAAATGGAAACGAC
>JAEEGL010424456.1_pt1 | contig 65076 bp, 49 predicted proteins | sample 9134231 | NCBI WGS metagenome assembly JAEEGL01 (sample SAMN16246548, study PRJNA631951) | gut metagenome | biome: gut microbiome; feature: rumen; material: fiber-attached | host: Bos | place: Iran: Karaj | collected 2018-10
ATTAAATTATATATTGATTATTATAATAATGAAAGACCTAGTTATGCATTAAATTATAAAACCCCAATTCAATATAAAATTGAATCAGGATTTTAAAGTGTCTTTTTATAAATTTGTCTACTTTTAGTTGACCGCAATATTTCTATGTCTTTTTTCTTATAATAATATCAATTTCGAATTGTTCCTAATATCCGTATTTCTTATTAAGGAATTCACATCATACGCTTCTCCAGTCTCTGCATTATAGAATAGATAATCACCATCCATATTAAAAGCATGACCAGATAAATCAAATAATGATTTTTTTACTAAAGCAATTACATTATGAACTCTTCTATTAACAGGAATAAAGATATCAAATGATTTTTCAAGAGATGGAACATTAATCGTTACTAGAACTTTATTATTCATCATCATCACCTACTGGTTCATCAGTTACTAAGTTAACAAGACTTGTCTTAGTATTCTTAACAACAACACCATATCCCTTAGGAACTTCATTATTCGTTTTCTTAAAGCCAATATTCGTCTTAATTGCTGTTTGATCAGCAACACCATTGTAAACCCAAATACCATAGTTATTATCAACAGCAGCTTTATACCATTTTTCATATTCATTTTTCTTGAAGCCATCAGGTTGATCAACAAAAATGAAATTAAATGTTTGCATGTCTTTAATCTTCTCTAGATAATCAGTTAATAGTGTCTTATTGTCTGGAGAAATACGAAGTAATAACTTAGTAAATCCAAATAAAATAATTACCATTGACTTATTATTAATAATTCCTTTATTGGAATAACCATCTGCAACATATTGATCATATTGCATCTTAATTGCATCCATAATTTTCTTTAGGTATTCATCAATGTTCTCTTTGATATAAGAAACATTAGGGTCATATGTACTCTCCAAATTATTATCACCATCGAATAAAACAACATTCGTATTAGGAACTTTACTTAATACCTTAGTAAATGATTTAACGAAATTAACAGAATTTTCAATTTCCGATGCAGAAACTAAAGTTACTAAATTATCTTTAATATTAAAGTATTCAGGCTCAATTGTTTCTTTACTAATTCCAACTGGTACCATTGATAAGTTCTTGATATAAGGTACAACGTCTTCGACAAGAACATTTCTTGGAACTACTGGAACTTTTGGAGCTCTAACTTGATATTTACTATTTAATTCCTCTTTTAATTTTTCAATTTTATCTAAGTAATCATCATCTTTATAAGCACGAGCTGTTTGGAATTCAAATAAACCATCACTCATTCTTATTAATCCTCTACCAAAGATAGCAGATGGATAAAGTTTTCTTGTATTACCAACGATAATTGAATAATCATCTTGATCATTAAATTGTAAAACAATATCTGAACGGAAGTTTTGACGTAATTTATATCTCATACCATTAGTTGTATTAATTGTAGGTACTAAGATAATACCATATTTAACACAATCACGAGTAATTTGATTAATACGATCATCATAATCAAAACTATCTTGGAAAGCATCATAGTTATTAATAACTAGAACAATATATGGAACCGTCTTTCCACTTCTCTTACAATATGCTTGATAATCACCATTATAGTTAACAAATAATTTCTTTCTTTTAGCGATTTCGGTTTCAATTAATCTAAATAAATTATTTATTTTTTCTTCATCATTTGGCATTACAACATCACCAACATGTGGGAAGTTTCTAAAACTTCCTAATGTTCCTGCACCAAAGTCAATTATATAAATATTAACTTCTTCAGGAGAATGGGTTGTCATAAGGGAATAAATCATTGTTGAAACAAAAGTTTCTTTACCTGAACCAGCAGATCCATAAACACTTGTATTACCATCATTAGTTAAATTTATGGTAACTAATCCTTGTCTTTGGTTATTAGGATCATCAAATTCACCAACAATTGGATTTAATATAAACTTCTCTGCAGTATATTCATATTTTTGAACTAAATTATCAACAAAAATTTCTGGTAAGATCTTTTCAAGCCATAATTGTTTTGTTGTAATATTATTTTCTTTACTAATTTGAATAATATATTTTAAAACATTTCCAAGTTCTTCACCAAGTGATTCATGTTTTTCTTTAACTTCATCATCACTAGTACTAATAACATTACCAATATTATCAATTACATTAATAGATTGATCAATCTTTTTTCTTATTTTTTCTGTTGGAACGTACTGTGCTCCACACCAAGCTGATTGTCCTAAAGCAAATAATTCGTTATAACCTACTTGTAAATAGAAACGACCTGCATTAGTAAGTAAGGCTGCATCAGGACGTTTAATCATTTCTGATGAATCACTCTTATCTTGAACTTTTAAGCAGACACGGAATCTTGTATTTGACCAAATTTGATCATTAACAACACCACTTGGTTTCTGCGTTGCAAGAATTAAGTGAATACCTAATGAACGACCGATACGAGCAGCTGATATTAATTGATCCATGAATTCAGGCTGTTGACTCTTTAATTCCGCAAACTCATCGGAAATAATAAATAGATGTGGTACAGGTTCTGTGACTTGACCTTCTTTAAAGAATTTTTGATATTTATAAATATCAACCGTACTTTCACCTAATTTATCACGAGCTTCATTAAAGATATGTTGTCTTCTTCTTAACTCTGATTGAATTGATGCAAGACTTCGGTTCATCTCAGCAACATCTAAGTTCGTAATTGTACCAGCTAGATGTGGAAGACGAATACCTGTTTCACGGTTTTCAAAAGCACCAGCAAGGCCACCACCTTTATAGTCGATTAGAATGAAGTTAACATCTAATGGACTAAAGTTAATTGCCATTGATAAAATATATGTAATAATAAATTCTGATTTACCAGAACCAGTCATACCTGCGATTAATCCATGAGGTCCATGATATTTTTCATGTAAGTCAAGTTTTAATAAAGTACCTGATTTTTCTAAACCAACAGGAACAGATAAACTCTTTTGACTATTGTTCATCATCCATCTATTTAAAACATTTAATTGATCAACTTTACCAACATTATACATTTGTAAGAAAGATACACTTGTTGGTAATTGTTTTTCTTCATCATTAAATTCAATAGGTATATTTGATACTTTCTTGATACAAGCAGTAACATCAATACCATCTGGGAATTCTGCTTTAAATTCTTTTTGATGTCCTTGAGATATTTCGCTTTCAAAAATACCAGATATTTCACGGTTAATATTAATAAAGTTTTTACATTCAGATGGTAAATTTTGTAACTTATTACTCATTATTACTAATGAGAATCCATAATTAACATCTTGTTTTAAAACGTCATTTATGATTTCTATATCACGATACATATGATAATTATCTGTAATAATTAAGAAATAAGGTGGCGCTTGATAGAAATCTTTAAGACCTGACGCTTTACGATCTTGGAAGATTTTTTCAAGATACAACGATACTTCACGAACTTCATCTAGGTTGGTTGCATAAAATCTTGTTTGTTTAACATCATCAAAGATATATGGGATATTATGGATATATTTCCAACGATATTCATTCTCACTATCAGTTAATACAACAATTTTTAAGAATTCATAACTATGATATGCCATCATTTGAACTAATAAACTCTTAAAAAATTCTACAGTATTTGCTGGATCACCAATAATACTTGTTATATATTTTTCAACTAACGAAATAACAATAGGAACATTAATTAATGTTTTATTATCTTCAACTACAGATATAACTTTAGCTTTCATTTCATCAGTTTCTTCAAGAGAAAAATGTTCTGGTGAATATTTAACATCCGCATAGATTGGAAGATTACCAATACCTAAACGTAATGATAAGAAATCTCTTTGTTCAATGGAACGTTCCCATAAAGTTGTTCTTCTTCTTAAAATAATATTTTGACAATCTTTAACAGGAATATATTTATCTTTTAAAGTTTGACTTTGTTTTTGAATAATACTTAATATTTCAACTTTTTTATCATCTAAGTAACGAGAATATTTTTCAATTCTTTCTTTTTCACGTTTATTCTTTTTATGTTTTTCAACAAGTCGACTAATTAATGGCCAAATAAGGGTACTTAAAAACATAGCCCCAGCCATAACTAATGATGGAGCTGCTTTACTCCATGCATCAGCATCATTAGGATCTAATCTAGATAATGTTGAATACACTGTTACCATTGATGTTAATGACATCGTAAACATTGGACCTAAAGTCATTAATAAAGAATTATCATCTTCATTTTGTTTAGCCGGAGGATCTTCAATAACAACCTCCTCTTTCATAACATCTTCAATGAAACGTGGAGAACGATAGAAATATTCTTCTTTAGAATATAAACTTCTATCTAACTCTTCTTCTTTTAAGACACTATTATCTAAGTTATAACTTACATTTTGTTTAAAACTTAAAATTTGCGATACTACTTTAATATAATTATTAATGTTATTGATTAATAAGAAATTATTCATAACAATAATTTTAAGACCCGCTATAAAGATAACATCTCCATAATTTAATGAAGCAGCTTGATCAATCTTTTTATCATTAACATAGACACCAAACTTACTATCATTATCAATAATTTGCCATAAACCATCTTGATAATACAAATCAGCATGTTCATCATCCATTAAAGTATGACCATATAAAATATTACAATTACTTGATTTACCAATTTTTAAACCACCATTGCTATTGATGTTATAAACTTTATAACTATCATCAATATTAGGAAGAGCATATAAGTAATAATAATTTTGTTCACTCTCATTTTTTATTACATAAAAGTTATAATCACTTAATAAAACTTCATCAAAAGTTCTTTCACCAGATACAACTTGCGTTTCATAATTACTTTTTAAAACCCATTTGCCATCTTTAGCTAATATATTTATTAAGTTTCTTTCATTTTCGAAACTATCAATATCTGTAATCCAAAAATTATTTTTAACAGTATCTGGTAGTCGATAACTATATAAACGATTATTTTTAATAAGTAGTACCTTCATAGACACAACTCCCTATTCTATAAAATATTGTATCATAAACCCTTATTGATATCAATTAATATTAAATAAAAAAAGAAGATTATTTTTAATCTTCTAATTTATAATTACATTCACTGCAATATGTCCCATCTTCCTTGATAACCATGATACTACCACATTTTGGACATGGTGTAGAAACTGGCTTATCCCATAAGGCAACTTTACATTTTGGAAAGTTATTACAACCATAGAATGTTTTACCTTTTCTTGTGGTTTTTGTAACAATATTTCCATCACATTTAGGACATTTCATGATGACTTCAAGAGGTTTTTCTTCTTTTTCTTCTTTTTTTATATATTTACATTCAGGATAGTTAGAGCAAGCAACAAACTCACCATATCTTCCTTTTTTAATAACTAAATCATTGCCACAGTTTGGACATTTCTCTCCTGTTGTATTTGCTTCTAGAGCTTCTTTTTCATCCTTTTTTACATATGTACAATCAGGATAATTAGAACAAGCGACAAATTCGCCATATTTTCCTTTACGAACAACTAAGTCACTACCACATTTAGGACATAACTCACCTGTTTTAGATGGACCTACTCTTTCCATTTTCATGAATGCTTCATGAAGAGTTTTTTCAAAAATATCATAGAAAGCATGTAATACTTTTAAATTATCTAATTTACCATCAGCGATTTCATCAAGTTCAAGTTCCATATTAGCTGTATATTTAACATTAATAATATTACTAAAGAATTCTTGTAGTTTATCAGTAACTGTAAAACCTATTTCCGTTGGATAGAATTTTTTATCTTCAACACCAACATATCCTCTTTCTCTTATTGTTGACATAATTGTTGCATAAGTACTAGGACGACCAATACCTAATGATTCAAGTTCTTGAATAAGTTTAGCTTCAGTATATCTACTTTTTGGTTTTGTGAAATGTTCTGATACTTTAATATCATCAGTATTTAATGTTTTAACATTTGATAAATCAGGTAAAATAGTATCATTAGCATCTTCATATTTAGAATATACTTTTAAATATCCATCAAAAGTAATAACCGTTCCACTACTTTTAAATTGATAATTATTATTATCTAGATAAACAGTTGTAACAAGAGTTTTAGCATCAGCCATCAAGCTTGCTAGTGTACGATAATAAATTAAACTATATAATTTTAATTCATCCGGTGTTAAATAATTCTTTAAAGTATCGGGAGTTCTTCTAATACTTGTAGGTCTAATACCTTCATGGGCATCTTGTACATTTTCTGTTTTCTTACTTTTTTTAACATATCCAATATATTCTTCACCAAAGGTTTCTTTAATGTAACCAAATGTTGGCTTAGTAAATTCATCAGATAATCGAATAGAGTCGGTACGCATATAAGTAATTAAACCGGTATGTTCAGAACCAATATTAATACCTTCATATAACTTTTGTGCAAGACTCATCGTCTTCTTAGCATTAAAACCTAATTTTGTAGAAGCTTCTTGTTGTAGAGTACTTGTTGTAAAAGGAAATTTTGAACTTCTATTTTTATTCTTTTTATCAATTTTAATTAAGTTAAATTCATTTGATAAACTTTTTAATATTTCATTAGCAGTATCTTTATCTTTAATTTCTAAATCTTTATTATTAAAGGCATATAATTCACTATCCATATCATTATAATCATGAAAAATAGCATTGATTTTATAATATGGCTCTTTAACGAAAGCAAGAATTTCTCTTTCTCGATCAACAACGAGTTTCAAAGCAACACTTTGAACACGACCTGCACTTTTACCACCAGTTTTATTTTGCATTAATTTAGATAATCTAAAACCAATAATACGATCTAAGATTCTTCTTGTTTCTTGACTCTTAACTAAGTTATAATCAATCTTTCTAGGATTTGATAATCCTTCAAGAACCTTCTCTTTTGTAATTTCATAGAATAGAACACGTTCATACTTATTTTCTTTAATACCTAAAGTATCAAATAAGTGCCATGAAATCGCTTCTCCTTCACGGTCGGGGTCGGTTGCAAGATATATTTTATCTGCATCTTTAACTAATTTTTTTAAATCAGATATTACTTTCTTTTTACCTGGCATTGGAATATATGTTGGTGTAAAATCATGTTCAACATCTACTCCTAAACCATATTTACCTGTTGTTGATAAGTCTCTAATATGACCTACACTACTAACAACTTTATAATTATTACCTAAGAATTTTTCAATAGTTTTACTTTTTGCTGGAGACTCCACGATGACTAAATTCATATAAACACCTCAAAATAACTTATACAAGTGATTTAATTTTTTGTCAAGAAAAAAGATATTCGTTTTCACAAATACCTTTAACTATCTTCTTTCTTTTCTTCTTTATCTACATATAATAATTCTAAATCTACTTCTAAATCCTTATTATCATTTAAAGAAGTTCCTTCTGGAATACTCTGTTTAATAACATAACCATTACCATTAATCTTGCAATTTAATTTTAATAAATCGCATAAAGATTTAACTTCATTTTTACTATAACCTGTTAAATCAATCATTTTATAATTAGTATCATTTGTTAAGAAGAAGACTTTTGTTTCACTAACAAGTTTACTATTAATTGGATATTGATTAATTATTTTGTTACCATTTCCAAAGAATAAATAAAGATTCTTTTTATCTTTTAATTCATTTTTCACAGTTTCAACATCATAATTAATATAGTTACCAACATAATCTAATTCATTAGATGAATTATTATTACTTTCATTATAAATATTATAATATTTTGATGTATTAATAACAATTTCTTTAACAGCTTTAGCAAGTGGATCAGCTTTAGCTGAACGTTTTACAACGCCATAAATAATAATTTGGGGATCATCCTTTGGATACATAATAGCAATACTACGATTATAGGCATCTTCACCTTTTTCATAACCTTTACCATTTTCTGTTGGTATTTGGGCAGTACCGGTTTTACCAATAATGTCATAACCTTCAATAGCATACGCATGACCTGCTCCATCTTTATCATTGACATTATGCCACATTAAATTTTTCATATAATCAACAGTTTTTTTAGAAGCTACTGTTCCAAGTGATTCTCTATTGTTTTCAAAAACAACTTTTCCTTTTTCATCAACAACTTTAGATACAATATATGGCTTTAATAATTCACCATTATTAGCGATTGAAGTTAGGGCTTTAATATGTTGAAGAGGGGTTGTTGTAATACCTTGTCCAAATGATGCATTAAAGATTTCCGTTTCATATTTAAAATCAATTTTACCACCTTGTTCTAATGAATAATCAGTTCCATTAATATCACTTTCAAAAACACCTGTTTTATCACCAAAACCTAGTTTAATAAAATATTTTTTTAAAGTTTTAGCATCCATATATTTATCCATGATATTAACAACTGCAATATTACTTGAATAAATATAACCTTTATCAAAAGTAATCCATCCCCAACCAACATTATTCCAGTCTTTAATTACCGTTTTATCTTTGGTTGTAAATGTACCCGATTTATATGTATCATTTCCTTTATAAACACCTGCTTCAAGAGCTGCCATATAAGTATATGTTTTCATAACACTACCTGGTTCATAAGGAACACTTGAATTACTATCTAAATAATTTTTAATATCTCTTTTATTAGGATCAAAACTAGGAAGTGTTGAATAACCTAAAATCTTTCCATCTTTAGCACTAGCTACTACAATAGACATACTTTCATATTTATATTTACTTGTCTTTTTAATAGCTTCATCAACAAAGAATTGAACATTATTATCAATTGTTAAATGAATATCATTTCCATTAACAGCATCTTTCGTGATACTATTAGTTCCTGCAATTTTATAACCAGTTCGATCTTTTTGATAAATCGTATAACCATCTTCGCCTGTTAATAATTTATCAAAATATTTTTCAACACCTAATTCACCTTTATACTTACCATCATCATTTGCTTTAGCATAACCTACTAAATATGATGCAAAATTACCATATGGATAATATCTTTTATTAGAACTTATAAAATCTATACCAGGTAATTTTAAGGCATCTATTTTATCTTTAACAATTTGATTTAGTCCTCTTCCTTTAGCTCCAAACTCTGTTTGATAAACTCCTTCTTTCGATAAGTATTTAAGAATTGTTTCATAATCAAGATCAATAACCGTTGCTAGTTCTTTAGCAGTATATTCTTTATCTTCAACATGTTGTAAAGTTTTAGAATTTTCTGATCTTTTAGGATCAAGATATGCTATTAAAGTATAACTTGAAACATCTTGAGCTAAAATATTACCATTACCATCATATATTGTTCCACGAGAAGCACTGAGAATAGTCTCTTTAGTTGTTCTCGTTTTAGCAAACTTTTGAATATCAATATCATCAATTTTTTTACTTAAAGACAAAAAACCAATACGAGCTGATAATATAACAAAAATAATTATGGCTGCAATAATAGGAAATTTACCAATTTTATTATTGATAATTAAACTTGTTTTTCTCATTACTCCTCCTATTATTTAATTATATCAATAATTACTTTGTTATTAAAGATTTTTAGTTGACATCAATGTAAACAAAAAGAGATGTATTACATCTCTTTTAACTATTAATTTTTGCTTTATATTCAATAATAAATATTAAACCAAAAGATAATAAAACAGTTATTAATAATAAATATCTAGTATTTAAACCTGTTATTGGGGTTGGTTGATCTTTCTCTGCAAATTCAACTTGTACTTTAATATCATTTTTAACATCAATGAAATTATCTAATACCATACCATCAGAATTAGTAACTTCATAATTCTCACCATTGATAATAATTGAAACTATTTTATATCCTTCATGTGGTTTAATTATAATATTATCTTTTGTAGAATCATCACCGTGATAAATATCTTCTTCACCAGTAATACTTCCAACACCACCAATAACTTCAACAGAAAGATTATGTTTTATTTTTTCATATTCATAAATCAATTCTTTAACTTCATCTTCATAGATACCTGATTCCTTACCAGGTTTTGTAACAACTTTGTATCCTTCTTTTTCTTTTTCTTGTGTTCTATATGAATCGCCATATGAACCTATTTGAACTTCATCATCAAATAAAGATTCTTTTGTTCCTTTTAAATAATGATGAACAATAATTTTGCATTTATCAATATTATAATAATATGTTACTTCAACAAGATTACTATTAATGGTTCCAGATGGATTACCTTCTACTCTAGAAAAAGAATATCCTTTTTGAACTTTATCTGATACATTAGTTTCATATGATTCTCCGTATGAATAACTAAATTCTTCATCAGTAGCATCAGGAACGTTAGTAGTTGTTCCTTCAATGTAATGATGAACAATAAGAATTGATTTAGCAGGTGATTCGATTTCATCATCATCTATTAGAGTAACTTTATTTTCATCATTATTTATTGATCCAAAAGTAATACTCGCTTCATCAAATAAATGATATTTATTATCTTCTATTGTTTCAACTATCGAACTTTTAACTGTACTATTATACGTTAAGACAACTGGGCTAGAACAATTAATTTGCGGTAAATCACTAGCTTTAATTATAACTTGATGAGTTGATTCATTATATGTTGCTGGTATAGAAACACCATTATATGTAGCTTCTATATCACGAATATCATCTAAATGATTATCAACATTTACTTTAATTTCATTATCATACGCAATATGACATACACCATCATCAAGATTATTAGTAACTGTTGTTGTCGTTAAAATAGTTGAGCCAGCTATAAAATCATCTCTTGGAGACATTTCGGTCTCAATATTTAAATCAGGGATTACAACTTCTTGTCTTAATCCTAATAATGAAATGTTAATAACATTAGTTCCAACTTTCTTGAAATGATAACCAATAACAGCCTTTCCATTTAATAAAGAACTATTTTTAGAAAAAGTTTCATCAAAGATATCTAATTCACCACCAGGTAAATTATGACTTCTTCTTGTATTAAATATTCCATTAGCAAAATCGGTTTGACTTCTATTAGCAAAATGTCCATCACCACGATCATATATTTGAACAAATTCATCATCTTCATTAATAATATATGCTTCATCTTGAGTAGTTTGCCAACTATTTTCCACATAATTAGGTATTCCTGCGATACCAGCTCCTGTGATTACTCCTACTAATTGGAAATCATTTTTTAACTCATATCTTGAATTAAGATATACTGTAGAAGTACCACCATTTTGAATAGATTCATTTACTTCAATAAGTTTAATATAACTCTCTTTATAACTTTCATGTTCAGCAACACATGTAATAGACCATGCTGTTTGAGCAACAAGTGGTGAATCAAGATAAGATACGAAATACCATCCCTTAGTAGCATTTTCAAAATAACTAGTTAAATCAATAACATCAACCCAATTAGAAACGGTTGAATTAATAATAAAATAATCTCCATTTGGACGAATTATCAATATTCTTCCAGAATATGGTTTTGTTAATGAAGTAACATCAGAAGCAACTATCGAAAAGATAGCCTTTTTAATATTACCTTCAAAATCTAAATAACTACCACTCATATTTGATATTTCAGTAATTCCATCAGTATTTAATCTTTCTAAAACATCATTCCAATCATATGAAATATCATCTACATCTTCTGGAGTTGAATAAATCATACTATGATCTCCTGCGCCAAGATATGTAGCTCTTTTTGCATTATTATTACCTGCAATAACAAATTTGTAGTTTCCAACACCTTCAAAAATAATATTTTGGGTATCTCCTAAAGATACTTCTTCACGATAATTATTACTTTTATTAGCTTTACTAAAATCTTTAATTAAAAAAGATAGGCTAACGACAAATAAAAATGATAAAGCACAAACTAAAATACCATAATTCTTTTTCATATCATACTCCTATTATCTAATTTAATTTTATCACTTTTAATTAAAACAAATCAATTAATTGGCAAATAAAAAAAAACTCTTTACAGAGTTTAATTTTTCATTTTTTTCTTAGGAATAAAATCCATTTCATCAAATGGTAATGTATCTTGAGCAGTAACATTTGGAATAGCACTATCAATAATATCATTGATATCCATTACATTTGGTTCATTAGATTTTTCGATGTAAGAAAGATTATTATTCATAATATTCTTTTCAAAACTATTTCTTACTTTATCAACATTAGCTTGTCTTATTAACCATTTTTCACGATTTCTTTTTAAATCACGTAAATAATCGTTATTAATTTCAGCTTCACTGCCTTTAAATTCTTCATGTCTTCTTTCTATGTTACTTACATCTCTTTTTAATTTACGCATATTACTTTTTGAAAAACCAATATAATATACTGGTAAATAACTATATTCATATAATAATTCAGGTAAATTCTTTAATTCAATTGGTTGCTCTTTTTCAATAACAAGTCCTTGTTCACGTCTTGCATATACAATTCTTGGTACTAAAAATCCACCTTTATTAACTAAAAGCAAACAACTATCTTCTTTTAAAATAATATCTACATCAATAGATGTTACAATATCATCCATTCTTGTAAAATAGCGAAATTTTTGCATATATCCCCCTTAACAAGTAACGCTCTATATTATATCACAAAACATCTAAAAATTAAAGCATTTTTTATTTATGATATGTTTTCTGATTTAAATAATCCATTATTTCCGTAATAATTGTTTCTTTATCAATACCTTCATTAATCATTAGATCAATATTATACTTAATACTATTAAGAGCTACTTCATGACTACTTAATTCATGTCTATCTAAAGAACTTATATCACTTCGTTCAAAAGAACTATTTAGTTCATTAAATCTTTTATCATTATTAATACCATTTTCTTTTTTGATCTTCTTTATAACATCATAAATACTACGATTATTTTGATATCTAAATGGTACTTGATACACTAGTATATTCTCACCATAATAATTAATAATAGTCGCAATAGAAATAATTCTTTTATCATTTTTAATAACATAAAAGATATTATTTAGTCTTAATAATTCTTGAAGATTATCATAATCATTCTTCTCTATTTCATACAAAAATTCCATTGTTGGCATAAACTTATGAGGACTTGAACGAAAATAATTAATATAACTCTCTTTTTCGTTATCAGTCATCACCCATGAAGATAAAACATCATCTATATTAACATTATCCGTTATAAAATAACTTACCATAACTACCTCTATTTCATAATTCTAACTTTATTATTGGTATTAAATATATAATCAACAAACATAAGCATCGATCTACCATTTTTGATTCCTGATAGATTAATACGTTCGATATAAAGAGTTATATTATCTTTTATATCATTTAAAAACGCTATAACTCTTTCTGGATCATCATTAAATAGATTATTCATAATAAAATAATAATAAGCTACATTTAAAAAAGCATCTAATCCAATAGAATCATAATTATTATATTTTTGATAATCATTAAAGATGGTATCAAATAAACCTATTATTGTTTTATAATCTTCTGGAACAGTATCGTTTTCAAGAAGAAAAATTAAATCACGATGGCGAATACCCTCTATTACATATTGATCATCTTCAATATAATTTATTAAAAAATCTTCATGGTTACAAACACCTTCAAGAAAGTCATAAAGTTCTTTTAAAATAGCATATTCTCTACGAAATCCCATGTTACTATACATATTACTATTATCAAGAAGTAATACATAATCTAAATACATTAATAAATTCTTCTTTTGCATTTCGATTATTTTCATAAAGATTTTAAAATAGTATCGATCTTCCATACCAAAATTTCTTTTTGGTGTATTAAAAAAAGAAAAACGATTAGAATCAAAATCAATATATTGATTTAAATAAAAATCTAATAGATGTTTATAAACTTTTACAGCGTTTTCGTACTCTTCTTTGGTGATTGATACTTTGTTTTTAATTAATTTTTGATATAATTGTTCTTCATCACTATTCATAAGGCACCTACTATTTTTTTATCATTACTTTGTTTCTATTTTTAAATAAATAATCAACTAAAGTTAAACAGTTTTCATATTTTTTAGAATCTAAACCAAACATATTAATTTTATCAATATAATATCCCATATTATCATTAATATCATTTAGAAAGGACATAACTTCATCCATGTTATTACTAAAAGAATCATTTTTTAGAAAATAATAATATGAGCAATTTACAATATGATCTAGTCCTATATCATAATCAAATTCATCAAAATTAAGTTCATAAAAACCTTCATTATAGAATTTACGAAATATTTCACTATATAGCTTAATCATTTGTTTATAATTATCAGGAATTATTTCATCATCAATAATATTATCCAAATAATTATCAGTAACATTTTCGATAAAGCATTCATCTCGATTAATTGAATACATTATAAAATCATCAGCATTACATACTTTTTCTAAATATTGTAATAAATCAATTGATTGTCTTAATTCCGTTTCAAAAAGACTTGGATTACAATCTAATAATAAGGCATAATCTAAATATTTTAATAAACCTTTTCTTTTCATTTCCAAGATTTTACTAAAAATACTAAAAAAGTATTTATCCATTATTGTATACAATTTTATAGGTGTATACAAAAAGCCAAAAGGATCTGAACGTTCTTTACGATCTTCAAAATAAAAATCTAATGCTCTTTTATATATATTTATTGTTTCACATAATTCTTGAAGAGAAACATCAATACCATTCTTTTTTAATCTCTTTAAGATAATTCTATCTGATAATTTCATAGCGCACCATATATCTAAAAATAAGACAAGGTTTATTATAACATTATTTTTTAATAAAAAAGAAAAAAGTTAAGAAAATCTTAACTTTTTTACTTAATTAATCTTTTTACTTTTTGTTTAAACTCATCGGTTATTTCTGCTACATTAAATTTACTATTTAAATCTAAGGCTTTAAGACAAGCTTGGAAATCTCTTTCTAAGTCTTCACCTTTGATATCAAGTTCTTCAGGTGTTCCAAAGTAAAGATCATCTTTTCCAATATTTAAAACTTTTTTAGTAAACTTTTCTTCACATGTATGACCATAACCATCACTCCAAGTATTAGTAACAGCTGAAGCTTCTAATATACGGAATAATATTCTTCTTAAGAATTCAACATGACAGTTTGTTTTATATAAAGTTTGTAGATTAGTTCTTTCACCAAATCTTTTTACATTAACAACAATATATAATAATTCATCATATTTATCTGATAATTCAAATGTTGATAAATTAACATTATAACCATTTTTCTCTAAAGCATTTATAACACTTACTAAGATAATAGCTTTATTTAATACTTGTTGTTTACTTGTATACCATGGATATGATAACGTTGAATGAATATTAATAAATTTTGGTTTTTTAACTCTTTCATATGATTCATAACAAAGTGGTGATCCTGTTGAATAAGCAGGAACATTTAAATGTCCACCTGCAAGGGTTCTACGAAGTTCATATTCATGTTTATAGCCAGATTTAATAGTTGCGATTTCTCTTACTAAAGTTAAGAAATCATCATAACCTTCTTCTGAGAAATCAATCAAATCTTCAACAGCTTCCTCATAAGGAATACCAGCAAAACTATATGTTCCTTCAACACTTGATAACTCACTAAAAACTCCAGTATTAATAGCATGTTTACTTTTTAAGAATTCATATATTTCATATAAATTATCAAATTTGATAAAGAATTGTGTATATTCATCTCTTCCAACAGTAATGATTTCAGGTTTATAGAAATTATCAGGATGAGTCTCATAATTTCGATTTAGTCCCATTATCTTCTCCCGATAGTTTGATTACAAGAATAAACTAATTTTTTAGCTAACATTTCACTTGAATATTCACTTAATCTAATATTAGGAACATCTTCAATCTCATCAAGAGAATACATTTTTTTCAAAGTATTAATAATGAAATTTAAATAATTATCATCTTTAACTTGAATAAATTTTTCTCTTAATACTTGATCAAGTGTTTTACTGTTATGACGAATATATTTAGCGATAGCAGCTGCATCTCTTGTTGTTACAATACCTGGAGCTGAATCAATATTCATCTTTTTAGCATATTTATCACATACTTCACGGAATTTGATGAATAAATCATACCATTCACTGTATGAACCAAAGATTATTTTTTCTACTTGGTTATCATAATGGAATCTTTTTGGTGTCATACGTTCTTGAACTGATTCATCGATTTTACCACGAGATGACCATTGTTCATTTTCACCATTACCATCAGTGTTACCAGCACTAATCATTCTAAAGTTAGGATTAATTGGTACATTCATATCTTCAGCGAAAGTAACAAATCTCTTTCTTTCAGGATTTTCAAGAACATCTAATAATCCAGAATATAGTTCATTTAAAACTACTTGTGTATCAGTATTACCATTATCAAATTCATCAAGTGATAACATTCTACCATAAACAAGCGCAACGAAAGCTTGGGTAGCACGGAATCTTCCATGTGGATCATTATAAGCCATTACACTATATTTATCAGTAATTTTACCATTTTCTACTAAAGGTATTCCAAGAAGACTAGCTACTTGTTTAATTACATAACTCTTTCCACATCCAGATGGTCCCCAAAGATATACCCAGTCACCTTCCATAACACAACGAATAACTTCTTCAGTCATTTCATGGAAGATTTCTCCTTTGGCTTTTCTTTCATTCATTCTATCTAAGATGAATTTCATTCTTTCATCAAATGGAATACTTTCATCAAATGGAGCAATAATTCTTGTATCTATTTCACTTGGAAGTTCTACTCTCCCGTTCATTGGAACGACAATACGATCATTTCCAGGAATATAAATACCAGCGCTAGTAGAAACTGGAACAGTACTAGCTCCTGTTACTTGTAAATTAGGTAAGCTAGCTAAAATTTCTTTAACCTTAGCTTCACCACCAGCATCTTGAATTAATTGTTTAACTTGTGGATCGTTTTGAACATATTCTTGAATTGTTTTATGAACACGTAACATTTCATCAGTTGCTTGACTTGATAAGCTTGCAGCCATTAATTTAACTTCATTAATTTTTCTTTGAGCATCAAGTAATACTTGTTTGAATACTTTATCACTGCTTTCTCTTAATTGTTTTTCAATTTCAAGTAAATATTCATCTAACTTTTTAACTAATAAATCTTTTTCACGATCAATAAATGATTGTAATTCATCAATACCTTTTTTAGTAGCAGCTTCTACTTCTTGTTGATGATTATTAACTCTTTCTTGTAAGTTTTCTAATTTTCTAATTAAAGCTTGAGCTTTTCTTGCTTCAGCTGCAATTAGAGCAAGCGTTTTTTCATCAATTGCATAAATACCTACTCTTTTTTTAGCTTCAGTAAGCATTTCTTTTTTTAATTCATCAATGCTACTACTTCTTTCTGTTTTATGAGTAAAAGCAATTACTTCTTGTTTTAAAATAGCTTGGTTTTGACAATAAGGAGCTACCGTAACAGCATATTCAATTATTTCTTCATAGTATTTTTCATATTCTTCTTTACTAAGAATAATATTAATAATCTCTAGATAATCTCTTTTGTTATCAAATAATGAGAATAGTTTGTTATCGAATAAATAATCATGTTTTTCTAAATTAGTAATAACCATATTTTTTAATAAGTTATAACCTTCTGTTTCCATACCAAATGGAAAGATAAATTTAATACTTTTAATTATTTCTGATAAATTAATTCTTTCACCATTATCTTGAACACTAGTAAGTATTTCTAAAAATACTCTTTCTAAGAATTCATCTTCAAAGAAATCATTATTTCTTTTATTATCTTTTACTTCATTAACATAACTAATTAATATTTTTTTAGATTCTGCATTTATTGAACTACTTTTTATTGCTTTAAGTAAATCGTTAAAACGATTATCTCTATTTATAATTGCCATTATAATCTCCCCCTTATCATTTTTAATTTAACATCTGATAATAAATCAGCACTTTCATCAACTATTTCTTTATCAACCTTAAATAATTTATCTCTTTGAATTTCTGAAACCTTTTTAGCACTTGCAACATGATAATAATATTTACCAGCAAACTTCTCTTGATATTCTCCATCACCTGATGCTTTTTTGAAACCTGTTTCAATAACAAAGCAATCACCGCTTTTAAAACCATAAGTTCTTTTTCTTAGTTCATCAAGAATAATCGAAATACCAATTCTCGAAGCAGTACTATCTGTAGCAACATCTTTTGTATAAAAATCTCTTTTATAAAAGTTATCATTATTAATATCTAAATATATTGTATGTTTACTAGATATTACTGTCTCACCACTTAATACTTCTCTTGCTACTTTATGACCAAAATAACTTGACCATGGAAGTCGATACCAAGAAAAGCCTTCACAATCATAATCTAAATTAATAATATTTGTTTCTTGTGGAGTAACTTTTTCTAAGTTACCAGATTCAAACTTAATTGGTTTATCATCTCTAATTATTCTTCTTATATATGAAGCTTTCTTTCCATCAATACTAAAGATATCATTAAATAAAATATCTTTATAGACACAAGCGATATCAATTGAATCATCTGTGAAAGATATTTCAATTATAAAGTTATTATTAGCACCACCTAAGTTACCAATCGATACTTGATAATGATTATCATCGATCTTATCATATTGAACTAGTAAGTAAGTAAAGATGCCATTAATAGAAGCTTCCATCACATAATTTGTTCGATAACCTCTAAAGTTATCTGATAACGACATATTAAGATTAGCAAATTCACCAAAAGATTTTATTTCATAACGAATAATATCCATGATACTTTTAATTTCATCACTTTGGAAAATAAGACTATTTTCATAACTATCTTTGCCATCATAAAATGATGTTATTTTTTCTTCATTAGATAAACGTCCATTTTCAAGAATTAACTTACTTCTTTCATCAACACTAACAGTATTATTTTCTTTTTCTTCATTGTATACTTCAATTACTTTTTTAACATAAACATCAAAATATTTTTCTTTAACACTCATATTAAGATATTTACCATTTCCATATGATATCAGTAATGATGGAACAATAATTTGTTTATTAGATTCTGACAAAGTTAAATCATAAAACTTAACAAAATTAAGATCCTTTATACCATATATCTCAATTAAAACTGGATCCATAACATTGTATGTCATATAAAACCTCCCCCTTGCAAAAGAAAAAAAGACTTTTGCAAAAATACAAAAGTCTCATTCGATACTTAACATATCTCTTATACCGGTTAAAACGTGTTGACGGTATAAGAACGATGAACTACTCCCTTTTTTTACATTCGTTATTATACCACAAAACCCTTAAAAAATCAAGAAAAATCAATCTTCACTGATAATATCATAGAACTCTTTAAAGGCTTTATCAACTTCACCTTCATAGTTAATAATTACTTTATCATACAAATCTACTTGTTTAAGTTCTTCTTTAGCTGTTTCAATACGTTGTTCAATGACATCCATGGTTTCTGTTCCACGATTAATTAAACGACTACGCAAATTATCAAGAGAAGGCGCTGTAATAAACACACCAATACAATCAGGAAAATTCTCTTTAACTTGCTTATAACCATTTACATCAATTTCTAAAATAACATCATAACCATCATTTAAATAATTCATAGCCGTACTTTTAGGTGTTCCATAATATTTTCCTGTACCATATTTATTATATTCAAGAAAATCACCATTATTAACTCTTTTTAAGAATTCTTCTTCAGTTATAAAGTAATAAGCTACTCCCTCTTCTTCGCCTTCACGTGGAGCTCTTGTTGTACAAGATACTGATAAATAAACTTTTTTATCTAATTCTTTATATTTATCTTGTAACATTTTAATTAAAGTTCCTTTACCTACTCCGCTTGGACCAGAAACCACAATAAATTTACTCATATACAATACATATAATCAAATTAAAGAATACCTTTTAATGATTACTTTCCTTTCCAAAATAAATTATTCATGCTAATAATATAATCTTTTTTTTATAATAAAGTCAACATTACATTAACTTTTGTCCCGTTTCTCCATAAGGTTTATATGAATCATTATCATTCATAAAACTTTTAACATCATTTACACCGTGTAATCTATATATATCGAATAGATTATAAAATGTTTCTTGAGATATTAAGTTTTTATTATTTACATAATTATCATCGACAATTTGAATACTTTGGAATTCGTTTTGAAGAAAATCTTCGATTATTTCATATACTTTAGACATATCAATATTAAACATTTTACCTGGATATGTCGTATTTATATCAATTGGATAAAACATTGTTTGTTCTTCACGATATTGGGATCTTAAACCTAATCCATTTAAATTAGAACTAAGTATATTATTAAAAACAAGTTTAACTAAAATACTTGAATTATCTTGTAAATTATGAGCTTTTCTATCTTCTAAAATTATCCTACCTTCCTCACTATTATTTAGGAAAAGATTTTCTTTTGAATAATTAATAGAAGTTGCTATAACATCTTCTGGTATTCCTACAATTCTAAATAAACCACTTATACCATTGTAAGTAACAAATCTCTCCAATTCACTTTTTGTTTTATTATTTACTGGTTGTAAATGTTCACCATATGCATCAATATATGATAGATAATTATCATCGACTCTTCCTAAGAAAATATTTTTTTCAAACTTATTTAAAATGTTTTCTGATAAGTTCACAGCCGTTGACAACTTCTTATAAAATTCTCTAGTATTATGACTATTCAAATATCTTTCATCATTATTTAGTAAAACAGCAAGTTCTCTATGAGCATCTTTTAATTGCTTAACATATTGACTAAATATTTCTTTAGCTATTTCGATTAATAAACGACAATACTTATCAGATATTCTTGTACCATTTATTCCTTGATTTGACTTTTCTACCTCTAATAAAACTTTATTTTCATAATTCATATTAAAATTCCTCCAATTCTACTTTTATTATATATAATACGTTTTATTAACACAAGAACTTAGAAAAAAATAATTTTTAATGTGAAGTCATTTTACACCAAGTCTATATTTTTTCTTTGTTTCAATTATAAAAAAGAAGTATTTATGCTATAATTATTTTAGAAAAAATTCAAAATTATTGTATATTTAATTACATTAAAAGCGATTTATGAAAGGATGGAAATAATGAGTAGTAGAAAAGCAAAAATTGAAAGTTATTTAGAAATAATAGATAGAGTGCAAGGAGAAATATTAAATTATCATCCAATTAATGAAGAACAAAGAGCAGATTATAATCATCAAATAAAGAAAATAGAAGATTATAAAAAAGAAATAAATAAACTGACGTATACTAAAGAGGAACTAAAATATCAATCAAGAGTAAATGAGATATCATCTAGTGATAGTGTTATTCGTGATCTTGAAGTTTCTATCAAAAGTATGACACCACCATCAACTCAAAAAGTAGCTGATGATAGGGATAATAAAATTAGAATATTAAATGATTATAAACGTATAAAAGAATTACAACAAACTGCTATAGATATCGAATATAGAAGACGCCCTCTTCAAATTAATGTTCGAGATTTTGACAAAAATTATTGTTTAGTTTCTTTTGAATATGGATCTGATACACAAAGGAAAGCTATTAACGAAATCTTTGAATTAAGAACATTACCAGATTCTAGAGATAATAAAGAATTACAAGAAAAGGGTCTTTATGTAACATCATCTTTAAATAATGATAATGGAATCGAATATATTAACTTACCTAAAGATATAGCATTTGAAGTATTAAATGATTTAATTTCTGTACCATATGCAAAAATGAAAATTGGAAATAAAGAAATGCGTTTTCAAGTTAATTATAATGATATGAGAGAAGAATTACATATGGTCAATCCTTTATTAGGTATTCTTGAAGTATATAACGAATATGAAAACGGATCTAGAGATTATAAAATAACTTTTATCTATGATAGTAAAAGTCAGGTAGATAAAGTATATTTAGACTTTAAAAATAGGTTTCTTCCTCAGATGGGGGCACTTTCTAAGTATGGAGAAGAAACGGGTGAATATATTAAACCAGCTTTATCTAAAGGACTTAGTTATGGAAAAAATGAAATATCATATGTCATTGTTCCTGAAAGCATGATACATGTTATGGCTAATCACTTGATTAATGATGATGGTGTTACAATGAACGTTGGAGATCAAAGATTTGGAAAATATGAATATAATTCATTTATGCCTGCGCTTAGTTTTTTAATTAATAAAAGTAAAAATAAATGATAATAAAACTGATAGTTATTAAATGACTATCAGTTTTTATTAATATATAAATATCTTATAAATATTTTTCATTTATTTCTACTATTGTACAACCTGGATTAAAAAAATCAATATAATATGCTTTAATTCTTTTATCATTTTTTAATACTTCATGAACTGTTTTCTTTAATATTCCTTCTCCTATACCATGTACAATACATATTTTTTTATTATGTAATACAATATTATCATTTATAAATTCTTTTACTAAAACTTCTGATGAAAAAGAATATTCTCCATGCAAATCAAGCTCTGGAAGACTACTCATAATTCATAACCTCTAAAATATCAGGGATACCTTTTCTTGTACCATAAGCAGTCGTTGATAAAGCTCCTGTAATATTGGATAATCTTAAAGCTCTTAATAATTCAAAATCATTAGATAGAAAATGAACAAAAGCTCCATGGAAAATATCACCAGCTCCATTAGTATCAATGGTATTTACTTTAATTGATGGTATAAAATGAAATTCATTATTTAATTTAACCATACAACCATATGATTCTAAAGTAATAATTAATAAACCTTTATAATCTTTTTGAATTTGATCATAAATTTCTTTTAATCCTTCACGATCTTCATAATTCATTTCTTTTTTGGTATATTCTTTTGCAAAATCATTAGAACACACAACATAATCACAATATTTAGATAAAGTTAGAATACCTTCATTAACCCTACCAGCATCAATTACTTTAATTGCATTAGGATTATCATTAAATACTTTAAGAGCGGTTTCATAATCATTACCATCAACTAAAATATAATCACAAGATATATTAACACTTCTATTATATTTTAATAATGGGCTTTTATTCGTAATAATGGTTCTTGTACATTTTGATAAACTTGTAATAATGTAACTTGTTGTTGTTGGAACACTATCGATTTTTGCAAACATTGTTTGAACACCAATGTCACTCATCTCTTGTTCAAGGAACACTCCATCACGATCATTTCCAACAGTACTTATAAGAGTTACATCATCATTCCATTTTCCTAACAGATATGTTGCATTATTACATGCTCCTCCACCATTCATAAAACGACGATCCCCAATTCTTACTTTCGTATTTTCTTTGGGATATTCATCAACTGGTAATGTTACATCTAATGCTGATTGACCAATACAAACTATTCTCTTCATATTATTTCTCCAATATAATGGTTGTTGGACCATCATTTTCAAGTTCTACTTTCATGTATGCACCAAAGATACCTTTTTCAACATGAACATATTTTGATAATTCTTCATTGAATTTGTCATAAAGAACTGTTGATTCTTCACCTTTCATGGCTTCAATGTAACTAGGTCTATTACCTTTTTTAGTATCTGCATATAAAGTAAATTGAGAAATTGATAAAACTTCACCACCAGTATCTAAAATACTTAGGTTCATTACTCCATTTTCATCATCCATAATACGTAAATTAACGATTTTTTTAACCATCGCTAAAATATTATCTAAGGTATCTCCATAAGTAAAACCAACAAGTAACATATAACCATTATTAATTTTACCAACTACTTTTTCATCAACCGTTACACTAGCATGATTTACTCTTTGTACTATAACTCTCATTAGTCTCTATTTGCCTCCTTTACGTATTTAAGATTTTTTATTTCTTGCAATAAATTATTTAAATTATCTAAGTTATTTATATAAAAACTCATATTATAACCAATAACATTATCATGATAAAAAGTTTTTATTTCATCCATAACAATATTCTTTGTTGTAAATTTAGATAAAATATCCATTAGTTTATTTTCATTATCTCTTAATTCAATTGTTATACTTGTTAAATATTTATTTTTAGTTATTGGATTAAAAGATACTTCAAGCATACGTTCTTCTAAATGAAGAAGGTTTGAACAAGTTTTTCGGTGGATTGTAATACCATTATTTCTTGTTATATAACCAACAATATCATCACCAGGTAATGGTTTACAACATGATGCAATATTAACTCTAATATCACTTAAACCAGATACATTAATATCAAGTTCATTCTTAATTACTTGTCGATTAACTTGAACTTCTTCTTTTTCTTCTTCATAAATAATATTAATAACAAATTTAGGATTATATTTATTACTTGCAACTTCAAGATATAATTCTTCTAAACTACTTATTTTTAATGTTTTTAAGACTTTCTTTTCATTTTCTTCTTTATAGAAATCATCTTTTGATATTTTTCTCTTACGAAGTTCTTTATCAATTAAATCTTTACCTGTATTGATAAGTTCATCTTTACGAGTCTTAGCAAAGAAGTTTTTAATCTTACTTTTAGTAGCATTTAATTTAACAAAGCTTAACCAGTCTTCAGATGGACCAGGAGAAGATTTACTTGTATTTATTTTTACAACATCAGAGTCTTGTAATAAATAGTTTAGTGGAACAATTTGATTGTTAACAAGAGCTCCTACCATCGAATCACCAATTTTACTATGAACTTTATAAGCAAAGTCAACAGGTGTACTACCTTTTGGAAGTTCAATGACATCACCTTTTGGTGTAAAAACATAAATATTATCATAAAGATTAGAATCATTCATTGGATTAAATGACTCATATTCACTATTTTTACTGGTATCAATAACCGCCTTAAAGAACTCTAGTTTAGCATCGGTATTAGATAGATTAAAGGCACTTCTGTGTTCTTTATATGACCAGTGAGCAGCAAGTCCATTCTCTGCTACTTCATTCATGTCATATGTTCTAATTTGAATTTCATATAATTCATTATTAACACCAAAGACCGTCGTATGAAGGGATTGATAACCATTACTTTTAGGCATTGCAATAAAATCTTTAAATCTTTTAGCAATTGGTTTAAATCTTGAATGAATTAGTCCTAAAACAAGATAACATTCAGCATCAGTATCAACAAGAATACGAAGAGCTAATAGATCATAGATATCACTAAACTTACGTCCTTTATCAAGTTTATTATAGATACTATAAATACTTTTACTACGACCTTTTATTTCATGTTTAATATTATGTTCATTTAATAAATCTGTTACTTCTTTTAACATTTCATTTATTAAATTATCTCGTTCTACTTTAGTACTATTTAGTTTTTCTACAATATCATAGAAAACATCTGGTTTTAAATAACGAAGTGATAAATCTTCAAGTTCACTTTTTAATTTATAAATACCTAAGTGATGAGCAATGGGAGCAAAAATTTCTAATGTTTCATTAGCAATTTCTTTTTGCTCACTATTATCATAATTTGATAATGTTCTCATTAAGTAAACACGTTCAGCTAAAGTAATAATAATTACACGAACATCTTCACTCATTCCTACAATTACTTTTTTATAATATTCTACTAAATAATCATTAGCCGTAGAAAAACTTATTTTATTAAGTTTATATATACCATAAGCTAGTTTAACAATTGTAACATCAAAATCTTTTTCTAAATCAGCAAAACTTACTAAATTCTTTGTAAATAAATGATGTAAGAAAGATGCAACAATTGTTTCTTCATCTGCTTGTAAGGTTGTTAAAATATTGGCAACATTTAAAATACTCTTAATATCATTTTCATCTAAATATTTACTTGCATAATCATAAGCTTGATTTATGATATTACTAGGAGATAAATATTTACTAACTTCTGTAACAATATCCTTAATTGTATAATCATCTTTTAATTTTGTCATATTATCACCACTTTCATTATATAATAAAAAAGACTATTTAAATAGTCTTTTTTTAATTTACTTTAACACTTACAGTAATCATTGATTTAACATTACCACTACATTTTCCTGATGGTGATTTAGCATCATATTGAACTGTTTGAGATATAACAGTTGAACCTCTTTTTTTACCAGTAATAACCCAAGTGAAACCAGAAGAATTAATATTTGTTCTCGATTGAGAAACATAATTACTCCAGCCACTAGCACCATCAGCAGATTGTCTTGTATAGCGTATGAAAGTACCACATTCTCTTGGAAGACTAACTGAAATAGTTTTAGATTCACCAACACCAATTGTAATACTTTTTGTAGATACTCCTAATGAGTGAGAATAACTAAAGCAACTATTATAAGAACTATCAATAGGATCACTTGATATCTTACATGCTACATTTTTTACTTTCACATTGCAAGTTGCTGTTTTACCATTTGAAGATGTTGCTGTTATTACTGCTGTTCCAGCAGTTTTAGCAATTACTAAACCATTTTGATCAACAGAAGCAATATTTGCATTACTGCTTCTCCAAGAAATATATTTATTGGTAGCGTTTGTTGGTGATATTGTAACATTCAATTTTCCTGAAGAACCACTATTTAAATTCATACTTGATTTATTTAAAGTGATTTTATTTACAGCAATAGGTTTACTAACTGTAACCTTACATGTTGCTTTCTTACCATTATTAGAAGTTACTGTTATTGTTGCTGTTCCTTCTTTAACACCTTTTATTAAACCACCTTGAGTAACGGTTACAACACTAGTATTAGAACTACTCCATGTAACATTTTTATTGGTAGCATTACTTGGAGTAATTGATAGAGAAAGTTGCATCGTATAACCAATAATTAATTTTACATTTGTATTACTTAGTTTTACTTTACTAACAGCAACTGGTTTTGCTGTCCAATGTGCATATAATGTTTTATTACCATAAAAAACTGTTCCATTATAGACTCTTATACCACCAGAACTCGCAGTATACCATCCATTAAAAGTATAACCTTTTCTAGTTGCTGTTGGTAGATTGCCTATTTTATTTCCCTTTTTAATAGATAAACTTTTTCTACTAACACTTCCCCCATTACCATTAAAAGAAATAGTAATTTTATTATTTGCTAAAGTATCAATCTCATTAGATTTATTATTGTTCTTAAAAGAGTTTGTTTTAAACACTAAAAAGACCATAATAATAGTCATCATTACTGTACCAATAATTATTAATAACTTTGGTTTATATTCTTTTTTCATAATAACACCTTAATTTACTTTAACACTTACAGTAATCATTGATTTAACATTACCACTACATTTTCCTGATGGTGATTTAGCATCATATTGAACTGTTTGTGAAACTATAGTAGAACCTCTTTTTTTACCTGTAACAATCCAAGTGAAACCAGAAGAATTAATATTCGTTCTCGATTGAGAAACATAATTACTCCAGCCACTAGCACCATCCGCTGTTGTTCTTGTATATTTTATAAAGGTACCACATTCTTTTGGAAGACCAACGGAAATAGATTTAGATTCACCAACACTTAACGTTATACTTTTAGTTGAAACTGTCAAATGATGTGACCATTTAAAACAACTATTATATTGTTCATCTACTGGATCACTTGATATTTTACAATGACCTGGAGTACCACCACTTGGCGGATTAGTTGAACCACTACTCTTCTTTTTAACTTTTACACTTACATTTTTAGTTATCGTACCAGCTTTAAGAGTAATTACAGCAGTTCCTTCACCAATAGCTGTTATTTTTCCTTTATTTGATACTGTAGCAACAGATGAATTATTACTAGAGAAAGAAACAGTATCTGTTGTTTCACTAGGTAATACTTCATAAGAAATAGTACTTGTATCACCAATATATAATTCGATTTGACTACTACTAGTTAAATTAATACTAGTTGCGGGAATCTCTTTTGGTTTAACGGTAACTTTGGTTGATATAACAATACCATTAACCGTTTTTAAAGTTATATCACTAGAACCAGTTGATAATCCTTTTATTCTACCTTCTTCAACTGAAACAACATTAGGATTACTACTTGTCCATTTACTATATGAGCTAATATTAGCATTCTCTGGTTCATACGTATATGGAATAACTGTTTCATCATCTAATTTAATATTCATTGCTTTACTCTTAAAGATAATCTTTGAAGGAAGAATAGCATATCCTGTTAAATAATCTTCGTCAGTTACATGAACTAGTTTATCAACATGACTATTATTAACAGTAACACGAATTGCAATAATTCCAGGTTTTAAGCCTTTTAGATTACCATTCTCATCAATTGATGCAATTGAAGGATCAGTAGATTGATATTTAACAAGATAAAAATCATTAGGTGGGGTAACTTCATATTCTATCTTTTTAGTATCACCAACTTTAAGAACTAAATCACCTTCTGGTAAACTAAGATTTTCAATAACATACGTATCATTATAAGTAACAGTTACAAAACAATTCTTTTTTTGAGTATCTCCTGTGTTATCAATATATGATATTGTTACATATGAATTACCCGGTCTAAGTCCTTTAACTAGACCTGTTTCTGATACAGATACAATATTACTATCAACAGCCATATACTTAATTGAAGCGTTTGAACTATTTTCAACATAAGCTTTTATTTGAGCTTCTTCATTAGCCTTAACAGTTAATTGATATGTTTCAAGAATTAATTCTTCTTTTTTTGGTTCTTCTTTTGGCGTATTAGAAGAACATCCAAAAGTTACAAGTATTAAAATAATTAATATTAAATACCTTTTTTTCATATCAATCCTCTATTTTGATATGTAATCTTATCATTGACTTCATATTACCAGTTCTACCTGATGGACTTGTTACATCAAATTGAGCTGTTTGAGAAACAATAACACAACCTTTCTTATTAGCTGTAATCTTCCATGTATATCCATCAACTCCTGATACATATGTATTTGGATCATTTCTATTTACTTTAGGACTACTTGTTTGAGAAACATAGTTACTCCATCCAGATTGTCCATCATGGTTTGTACGAGTCAAACGATCAATTCGACCACAAATTGTTGGTAATTTTACATTAACAGTTAAAGTTTCACCAACATGCATTACATAATAACCATCTTGACCATAATTAGTACCACCAATAAATGGAACTAAATTTTGTGAAACTCTCTTACATTTATCAAAACCATCATCAGTTGGACTACCAAGAAGTGATGAATTTACATTTCCAACATGCGTTGTTCCACTACAACTTGAACCTCCACCACCTGATGAACTCTTCTTTTTAACATTAACCATAACATCAGCGGTTTTAGCTCCATTTGAAGAAGTTACTCTAACAACAGCAGATCCTTCACCAACAGCGGTGATAAGTCCATTAGAATCAACATTAGCTACAGACGTATTAGTACTTTGGAAAGTTACACTCTTATCAGTTGCTTCATTTGGTAATACTTCATAAGATATTTGACTTGAATCACCAACTTTTAATTCGATAGCAGATTCAGATATTAGTTTTATACTTTCAACTTCAACAGTTGAAGGTTTTACTGTAACATAAACTGTTAAGGTAATACCATTAACTGTTCTCATTGTAATTGTTGCGTCACCTTCACTAAGGGCTTTTACACTACCATCAGTAACTGTTGCAACATTAGGATTACTACTTTCCCAAATAACATTTTGCATATAAGAATCAGCTGGTTCTACTGTATAATTTATTTTTCTTTCTTCATCAACTTTTAAAGTTATTGATCTTACAGAAGTTATCTTTTCAGGCATTATATATATTCCTGATACAATTTCTGGATTATTAACTACTCTTACACGAATATCAGCATTAATATTTTCTTTAGCCGTTACACGAAGAGCTGCAATACCTTCACTAACAGCTGTTATAGTACCATCTTCAGATGCTGTAATAATATTACTATTATTAACGATATAAGATAGTTTACTCTTATCAACATCTAATGGTTCCGTAGTAACATCTAGTTTATATGTATCACTTGGTTTCATTAATAATTCACCATTTGGAAGAGAAATACTTGTTATTTCAATTCCTCCTGATACATTAACAATACATTGTTTATTATAATTATCATTATTACTTGATACATAGTTAACAATAATATATGTTGTTCCATTACTAATAGCTTTGATATTTCCTCCTGCATCAACAGTGGCAATACTAGGATTAGTACTAACATATTTTATTGTAGCATTAGTATTATTAGTTACACTTGCACCTACTTTAGCTTCTTCACCTACTTTTAAATCAATTACATTATTCTCAATAACTAATTCTTCTTTAGGTTTTTCTTCTCCTCCATCTGTAGATGAACTACCTCCAAAGAAGAAATAAGCTCCTACAATAATAACTAATATAATTAATATATACATTACATAATTTATTCCTTTTTTCATGATATGCCTCCAATAATATTATACAAAACAAACAATAATAAAAAAAACTAATATATATATTAGTTTTTTTAATTTTACATAACTTTACTATTTAGACGTTCTAATAGTTCTTGTTTACGACGAATACGTTCTTGTGTTTCACTAATCTTTTCTGCTACTTCATCAAGAGATTGTGTTGCTGAAAAATAATCATCATCAGCTTTTCTTAATGCTTCATTTATTTTAGCATCCATAGCTTGTTCTTGAGCAAGTAAATCATTAGCTTGGCTTTGTAAAGAAGTTGTCTTTCTATTCAAAGCAGCGATTTCACTTAACTTCTTAGCTAACTTATCCATCTTTTGATCTTCAATAGAAGTTGGAGCACTCACACCACCATTTGATAAATAACTATCAAGGCGACGACTGCTTGCTTCATCAACCATTGGAGTAACTGGTTCTTGATGTGAAACAGGAGCTTCTTCGTAACTAGCTTCCTCATGTCTTCTTGTTCTTGTCATTTCTTCAGCTGGTTGAACTACTACTGGTTTTTCCTCTACAACAGGTTTAACAACAACTTCTTTTGGTGCACGAACTTCTACAGGATATTCAATACTAACAGCATTTGAAAATTTAGTAGCAGCCGTTGTAACAACTTCACCTACACGAAGTTTTTTAGCTCCCGTTGCACTTCCTTTTGGAATATTAGGAAAATAAGTAACCATATTATGATTAGCTAAAATATCTTTATAAACTAATTCAGGATCTTTACTTTCTACTGGAACAGCAACTGTTTTTAGAAATCCATTATAAATCTCATCTATAGCAGCCTTTTTACCAGCGCCTAACTTAGCTCTTTTCTTTGCAAACAACTCACTAGCTGCATGAAGAGATGCAGCTTTATCAAAATTTGTTGTAAGATCAATTGCATTCATATTCATGCCCCCTATTCTGTTTTAGATAGATCACGAAGAACATCTTTAATTCTTGCCCATTCGCTTTCGTCAGAAACAGTTGTTAATGTTACATTTTCACCATTTCTAATAACGTTGGAAATATAAATTGTAATATTACCATTCTCATCTGTTTCATTTTTTGTATATATTACATATTCCTTATTATTATCATTAAATTTAAAAGTTAACAACGTTTCAACTGTATCTTGACTTCCATCAGGCATTGTTATTATCATTGTTTTATTATTACTCATACTAAAAATCCTCCCTTACCTTCACCTAAGTTAATTGTAACATACATTCATGTAAATTCAAGATTTTTTGACGATTTTTAACAAAAAATACTTGCATTTATAAGCACATTCTTTTTTTAAATAATTGTCCTTCATCTTTATATCATTTATTTTATTAAAACGTTTATTATTTTTATCACAGAAACCTTTAAGTCTTAATTTGTTATAAGCATAATCACCTAAGATATAATCATAGTCATAAAAATAATCTGTATATTTTGATGTGAATTCTTCATTATCAAAGCAATCACCATTATCTTCTATAAGTTCATATTCATGATTTTCAACTACTACTTTTTTCATTTGTACTCCTTTGTAAATGCACTTTTTTGCAATTTATACTTCTCTAAGTTACTTCCACTATTCCATGTCATGTAACCACCCTTTAAACCAACTTCATATAATCCATTAATTTGTTCTGTTAATTTTTCTCCATTATATGGAACTGTTGGATTCCAATAAGGTGTATTGTATGCTGTAATCCAAGTACGAGCAATAGCAGGAGTTGGAATTTCTTTTTGTCTTTCAGCTGCTGTCTTACCCCAATTCTTCATTGTTTGATATGGATTAGTCCAATAAGTACTATTAGATCGATCAAAATGATCTGTATATGGCATTGCACTTATAGCATCAACAACATTTGATATTGCTGGCCAATACTGTCCATAAGCAGTTACATAACCCCAACTACTTTCACCAAACACATCAGCGGATACATAAACATTAAATTCATGTAAGACATCTGTTGCATACATTAAAAATCTTTGAATAGCTTCCGCTTTCGTTTCTTTATATGTATTTAAGTAATCAAGAGTTTTTTCAATAGATTGCATTCTATCTGGAAATCTTACATAATCAAATTGAATTTCATTAAAGCCCATTTTTTGAACAGCTTCAATTGCAAGTCCAACATTAAATTCCCATACTTTTCGATTAAAAGCAGATGGCCAATAAGCACTACTATACTTCAATGCTTTTCCATTTTGAGCTATCGCATAATCTTTATGATCAGCTATAAAATAATCATCTTTAAAAGTTGTAATTCTTCCTATTACATAGAATCCATTATCTTTAATTTTCTTTATGGCTTTTTGATAATCATCTAAACTATTTTGAGCATTTTTATAACTAGTTGGTGATATCTCTTTCATTAAAGGTGAAGCATAACCAGTTACACCACTATCTTTAATATCAACAACAAAAGCATTAATTTTTGTTGTTTTAGCATATTCAATATATTTATCGACATTACTAATTACAGCTTTTGTACCATTTAGATATAAAGCATAAACTTGATCAGGCATTGGATTATCACTAAATTTAGGTTTAATAACTGGATAATAGTCTAGGCTACCACCATTTCCACCACCTAATTTATCTTTTCTTGAACTATGGGTCTTATAAATACCATCTTCATCATAATTTTTATTAGCTTCTTCATGGGTATCAACAACATATTTACTTCTAATATAACCTGTATGACCATCACTTGTTTTTACTTTATAACTTATTGCATTACCTTCATCATCAAGTTTAGAATAACCAATTATTTCTAACTTATCACCTTTTTTAGATAAAGTTTCTATATATGGTTGTTGATAATTAGTTAATAGATCAATTGAAGTACGAACATATTTTTCTTTTTCTTTTACAATATCTTTTTTATCTTTAACTAAATATTTATTATCAATATAATATGTTTTATCTTTATAAACTATTTTTACTTTGCCATCTTCTAGTAAAACATTTTTATAAACATCAACCGTATTACCACGATAAATAGATTCTACTTCTTTAGATAATTCATCATATAAAGTTATTTTATTAGTATCACTTGCAAGATACATAGATTCATGTTCTTTAAGACGATTTTTCTCTTTAATCTTATTTGAAATGATAACAAAACCTGTAATTATTAAAGCAAATAAAACTACTAAAATAACAATACCGCTTTTCTTTACCCTTTTCTTTTTTTTACCCATAATAACTCCTTTAAATTCTCTCTCTTAAATAGTATACCATAAAATATAATTACTGTTTATGCTTTACTTAAATTTTACTACGTGGATGCGTTTTATAATAAACTTCTCTTATATGTTCACTACTTACATGTGTATAAATACCTGTTGTTGAAATAGAAGAATGACCAAGTAGTTCTTGAACCGTTAATAAATCACAACCATTATTTAATAAATGAGTTGCAAAAGTATGTCTTATAACATGGGGTGATACATGTTTAACAATTGATGTTTTATTAATCATATCATTAATAATATTACGTATCATTCGAGTAGTTATTTTATTACCATTATGATTAATAATTAAATAATCACATTTACTTATTTCCTTTCGAAGAATTAAATATTTATCTATATATTTTTTACAAACATCATTAAAGAAAACAATTCTTGTTTTATCACCTTTACCTGTTATCTTAATTGAATCAGAACTAATATCATTAAGTTTAATACTAACAAGTTCTGATACACGAATACCAGTTGCATACAATAGTTCAATAATAAGTCTATTTCTTAAACTTAAAAAGTCATTAAAATCAACGGGAAGAAATAATTCATCCATTTCATTTATATTTAAAAATTTAGGTAATTTCTTTTCTTTTTTAGGAAGTGTTACATAAATAAAGGGATTAGTATTTATTTTATTATTACGAACTAAATATTTATAAAAACCTTTTAGACTACTTATCTTTCTTCTTATACTAGTACTCTTGTATTTTTTATCTTGATAACTATCCAAAAGTCCTCTTAAATCTTGATAAGTTATATCAAGGTAATCTAACCCTTCACTATTAATAAAACTTAAATATTCTTTAATATCAAGTTCATAATTAAGAAGCGTATTACCACTATAATTACGATTATATTCTAAATATTTTAAGTACTCAATTAAATCATCATTCTTAATTTCTTCCATAACTTTATTATACAAAAAAAGAGTTTATAATTAAACTCTTTTATTTGCTAATAATTTATTAACTCAACAATTCGCCTTTAACAACATTAGAGTTAGCAGATTTAGTTGCTATATATCTATCTACATAATTAGATGCACCACTTGAATAATTAACTATTATTTCTGCTCCTTCAGTTGTAGCAGCGTTTTTGAAAATATCAGTGTAATACGATGAATTTGATGTATTAACATACATATTTAAAATCAATTTAGCACCACTACAATCATAAAACATTCTTGAAAATTTACCAGCATAAAGATTTAATGTACCCATATCATTCCAAGTTGTCGCATTATGGCCTGCATTTTCAAACATACTATATACTTCAGTTACTTTTGATGTATCCCAATTTGTTAATGTTCCTATACCCCATGATGTTGAGTTGTATCCTGCATTTTGGAACATATATGACATGTTTGTTACTTTTGATGTGTTCCAATTACTCAAATCTAAAGTAAATTCCTCATCATTATATCCTGCACCATAGAACATACTATTCATTGTAGTTACTAGTGACGTATTCCAATTACTCAAATTTCCTACATTCCATGTTGTGGCATTATGGCCTGCATTATTGAACATTCGATACATAGTTGTTACTTTTGATGTATCCCAGTTACTTAAATCACCTATATTCCACATTGTTGCACTATATCCTGCACCATAGAACATTGAATACATGCTTGTTACTTTTGAAGTATTCCAATTACTTAAATTTCCTATATTCCATGTCGTTGCACTATATCCTGCGTTAGAAAACATGCAATACATGCTTGTTACACTTGATGTATCCCAATTATTTAAATTTCCTATATCCCATGTCGTTGCACTATATCCAGCATTATTAAACATTTGGTATAAACTTTTAATTTTTGATATATTCCAATTTGATAAATCTCCTATATTCCATGTCGTTGCACTATATCCAGCATAATCAAACATATTTGAAATTGAATCTACGTTTCCAATGGTCCAATTATCTAAATCGCCTATATCCCATGTAGTGGCTTTATATCCGGCTTTCGAAAACATAGAGGCCATACTTGTTACTTTTGAGGTATCCCATCCACTTAAATCACCTATATTCCATGTAGTGGCACTATATCCAGCCTCATTAAACATAGCTTCCATGGTTGTTACACTTGATGTTGTCCAATTATCCAAATCACCTATATTCCATGTTGTCGCTTTATGTCCAGTTTTATAAAACATATTATTCATTTTTGTTACTTTTGAGGTATCCCATCCACTTAAATTACCAATGTTCCAGGTTGTAGCACTATATCCTGCTTCGTTAAACATATAAGACATACTAGATACTTTTGAGGTATCCCAATTATCTAAATCACCTATATCCCATGTAGTGGCTTTATTTCCGGCTTTCGAAAACATAGAGGCCATATCTGTTACTTTTGAGGTATCCCATCCACTTATATCTCCTACACTCCATGTCGTTGCATTATATCCTGCAGAAGCAAACATACAATACATCGTTGTTACACTTGATGTATCCCAATCGCCCAGGTCACTAATATCCCACGTTGTAGCTCTATATCCTGCAGAAGCAAACATAGAGGTCATATTTGTTACTTTTGATGTATCCCAATTATTTATATTTCCAATATTCCATGTTGTAGCATTATATCCCGCACTTGAAAACATCGATGACATATTTGTTACTTTTGATGTATCCCAATCGCTCAAATTCAAATTAAACGTTGGTGCACTATATCCGGCTTTCAAAAACATTGATGACATATTCGTTACACTTGATGTATCCCAGTCATTTAACCAATTCAATTCAAATGTTGATGATGTATATCCCGCACTTGAAAACATTGATGCCATATTTGTTACTTTTGAGGTATCCCAATCGCTTAAATCTCCAATATTCCATGTTGTAGCATCATGTCCCGCACCAGCAAACATTGATGCCATATTTGTTACTTTTGAGGTATCCCAATCACTTAAATCGCCAATATTCCATGTTGGTGCACTATATCCTGCACTAGCAAACATAGATCCCATATTCATTACATTTGATGTATCCCAATCACTTAAATCGCCAATATTCCATGCCGTTGTACTATATCTTCCTGAAAGTGAGAACATTGAAGACATATTTGTTACTTTTGATGTATCAAGAGTATCTAAACCTATTATTTCAAAATTCAAAGATTTATATCCGGCTTTATAAAACATATTATTCATATCTCTTGCATTGCTAGTATCAAAATTTGTTAAATTTACCGTTACATTCTTTGCCCCATAATCATATTCCAAATTTAGATAACCATCATAATCGACATAATGTCTATGACATAAATCATTAAACATGCTACTAAAATCTGTTACATTTGGACTTTCCCAATTAGATAAGTTTATGGTTACTGTAGTCTTTGCATCATAAAATATATTACTAAATAAACTTTTATATTTAGTCATACTTGGATTTTTCCAATTACTTAAATCTATGTTGGCTGTTGTTGCACTATATCCCAAATAATCAAACATATTATCCATATTAGTTACCAAAACATTATTCCAACCAACCAAGTTAACATTAACAGTTGTAGACTTATATCCAGTTCTTAAAAACATTGAGGACATGTTTGTTACACTTGATGTATCCCAGTCGCTTAAATTCAAATTAAACGTTGCTGCATTATATCCGGCACTTGAAAACATTGAGGACATATTTGTTACTTTTGAAGTATCCCAATCATTTAAACAATTCAAATCAAATGTTGATGATGTATATCCAGCACTTGAAAACATTGAGGACATATTTGTTACTTTCGAAGTATCCCATCCGCTTAAATCTCCCACATCCCATGTCGTTGCTTTATATCCAGCACTAGCAAACATAGATGCCATATTTGTTACACTAGAGACATTAAGATCACTAAAGTCAAAATCAAATGTTGAATTATTATAACCCAAATATGAAAACATATAAGACATATTTGTTGTATTATTTGTAATAAAATTATCCAAATTTATGGAATTTACATTTCTAAAATAGTAAAAAGCATAACTACTATCAGGATTGGCTTTTACTCCATCATCTTGGGCAATATATAATTCATATTTACCATTTTCGTCTTCGTCTTTATACCAAGCTATTACTGAACCGTTTCTTTCTGCAGAGACATCCCAAGAATCAATTGCACTTGGAGGAACATTGATTTCATCTAATGTTGTGATACTTTCAAAGCTATCTCTACTTATACTTCTTCCAAAAGTTCTCGAAGTCGTACTATTATGTTTCATTAAAGTACCATCAAGTTTTATTCTTACCTCTCCATCCATTGTTTTAACTAACCATTGTCTTGTCCAAGTACCTTGTATCACCACATCATGCGGTGGCATAATAAACATATCATCATTAATTAATTTTAATCCTATCAAACTTTCCCCATCTATATACCAACCCTTAAATATATATCCAGGACAAGATAACATATCTTGTCTTTTATTTACTGTTTGATACGCCATATATTCTTCAGTTTCAAATGTTGGTAAATCACACCCTTCAGGAGCATTTGTTTTATAATATACATTAAATGAATTTTTTAAAACAGGGGTTAAATCACTTTCAGTTGTTTTTTCGTTTTCTTCTGGCAATTTTGATACAATTGTTTCGCTCTTATTCGTTGGATAAAATCCTCTTGTATTATGAAATTCTTCTTTCAATTTAAGATCTATAGTCATCTTAACATTACGGCCCGTTATATATTCATTTCCAAGATTCCAAGTTATCTTTTGAACACCATTTTCTACTTCTAGTGATACTTCTCCAAATGGCACATTAATATCATTAACTGATTCAATATAGAAATATTCATCATTTATATAATCTGTTACTACAAAACTATCATATGGAATTGGAGGAGTAGTTGCTTCAAATAAAACATTATTTAATGTATCTTGATTTGCAATAAACTGATAATCGGATATTTCAATTATTTCTTGAATTATATTTTTTCCCATTTCATATTGAATACCATTTATGGTCATATATGGGTATTTATCTTTTAAGATACCATATGTTGCGATTTGATTTGGTGTATCTTCATTTGGATAACCATCTGTTAAGAATAACAATACTAAATCTTTATTCTCATTTTTAACATAATTCTCCATTACAGTATCAACATTTAATAAACCAGCATTATAATTTGTACAGCCTTTGTCAGTTAAATTCGTAATATAATTTACCATTTGATCTTTATCATTGATAAATCCTGATATTACTTCAGATGTTGTATCGAATGTTATTAAAGCAATACTATTATGACTATCGGAAAGTAAATAATTCGTTAAATCAATTGCATCTTGCTTTGCTCTATTTAGTTTACTTCCTGACATTGAACCAGATACATCCATGACAAAAATAACGTCTTTATACCTAACGTTAGATGTTTTCATTACCGAACTAACATCAAAGGTTACTCTTGCCTTACCAAAATCTGTCCATTCAGCTGATTTATCTATATGCCATGAACCAGGATTGTTATAATCACTACTTTGTATTTCTACTTTTTTTATTTCTTGTGTATATCTAAGTGAAAAAGATCTACTTATAAATATAACTAGAATTGGTATTATTAAAAATAAAAACAAGTATTTCTTATTCTTCATATACTACCTCAATTGTAATTATATAATATTTAACGATAAAAATCTATTATTAATGTATAAAAAAAAATAATAAAAATTATTATTTTTTTATAACATAAATTTATATAATTGTAATTATCAATATAATCATATACAAAGCAACATATATTATATTGAATTTCTCTATTCCATTCTTTAAATATATTATCATGTTCATTAAAGAAATAAATATATTTAAAATTATTATCAAAACTATATATAAAATATTAATTTTTAAAAGCAATAAAAATATCGATAATATTAAAATTGGAATTATATTTATTAAAATATTAATTATAATTCTTTCTTTTAAATATACTTTTTTATTTTTTTTATAAAATGAAAATACACTTAGTTTTTTATCACATTCGTCAAATATTTTGAAAGAAATTGTTTGATTCAACAATAATATTATTAAAAACAAGAAAATTATATTATTATTCAAAAAGTCATGAGTTGAATTATAAAGAATAATATTTTGATTGCAAAAATAAATTAATAATCCAAAAATTAAAAAAGTAATTAATAATTCTATAAAAAAAATATTAAATTTTTTAATGTTTCTAAAAATTGATAATAAATTTAAACCCATATTATTTTTTTTAATTATTAATTTGTTTTTATCAATAGCTAAATTCTTTACTATTTTATTATTTATCAAAAAATAAAATATTATATTTAATCCTATAACTATACTTACCGGGAACACTAAATTGTAGATATATATTTGAAATATCGTTAGTGAAAGCAAAAAAATAGATAATAAAATAATTAATTTCTTATTGATGAATTTCATAAATGATTGACATGACATCAAAGCTAATAATATAGTAGAAACAATATCAAATCCAATTAGCAATAATGAAATAAAATTTACAATAAACAAAAACAAATTTTCAAAAATAATAAGACTATTATAATAATATTTTTTTTTAATATTTAATGACCAGATTAACTGTTGATCTATCATTCTATCATCAAATACATTTTTAAAAATATTCATAGTAATAAATATATTATAAAACAAAAAGATATTATTTGTTTTTCGATATATTGAAAACAATAACAGATTAAGTAAAAAATATTTAACAAAAATAATTGGTAAAAAAAGAAAACCTATTTTTAAATTTACTTTAAAAATATTAATTAAATAATAATTAATTTTATTTACATAATAATCTTTTTTTAAAATAATGTACTTCATTTTATTAATTCTTTCTTTGAAATCAATTTCAATTTATGATTTTTTAATAATAATACATCATCACAAACTTTATCTATTAGGTCATAATCATGTGATGTAATAATAATAATTTTATTATCTTTTTTGTTTTTAATTATCGTTTCACATTTTTTTCTAGAATTTTGATCCATGTTTGAAAAAGGTTCATCTAATAAAAGAATCTTATCAAAAGAATTAACCGCAATTAAAAATTGTACTTTACTTATTGTTCCTAATGAACAATTTTTTATAAGTTTATTTTGATCATCTTGTTTTATTTTTAAATCATCTAACTTATTCAAATATTTCTCTCCTAGTGAAAAATTAATTAATTCGATAGGAGTCAAAAATTCTGGTAATAATGGTGGTGAAGTAACATATGAAACATCAAATGTTTCTTTGTCTAAAAGAATCTTTCCATTATAGTTTATTCTATTAGCAATACAATTCAAAAGAGTTGTTTTACCACTACCATTATCACCGATAATACCATATATTTTCCCTTCTTCAAAGGAAAAAGAAATATTATCTAAAACAATATCTTTATTGTATGATTTAAACAAATTATTAATGTTTAACATAAAATCCCCCTAGAACTTATATACTCTATATATATAAGATGATCCTAAATATTTAAATGAAAATAATACTTCACCAGTTTTTAAATTTATTTCTTCAAAATTAGAATTAGCTGAATCATTAAAAGCCCCATATGATATAACATATATATCATCATTAATTGGATATGCACTGGAATAGATTCCAGAAAGAACAGGTAAACTATAAGTTTTATACTCTTTGATTTTTCTTTCGTCTTCATCTATTTTAAACTCGACAATTGAACTTTTCAAATTAGATACTTTAGTTGTTGCTTCATCTATTCCATTAACAGAATCATTATTACTATATACAATATATTTATCTTTATATTTTTCAATAGCATGTTGATTTTTAAAGATTTCTTTATCAAACATATTATTAGTTCCATTTAATATCCAAATTGGCTCACCTGTTTTTCGATCGATTTTCATTATTTCACTAGTATTTCTAAAGCTTACAAGTAAATTATCATCACTATCTATTTTGAAAGAATTAAAATGCAAACTATCATCATAGTTATAAATCATATCATATTTTTCTTCAGAATATTCCCATATTTTTTTCCCGTTTTTAAATTCACCAATTATTATTTTTTTATCATTTGTATTTTCTGTGATATCATCTTTTTCATAATAACTAACTATAAACCAATCCAAATTTAACATAATATAATCATGTAAATTAAGATTATAGTTATTACTTAAAGAGAATTTTTTTACTAAATTATAATTTTCATCTAATACATTAATACTATAAACTAAATTATTATTTTCAATATTAGAATTATCAATCTCAACATTAGAATCAATATATGTATAATATGTTTTATTGTTTATTAATTCTTTCTTAAAAATATATGTTCGAGCATTGGTCTTTTTATAGAAAGTTACTTTTCCCTGATTATTCAATTTATAAATATAATTTACATTCGACGTATATGTTGTTAAATAATAATCACCTTTTGTTTTAGATTCTCCAGAAGTTTTATACTCTGGAAAAAATTCTGGTAATAAATATATTTTATAATTTTTATATTTGGATGCATTATTATATTTTATAGATACTGTTAAAAAACTATATCGATCTATTTCTTTTTTACCACAATTTTTATAAAATAGTATTCTTTTACCATCAATTTTTATTTTTTCTTTATTTCTAAAACTTTTAATTATTAAATCTTTTTCGTTGTTAAAAGAATCCAAATATAATATTTCATCAGTACTATTTTCATAAAATTCTATTTTTTGATTACCAAACCACAAAGTTACATAATCATTTGTATCGTAATATCGATAACATATTACACTAATAACAAGGATTACTATTACTAAAGTCAAGTATCTAACTATTTTCATTTTTTAACACATAAGGATTATCCTTAGTCCCCTTTCCTTTTAATAAATATACATCATCTTTTAAATATAAAGCTGGTCTTAAATTATCACATCTTTCATTCTTGATAAAAGTTTTATTAACACATAAATCATTGTAAATAGCATATTCGTAATCAATATACAAATAGTTACTATTTTTATTAATCCAAAAATAGATATTTAAGTACTCATCAAAGTCAACATATAATGATGCATTAACTATATCTTTAAGATCTAATAACCAAATATAATAATCTTTATAATACTCTTTTATTTTCTCTATATCTTTTTTTGTTTTTATATCTTTATAATTACAATTTGTTAAATTAAATCTATGATAACTAATTAAGTCTTTATCTAAAGAATTATAAAATTTAGTATCTAATTCTTCCAATGAATAATTTGATAAAATATCATCTAAAACAACTTTAATAGTTCCATCGTTTTCTAAAGAAATAATACGCCATAATCTATCACTAAACAAAATATAATTATTACATATTCCTTTAAAAACATATCTATCATTATCTTTATAAAGACCTGAACCAGTTGTTACAACATTGTTAATATTTAATAATCGTTCAGATAAAGAGTCACCTACATTATCTATTTTATTTAAATACTCTTCTCTATTATCTCTATAAATATCATAAAAGATTGATATCCCATAAATAATTGTAATAATAAATAAAATAAAATGATATTTTTTCATTTAAACTCCAAAATCTAATACTTTTTTAGTATCAAACATATTACCATTAACTTCAATATATAATGCATATAATCCATCGTTTTTATATAAGTTGATAGAATTTACAAACTCCTTATTATCTTTTTCTTTATAATTATATATATATGTCTTATTTCTTTTAGATACCAAATATATATTAATTTCATCGTCTTCTTGAAAATTGCCATCAAGTGAAATTCTATTATTATATAGACTTACTTCTATATCTGTATCTCCACTATTTTTTAATCTTTTGGCAATCGATGATGTTTTAACCCAACTTGTTTCATCCATGGAACTAAGCTTCTTATAATCACAAACTTCATAATTCTTAGTTTCATCTAAATAAAAATCAACTTTATAAGTTCGATATATTAAATCTTTTGTATTAGCTCGAAATAACACTTTATCATCTTTATCTAATTCAACAACAATTCCTCGTAGATATTTTTCATCATTAAGAGATACTTTATCATGACCTTTTTTACTTATAGACCATCCATAAGTAATTAATTTGTTACCATTGTTTAAAAATTCAAAGGCTCCTGCAACTTTAGAAAATTCATTTTTGCTATTATCATACTCCCATATTTTTCTTATCTCATTATCTTTTATTTCATACATTTCAGCAGCAGTATATAATTTTTTATACTCAGCAATTGTAGATTTAATATTAAACATATCATAATTATTATTATGTATAGTTAAAATATTTTCATCTAAGTGTGCTGTATGTTGTCCTGCTGGATAATTTCCTTCATAGGATAATAAATATTTTTTAAAACTATTCGAATAAAAATTAGGATTACCAAAAATCCATTTGATTTCTTCAGTATTTAAATTCAACATTATAATCGAATTAAAACCTCTTGATGAAATTAGCAAATCTCCAGTATCTTCATCATATTCAGCTGAATTACAAACAAAATCAAAATGATTTCCAAAACTATCAACCCACTTCTTATCGATTTTGGCCATAACATTATACATGTCTAATTCTTTTTCAATAAGACCTGTTTTCAAATTTAAAATATAAATATTCGATTCTAGATATTTAGAATTATCATCATTTCCAAGTACAAGTATTCTATTATTTTTTAATTGAACTATTTCATGATGATAACCGTATGAAGATACATACTCTTCATGAATTTTACCTAAATAATCCATTTTAAGAATACTTGGGTAATTAATTTTTATACCATTTACGCCTTGATATTTATCACTTATATAAAAAGTATCATTAGTAATATACTCGATATCTCCTGCATAATCTCCTCTTATAAACCACATTAAATTCCCGTTTTTATCATAAATACGATTATTTGTAAAATTAGTCGATATCAAATATAGTTTATCTAAATTATTGGACGTTTTTTCAACATTAAATGAATTACCTATATATTTTTCAGTTTTTATTTCAAACACTTTAGAAGAATTATTAGTTTTTAATTCAATTTTATTATTATAATCTGGTTTTAATCCATAAATGGGAATAAAATGATCAAAAGATTTCTCCATTGTTGTAACTTTTTTATCATTTATTATAACATCTACTTTTTCACTAGTATTAGTGCTGAAAATTATCAATGCTGTTAAAGGAGATAACTCATATGGATTTAATAAAACTTGTGCATCATCTAACGAATGCTTTTCCTTAATTATCTTTCTAATTTTATTATCTATCTTTTTTTGTTTTAAAATAATATCATCATTTGTATATATTATTTCTTTATTTTCTAAAAAAGGCTTTCCATAATTGCTATCATATATCCTAAATAAAGCAATAACTATTAAAATTGCTAAAATAAATATAATTATCTTTTTCTTCATAATTACAATCACCCATGTAGTATTATATTTGTCATTATATACCTATATGACTTATTCTATCATAATTATAAAAGGTTTTAAACATATTGAACATCAACTAACTAATAAAAAAAAGAGTCTATTGATTAGACTCTTTTATTTTATTTTTGTTTTTTTAATAAATCACGAATGTCTTCTAGTAATTTAACTTCATCACTCTTAGCTGGTTTTTCTTCTTCTTTTTCTTTCTTCTTAGTTAATTTGTTAACAGCTTTAACCATTAAGAAGATAACTATAGCGATAATTAAGAAGTTAATAACAGCTTGAATGAAGTTACCATAAGCAAGTGTAGCGTCACCAACTTTAACTGATAAGTTAGTTACATCAACACCACCTGTGATCATTCCAACTAAAGGCATAATGATATCATTAACAAGACTAGTAATAATAGCACCAAAAGCTGCACCAATAATTACACCTACAGCCATGTCCATTACATTACCTTTGTTAATGAACTCTTTAAATTCCTTAATCATTATGATTCTCCTTTCTACTTAGTTCCATATATACGGTCCCCTGCATCTCCTAAGCCTGGAACAATATAACCAATATCATTTAGTTTTTCATCAAGTTGAGCACAATAAATTTGAACATCAGGATGATCCTTCTTTATTCTTTCAATACCACATGGAGCAGCTATAACACATAAGAATTTTATTTTCTTAACGCCATCTTTTTTAAGCATTTCAATAGCAGCACTTCCACTTCCACCAGTTGCAAGCATTGGATCAAGTAAGAATACTTCTTTGTTCTTAGCATTCTTTGGAAGTTTGCAATAATATCTAACTGGTTCTAATGTTTCTTCATTACGATAAAGTCCAATATGACCAATTTTAGCATTTGGCATAACTTCAAGTACACCATCTACCATACCCATTCCAGCACGAAGAATTGGTACAAATGCATAATCATTTTCATCTACTTGATAACCAGTTGTTTCTGCCATTGGTGTTTTAACTTTAATCTTTTTTAACTTAGCATCTTTAAGTGCTTCATAACAAAGTAAACTTGCTATTTCAGCTACTAATTCACGAAACTCCTTTGTACTTGTTTTCTCATTTCTTAAAATTGATATTTTGTGTTTAACCATTGGATGGTCTAAAATAATCTCTTTCATTTTCCTCCTTGATTGAAAAACCTTTTCAATCCAAAATTATGATAGCAAAAATATAACTCTTTGTAAAGTAACTAACTATTTGCTCCATACATTTTATAAAAATCTTCAAATAGGACAAAATGAGTGAAATTATTACTTGGACCATCAATTGATTTACCTGTATACTTACTTATTTTTTGAACATCGATATTTAGTTTAGCATTGACAATTTGTAATGAGTCATTACCAATACCAATTACCATTGCTACATGACCTTCTCGCCATACTAAATCACCAATTTGAATTTTATTAATATAATCTAAATTATTTTTATTAAAAGCATATTTATGAGACTTAGCATTAAAGTTACCCCACATACCTGTTGATTGACTACTAGTTCTTATAATATCTGGAGAAAAACCTGCCTGTACAAAGGCCCAAGCTGTAAAACCAGTACAATCAAGACCGGCTTCACAAGTTGAACTTGATAATTCACGAGCACAGATAAGTCTTCCATCATGAAGACTAACTTCCTTTTTACATCCCCAATTAGGATTTAATCCTTTATGTTGATATTTTCCACCCCATTGATAAGCAATTCTTTTATCATAATTAGCAAGATATAAAGCACTATAAACAACACTATCTCTTGTTTTATAACCAAAACTTTTAATATTATCATCAAGAGTTTTATTATCATTATCTAAATTTGAATTACATTTTATATATGTTGATTTAGTCGTATTAATACTTTTAATACTACTTCCCATTTTTTTCTTACATGTTATTTCAGCATAATTATCATTATTATCATATACTAAAATAACAATAGGATTGTTAGTATCATTAATACTAAATTTATTAGTAGTATAATCTTTATTATTATATTGATATTTCTTAATTCCACTAGAATCACTTGCAGATATATTAACATTTAAAAGATTATTTGATTCAAGAGTTGCTGTACAACTACCTTTTGGTTTATCATTATCAAATGAACTAATATCAACTTCATATACTTTATGTGATCCACTTTTTAAATAAATATCAAAAGTTACTTTTTTACTATCACCATATTTATAAGATATGTCTTTACTACTATTTTTTTCATTATTAGGCATTAAAACATAATCATAATCTTTATTCTTTATTTCTAAAGACAATGTTTTATTTTGTGAATCATTTACTACCTTAATATCAAAGTCAACAATATTAATTATTCTTTCTAATTTTCTTTCTTTTCCATTAGAAAATAACGTATAAGTAACATTATAGGTTCCTATAACATCATTATTAACTTTATTATCAACTCTAACATTATTTGATATATCAACACTATTATTTTTAGCAACATAACCTTTATCAAGATATGTCCCTATAAAATAATATTCTATTTCTTCACCATTTAATTCAAAAACAATATTTTTATCATTAGCGATAACAAATACTTTTCTTTCTTTAGTATCTAATAAATCATTAGAAGAACTATATAATTTATAAATAACTTTATATGTTCCAATAATCATATTATTAATATTATTTGAAACATCAACATGATAACTATTTATATCACTTTGATTATTCTTTATTTCATAACCAGGCTCATGATAATCTTCTCCTTGATATAAGGCATAATCGTCTCCCTTAAGAACAAGGATAGCAGTATCACTACTACCTGGCATAAACATTAAGAATATAACAATAACAATTAAAATAATAAAAATATAAATTATATAATTCTTTTTCATAATTATTCCCCTTTATAAACTTGCAATAAAAACTGGAAAAACTACTTCAGGTAAACTTTTACCTAGTTTTAATTCTTCATCCATAATGGATAATTTATATAAATAATCTACAAGTTCACTCTTTTTATAATTTAATATTTTTTGTCTTAAAAAATATAATTGTTTAGGATTCTTTAAATTAAGTTTATCAGCGATATCTAAATCATCAAGATTACTTAATATTTTAACTTGAAGAAGAAGTCTTATTTGATTAGATAAACTAATAAGTATCTTAAAGATTTCTTCTCCATAGCTAACAATATCATTATAAATAGTTAGACTTCGCTTTTTATCTTTTTTAATAATTGCTTCAATTAGATCAAAGATATTATCATCAATCTTTTTAACAACAATTAAATCAATATCTTCTTTTGTTATTACTTTATCATCTAATTTATACATTAATAATTTATCTAATTCATTATTAATTCTATCAATATCTTCTGTCGTAAGCGATAAAAAGTAAATAATATCACTTGAATTAAATTTATATCCTTTAGTTTTTTCTTTAACATAATCTTGATAATTAATATTAACATCAACTATTTTAAATTTCTCTTTAACTAATTTACTAACATTCTTTTTACCATCTAACTTTCTACAAGATAGAATAAGAATATTATCACTAGGATTATTAACATACTTTATAAATTCATCAACATCATGATTAATCTCACTTTTATCTGTTGTTAAGAAAGATGCATTACTTGCAAAAACAATTTTTTTATTAGTAAATAATCCATAAGTATTAAGTTCCATAATAACATTAGAAATATTAACTTCATCTAAATCATATCTTATTAGTTCTTCTTCTATTATTTTATTATCTTTTAATATTTCTTTAACATACTTATCAAGAATTATATGATTATCACTTTCAATAAAATATAAATTATTCATTGTATTTACCATTTAATATTTCATCAAAAATATCATTTATTTCAGTAATATCTTTTCCAGCTCCTTGAGCGAATTTATTAGATCCACCACCATTACCACCACATCTATTAGTTACATCACGAATAACCGTTCCTGCATTAATAGATGAATTAGAACGAGCTAAGAAATTAATATTAGATTTCATTTGATTAACAATTAAAATAAATAAATTATCATTTTCATTAACTAAGTTATCCATAACTTGTTTTAATGAATTAATATCCATATCAGTAACTAATTTTAATAGATATTTATTACCATTAACTTCTTTAATATCTTCTTCTAAGAAAGATAATTCTTTAACAAATTTTTCTTCTTTAACTTTATTATATTCTTTCTCTAAATTCTTAACTTCTTCTTGTAGTGTTAATAAAGTATTTTTAAGAGAAACAATATCTTTATAACTATCATATTCTTCTTTAGGAAGAATTGGTTCAAATTTTAATTTAATACCATTATTCTTAGCTTCACTAATAATACTTTTAGCTTTAATAACTAACTTAACAATTTCATCATTATATTGTTTAGATGATTCAAGTAAAGCGTTTTCTATCTTATCACCAGTAGCAGCCTCAATACGATAAACATTACTTCCTTTAGAAGTGAAATCAATGATTGCAAAACTTTTGATATTAGAAGTATTCTTTGTATGACAACCACCACATAATTCATGAGAATTACCAAATGTTACTTCACGAACCGTATCATGATATTTTTCATCGAATAAAGCCATTACTTCATTACGATCAACATCATTAATGTTTTTAATTTCAACTTCACGTTTAATCTTAGCACCTATTAATTCATTAACTTTATTTTCAACATTAATAAGTTCTTCATCAGAAATCTTGCCACTATAATTAAAGTCAAAACGAAGAGTTTGTTCATCAACCTTACTACCAGCTTGACTAATCTCTTTACTAATTAAACTTCTTAGTGAATATTGAAGTAAGTGAACAGATGAATGGTTACATTCAATACGTTTTCTTTTATCTTCATCAACTAATAAATCAAATGTATCACCTAACTTAATAACACCACTTAATATTTTAACTTGATGAATATTTTGTCCATTAGGAGCTTTATTAACATCAAGAACTCTTGCTTTAGCAGTAGGACAAGTCATAATACCTGTATCATTAACTTCTCCACCTCCAGTAGCATAGAAACATGTTTTATCAAGAATAACTAAACCTTCTTTAGTAATCTTATCAACTGCTTTATCTTTATTAAATAAACCAATTACTTTTCCTTTTAATTTATATTTATCATAGATAAATTCACTAGGAAGAGTAAAGTTTAATAAGGCTTCATTTTGCGTTGACATGGCATTTTCATGATGAACATTACTCTTACTTGTTTCTTTTTGTTTAGCCATATATTTATCAAATTCTTCTTTATTTGTTGTGTAGCCATTTTCATTTAAATATTCAAGTGTTAGTTCATAAGGGAATCCATAAGTATCATATAATTTGAATACATCAGCTCCACTTATTGTTTTATCAATAGATTCATCCATTAATTCTGCTAGTTTCTTTTCACCATCTTTAAGAGTTCTATTGAATAATTGTTCTTCTTGCATTACAAGAGCTTTAACACGAGCTTCTTTCTTCTCTAAGTATGGATAAACATCTTTCATGTTATCAACTACTACTTCAACTAATTTATACATAAATAAGCCATCAAGACCTAGTTTTTTACCAAATCGTACACTACGACGTAATAATCTTCTTAAGATATAACCACGTCCTACATTACCAAAGGTTGCACCATCAGATAAAGCAAATGTAAGAGCTCGAATATGATCAGCAATTACTTTAAATGGCATTGATCCATCATACATTACACCAGATAAATCTTCAATTTTATTAATAATTGGTAAGAATAAATCGGTATCAAAGTTAGAATCAGCATCTTGGAAAATACATGCCCAACGTTCTAACCCTGCTCCTGTATCTATATTCTTACTAGGAAGTTCTTTATATTCACTTCTTTTTTTACCTTCTTCACTATTAAATTGTGATAAAACATTATTCCAGATTTCAATAAATCTTTCGTTGTCTTCACCCTTTAAAAAGTGTTTAAGAGCTTTACCATCAAAATCATATTTTTTACCACGGTCATAGAATATTTCCGTATCAGGACCACAAGGACCAGGTCCAATTTCCCAGAAGTTATCAGATAGTCTTACAATATGTTCTGGTAATATTCCTAAAGATATCCAACGATTAATTGTATCAACATCATCAGGAAAAACTGTAACATATAATTTTTCTACAGGAATATCAAACCATTCTTTACCGGTTAATAATTCAAAAGCAAAACCTAAAGCTTCATCACGAAAGTAATCCCCAATAGAGAAATTACCCATCATTTCAAAGAAAGTGTGATGACGTCTTGTTACACCAACATTATCAATATCATTTGTTCTTATACATTTTTGGATATTAGTAAGTCTTTTACTAACTGGTACTTCAGATCCATCAAAGTAACGTTTTAATGGTGTTACTCCTGCATTTATCCATAATAATGTATCATCATTTTGGGGAATTAAAGATGCACTTGGTACTATTTTATGTCCATGAGAACTAAAATATTTAAGCCACATATCTCTAATTTCACGACTTGTCATTCTCTTCATATTTATTCCTCGTTTCTAATATTATTTACAAAATCTAAAATATAACTTATTTCTTCTTCGATTTCCATTCCGGTTGAATCTAGGTGGATTGCATCTTCGGCTTCACGAAGAGGACTATTATCACGATGAGTATCACGATAATCACGTTCTTCAATTTCTTTTTTGATTTGTTCTAAATCAGCTTCTTCACCTTTATCAAGATATTCTTTATAACGACGATTGGCTCTTTCTTCAACACTTGCAGTTAAGAAAATTTTAAGGTCAGCATTTGGAAGAACAACCGTTCCAATATCACGTCCATCCATAACAATATTATTCTTCTTAGCGATTTCTTGTTGCATACTAACCATCTTTTCACGTACTAATTTATGAACACTAACCTTACTTGCTGCATTACTAACTTCTTGAGTACGTATTTTATCAGTTACATCATCACCATTTAAGAATAATTTAATACCTTCATCCATAATCTTAAATTCAACATTAATATCATCAAGAACTTTATTAACTTCTTCTTCATTTTCAACATCAATGTTTTTATTTATATAATATAATCCAACAGCTCGATACATTGCTCCTGTATCAACATAAATAAAATTTAATCTTTTAGCAACTTCTTTAGCAATAGTACTTTTTCCTGCTCCTGCTGGACCATCAATAGCTAAATTAAAATATTTTTTCATACAATCCTCCAATAAAAAAAGCCCTTTGTAGGAGCGACTCGCGCGGTACCATCCTACTTTGGACTTAATTAACATAACGGGTTTCACCGGAATCCAATCAAAAGCAGCGTTCATATAATAATTATGTTAGTTTTCACCAAACACTAACTCTCTAGAATAATTAATTATATTACTCCTCTTTCGTAAAGATTTAACAAAAATATTATAACATAACTAATAAAAAATAAAAGACTTTTTTATTACAATATAATAAAAAGTTATAAAGATTTTTCTTTATAACTTTATTATTAAACTATTTTTTCTTTTTATTATTAGTTTTCTTTAATATAACAAACATTATTATTGAACCAATTACTATTCCAAAAGCTAAGATTCCTGCAATAAGAATAACAGCTTCAACACTAGTTACTTTAATACTATTATCATCTTCTTCAGGAACAACTTCTTCTTTAGGTTCTTCATCAAGAGATGAAACTTCTGGTGAAAAGGCTGTAATAGGAAAATCTTCTTCGTCAGTATATTCATTATCATAAGTTTCTATATAATCATCATCTAATTCTTCCTCATCTTCAATAGAATAATATATTGGATTAAAATCATTTTCTTCTGCCAATGTTTTAATAGGAATTAAAACAAACGACAAGGTTATAAGTAATACAAATATTTTCTTCATAAAAATCTCCTATCTATTATATACAACTACTTTTTTCTTTTTAAACATATTGCTAATTATTGAAAACATCATAATAGTAACAATTAAAGCAATAACACTTACAAGTATTATATTATTTTTTAAATAATCAATAAAGGTTACACTTTGACCAACTACATTTATTTTTATTCTCGTTTCAGTTCCATCTTTTGATTTAGCAATAATATCAGCTGAACCTACTTTTTTAGCAAGAACAATTCCATTATCATCAACTTCAACAACACTAGGATTACTACTTTTCCATGTTACAGATTTATTTGAAGCATTATAAGGTTCAAAAGAAATTAACAAAGTTTCATGTTCCATAGGTTTTAAATCTATAACATCTTTATCCGGATGAATATTTCCTTTTAAAGATAAATTCGTAACATGAATATCTGATTTATAACTAGATGGTCTATCTTTTACAGTAATTTGGCATTCACTAGATATACTTCCTGATGAAACTGTAATTCTAGCAAATCCTTTACCTACGGCACGAACTGAACCATAATTATTAACTACAACTACATTTGGATTATTACTTTTCCAAGTTAATTTGATATCTTTTACAAAACTAGGACTAATAATTGCCTGTATTGTATCAACATTACCAGTATACATTGTTAATTCTGTTTTGCTCAAAGTAATATCAGAGATTTCTTCTAATACCACTTCTTCTTTAAGATCAGGACCTTTTACTTCAACTTCACAACTTGCACTAACACCATTTGAAGATGTTACGGTTATTGTAGCAGTTCCTGCTGAAACAGCAGTTACTTCATTATTAGAAATAGTTACGATATCTTCATCACTACTTTCCCAAGTTAAATCACGGTTAGTTGCATTAGAAGGAGAAATTGTTGCACTAATTGTTGAAGTATCTCCTACTTTCAATTTTAATTTCTTTTTATTTAATTTAATATTAGTTACTAAAACTTCTTCACCTGGGGTTGGAGGATCAGGTTCTTCAATGCCAGGTGTACCTGAAGCTTTAGTTATAGTTACTGAACATGTAGCGGTTTTATTATTACTACTTTTAGCAGTAATTGTTGCCGTTCCTATTCCAACTCCTGTTACCAAACCATCATCATCTACTGTTGCAACAGTAGTATCACTACTTGACCACGTAATTGTCTTGTTAGTTGCATTACTTGGTGTTACAGTTACTTCTAAGGTTTGACTCTTATAAGCTTCTAAAGTTAATTGTGTTTTATTTAAACTTATACTAGTTACATCAATTGTTGTACTAGGGGCTTCAACTTTTACATTACAAGTAGCGGTTTTTCCATTATTACTTTTTGCAGTAATAGTTACTGTTCCTGCTTTTTTCGCTGTTACTTTTCCACTTGAACTAACAGTTGCAATAGTTTTATCACTACTACTCCAAGTAATTGTTTTATTAGTAGCATTACTTGGACTTATTGTTGCTTTTAAAGTATTACTTTCTTTAACATTCAATAATAATTCTTCTTTATTAAGAGTTACACTTGTTACTTGAATTTCAGTTGTGGTTGTACCTCCAATTAGTTTTCTAGGTCTTAATACAACAAAGCAATCTTGACCTAGCAAGGAATCAATAAGTCGTTTACTAACATCACTAGATAATTTAACTATTTTTTTACCATTTAATGTTATAAATTGATTACCTGATACAAAGATATATGCAGTGTATTTGCCATTATATGTTCCCATTGAACTCTTATCAGAATCATATTTAGGATCAACTACAAGTAAGATATCACCTTCAATAAATGAATCCGTTCTTGGAGTTAAAATTCTACCATCATGTAATTTCGTATCATACTCAGTAATTGTTCGTGTACCACCATATAATCCTGGAATACGATCATTACCAAAAGGATTATTTTTAACACCATTACTGTCTTTAACTTTAACAAGATATTCTTTTTGAGGTGATTGAACAACCATATCCAAATAAAATTTAGTATTAGAATCAGCACCAGAATATTTTCTTAATTTATACGAAGTACTACTAACCTTAAAAATAATTTTAATTAAATCTTCAGCATTTTTATTATCTAATCCATAACCAGGATAAAATGTACTTAAAAACTCTTTATCTGAATTTAAAGTATTATTTACTTTCTTATCAATTAGATACTTAGCCAAAGCTTCTTGATACTTTTTTTCTTCTGCTTCAGTAGGATTACTAGGCTTAACTGGTTTCTTTACAGTTGCTGGAGCATGTTTTAAAATTAAAGTTTTAATCGTTTTCATTTTGATACCATTAACACTTACAGTATCATTTGTAATGAATGAATCCAATTCATGATTACTACGAACACGAACTTTATATTTAACAGTAACAGATGAACCACTATTGATACTTAAGGTACCTTTATAATATTTTTCGCAAGATTCTTTTTTTGTTTCACATAGTTTTCCGTTAACAGTTATAGTTTCAAGATTTGTTCCTGCAGGAACTCCTATAATATAAGACGCATCATAAGTTTTTGTCTTACTATAATTAGTCATGGTTAATGTATAAGTTATTGAATCACCGGGAGCAATGCTTTCATACATTTCTCTATTAGCTGTTAATACTGAAGATAAATGGGTTTTATTTTTTCTATTATTAACATTATTAGATAAATTATAAGATATTGTTTTAACTTCATCATTTGTTTTAACTTTACCTTTTAAAACAATATTTGATGGTCTCATAATTATTAATTCATCAACACTACCACCAAGTAAACTTTTTGGTCCATAATAACCACTTGGATTAGTATCCCAACGAAAATTATCATTTGAACCATATAATGCCATTTTTTTAGTTCGAAGGGTTCCAAAGCCATCATCTGTTTTTTCAGTTCGATCTTTTTTATTTGTCATGTCATACTTGCCGCCTTTATCGTCACCTTCACCACTTCCAGCACTAGTATCCATTAAAACAGGATTTTTACCATCAAAGTTAACAACAATTAAAGCATGTCCATGAATATTTCCAGAATCATTTCTGGTTGTTCTAACTATGATATCACCAACTTTTAATACTTTAACAAAATCATTGTATACTTTTTTAAATTCTTTATTAATTCTTACATTTGCTTCTTCGGTTATAATAGTTTTACCATTAGCATCTTTTCCAAAATTCTTTTGTTCCCATTTAATACTATTTATACATCCTTTATAAAAGATAACAAGATTACTCTTTTCATAAACATCATAATATGTTAAAGGAGTTTTTTTATCATCTGCAACATCAAAGTTTTTCTTATTTCTTATACAACGTTTATCAGTACCTTTAGAACCGCATTTGGAAATATTACAATAATTAATGGCACTACCATCACTAGCTTTATTAACATTTTTTAAATTTTCAATGGTGTCGTTATTATCAGGATTTCTCCACCAACCACTAATAACATTTCCCGTATTAGTACTAATCCTACGTCCATACTTAATTAGGTTTTGAGTATTTGTTTCAATATTACCTTCATTATCTACAAAGTATAGACCAACACCATCACTACTTTTAAAAGTTTCATAAATAACATTTTCGACAAATGTTGAACAAACAACATATCTAGGATCTTGAGCTGTTGCATCTTCTGGAGGAAAGTAGAATAATGGTGATACAGTTTTATTAAAAGCACCACCAGCTCGATATCTTCCCTTTGAAGAATTCAAATCAAGAGGATCAACTAAATCTTGTTGATCATATTGAACTCCTTGCTTTCTATAATAATAGGCATAAGCTGAATCACGAATAGCATTTTGACATTCTTCATAAGAAAGAGCTTTTACGTTAATACTTAAAAAAAGCATAATTATTAAACAAAATAACATTTTTACAATTAATTGTTTGTTTTTCATAAATACCTCACCTATTTTAATTTTATCAAAAAAGGTAAATGTAATTATATAAATAAAATTAATTAGTTACTTATTTACACAAACTTTACAAAGAAAAACAATTATTTATTACGCATATATAATATTTAATATAAAAATTGATAAAATGAATATAGTAGGAGTAATATATTATGAATAATAAAAATAATGGTTCTATAATCTCAATTATATTTATCATACTCATAGTAGGAGCAGTATTTATAGGACTAAATTTCGATAAGTTCAAACATTATTTAAACAAAGAGCAACAAATAGAAGAAAAAGATAATAATAACAATAACAACAATAATAATAACAATAATAGCAACAATAATAACAATAGTAATAGCAATAATAATAGCAATAACAGCAATAATAACAACAATAATAATAATAATAACAATAATAACAATAGTAATAGCAACAATAATAACAATAGTAATAGCAACAATAATAACAATAATAACGATAATAGTAATAATAATAATAATAATAGCAATAATAATAACAATAATAACGATAATAGTAATAACAATAATAACAATAATAATAATAACAGCAATAATAATAACAACAATAACAATAGTAATACTAACAATAATTCAAATACCATTACAATTAATTTCAATTTAAAAGGTGATAAAGAAGAAACTATCGTTATTGGTAATACATGGAAAGATCCCGGTTATACTGCTATTGGTTCTGATGGAAAAGATTATAGTAATAAAGTAACTGTAAGTGGAACCGTTAATAATAGTAAAGTTGGTACTTATCAAATTAAATATACATTATCAGTTGGTACTACTAATAAGACATTAACAAGGAACGTAATTGTAGCTCAAAAAGCTGTACCTATTAAATCAATAACTACTGATAAAAAAGAATATAGTGTTACTGTTGGAGAACAAGCAACAATTAAATTAACATTAAATCCATCAAATACAACAGAAAAAGGAGTTACTTACACTAGTTCAAATACAAATGTTGTAACCGTATCTAATGGAAAATTAACAGCTAAGAAAAAAGGAACAGCAACGATCACAATTACATCAAAAAGTAATAGTAAAATTAAAACAACATGCAAAGTCACTGTAGCAGAAAAATCAAATAAAAACGTTAAAGCAGAAAGTATAAACCTAAAAGCTAAAGAACGTGTTGATATTAATTCAACAATTAAGTTATCTGTAACGTTTAATCCAACAAATGTCACTGATAAAACTATAACATGGACTAGTAGTGACGAAAATATAGCAACTGTAGATAGTCACGGAAAAGTTAAACCAAAGATTGTTGGTGATGTTGTAATTACAGCTAAAACAAGTAATAAAAAAACAGCAACTTGTACTGTAACAATAACTTGTAATAACGCAATCTCCTCTACTGGTGTCATAAACAATAATTGCTTTGGAATTGTAAAAGATAAAAATACAGCAACTGTTCAAGAAAAAAATAGTATTGGTATAACAGCAGCAATTAATTATGCAGCAAAAAATGGTATTAAAAAAGTTAAATTAGAAAAAGGAACATATAATGTTAAAACAAGAAAATATGGTGGTATATCTTCATTACAAAGAATACCTACAGCCATTTATATCGATAAATCAAATATGGACTTTGATTTAAATGGTTCAACAATAAAATTGGCAACAACAAGTGAAACTAAAAATAGAATTATCTATATTGGACAAGCAAGTAACGTAACTATACATAATGGTACATTAATTGGAGATGCTAAAACTCATAGATGCCTAAATGGTGAAAAATGGAATGCTGAAAAAAATGGATGTCCAAATGATAAAGGTTTAACAAGTATTTCAACACATGGGTCATGTCATGGTGTTCAAATACATGATTCTAAAGATATCACAATAAAAGATATGAAAATGAAAGAATTCCCTGGTGATGGTGTCTTAGTAATAACTGGAACAGTTTGTAATAAAAGTGGTAAATGTACTACTAAAGTTAATGGTAAAGATTATAGTTTCTATCATACAAAAAATATAACTATTTCAAATAACGAAATATCAGATACCGGTAGAAATGCCGTATCAATCATCTCAGGTGAAAAAGTTACAATTACTAAAAATACTTTCCACGACGGAAAATATGGTGTATGTATCGAACCAACTGAAGATTACTATACAAGATTTACAACCCCAGTTAAAGAAGTATATATTAATAACAACACTATGTATAACTACACTAGAAAGAATAAAACAATATATATACATCGAAGTTCAAACATTCAAATAAAAAATAATAAATTGTCATCAGTTATTAGTTTTTATCTTCCAGGTACTAATAATGAAAATAAAAGTTTCAAAAGTGTAAGTGAAATTCAAAAAGAAGCTTCTATTAGTAAAAACACTTTATATAAAAGCACTAAAAAATATTTAAATAATAGTCTTTTAAATCAACATTGTATTAATTGTCGAGATAATCTTATTAATGAACCAGCATGGATCAGGTTTGATAACAGTTATTACTACGTTTCTGCAAATCAATCTTTCTATAAAGGTGGAACATACACTATTAATGGAAAAGCATATACCTTTGATGCCAATGGTGTTTGTACAAGTAAAGACTGTTAAAAAAAAGAGCTTAAAGCTCTTTTTTTAACACCCTGATGAATCTTTTTCGCAAATATCGGGATCATTTAATTGTATTAAGAAATCATATAATCTTTTATATTCTTTCTTCTTCTCTTCTTCAGTTAATTTTTCTTTTGGTTCAACAATATCAATTGATAACTTATCAATTATTTTAGATTCACCAAATAGAATAACATCTCCATATTTTAATTCTTCATCTTTATTATAATTCTTTATAAACTCTTTATAACTATCATCTTTATTAGATAAATCAATATAATAAATATTACTAAGTTCTAAATCATTAACGATTTCAATAAATACTTCAATATTATTTCGACAATAATTAGATGTTTTGGAACAAAAGTATAATGCTCCAACATTCTTTTTAATATCTTCAAACTTAGAATAATCTATCTTCTCTATTTTATTATCAGGTATAGTTACTTTTAAATATTTATCATTTAAACTTTCATAATCATCTTTAATAACATTTGTTTTAGTTTCATTACTACAACCACAAAACATTATCAATATTAATAAACTAAATATAAACTTTTTCATAAATCACCTATATTATTATAACATAAATTATTATCTACTATTATCTGGTAACATTAAAATAAATGTATTATTATCAAAAGATAATTTTTTAATAATATTATTCATATCTTTTATATTTAATTCTTTAATAATACTTACACGATCTAAAACAATATTATCATAACGAACAAATTCATCTTGAATATCATTCATAATACCCGCAAGATTATCTGTAACTTTAATTTCACCAGCGATTAAAACATTCTTTATTCTTTCTAAATCATCTTCTGTAACTTTAATATTACTTAAATATTTATCTACCGTATCTTTAAATAAATCAGCAAAGTTAGAATCGGCATTGAAATTTAAAATATAATAGTTATCAACATACATATGTTCAACATAATAGTTTACACAATAATCATTTTTATATACTTCATCACTAAATAAACTTGTTTCATCAAAAAGAATATAAAAGATACAATTTAAATACATATTAAGTATAAAATTATCTTTAATATGAAATATATCTTTATTTATTTTAAAGCCATAACTTAATTTAGGGACTGTTGTATTACCATATAATTCACTATATTCACTTTTAGTTAATTCATTTTCTTTTTCATGAATTCTTATTATTTCATGATTATCTCTTTTTAAATACTTTTTATTTTTTAATAATTCCATTGTTTTATCAACATCAAAGTTACCACTTATTGTTAATATCATATTACTTGGTATATAGAAATAATTATAAGCTCGATATAAATCTTCTTTCGTTATTGTTTTAATATCATCAACAGTTCCAGCGATTTTATCACGAATAGGATGGACATTAAAGATATTATTACGAAATTGATGATCAATAATCCAATCAGTTGTATCATCATACATCATTATTTCTTCTTTAATAATTCCTTGTTCTTTAGATACCGTTTGATCAGTAAAGAATGGTGTGAATAACATCTTTAAGAAATAATTTAAGTTCTTAAGATAACACTTTGTACCTGAAATATAATATTTTGTTGCAAAATAAGAAGTTCCTGCATTAGCGTAAGTACCAGTTTTCGAAAAGTAATTAAAACTATCTTCTTCTGGCATTGTAAATAATTGATGTTCAAGGTAATGCGCAAGACCTGCTACATCATTTGCTTCCATATCTCCTATTTTATATCGACGATTACATGAACCATATTTAACACATAAAGATATATCATATTGTTTTTTCTTCTTATCAGAAAGTAGATATACAAGCATACCATTATCAAGTTTATGATATATTATCTTTTGATCTAAATACTTAAGCTTCTTTTCCATCTTGATCCTCCCATAAAATATATATCTTAGCAATTTCTATTTTTTTAGCAAAAGCTACTATTTTATCTTTATCAATTAATTTATATTTTCTTATTCTTTCTTTATTTGAAACATTAAAGAAATTAACAACACCAATCATGTAATTAAGAAGTTTAAATTGACTACTTTCATTATCTTTTAAAATAGATATTAAAGATTCACGAGCTTTAGTAACAAGATTATCACTAAATTCACCTTTTTGAATTAATTTTAAATTATCTTTAATACCTTTTAGTACTTTATTCGTATTTTCTATTGAAAAGCCAGCGTTAACAAGCATAACTTGATCAAATCTTCTAATATAAGAATCAATATAGTATACAAGAGATGACTTCTCTCTTAAATTAGTCATTAAAATAGAATCTTGTAAATCACCAAAAATAGCATTAAACATCATTGATGTATAATAGTACTCTTCTTTTGTAATATTACTATATCGAAGTAAGCAAGATATTTTATTTTGATTATAATTATTTTCAATATAATGAATCTTTTTATCATTAACCATTAATAATTGATTATCATTAAGTTTAATCTTCTTAGATACAAGAGGAAGTGATTTAAATTCATCAACAACATAATCGTCAAAATCACCTGATAAATATAATGATATATCTTGATTGTTCATAAATTCTTTATAGTATTCATACAAACTATATTCATTAATTTCATCTAAATATTTTAAACTATTATGTAATGTTATAGATAAACTCGTATTATCCAAAGAAACATATAATTTTTCATTTAAAAATTCTTGTGGATAATCACAACCTTTAACAATATCATTCTTAATTCTCTTTTTAACAACTTCTAAGGTATCTTTATCAAAATGATTATCTAAAACATTTGGTTCTAATAAACATTCTTTTAAAAGATTAACACTATCACTAAAACATTTCTTACTAGTATACTTAGGATTTAATGCATAAAAATCAAAAACTGTTACTAATTTATTATCACTTCGAATAACACGTGCATTAAGAGCTAAATCATATAGTTTTTGACATGCAATTAATAGTTCTCTATTAGTTTGATATTTCTTATTACTATATGTTAAAACACCACTAAGAATAGTTGTATAAATTAAATCTTTTAAAGATACATTATTTATAAATACGAGCATCGCCCCAATTGTTTTAAATCTATTGGTTTGATGGGTATAAATACTAAAATTTTTATTATTAATTTTTTTCATAATCATTCACCATTTTGGTTTTATTATATCAATTTTATTTAATAAAGCAAACAAAAAAAAAGAAATCTTAACGATCTCTTCATTAACTTTATTTACAATGACCTTCACCTGGTTTACTACCTGGTACATATTCTTGGCCAACCAAGCCACAATTAGTCTTTGTCATTGAATCTTTTAAATAACCACCGAAGGTTTTAACTAAAGCAATTATAATAACAGCAACAAGGGCAATTATTAGAACGTATTCAACTAGTGCCTGACCTTTTTTATTTAACATCATAAGCCTCACCATACCTTATACAATTATTATATAAAAACATTTATAATAATGTCAATCATTTTCGAACTGTAATAAGTCCTTCTGATACCTCTTCTAAAGCTTTACCAATGTTCTTTGCAGATTTATATTTACCTTTTGGCATTTGTAAAAAACCTGTCCTTTTTATTTCTCTACTTCGATTTGCTGCTATTGTTACTAATGTATACTTTGAATCAATCACATTTAATAGTTTATCTATAGATGGATATATCACTAGATTCACGCTCCCTCTATTATTAGAATAATAGAGATAAAAAAAAGATGCAAGTAATTAGTCTAAATTATACACTAATTTACATGCAAATTTTTTAATCTTTTTCGACAACCCCTATGTATGGTAGATTACGATATTTTTGATCATAATCAAGTCCATAACCAATAACAAATAAGTCATCAATTACAAATCCTGAATATGTTGGATCAATATCTACAACACGTCTTGCTTTCTTATCTAATAAGGAACATTCTATTAAACTTTTTGGATTCATATTCTTTACATAATCTCTAATATATTCCAAAGTATATCCTGTATCAACAATATCTTCAACAATAACAACATGTTTACCATTAATAGCCTCTGCTTTAAGTGGAAGTTTTAAATTAATCTTACCTGTTGATGATTCACCTTCATAACTTGATACACGCAAAAATTCCATACGAGCATCTCCAGGATAGTTCTTCATAAGATCACACGCAAAGAATACTGCTCCTTTAAGTGTACATACAAATACTACTTCTTCATCTTTATACTTTTTGTAAAGTTCTTTTGCCATTGCTTTAACTCTTTTATTTAATGTCTTTTCATCAAATAAAACTCTAATTTTTTCCATAAGGCCTCCGTTTATGTAGTAATTATATAATAATAAATATAAAAATTAAAGTATTTTTCACATAAATTACATAAAATCAGCATAATTATTACATATAATTTATTTATATTTAATAATGAAGAATGCCAAATTATTTCTTTTTATATTCACTATTCAAAATAGTGACACTTCTAACCTATAAAGAAACAAGCTCCGAGACATTCTTCACATATCCCTTTTGGGGTATAGAAGTAGACATTTATGTCTACTTTCTTTATAAAAAAGTATTAACTAATAGTTAATACTTTCTTTTTATATTCATCAAGTTCTTTCCATAAATTACGATTAAGTGAATTAATACTTTCAATTTCATTATAAGCCGTTTGATAATCTTTTTTATAATCTTCTTTTAAAGTCTTTAATCTATTTATTAATTCACGACTATCTTTTGATTCATTACGATGATAATTAATATTACTATAGATAAATCCCGTATTAATTGAACCAAATAAAACACCAACTAACATATATATAATTTCATTTATTTGCTTACTAGATAAAATCTTACCAAAGATTCTTAACGCAAAGAAAGTAATTACATACATTAAAACACCACCAATGATGATTCTTGCTTCATCTTCAAAAAAACCTTCATTAGCTTCAGTTAAGAATTCATAATCTCTAGTGTATTCAGTCATTCTTGTAATAGCGTTATATGAGTTAGCATAACTTACTTCCGTCATTTTGATAACATCTTCATAAGGAAAACTAATATTCTTTTCTTGCATTTCCATAATTAAATTATCAAATGATGCTTTAGCTTCCAATAAATCATCACGCAACATATCGTTTTTTTCTTGATCCATAAAATCACCAATAAGTTATTATATAGAAAGACATATATAAAAACAATAGAAAAAGAGTTTTTAAACTAAATCATAAAAGTTATCCTACATTTCATCACACTAATCATTGATTTTGTCATCTTTATTCTTATTAGTTCTTAAAAACCTCGTTTCTATATTTTAAGAAACGAGGTTCATATCACTAATTATCTCTTTTTACATTATTCTATTGATAAGGAGTTACACCAGGAAAACTTGGTGTTCTATTTTCCGTTGGCGGGTTATTACTTATTCCACCACCTATTGGATTTTGTCGAGTATTTCCTCCTTGATTACTTGGTATACCTCCATCTCGTGGTTCTTGACTTACAGTTGGCGGGTTATTACTTATTCCACCACCTATTGGATTTTGTCGAGTATTTCCTCCTTGATTACTTGGTATACCTCCATCTCGTGGTTTTTGGCTTACAGTTGGAGGGTTATTACTTATTCCACCACCTATTGGATTTTGA